>Ga0209158_1000402_pt1 | contig 32863 bp, 33 predicted proteins | sample GraSoiAngelo_140_FD_185897 | JGI IMG/M metagenome (GOLD analysis project Ga0209158, IMG submission 185897) | Grasslands soil microbial communities from the Angelo Coastal Reserve, California, USA - 14_0929_12_30cm (SPAdes) (version 2) | ecosystem: Environmental > Terrestrial > Soil > Grasslands ...
AGGGCCGGCTCGGCGAGCTTCCCCGTGACGAACAGCACCCGTCGGGGCTCGCCCGCGGGGGGTCGCCCGCCGCTCACCGCGGATCGCCGGAGCGCACGAACTTGTTGGGCGTCCCTTCGAGCGCGCCGCCCGCCGCCGGCCGCCACAGCACGACCTCCTCGATCTTGCGGGCCAGCTCGAAGTCCTTGTCGGTAACGCCTCCCGCTGCATGGTTCTTCAGCTTCACGATCACACGTCCCCACGTGACCGCGAGGTCGGGATGATGGTACGCCGCCTCGGCGAGGTACCCGATGGCGGTGACCAGCATCAGGGTGGTCGGCCAGCCATCGGTCTTGTAGTTGCGGCGGATCCAGCCGTCCTCGTACCACCATCCGGGGAACGCCTTGAGCTTCTCTTGGATCTGCTCCTCGGAGTAGGTCGGATCCTTCTTGTTCATGGCATGGTCTCCTTCCCTGCGCTACATGATGGCGCCGCCGTTGATCAGGAGCATCTGTCCGGTGACGTATCCGGCCGCATCCGAGGCGAGGTAGACTGCGGCATGCGCGATGTCCTGGGGCGTCGCCCACCGCTTAAGGGGGATGGACTCGGTGATGCGGTGCTTGACATCTTGGTCGAGCTCGCGGCCGTACGCGGTCTCGACCCACCCCGGCCCCAGCACGTTCACGCGAACGTGGGGCGCCGCCGACTGCGCCAGCGCGCGGCTGAAGCTGTACACGCCGCCCTTCACCGCGCAGAACACCTGGCTGTATTCGCCTCGCATCGCCCCCGTGAGGACGTGGTCCCACGACATGTTGAGGATGACGCCGCCCGCAGGCTGCTCGCGCATCAGCGCCACGGCGGTCCACGACGCGAGCACCGTGCCGCGCAGGTCCACGGCAAGGAGGCGGTCGAGCTTCTCGGTCCAGCTGAGCCGCGCCCCCTCGCCGGTCAGGATGTCGGCGCCGGCGTTGTTGATCCAGACGTCGATGCGCCCGAATGCCCGCCGCGCCCCTGCGGCCAGGGCATCGAGGTCGTCCTGCCGCGACACATCGGCGCGGACGACCTCGACCCGGCGCCCCGCGGCGCGCACGCTTCCCGCCGCCTCGTCCGCCCCGGTGCGGTTTTCCCGGAAGGTGAGCGCCAGATCGGCGCCGGCCTCCGCGCATGCCAGCGCGATGGCGCGCCCGATGCCGCTCGAGGCGCCGGTGACGAGCACGACCTTGCCCGCGAGGGTCGGGGCCTCCCCTAGCCGTTGTTCCCGCCGCTGGGCCGTCGTCACCGCGCCCTCCGCCAGTCGCTTTGACATCTCGGTTGTGGAAGCCTAACCTATCGGCGGTCGCCGGGGGGAGCAACGCGCCAATGCAGCTGCTCGTGAGCGTCGCCGACGCGCGTGAAGCGCGTGCCGCGCGGCTGGGCGGCGCCGATGTGATCGACGCCAAGAACCCCCGCCGCGGGGCGCTGGGCGCCGTGTCCGAGGCGACCCTGCGCGCCATCGGCGCGGCAGCGGGCCGCCCGTTCAGCGCCGCGCTCGGGGACGCGGGCGGCTTGGCTATCCTCGCGCGGCGCAGCCGCGTCGCGGCGCAGCTCGGCGCCAGCTACGTCAAGGTGGGCTTCCGCGACATCCAGACGACCGCGGACGTGCGCTCCCGGGCGGTCGCCGCGCTCGGGGCGGCGGCCGCGCGTCCGGGCACGCGGGTCGTGTTGGTGGCGTACGCCGACTGGAGCCGGGCCGGAAGCGCCGCGCCACCGGTTGTGATCGAGGTGGCGGCCGCGACGGGTGCGGCCGGCGTCCTGCTCGACACCGCCTACAAGGACGCGGCGCTGTTCGCGCTCTGGTCCCCGGAGATCGTGGGTGCTTGGGTGGCCGCCGTGCAGCGGGCGGAGCTGTTCGCGGCGCTGGCGGGGAGCCTCACCGCCCGGGACGTGCCGCTGGTACGGGCGCTCGGCGCCGACCTCGTCGGGGTGCGGGGAGCGGCGTGCGTCGGCGGGCGTCTGGGCCGGGTGACCCGGGCGCGCGTCGCCGCTCTCTCAGCCCTGGCGCGCGGGAGCGCGCCCCTCCGGGCCGCCCTCGCGTAGCGCCAGCTCGAGCTGGGTCAGGTCGTCGTCGGTGAGGATGAGGTGCTCGACCCCCGCCGGCAGCGCGCGCACGAAGTGGGCATCGACGAGCTGGCTCGCGGGCTTGCGGCTCGCCGGCTTGATGAGCACGAGGCGTCGGGCGTCGAGCGCGCCCGTGAGCCACGCGGCGATGCTGTCGCTCGTCACGTCCCACGAGTGGGGCAGCGGGTCGGCGGTTCTCAGCCAGCGAAAGGGCGCGAGCACGGGGATGCGTCCGGCGGCGAGGGTGGCTGCGATCTCCGTCTCCCCCTCTACGAGCGCCGCGCCGGAGATCCGCGCCACCAGCGCATGGGCGTACTGGTCCATCCCGAGGATCGCCATCCAGTGGGCGGCTTCCTCGCCGATCCCGAAGCGGTTGAACATCTGACGCACGGCGTCGGCGAATGGCCCGCCCCCGGGCACGATGACGAGTCGGCGGCCCCTCGCCGCCTCTGCAATCGCGGCCGTCACGCGGTCGAACACGCTGGTGCGGCTGAGCATCCCGCCGCCGATCTTCACGACGGTGTGGACGCCTCCACGCTGCTTCCGCGGCGTCACGGGCGCGCCGCGCGCGGTGCGAGCTGGGCGTCGAGCAGGAGCGCCACCGCGGCCGCGGGGGCATGCCGGGACGCGGGGCCGAGGCGCTCCGCGAGATCCGTGACGCGCAGCCCGGCGCGCCGCGCCGCCGCCGCCGCGATGAAGGCGCCGAGCCCCGTCACCACGGCGCACGCGACGCCCGGGTGACGGCGAGCCACGCGTTCGACCGCCGCGCGCACCCGACCGACCTGCGCATCGGCGAGCGAGCGCGCGATCGCGTCGATCGCCTCCTCGTCGAGGAGCTCCCGGTCGGCGCAGATGACGCGGGCGAGCCGCTCGCCCGCGAACTCCCGCGTCGCGGGTCGCCCGTCCGGGGTCGGCACCGTGTAGTCCTCGGGTGTGAGATTTCCCAGCCAGAGGTGCACGTCGCCTGCGAGCGCGAATCCTTCGGCTGACACGCCGATCGGCGCGCCGTGGAGCATGACCGTCGGGGCGATGGCCTCCGCCGGCGTGCGGAGCGCGCCCGTGTACACGAGCTCGCCCTCGCGCAGGCGCTCGTGGTCGGTGCGGCCGCGCGCGGCCACGCGGCCGCCCGCGATCGGGATGATGTCCGTGGTCGTGGTGCCGGTATCGATCAGGATGGTCTCGGAGACGGACTGTGCCACGAGTTGCGCGGTCGCCGCCCAGTTCGCCGCCGCGACGGCGAGCGGCTCGATCCGCGCTCCCGCGACGCTCAGGAACCGTCCATCCGCGGCGTACACCCGCACGTCCGCCTCCGGGAACGCGGCCGTCACGGCGTCGAGCACGAACCGCACCCCCTCCCGCTTGGTCCGGAAGATCTGCGACAGCTCGGCCGTCATCGTGACCGCGTGGGCCGCGCCGCCCCCCCCGCCCCCGCCGCCCGCTGCCCCCTGCTCGGCCGCGAGCCGGGCGAGCAGGGAGGCGAGCGCCGTGGGGTCGCGCTGGATCTCGTAGGGTTGGGCACGTACGGCGGCGACCGTTCCCCGAACGACGCGGGCGACCTTCGTGTTGACGCCGCCCACGTCCCAGCCCAGCACCGCCGTCATACCCCGAACGCGGGGCTCACGTCACGGACTCGCGGTAGGTCGCCGACTGCCCGAAGGTCTCCTCGACCTCGACCTCGACGGCCCGAACGTGCACCGCGCCCGAGCCGGCGAGCTCCCTGCACACCCGTCCCGCGAGGTACTGCGCGAGCATCTCCACCGTCGTGTTGGGGACGGGGAGCAGGGCGCAGTCGATCTTCGGAAAGACGTACTTGGGCTTGCCCGCGACGGCGACGGTCAGCGAGTCGCCCTGCTCCCGCACTGCGATCTTCGGGTTCTGCGTGGGCAGCAGCACCTTGTGATCGATCTCGTCGGTGAGCCGCTTCATCAGGTGCTTCAGCTCCGAGAAGTCGAACACGTAGTGGGCCTCGGGGTCGAGGCCGCCTTCGACCACGACGCGGGTGCGGTAGTTGTGGCCATGCAGCGTCTCGCAGCGGTGGCCCGGGAACGTGATGAAGTGCGCGGAGGCGAAGACGAGGTTGTCCTTCGTCACCGCCACCTTGAACTCGCTACGCGCCGGCATCGCCTCGTCTCCCTGCCGCGGTCCAGCGGCCCTCCACCAGCGCGACGAAGATCGCGGCGGCGGTGAGGTCCGCCGCGGCGCCCGGGTTCTTCGTATTGCGGTCGTCGCGGAGCTCGGCATCGAAGGCCGCGAGCGCCGCGCGGCCGGCGGCGCTGCGCACCCCGCCGGCCTGTGCCACCGCCTGCGCCCGCCGTGTCACCGCGGCCGCCGCGTCCGGCCCGAGTTTGCGCGCGATGTGGGTGTCGGGGACGGCCGCGAGGAGCGTGAGGAACGTCTCCACGACCGCGTCGCTCCAGGGCACGCCGTCCGCCAGCGCCTGCCGGAGCGCCGGCGCCCCGACTTCGAAGGTGAGCCGGAAGTCCGTGGCGTACTCGCACGCGATCGCGTCGCGAGGGGCGGCGAGGGCCATGGCGGCGCGCAGCGTCACGGTGGGCGGACGCGCCACGTCCTGCTCGGGCGCGCAGCCGAGCCCGCCCGGCGCGGCGAGCCGGATCGCGGCGTAGGCGTCCGCCGCATCGCCGACCGTGGTCGCGGCGAGCACGGCTGCGACTCCGTCGCGCAGCGACCGTCGTCCCCGCTCGAGCGCGGCGCGCGCCAAGGGCGAGAGCAGCAGCACGATGCCCAGGTTGGAGTTGCGCCGCACCCACCGCGCCGTCGCCTCGATCGCGTCGCGGATCGTGCGACCCAGCGGCTGCTCCCCCGCGCGGGCGAAGGCGGGCCCGATGGCGGCGGCGCTCGCGAGAAAGTCCTGGTAGGAGATGTCGTGGAAGGCCGCGCCGGGATGGACGTTCCCGGGCTTCGGGGCGCTTGCCTCGAGCAGGCACGCGAGCTGAGCCGCCACGGCCACCTCGGCTGCCGCGGCGCCCGCTCCCCCCGCTCCCCCCGCTCCCCCGCTCACCGCGCCGCCGCGCGGGCGAGGCAGTGCTCGACGATCGCTGCGGCGACGTCGCTTGAGGTCGCTTGCTGCAGGCCGCGCCATCCCGGAATCCCGTTCACCTCGACGACGTAGACCGTGCCGTCCGGCGCGGGCAGGAGATCGACGCCGGCGTAGTCCGCACCGACCGCCCGAGTCGCGCGCAGGGCCAGCTCGGCCCATGGCCCGGAGGGCGTGATCGCCCGCGCGTGCGCGCCGCGCGCGATGTTGGTGCGCCAGCCCGCGGCGCGGCGCTCGATCGCGCCCACGACGCGGTCGCCGACCACGAAGGCGCGCACGTCGCACCCCTCGTGATCGATCGCGCGCTGAAGATAATATACGCCCCGGATCGTCTCCAGCGTGCGAAACACACGGAACGCCATCTCCTCGGTGGTCACCCGCACCATCCCGAGGCCCATCGAGCCGAACAGCGGTTTCACGATCACGTCGCCCAGCGCGCGGAATGCCGCCATTGCTTCGTCCGGGTGCTCGCACACCACGGTCTCGGGCACCGGGAGCCCCGCGCGCTCGAGCAGCGCGCTGGTCCAGAGCTTGTCCACGGTGCGCTCGATCGCGCGCGGCGAGTTGATCACCGGGATGCCGCGCTCCTCGAGCGCGTGCAGCGCGTCCACCCGGAAGATCACCTGCTCGAGCGAGCCCGCGGGGACGATGCGCGCCAGTACGGCGGCGCAGGCGCCGAGATCTTGCCCGGCGGCCGAGACGGCGGGACCCGCTCCGCCCAGGCGCGCGACCAGCGCCTCGTACGGCAGCACCCGGCCCTCGTGGCCCCGCTCGGCGAGGGCGCGGCAGAGCTCGTCCGTGTGCCAGCCCTGCCGCGCCGCCAGGATCGCGATCCGCACGGCCGCTAGTTCGTCTTCGCGCCGATCAGGACGGTGACGCCGCCCGTCGCGAAGTTCGCGAGATCCCCCGCCACCATCTTGAAGCCCGGCGTGGCGATTCCCTTCTCGAGCGCCTCCCGGGACTCGAACCGCAGGTCCCCCTCCCGATACAGGGCCGGTGCCTGCCCATCGATCGTAACCGCGAACTTCACGAGCTCGGCGCGAGTGACCCCGATCTCCTTGGCGTGCGCCGCAAACAGGGGGATGTGCTTCTCGGCGTAGTACTTCTCGAACGCGGCCGTGTCCTTCGGCTGGTTATACAGCACGATCACGGCCCACTGCACCCCGGGGGCGGCGGGCTGCGGCCGGGCGCACGCGCCCACGAGGGTGAGGGCGGCGAGGGAGAGCAATGCACGGTGCATGAAAATCGCTCCTTCTAGTTGAGGGCTCCCGCGGGCGCGGCGTCTCAGCTCTCGACGAGCGACGCGCGCAACACGTCGGGGTTCAGGTGACCGGCGTGATACGTCTTGCCGCTCCCCGCGCTCGTGAGCCACACCTCGGCGGGACTGAAGAGCAGCGGATCGATCTTGTAGAAGTCGCCGTCGTACCGTTGGAAGATGTCGTAGAACGGCGTGCCATAGTCCTTCGAGGCGGAGGCGGGGATCTTGGGCACGAGCGCGGCGAGCGCGGCGTCGTCGGCGTTGACGGTGTAGCGCGCCGCGCCGCCGTAGAGGATGCAGTCGTTGGTGCGCCCGATCGCCCGCAGGTCGTTCTTGGCAACGGGCGGCAGCGGCGCGGTGCCGATACCGCTCACGATCTTCCGGAGATCGAAGCCGAGGGTGTCCATCTTGTGCAGCCCCGTCTCGAGGATCCGCGCCGCGATCTGCACGCCGCCGGCGAGGCTCGCCGTGGGGGCGACGACGAAGGTGAGCTGCGACGGCTCCAGACCCGCCTTCTGACCGACCCACGTCGCCACCGCCTCGGTGGGCGGTGTCCGGGTCTCGAGCACGAGCACGCCGCGGCGCGCGCGCTCGCCGTAGCCGAGCTTCTGGAACAGCTCCTTCTCCACACGCGCGTGGGCGCGCAGCGGGCCCGACCCCATCGCGAAGTACTTCTCAACCTGGATCGCCCACCCGGCGTACTGCGCGGCCATGCAGCTCACCGCGGGATGGTCTGTCCACACGCGCACGCCCGGCCAGGTGTCACCCGCGATCGGGACCGGGACGTAGTCCGCGTCGCCGAGCCCGCCCATACAGATCCGGGCGAGCGCGAGGCCGGCGGCGTACCCACCCGGCTGATCGATACCCGCGTCGATCACGCGGGCCCCGTTTGCGAGCGTGCGCGCGGCGACCCGCAGCGCGTCGGCGTTCGCCACCATCTGGTCGGCGATCTGCCAGGCGCGCTCGTTCAACCCGAGACCGTCGCCGCTCACTCCCCCGCCCATTGCAGGATCTCTCCCTTTCCGAGCTCGGCCAGGTCGCCGGAATAGCGGTCGTAGCGCCCCGTGATCCAGCGCTCGACGACGTCGAGCCCGCGCCGCTCCCGCAGGTACAGGAACAGCACGCGCACGTGCGGCGGCCGGTAGGTGCAGGCGTAGCGGAACGTCGCCGGGCGGGCGACCGGGCCGCATGCGACGATCGAGCCGCGCTTCGTCCAGCGGCCGGCGTCGGGCCCGATCGCGCCGAAGACCACTGCCGTTCCCGCGATCATCCCTCGACCCGTCCCCCGTCCCGCGTCCCCCGTCACCACAACGAGCCCGCGACGCATCCGAGCCCCTGCGTCGTCGCCCGCGTTCCCGCGAATCACGATCTCGCCCCCTCCCATGCCACGCGCCGCCCCGGGGTGCGCGCCGCCCGCGTTGTCCCCGGCGTCGCCGCGCACCTCGATCGCGCCCCCCGTCATCGCGACGCCCACATCCCGGCCCGCGTGACCCTCGACCACGAGCTCACCGCCGGTCATCCCCGCCCCCAGCCCCTCGGCGAGCCGCAGGTCCCCCTCCACACGCACCCGGGCGGCGCGCTCTCCCTTGACGGCGAAGAAATCGCCCAGCGCCGCGGCGCGCCCGCCGTGACGCACGGGGAGCGCCGCGATCTCCCGCTGGGCGAGCTGAGCGAGGCGGTCGGGCGTCACCCCCGCGAGCTCGAGCGCGCGGGTCGGCGCAGTGCGCAGGGAGAGCACGACCATGTCGCTCACGCGGGCTTCCCCGCGTTGCCCATGATCACGCGTAGTGGGAAATGGTGCGGCCCGAGCTTGCCGCCGTAGTTGCCGGCGGAGATCGACCGGACGCCGCCCAGGCAGGCCGCGCGAATGCCGACCCGCATCGCCGCCTCGATGGACGGGGCGTCGGTTCCGTCGAGCACGATCTCGAGCACGCTGTTCACACCCTCCGGCAGCGCCGACGGCGCGACCGCGCGCAGCGTCGGGCTGAAGGCCTCGTTCGTCGTCGCGAGCATGTTCTTGTAGCGCTGGGAGCCCACCTTGCTCCCGCTCCGCACCACGCCGCCCGGAAACGGGAGGATGACCCCCGGACAGTTGGTCATCGCGAGGACGGCCGCCTCGGCGGCGGCGAGCGCGGCGTCCGCGTGCTCGGCGAGGATCAGGAAGTTGCCGCCGCCCACCCCTTTTTGCATCCCGAACGTCTCCTCGATCAGGAACTCCCCCTCCATGACCGGCACCCGCCAGTAGCGCCGTCCGCCGATCACCTTGCTCCCCTGAAACCCGTCGGCGAACACCCGCAGCGCCTTGCCGACGGCGAGTCGGTCGGGCGCGGCGGGGAGGCCGTCGAAACAGGCCGTCGTGGGGCAGGTGAGGACGGTCTGACCCAAGCGGACGATCAGCTGCTCGGGGAGGCTCTCCTTGTCCATCGTGAGGAACAACACGCTCACCCCGGGGCGTCCGTCGGGCGTCTCGGATTCGGCGAGCTCGCGCTCGATCCCCGCCTCGCACTTGCAGCCGATGACCGAGGTGGCGAACCCCGTCAGCTTGAGTGCCGCCTCCCGGGCCCACCGCGCGGTCTTCCCCGTGATGACGATCCGGGCGACCCGCATCGTGAACGCCTCGGCGAAGGTGTCCTCGATGGTGACGCCGTTGATGATCATTCCCCGAGCTCCACCGCCGGGTAGTTCTCGAACGACACGCAGGCGTACCCGTCGAACCAGCGCTTCAAGTCCCGCGTCACCGCCGGGTCGTACCCGGGCCGTACCCGGAGGCGCCGCCCCGTCGGCGCGCGCCGCAGCTGTCCCTCCTCCACCACCAGGACGCCGCCCTTGATCACGTGGCGCGGCGTGGAGAACATCTTCGCGCGGTCGGGGTCGTTCGCGTAGATCGTCACGTCCGCGTCGGCGCCCACCCCCAGGTGGCCCTTGTCTTTCAGCCCGAGCAGCCGGGCGGGCGCTGCGCGCGTGACGATCGCGATCTCGGACAGCGTATATTCGCGCGCCAGCCCGTCGGCGAGCGTGCTTCCGGCGACGAGCTTCTGGTTCACCTGCTTCAGGCGCTCGTCCCGATAACCCCGGTCCATCAGGAGACGGATCAGCTCCGGATAGGAGAGAAACGATCCGCCATTGGGGTGGTCGGTCGAGAGCACGACCCGCCAAGGATCCTTCGCGAGCAGGAACAGCTCGAGCCCGATGGCCCATTGCAGGGCCGCCACCGCGGCCTTCTCCCTGTACGAGTAGGGGACGATGCCGCACCCCGTTTCGAGCTCGATGTCCACGTTGACCCACCGTTTCCCCGAGCTCGCGTGCAGCAGGTACTCGACCGGCGCGTCCGCCGTGAGCGTCGTCGCCGGGCCGAACATCACCTGGCCCACGTCCGCGCTCACCTCCGGATGCGCGTTGACGTGCTCGATGACCTCTTTCGCGGCCGACTTCCAGCTCTTGCCGCGCTCGCCCCCGTAGCTGTGGAACTGGAGGTGGGTGAAGTGAGCGCGCCGCCCCGCGAGCGCGCGCATCGTCTCGAGCGTCGTGGCGGCGTTGCCCGCCTGGCCCAGGTTGTTGCAGTGGATGTGCACCGGGTGCGGCAGCTCGAGCGCGTTCACCGCGTCGGCGAGCGTCTCGAGGATACGGCGCGGCGTGACGGCGCCCGTGCCCACTGCATCGTCGAGCCCCGTGACGTTGCGTCCGCCCGCCTTCCAGCGCTCCACCCCGCCCGGGTTCACGATCTTGATCGCGTACGCGCCCGCGGCGGAGAGCACCCACGCCGCGTAGTCCCGGGCGCGCGCGACCTCGCCGGCCGCGATCTGGCGCAACAGGTAGTCGTCGTTGCCGAGCAGCGCGAACAGGCCGGCGTCGATGATCGGCGTGTCGTCGAGCTCGGCGTGAGCGTGCCGCGCGGCGAGCGGGGCGACCGCGGCTTCCATCGCGGTGGTGTAGCCGAGCCCCGCGTAGCGATATCCCGTCGTGAACGTGGTCGGGATCGTGCCGCCCGTGCCCGAGCGGGGTACTGCGTCGGGATCCGCGAGCGGAGGCGCGGGCGCCGGGTCCGCCGCGTGCTCCTCCGGGAGCAGGCGCCGGCCGTGGTTGACGCTCGACCCGGCGATGTGCGAATGGATGTCCACGCCACCCGCCATGACCACCATGCCGCGGGCGTCGAGCTTGGGCGCGTCGCGCGGCAACTCGGCCACGATGCGCCCATCCTCGATGCACACGTCGCGGATCGCGCCGTCCGCCCCCTCCGCGCTTCCCGGGTCGTACACGGCGCCCCCCGCGATCCGGAGCCGCGCCTTGCTCATGACCGCCCCTTGGTGAGGCGCGCCGCGAGGGCCCGGACGACGTCCGCCGCGACGGAGGGGCCTGAGAGCGCCGGCCGGAGCGGCAGCGCGAGGTCGTCCATGCGGAACGCGGTGCCCCCCTCGTGGATCCCCGCCACTCCCGTGTCGATCGCCACCTTGGGGCGGAACGGGGCGGCGCTCGCGCGCGGGCCGATGACGATGGTCGTGACGTGCGCCAGCGTCGCCGCGACGCCTTGGGGGACGCCTGCGGGCGAGCCGACCAGGAGAGCGACGTCGATCTCCCCCCGCGCGAGCAGGACGGCGGCGCCCGCGTGCGGGCGGTAGCACGGATAGCCGGGTGCGAAGTCCACGGCGAACGGGAATCCCGTTTGCCAGGTCGCCACGGCATCCGCGCCGGATCGGTTCCCGCCCGCGCGCAGCGACGACAGCGCGCAGCGCGCCGGCCCGTTCAGCGCCTGCGCCAGCGCGATCAGCGCCTCGCCGGAGTCGGGGTGGAGGGGGAGGGGGAGGGGGGAGCCGCGCTGCGACGGCTCGGCGTCGTGCACGAGGGCGACGTAGCGCGCGCGCATCATCTGTGTGGCGAGCCCGGTGGCCACTCGGGCGACTGTGCCATCCCCGATCCCGCGGCCCAGCACCACGGCCCGCATGAGCGCCAGCGCGTCGATCTCGTCCTCGGGCGCGATCGCCACCCGCTCGTCGGCATCGGCGGCGCCCCGGGAAGGACCGACGTCCACCGCGACGACGCGGCGGCTGTTGCGACCGTCCGGCGCCTGGAGCCCGGCGGGGTCCACCGCATAGCGGCTGGCATAGCGGGGGTAGCGGTCCGCTGGGTCGACTCCCCAAAACACCACGAGGTCCGCGCGCTGGCGGATCTCGCCCAGCGTCGCTGCCGCGCGCCCGCGCCGCTGGGACGCGAGGATGCCGGCCGCGATCTCCCCCGTGGGGCTGTCGAGCAGCGCGCCCAGCCGGTCGGCGATGGCGACGGCGGCGCGCTGCGTCTCGCAAGAGATGTCGGGAGCGAGGTAGACGAGGGGGCGCTCCGCGCGCCCCAGGAGCTTCGCTGCGTCCGCGAGCGCGACGTCGGGCGCGACCGTCTTCCCGCCCGAGCGGGTCTCCCGCGGCACGCTCCCGTCGGCGAACCAGGCGCGCCCGAGCGCGCAGGTGTTGCGCGCTTCCGCGATGCGGTCGCCGTCCACGACGACCGCGATGTCATCGCAGGCGCAGCCGCAGCCAAGGCACGTCGCGTGCTCGACGACGCGCTTGGTCACGCGATCCGCGCCTCGCTTCGCTCGATGTCCCCGTACAGGGCCGCCGCCCGGCGCTCGAGCGCCGCGTGGCATGCGGTCGCGTCCGCCCCTCCCGCGAAAACCGTACATACGGGATCGCGGGGCGCGAACCGCGTTCCGGGCGGCGACACGTCGCGCAGGTGCGGGTCCGCGAGCCAGGCGCGCGCTTCGCCCATGGTCGAGGGGCGGCGCGCGTACACGATCGCCTTGCCGATCGCTCCGGGGGCGCCGCGCCGCGCGCTGGCCAGATCGAACGCGGGCAGCGTGCCGGCGCAAGCGCGCGCGTGCACCTCGAAGATGGACAGCCCGTAGGCGCGCTCGACCAGCTCCATGGCGGCGGTATACCGGGGATTCACCTCGATGGCGAACGGCATGCCGCGCCGCGCCACGAAGTCCACGCCGTTGACTCCCACGAGTCCCCAAGCGGCCGTGACGGCCTGCGCCAGCCGCGCCGCCCGCTCGAGCAACCGCGCCTCGTCCTGGAATTGGGGGTCGCCAGCGGCGCCGAGAATGTTGCCGCAGTAGCGAAACCCGTCGGCGCCGAAGCGGCGCTCGCCGGCGAGAATGCGCGACAGGCCCAACGGCACGGCGCATCGGCCGTCCGCGGCGAACACGATCGATCCCGTGACGCCCGCGATGCGCTGTTGTACGTAGCAGCCGCGCGGCAGCCGGGCGCCGCGGCGCCACGGGACGACGCCGGCGCCGCCACCGGAGCGGAGCGGCTTCATGAGCCACGCCGCGCCCACCGGCGGGCGTGAGAAGCGGAGTCGCGGCGCCGGTAGCCCCGCCGCCGCCGCGACCTTGGCGAGCCGCCGGGGATCGCGCGCCCGCGCCAGCGCCGCCGGGCCGTTGCCCCAGAGGGGGCGCGCCCGGGCCAGCGCGCGCACGGCGCGAGGGTGATTCTCGAAGCTCGCTTCGTACACCACCGCGTCGCATTCGAGGGCGCGCGCGGCGGCGACCGCGGCCTGCGTGCTGAACCGCCCTCGCACCCGGGCGACGCGCACCACGGCCGCGCAGGCGACGAGATCCAGGTCGCCGTACCCGTCCACCGCGACGACGTCGTACCCGGCGCGCGCCGCCGACTCGGCGAAGCCGCGCGTCGAGACGCCGGCGATGAGCACGCGCGGCATCAGCCGAGCCCCAGCCGGCGCCGGGCCGCCTCGCGCGGCACGACGTAGAGATGATCGAGCACCGTGCCGCAGGCCGCGCGGATCGCCATCACCTCGACGAGCCGGCGGTGTCGGCCCCCCGCGAGCCCGTCCGCGACGAGCGCCGCCCCTTGGGCGCCTTGTTTCGCCACGCGGGCGAAGCCCTCGAGCACGTGCGTGGGCGCGAACACACCGAGCCGCTCGCGGATCGCATGCTGCACCGCCTCCACCTGGGCCATTCGTCCCGAGAGCACGAACTCCTGGGGCGAGGGGACGGAGAGCGCGATCGCGGTTGCGAACTTGACGGCGCTCTCGATGAAGGCGTCCCAGGCGACGCGCTCACGCGGCGCGGTCGGCCGGGCGAAGCGCTCGGGCGCGACGACGACGGCGTCCCAACCGGCGACGCTGGCGGCGCCGCCCGTGAACAGCATCGCCTTGGGCACGGCGCCCGCGAGGTAGGCTACTTCACCGTCCAGCGCGCCCGCCGCGCGGAACCCGAGCGGCCCGGCCGACCCGCCCGCCCCGTCCACGATCTTGCCGCCTGCCACCGCGATCACCGCCGTGAACGCCCCGCCCAGCTCGAGCAGCACCAGCGACACCTCGTCGAGCGGGCGGGCGAACCGCTCGGCCTGTTCGGCGATGGCGAGCGCCGCGACACACACTTTGTCGGCCGTTCCCATGTCCACGCGGTTGATCTTACGGTGCTCCGGAACGCTCGTGAGATGGATGACGCCAGGCGTGAACACCACAGGCAGCCCGGACCGGGCGAGCGTCCGCGCGAGCGCGCGCAGGCCGCCGATCCCGCCCGCTTCCCCTTCGGCCGCGAGGAAGGCGAGCCGCAGCTCCTCCTCGGTCGCTTCCCGGGTGCGCATGAGCGGGAGCCCGTAGCCGGAGGGGCCGGCAATCAAGTCGACGGGGCCCGCGTCCGTGAGCACGGCGACGAAGGCGCCGGGGTCGGCGAGCGCCGCGGCGGTGGGGAACGAACGGTCCAGGAACACCGTCCCGTTCTCCAGCCCGCAGAGATCGATGCTCACCGTCCCCGGATCGATCCCGATGACGCGGGGCATGGTCCCTCAGGACTGCTTCGCGACCAGCTCCCGCGCCACCTCCGCGATCGCCTCCGCGTCGAGAACCAGATCGTTGCGCGTGAAGAGACGTGCGATACACGCCTTGTGGAGCTTGGTCTTGAAGTTCCCGACGCCGAACGCCCCGAACACCGTGACGCCGTCCTTCACGACGCCCGCGTCGTTGACGTCCACGCCCTCGATGCCCAGGGGTGGGACGGCGTTCAAGTCCACGGCGATTTTGAGGGTCTTCACCGCCGTCCACGCGGCCCGCGGGGCCATCGCGATGCCGGCCGCCCCCGCGTTGAGCAGCACCGCGGCGCCGTCCAGGGCCCGGGGTAGCTGCGACGGGTCCCCCAGGGTCGCGCTCTCCACCTGGACGTTGAAGCGGGCGTTGATGAACTGGCGCGCCTTCTCCCCCTGCTCGGGCTTGCGGGACGTGATCGTCACGCGGGCGCCATCCTTGGCGAGGAGGCCGGCTGCGCGCTGGCCGACCGGGCCCGTACCTGCGAGGATCACGACTCTCTTGCCCGTCAGGCTGCCGAGCGCCTGCTCGATCCTGACGACGGCGGCCACCGCGGTCGTGTTCGACCCGTTCGAGTCGAGCATCATCGACACCCGAAACGGCCCGAACATGGCGTCCGCGGCCATCGCGAGCAGCTGCTCGCCGGCCGTCATATTGGTGCCCCCGATCCAGACGGCGGTGTTCTGGAGATCCTTCGGCCCGCGCGTGAAGAGGCAGCCGTAAATGAGGTCCCGGACGTCGGACTCGGTCACGCCGCCGTAGCTCATGATCTCGTCCGCGCCCGCGTCGTAGGCCACCACCTGATCGAACGCGCTCGGCAGCCGTGAGCTGTCGAGCTGCAGCAGCAGCTTCCGCATCGGGTTTCGCGCTCCGCGGTGATCCGAGAAACGGGGACGAAAGCAGTCGAGGGGCGGGAGCACCGCCCCTCGACCGTGCCGCCACTGACGCCGGGGGCGTTACATCTTGTCGGCGCCGCCCGCGAACGGGTGCGTGGCGGTCTTGGCGCCGTTGATGACGGCGTCGACGCGCGGCTGCCCCTTGAGGGCACGCTCGATCGATTCTTTCGTAGCCTGGTAGTTGTACTTGTAAATCTTCTTGTCGTCCTTCGCCTGCCAGTGGATGAACACGCCCACGAGGATGCAGTAATCGTCCACCCGGTCCCGCGGGATCACGCCGGAGGCCACGCTGTCCACGACCGCGCGGGCGACCGCCGCCTGCGCCGGGCCGAACATCTGCACCGCCTGCGTGGCGTTCTTGATGGTCACCTTGTTGAACAGCAAGGTGTCCGGCTTCGCCGGCAGGTTGGGCGTGACGACGGCGAGCAAGCTGGTGAAGCCGTCGGTGTTCTTCGACAGCGAGCTGACGAAGGCCTGGCCCGCGTGGCCCGCCTTCGAGCCGATGATTAGGTCGACGTGGGCGACCTCGTTTCCTTCACCTACCAACGATTCGCCAATGAAGAAGTCAGCTGCCATAACTCCCTCCGGATCCGAACGGGGTACACGGTAGCTACTGCTGGCTGTTTACCAATGCGGTGTCGGAGCGGCGTGGCGTGTGGAGACCCGCGAACCACGCGGTCCCGCGAAAGCGGGTAGCTCGTACGGAAACCGTATCGATGGGGTGCTAACCTGCCCGCCGCGCCGCCGGGTGTCAAGGCGGCGGCTCGCCGCCCGTTGCCACCCGCCACACCTCGTCTGCGAGCCACTCCAACCGTTGCTGCGAGTACTCCAGCTCCTGAGGCGTCATCTCCTTGGCGCGCCGCGCGATATCCCGCGTGTGCTGGAGCAGCTCGTCCAGTAGCTCGCGCAGCGGCTGGTTACGGCGGCGCTCGACCGGGGACTTGGGGCTCACGCGCTCTGGATCCCCAGAGCGCGCTCCTCCGCCCGGCGGAACTCCTGGGCGCTGGCGCGCAGCGTGGAAGGCAGGCCATGCTCGGCCAGATAGCTCTCGACCAACCGCAGCCCGTGGTAGTAGCCCGAGCGCTCCGGCAGCACCTTGCCGCCGACGAGCCGAGCCGCCGGGCTGAGCCCTCCCGAGAGGAAGCGCAGCCGGAGCCCCAGCCCCGTCTCGTCGAGCAGCGGAGCGGCCACGCGGCGCAGGAAGGCGTCGAGCTCCCGGATGCGCCGGTACTGGCGTCGCGTGTAGCCGAAGTACTCCCACGGCTCGAAGCCCGGCGCGACCGCCTGAGCGGCCGCCACGGCGCACCCCTCGTTGACGAGCAGCTCGCGCAGCGTGGCCCGGCTGCCCGTCTCCCAGTAGTCGTAGCGGCCACCGCCCAAGGCCACGAGGCGGCGGAGTTCGGCGCGGCTGGTGGGGGACGTGTAGCGGATGGTATGCGCCACCTCGTGCGCGATCCACAGTGGCAGCAGATGGGGTGCCAGCCCCATCCCGTACGTCTGCGGGTTCGCGCGGCCGGTGAAGTGCTCGAGGCAGATGAACGCCACGCCCCGCCCGCCCACCACGAGCTCGCCCGCGTTCGCGGCGCCCACGCCGACCATGAGGTAGAGGTCCACCGGGCAGTCGGCGTCCGCGAGGTCGAGCGCGCGCTGCACCGCCTCCTCGGCGATCGCCACGACATCGACGTCTTCGAGCAGCCGCTGCAGGTCCGTGCGGTCGGCGTGAAGCGCGGCGAGCACGACCTGCTCGGCATGCGGCGAGGCCGGGTCGAGCACGTAGTTGTGCCAGTAGCTGGTGAGCACCGGCTGGTGCCGCTCGAGATACTCGTGATAGGCCGCCAGGGGATCGGGCGCGGCGCGGACCGCGAGGAACTCCGGCACGAGATTGACGAGCATGGCGCGCGGGGTCGGCCCCAATTTGGGAAGCCGCCGCCGCCCTGACAAGCGTGAACCAACGAATCGTGGTCTCGCACGCCACCCGCGGCGACTTGACAACGCGCGCGAGGCCACTCGGGGCTCAGGGCTTGTCGCGCATCTTGCGGGAGAGCTCGGTGAGGAAGCGGCGCTCGGCCGGCGTCAGGCTCTCGATCCCCTTGGCGGAGATCTTGTCGAGGACGCGGTCGATTTCCGCCTGCGTGGCGTCGCGCTCGGGGCGCCGCGGCTTCGCCGCCGCGTCGCTCCCGCGGGCCACGCGGGCCGATTGGACCAGCATCCTTGGCTCGGCGGCGCGCCGCACGTGACGCTCCGCGCGCGCCAGCCGCCAGTCGGCGGCCTTGAGGCACAGGAAGCCGGTAGCGAAGCCTCCCAGGTGCGCGAGGTGCGCCACGCCGTTGTTGCCCGGCAACAGGCCCAGCACGAGTGAAACCGCCACCGCAAACGTCACCACCCATTTGATGGGGACCGGCTCCGGGAAGGGGAACACGTAGATCGGCTGATTGGGCCAGAACCACGCGAAGGCGAGCATCACTCCGTACACCCCGGCCGAGGCGCCGACGATGTGGTCCACCGGGCGCAGCAGCATCAGGGGGAAGGACAGTGCGGCGCCGCCCAGCCCGCACAACAGGTAGTAGCCGAGGAACGCCCGGCTGCCCATGCGCTCCTCGACCGGCGGGCCGAACACGAACAGCGCGAGCAGGTTGAACGCGAGGTGCAGGAGCCCCGCGTGCAGGAACATGTAGGTGAGGAACGTCCAGGGGCGCGCCAACGCCAAGAGCGGCGTGAACCCGAAGGCGGCCTGGAAGCGGGGATCCACAAACAGCGTGCGCTGCAGCAGGTAGACGAGAAGATTGGCGACGAGCAGCCGTCGCACCCACGGCGTCATCCCGAACATCCGCTGCGGGCCCATCACGAGGTCATCCCCCACGCCGGTCGTCCTGCTCCCGCGCGAGGCGACAAATCCGCTCGCACAGCTCGGGGAACTCGATCCCGGCGGCCTGTGCGGCCTTCGGGAGGAGGCTCACCCGGGTCATCCCCGGCAGCGTGTTGGCCTCCAAGCAAAAGATGTCGCCGTCCGGGCTCAATCGGAAGTCGATCCGGGAGTAGCCGCCCAGCTTGAGGGCGCGATGCGCCGTGAGCGCGAGCTCCTGGAGCTGGCGCGTGAGGGTCGTGTCGAGCTTTGCCGGAAAGATCTCTTCCGACATCCCCGGTGTGTACTTGCACTCGTAGTCGAACAACTCGTGCTTGGGAATGATCTCCCCGACGGGGAGCGGCACGTCCCCGAGGACGCCGACCGTGAGCTCCCGGCCCGGGATGAATTGCTCCACCATCACTTCGTCGTCGTAGCGCGCGGCGAGCGCCACCGCCGCGTCGAGCCCCTTCGCGTTCTTGACGAGCGTGAGCCCGACGGTGGACCCCTGCTTCGAAGGCTTCACGATGACGGGCCACCCCAGGGCGGTGGTGACGTCCTCCGGGGCCACGGGCGTCATGAACCAGGCGGGCACGGGGACGCCGGCGGCCCGGAACAGGCGCTTCGAGAGATCCTTGTCCATGGCGAGCGCGCTCGCGAGCGCGCCACTGCCCGTGTACGGGACGCCGACCACGTCGAGGATCGCCTGGAGGGTGCCGCCTTCCCCGGTGCCGCCGTGCAGCGCGAGGCACAGCACGTCGGCGCGCTGCACGACCGGCAGCTCGGCGAGCCCGTCGCACAGCAGCCGGCGCTCCGCCTCTGCGAGCGCCGCCGTGTCCGGGATCTCCGTGCCGATCGTCCCTGAGAGGAGCTGCGCCTCGTCGGCGGCGGAGAGGGATCCGCGCGTCGTGTCGACGACGTGCACGTCGTGGCCCCGGCTCCGGAGCGCGGCCACCATCTGCGCGGCGCTCGCAAACGCGACGGAGCGCTCCGCGGTCGCGCCGCCGGTCAGGACCGTCACGCGCATCAGCGGATCCCGGCGAGCTGGTGCAGCACGTCGTAGCGGGTCACGATGCCGGTAATCTTCCCGTCGCGACGCACCAGGGCGGCCGGCGTCTCGCGCGACAGCAGCGCGCTCAGCCGATCCACCGGGAGGTCGGCGTCGACCACGGGGAACGGCGGATCCATCACGTCCTCGACCGGCTTGTCCAGGGTGGCCGGATCCTCGAGCGCTCTGGCCATGAGCAGTTGCTCGAACACGGCGCCCACCCCATCGCCGCCGTCCAGCACCGGCAGTTGGGAGACGTTGTAGGTGCTCATCAGGTTGAGCGCCTGGCGCACTGTGGCGCTGGGGGCCACGGAGACGAGCGGCGGCGCCGCCGACCCGTTCTTGGCCGCGAGCAGCTGCGCCACCGCCACCCGCTCGCTCTCCAGCATCTCGTTCTCGCGCAGCCACTCGTCGTTGTACACCTTGGAGAGGTAGCGCTCGCCGGTATCGCACAGAACCGTGACGACGAGCGCGTCCGCAGCGCTCGCGCGCCGGGCGACCTCGAGGGCCGCGATGACGTTGACGCCGGTCGAGCCGCCCACGAACAATCCCTCCTCGCGGGCCACGCGCCGCGTCATCAGCATCGCGTCCTTGTCCGTGACGCTGATCCACTCGTCGATCACGTCCCAGTGCAACGACGTGGGGATCTTGTCGCCGCCGATCCCTTCCACCTTGTAGGGATAGCCCTCGGTCTGCTGCTTCGTCTTCGCGTACTGGGTGTAGATCGAGCCGACCGGATCACCCGCGATCACTCGGATCTTGGGGTTCCGTTCCTTGAGGTAGCGGCCGGCGCCGCTCACCGTGCCGCCGGTCCCCGGGGCGCACACGAAGTGCGTCACGCGCCCCGCCGTCTGCTCCCAGATCTCGGGGCCCGTCGTGCGGTAGTGGACCTCGGGGTTCACGGGGTTGTAGTGCTGGTCGGCGAAGATGGCGTTTACGTGCGCTGCCGCGATGGCGCGCCCCTTCATGATGTAGTTGTCGGGGTGGTCCGGCGGCACGGCGGTGGGGGTGATGATCACCTCCGCGCCCAGCGCCCGCAGCAGCCGCGCCTTCTCTTGGGACATCTTGTCCGGCATCGTGAAGATGCAGCGGTACCCCTTGACCGCTGCGGCGATCGCGAGGCCGACGCCCGTGTTCCCCGATGTCGCCTCCACGATCACGCCGCCCGGCCGGAGCCGCCCCTCCCGCTCCGCCGCCTCGATCATCGCGACGCCGATCCGGTCCTTCACCGAGCCGCCGGGGTTGAAGAACTCGGCCTTGGCGTAGACCGGCGTGCGGATCCCCTGCGTGACCCGGTTCAGGCGGATGAGCGGCGTCCAGCCGATCGTCGCGAGGACGTCGTCGTACGGCTTAGTGTGCGGTGGCATCGGGGCCGCCCTTGAGCGCCTGGCCTTGGGGGTGACGGAACTCGATCGGCTGCAGGAAGCCCGTCGACACCGGCAGGCCGCGCCGCCGCGCCGGGGCGAAGTGGAGCTGCGCCGCGCCCGCCACCGCCGCGGAATCGAGCGCGGGATAGCCGCTCGACTCGGCTACCTTCGTGGACTCCGGCCGCAGTCGGCCCGTCGAGTCCACGAACAGGCGCAGCACCACGTCGCCCTCGACCTTCTGGTCGAACAGCGCGGGCGGGTATTGAATCGGAGAGTCGGCGTTCAGCGCGACGGGGGGCTCCTGATCGGGCGGCGTGTACGAGGGCGTCGTGGCGCCGCCCTGGCTCGGCGCCTCGGCGGGCTTGCGGCAGGCGAGCACCGCGAGCGCGACCAGTCCGGCGAGTGCGCGCCTCATGCGCCGTCCTCGAGCCGCTGCTTCCACGTTGCCAGGCGGTTCAGCGCCTCGAGCGGCGACAGCGCGTTCACGTCCAGCCGCTCGAGCTCGACGAGCAGGGGATGCGGCGCGACCGGGCCGAACAGCCCGAGCTGCGCGGCGTCGGGCGGCGGCGGCGCCGGCTGTCGGGCGACGTGGTGCCCGGCTTCGAGCAGCTGCAGCACCTGCCAGGCGCGCGCCACCACCGGAGTCGGCAGCCCTGCCAGGCGGCCCACGTGGATGCCATAGGACCGGTCCGCGCCGCCCGGCTCGAGGCGGTGCAGGAATACGATCTCGTCCCCCACCTCGCGCACCGCCACGTTGAAGTTGCGCGCGTGGGCGAGCTCCTCGGTGAGCTGCGTGAGCTCGTGGTAGTGCGTGGCGAAGATCGTCTTGCCGCCGATCGTGTTGTGCAGGAACTCGGTCACCGCCCACGCGATCGCCACACCGTCGTAGGTCGAGGTGCCGCGGCCGATCTCGTCCAGCAAGATGAGGCTCCGCGCCGTGGCGCCGTGGAGGATCGCGCTGGTCTCGCTCATCTCGACCATGAAGGTGGACTGTCCCGCGACGAGATTGTCGGACGCGCCGACGCGCGTGAACAGCCGGTCCACCACGCCGACGACGGCGCGCCGGGCCGGGACGAACGCCCCCATCTGGGCGAGTAACACGCACAGCCCGACCTGGCGCAGCAGCGTGGACTTGCCCGCCATGTTCGGGCCCGTGAGGAGGACCACGCGGGCGGCCTCGTCCAGCAGCACGTCGTTGGGAATGAACGCCTCGCGCGGCATCATGCGCTCGACCACCGGATGGCGGCTGCCCTCGAGGTGGATCACGAAGGCGTCATTCACCTCGGGGCGCACGTACGCATCGCGGTGGGCGAGATCGGCGAGCGCGGCCCAGACGTCGAGCCCGGCGAGGAGCCCGGCGGTCTCTTGAATCCGGCCGATGGCGGCAGCCACGACGCGCCGCAATGCGTCGATCAGCTCCGTCTCGCGCGCCGCAATGCGCTCCTCCGCCCCCAGCACCTTCGCCTCGTACTCCTTCAGCTCCGGCGTGACGTAGCGCTCGGCGCCGGTAAGGGTCTGGCGCCGCTCGTAATCGGGCGGGACTCGCGCCTTGTGGGGGTTCGTGACCTCGATGTAGTAGCCGAACACCTTGTTAAATCCGACCTTGAGCGACGGGATACCGGTGCGCTCGCGCTCCCGCGCCTGCAGCGAGGCGATGTACTGCTTGCCGCCGTCGCGCGCGTCCTTGAGCTCGTCGAGCGCCTGGTCGTGGCCGGCCCGGATGGCGTCGCCATCCGCCAGCTGAGCCGGCGGGCGGTCCACGAGGGCGCGGGTGAGCTCGTCGCCCAGGTCCTGCAGCAGGTCAAAGCGGTCGGCCGCCCGCTCCAGCAGCGCCGCCCGCTCGCGCCCCTCCACGCCGTCGAGCGCGGCGCGTGCGTCGGGGAGCCGCCGGATCGAGTCCCGTAAGGCGCCGAGCTCCCGTGGCGTGGCGCGGCCCAGCGCCGCACGGCCCGCCAGGCGCTCGAGATCGCGCACCCCGTCCAGCGCCTCCCGCAGCCGGTCCCGCCCCCGGGTATCGTCGGCGAGCACCGCCACGGCGTCGAGCCGCGCGTTGATCGCGGCGGGATCGACGAGCGGCGCGAGCAGCCAGCGGCGCAGCAACCGCGCCCCCATCGGAGTCACCGTGCGGTCCAGCACTTCGAGCAGCGTCGCGCCCGCGGTCCCCGGGCGCAGCGGCTCCACGAGCTCAAGGTTGCGCCGCGTCATCTCGTCGAGCGGCACAACGTCGCCGCGGCGCACGATCCGGGGCCGGGCGACGTGCGGTAAGTCGCCGGGCTTGAGCTCCCGGGCGTAGCGGATCAGCGCCCCCGCGGCGCCGAGCGCGGGCCGGTCCGCGGCGGCGACGCCGAGCCCGTCGAGCGACGCGAGCCGGAAGCTGCGTAGCAGATCCTCCCGCGCCAGCTCGGCGTCGAACTCCCACGCTTCCCGCTCCGTGACGGTGGCACCTTCCGGCAGCGGGCAGCGGGTGCCCGCGGGCAGCAGCACCTCGGGTGGCTCGTAGCGGGCGAGCGCGGCGGACAGATCCTGTGGCTCGACGAGCTCGAGCACGAATTCGCCCGTGGTCAAGTCCAGCGCCGCGAGGCCGGGTGCCCCGCCCCGGGGCTCGACGGCGACCAGATAGTTGTTTCGCTTCTGCGCCACCCAGTCGTCGGCGAGCACGCTCCCCGGCGTGACGGTCTCCACTACCTCGCGGCGCACCAGGCCCTTCGCGAGCTTCGGGTCCTCCACCTGCTCGCAGATCGCTACGCGGTGCCCCTTGCCGATCAGGCGGCGCAGATACTCGGCGGCGGCTTTCACGGGGACGCCCGCGAGCGGGACCTCCGCCGCGCCGCCGTTGTTTCTCGAGGTGAGGGTGAGGCCGAGCTCGCGCGCCGCGAGCTGCGCGTCGTCCTCGAACATCTCATAGAAATCGCCCATCCGGAAAAACAGGATCGTCTGCGGGTAGCGCGCCTTGATGTCGCGGTATTGTTGCATCAACGGCGTGTCGACATCGAGCCGCGGGCTCACGGCTCCTCCACCAGGAAAGGCTGGCCGCCGAGCTTGGTCTTGAGGCGCGCCTGCGCCTGCTGCGCGTCACCGCGCGTGGCATACCGCCCGACGCGCACCTTGAACAGCCCGCTCGTGTCGCGCACCACGTGGGCGTCGAACCCCATGACCTTGAGTCGCGTGAGCATCTCGTCCACCTGCGCCGCGCTCTTCACGGCGAGCACCTGCACCGCGTAGGCCGTCGGCGTCGCACCACCCGCATGCTGGGTGTCGGTGGGCGCTGGCGTCGTGGCGCCGTCCGGACCAGCGGCGGTCACCGGAGCGGGTAATGCTCCGCAGCGCGCGGCGTAGAAGCTCACCTGGTTCTTCAGCTCCACGTCCTCGCCGACCCGGTCCAGCGCCTCGCGCACCAGCTCGCACCCGTGCGCCTCATCTTTGAGCTCGAAGTAGGCCCGCGCCCCTGTGAGGTCCGCCCGCGCCCGCAGGGGCGAGTCGGGGTAGTCCCGGCGCAGTCGCTCCGCCGCCTGCACGGTCGCTGCCGGATCGCCCTGCGCGCTATAGAGGTGCGTGAGGACGAACAGCGCGGAGTCCGCCCACACGGAGCGCCCATATTCCACGACCACGCGCTGCAGGTTCGTGGCCGCAGTCGACGCGTCAGCGGCGATGCGGCCGGCGGTGAAGAGCGCACCGGGATAGAGTGAATCCTGAGGCGAGAGGGTCGCGAGGAGGCGTCGCATCATGGCCCGCGCCGAGTCGGGGCGCGTGGGGTAGATGCGAAGCGCGGCGGCGCGGAGGGTGTCGGGTCGCTGCGCGGCCAGGCGCTCCGGCGGTCCGGCGGTCAGCAGCAGTACGACGCCTCCGACCGCCAGTCCGCCTGACCGCCTGCGACCGCAAAGGAGTCCTTTAGGGACCGCCCGATTCACGCCGCCTCCCTCCGCAGCACGCCGAGCTGCAGCACTAGCTGCGTCACGATCCCCCCTTCGTCCGTGACCGTCGTCGACTTGAGGGCGCGATCGGCATCCCGCGCCAGCCGCAGGGCCTGCCCTAGCTCTCCGGAGGTCCACCCGTCCGCCCAGCGACCCCAGCGGGCTGCGGTCTCGCCCCAGTCGCCGAGGCCGAAGGGGCGGGCCAGCCGCAGGTGTTGCAGCAGAACGGCCGTGAGGCGGCCGCGCGGAGTGCCGCGATCGAGCTCGGCGCGGGCCAGCGCCGTGCCGATGATCGCGGTGCCCACCGCCGTGAGGATCCGGACACCCGTCACGCCCGCCTGCTCGAGTACCGGTGCCACCAGGCGCGCGGCGTCCGCCGCCCGCCGCTCGAGCGTCGCGTCCACGAGCTGGTTCATCGTCTGACCCCGGCGCACGCCCCCGAGGGCCGCGACATCATCGCGGGTCGCGGTCCGTCCGGCAGCGACCGCCGCGAGCTTGTCGAGCTCCTGCGCCAGCGCGCCCAAGCCCGTGCTGGCGGTCTCCACGAGCGCCGCAATCGCCTCGGCTTCCATCTCGAGCCCCAACTGTTTGGCCCGATGCGCTACCCAGCGCGCCACGCGCTCGGGCGGCAAGGGCTCCACCGCCACCGCGGTCGCGAGGCGCGCAAGCTCCGGGTCATGCTCTTCCCCCGCGCTGTGCACCAGGATGAGCACCGTGGTCGGGTTCGGGGTGGCGAGGTAGCGCAGCAGCTCCTGGCGTGCCTTGGAGCCCCGGCGCATCTGCTCGATGCCGCGCAGCACGACCACGCGAGTCTGGGCGAGCAGCGGCGGAGTGTCCACGAGCGCGCGCAGCGCCGCCGCGTCGAGGTCGGCGGCGCTGCGCGTGTCGACGTTGAAGTCGCGGGCGGCGGCCTCCACAGCGCGAGCGGTGAGCGCCCGCAGCGCCTCGTCCTTCAGGACGTCTTCGTCACCATGCAGGTAGTAAACCGGGTCGGGCGCGCGTCCCTCCGGCTTGAGGCTCCGGAGCAGCGCGTCGAAGGTGAGAGCCCCCATACGGGGCTGAAGTTACCGCTGGCCGGGAACGGATGAAAGGTGGCTGGCGCCCTAGCGGCCGGCCGACACTGGCTCGACGAGCACCACCCCGTATGGGCTCGGGTTCCCGACGACGACGGTGGCGCGCGGATCCTGGAAGGAAACGAAGGGGACGCCCGCGTGCGCTACCGGCTTGGGAAACGGCACGGGCGGCAGCGAGGGCGTCTGAGCGAGCTCGGTGCGCCGCGTGCCTTCGAGGGCGAGCAGGCCGAGCAGCGCCGCGAGCAGCAGAGCGGCGGCGAGACCGGCGCGCGCCGGCAGCTCCGGCTCCCCCGGCCGCTCCCGCGCGAGGCGCGACTCGAGCCGGCGGCGGAAGTCGGGCGACGGCGCGATGGCGTGCTGCGCCGCCTGTAGCGCGAGTACGCCCCGGCGCACGGTCGCGTCGTAGCGGTGGCACCCTGGGCAGTGAGCGAAGTGTCGCTGAAAACGCCGCAGCTCGCGCTCGGACGTGATCAGACCGTCGCGATAGTCGCTGTAGCGCTCGCGGAACTGGAGACAGGTCATGTGCGGGAGTACTACCGTCCGAACCCGGGTGGGTTCCCACAGCCCCACCGCCCCACGCCCCCGGGGAGGTGGGCGCGTGGGGATATGGGGTTGTGGCTATTCGAGCAGCGGCTCGATGAGCTGGGCGAAGCTGTTCCGGGCTCGGTTCAGCCGGCTCTTCACGGTGCCCAGATTGCAGCCCGTGATGTCGGCGATCTCCGCGTAGCTCTTCCCTTCCAGTTCCCGCAGCACGAACACCACGCGGTGATGGGCGGGGAGCTGGCCGACGCACTGGTCCACCGCCTCCTTCAAGTAGCGCTTGCGGTACAGGTCGTCCGGCCGGGCCGTTGTGTCCTCGAACTGGAGGGGCCGGTGGTCGGCCTCCCAGTGCTGCTTGATCGTCTGGAACAGCACCAGCGGGTTCCGGCTGCGGTTACGCAGCTCGTTCTTCGCCAGGTTCGAGGCGATCGTATAGATCCACGTCGAGAACTTCTTGGTCTGGTCGAAGCGATGCAGGTGCCGGAACACCCGGATGAAGACCTCCTGGACGAGGTCCTCGGCGCGCTCCCGGTCCCCGATGGTCCGGTTGATGAAGTTGAGGAGGCGGGTCTGATAGCGGTCCACCAGGGCACCGAACGCCTGGGGGTCTCCCCGCAGGTGCTCGAGCACGAGCCGCCCGTCGTCGAACTCGTGGAGCGCGCCGCGCTCGAGCCCGCGCCGGGTCGCGACGGCTTCCGTTTTTCCTTTGAGGACGTCCTTGAGGACGGCTCGCATGATCGGGTCCCTTGGTTCCTAGCGGAAACGGAGTGGGCCCACAGGCCCCCGGTCTTTGACTCCTTAGATACGGCACGAACCGTACCCGTCGCGGGTCAGTTGCAACTGCCTGCCCGGCAATGGGTTGGTCTCCAGCGACCAAGCCGCACGGGCGTCCTCTCGTGGTGACAGCGCAACGTTACAGCCCGAGCTTGAACGCCGCCATATAAAGGATAGCGACAATCGACTTCGCGTCGCGGATCTCGCCGTCACGGATCCCGGCCAGCACCTGGGAGAGGGGGCGCGGGACGACCTCGATGAACTCGTCGCGCTCCGGGGCCGCCGTCCCCGCCGTGAGACCGGTGGCCAGGAAGAGGTGAATGACTTCGTCGGTGAAGCCCGGCGTGGTCCAGATCGAAGTCAGCGGCTCCATGTGCTCGGCCGAGACCCCCGCCTCCTCGAGCAGCTCGCGCCGGGCGCACGCCTCGGGAGTCTCGCCCGGGGCGAGGGTACCGGCGGGAATCTCCCACAAGGGTCCCGCCGCAGCGTAGCGAAACTGACGCAGCATCAGAATAACGGGGTCGGCCCCGGTGGGGCCCGAGGCACACGGTACGACGGCGGCGGCGCCGGGGTGTCGCACCAGCTCCAGCTCTCCGGTGGAGCCGTCCGGGAAGCGGACAGTGTCCACGTCGAGGCGCACGACCCTGCCCGAATACACGCGGCGGCTGGCGAGCTGCATGGGATCCCCCGTCAGTGCTGGAACAGCCAAGTCAGCGGCACCTTGACCCCCTCCGCGAGGAGATACGCGGCGTTGAGCCGTGGATTGGCGTGGATCGGCGAGCTCGGCGTCGGGGACGTGAACGGCACGAGGCCCAGGCGGCTGGCGATGATCTGGAGGCGCAGCATGTGGAACCCATCGCTCACGAGCAGCACCCGGCGATTCGACTGCCCCGTGAACCAGTGCGCCACGCCGTCGAGCGACGAAGCCGTGCTCGCGCCGGCCGGGAGTGCCGTCACGGCGCCCTCAGGGAGGCCCGCCCTCACGAGGTAGCGACGGCCGACCTCCGATTCGCTCACCGTGTCGCCCGTGCCGACGCCGCCCGTCACCAGCACTACCGGCGCGTAGCCGCGCTGGTACAGCGCGGCCGCGTGGTCGAGCCGTGAGCGGAACACCGGTGAGGGACGGCCGTTGTACTGGGCCGCCCCGAGCACGACGATCGCATCAGCGGTCGTCGCCTGGTCGCGCGCCGCGGTCACGGCGACGGCGAGCACGACGGCCGCCCACCCCAGGGCGAGCGACACCGCCAGAACGGCCGCGGCGCCGAATGAGCGGCGGAGCGTCCAGAAGGCCATGCGGAGAATATACGACGGACACTCGGACGGTCGTACTTACCGACTCAACCAGTAGTTGACCTTTACGAGGAACACATTCGTCGGCCGGTCGTGGAGGAGCTCTCGGCCGAGGTCCCGCGCAAGGTCGAAGCTCGGGTCGCCGAAGTCACCCTGGCGGCTCTGGGTCCACACGACGAACAGGGTGGAGCCGGGCCGGTATTCCCAGCGCAGCACCGCGTTGCTACGGAGTGAGCGGGTGCGGAAGTCGGGATTGTCGAAGGTAAATGCCGGCGCCGGGCCGGCGCCGTCCGGATCTGCGGTGTAGGTGTTGGCCGCCCCATCGTAGGCGATCGTCGAGGCGTTGTCGCGCCCGTAGACGTTGAAGGTGTAGGTGCGTGTGGCTCGCAACTCCCGGAAGTCGCGGTAGTCGCCGGCAAAGGTGAACGGCTGAGCGTACAGCTGGAAGCTCAGCATGGGCGAGAAGGTCACGTTCAGGCGCAGCGCGACGTTCAAGCTGTGCTGCGCCAGCTCGGCGAACACGTAGCGGGCCCCGAGGGTCGCCGTCGCGCTGGGGTCAATCACCGCCGTGACGTAGTGGGCGGCATCCGTGCCGATGAAGTATTCGGGGCCGACGCTGAATGACACGGCGCCGCTCGGTCGCACCTGCACGCTCGGTATCACGTCCCACGTCCAACCGCCCGCGTCATTTGCCGAATACGAGGCAGACGCGTCGAAGCTCACTGGCCGCCGCAGGTCGCTGAACACTTCGGCGGACGCGTTCCAAGCGGCGGGCGTGGCGGCGAGCGGCCCGCCCCGGGTAAGCCGGTCGTCCAGGGCCTGGGCGGAGTACGTCACGTTCGCGTTGTAGCCCCAGAAGTTGCGAAACGTCCCGAACGAGAACGCGCCGAGCGCCTTCAGGATGTTGTCGAGGTCGTAGTTCCAGCTCGGCCCCACCCACGCGAGCGCGCTCGCTTCGCGGAACACCTTCCCCGGCCTGGTCCAGTGGTAGCCCACGGTCGCGGCGCTCGAGATGCGGTCCACGCGTCGCTGGAAGCCGAGATCGTTCACCTCGAACCCGGGCGTCGTGGTGCTGCCGGCGAGGCCCCACAGCCAGTTCCCCGCCACTTTGTTGACGTAGAGATCGCCGGTCAGGCCCGCGAGCGAGGTGCGGCTGGGATCGTAGTGGAAGCTGTGCGCGTCGGGCCGCTGGAAGTAGCGGTTGGAGAAGAGCTGGGCGGCCTGGATCGCGGTGGTGTCTCCCCGGATGTAGGACCCACCGAGCGAGGCGGCGAGCGTGTACGTGCTCTTGCCGAAGCGGTGGAACAGGTCCACGCCTGCGGCGTAGGCCGCCCGCCGCAGGAACAACAGCGCCGGAGCGTCGAGCCGGCGGTTCACCGCCGTCGCGAGGAATCCCAGGTGGGTGTTGCCGCCGCGGAAGTCGCGCCTCAGGCGGCCGACGACGTAGTTGGTGAGCGGCTGCACCTCATCCGTGTACCGCGCGCCGGTTATGGTATCAGCCACGGCGGCCGTCTCGCGCGCGGTGAGCGCCTCGAGCACGCCGAGCGACCAGCTCGTGGTCTTGCCGCTGAGCTTCGCCGCGCCGATGATCGTGGTGTTGTCGGGGACGTCCGCGAACTGACCGGGCGAGGTCGGCGCGCCCTGCGGTGGCCGCCCAATGCGGCGGGAGTAGAAGAACTGCGGCGTGCCGCTGAAGTCGTTGAACCCCCCGCCGTTCCCGCCCAAGGTGAAGATGTCGCGGCCCTCGACGAAAAACGGCCGGCGCTCCGGCAGGAATTGCTCGAACGCCGTGAGGTTCACGAACGCCGGGTCGATCTCCACCTGCCCGAAGTCCGGATTGAACGCAGCGTCCACCGTCAGGTTCGAGGTGACGCCGTACTTCAGGTCGAGCCCGGCGCCGCCGAAGTAGTGGCTGCGCTCGTCGAACGGGTTGGCCGCCACGGCGGGCTCATGGTAGGTGCCGCGGCCGACCGAGTACGGGAGCAGCTCGAGGCGCCGGGGCGCCGGGATGTCGCGCAACCCCAGGAGGTGGGCGAAGCGCGAGGAGAGGCCGGTCTCGGTCTTGCCAACGAACGGGAACATGTCGAACTCTTGCTTGCGCTGGATCCAGCGCACGAAGCGCACCCCCCACACTTGCTCGGCGGCGTGCGAGAACCGGAGTTGCGAGAAGGGAATCCGGAGCTCGGCCGTCCAGCCGAGCGAATCGACAGCCACGGCCGCCTCCCATACCGGGTCCCAGGAGTCGTCGGAGAAACCGCCGTCGTCGCCCCAGAAGAGATCGCTCTTCACGCCGGCGGGGTTCACCACGAAGCGGTACGCCGTGCGATGGTCGTGGTAGCTGTCGAACAGCACCCGAAACTCGTCGCTCTGCGAATCGGCATCGCGCCGGACGAGCCGCTTGGCGATCCGCCGGGGATCCGAGTCGAAGAGGCGTGCGCCGACGTAGATGGCGTGGTCGTCGTACACCACGAGGACGGCCGTGGACTCCGAGGCCGGCTTTCCCTCGTCGGGGTCGATCTGCCGGAAGGCGGTGACGGGCGCGGTGGCGAGCCTCCAGGCTGGGTCGTCGAGCTTGCCGTCCAGGACGGGGGCGCGCTGCACGCGGACCGCGGTCACCATCGGAGGGATGCGACCGTTCGCGTGTCGCAGCGCCGCGGAGTCCGCGGCGGTGGTCTGCAGGAGCAGCACGGTGAGGACGGCGAGCGGCATGGACGGCGCTCCCTGAGGGAGGGCTCACCGGGAATGATGAACTCCGAACCTGAAACGTCGCTACGGGGGTCCCGCGCCGCGAGTGTCAGGGCTTGTTGAGCAGCTCCTCGAACAGCGCGATCGCTCGGGGGTCGTTGGTCTGGCCCAGCCAGAAGAGGGCTTTCTTGCGGACCGAGGGACTGTGATGCGAGCGGGCGATACGGATCAGCGCGGGGACCCCTTCGTCGTGGGGGCGCTGGGAGAGGGCGAAGACGGCGCTCTCCTTCACCGGCAGATCCACGTCGTCCGCGTCCACGAGGTCGCTCAGGCCGCGGGTCGCCGCCTCCCCCGCCGCCTGCCCCAGCCAGAAGACGGCTGAGCGGCGCGTTTCCTGCGCGACTCGGGTGTCGCGGGCGAGCCGGAGCAGGTCGGGCCACACGGTGACGCTGTCGGCGAGGATCGTGGGAAAGAGGGCGTCCCGCCCGACCTCGCCGCCGGCACGCGCCGCCACATCGAGCAGGAAGCGAGTGGCGGCGGCCGCCGAGACTGCGCCGAGGTCCGTCACCGCTGCGCCGCCCGGGGAGCGCTCTTCACCGCCTACGAAGACCCGCACCCGAGTGATCTTCCCGCCGCGCACGGCCAGCGCGACCCGCGCGGGGCCCTCCGTGCAGGCACAGTCGCCGTCGTCGTCGTAGTAGCTCCCGGAGGAGATGCGGTGCTGGCCACAGCTGCCCTGCTCGCACTCGAGCGAGATGACGTTGCGGCCGTTGCCGCACACGCCCGGCCGCGTGGCGTAGTGGAAGCGCACCTCGCCGTCCGGGGCGCCGGCCACGCGGTCGCTCAGCCCCTGGAGCGCGAGGGCGAGGACGAGCGGGGCGATCACTGGTTGATGATCTCCTCGAGCACCTTCGCCGCCCGCGGGTCGTGCGACTGCCCGATCCAGAACAGCGCCTTCTTGCGTAGCTCGCGGTTCTGCTCGCGGCGGGCGATGTCGATCAGCTTGTCGAGCGCGGCGGGCTCGCGCCGCTGCGAGTAGACGAAGACGAGCTGCTCCTTCATCTCCTGGTTCTGCAGGCGATCATACAGCGCGACGAGCTGATCGAGGTTGGCACCCGACTGCCCCGCCCAGAACAGCGCCTTCTTGCGCATCTCGATGTCCTCGCGCTCGTTCAGGGCCACGTCCATCATCCAGCGCATGTTCTCTTCGGCGCGCATCTGGGAGAGCGAGAAGATCACCTTCTCCTTGAGGTCGGGCTCCGCGAGCTTCGAGTACAGGGCGCGCAGGAACGCCGCGTTCTCGGGCGACGGGCGCTGGCCGAGCCAGAAGATCGCCTTGAGGCGCGCCTTTTCGGGGGCGCCGGGGCGGTCCGCGTAGGCGCGGAGAATCTCGCCGGCGCGGGGACTCCGCTGCTGCGACAGCGCGAAGATGGCCTTGTCTTGCAGCTCCTCGTCGCTCGTCGTCTTGAGGATCGAGTCGAGCATCCCGACCGCGCGTTCCGTCGGCACCTGGGAGAGCCAGAACACCGCCTGCTGCCGCACCTCCGAGTTGGGGTCGTGCTGGGCGACGTCGAGCAGGACGTCCTCGGTCTCACCGGTCCGCTTCTGGGAGAGCAGGAACACCGCCTTGCGCCGCATCCCGGCCGAGCAGGCGTCACGGCGCGCCAGCACCCGCTTGAGGATCGGGACCGCGTTCGCCGCGTCCATCTGGAGCAGGCCGTTCAGCGCCGCGATGCGGAGATCGTCGTCGTCGCCCTCGTCGGGGCACCCCCTGGCGCGGGTGCGTTCGCTGTCGGCGCTCGGCTGGGCGTGCTCCGCCAGCCAGCGGCCGGCTTCCTCGTCGCCCTGCTTCGCCAGCGCCGTCTGGATGCGCGCGAGCAGGGCGTCGCCGTCCCGCAGCGTGGCCGCCTTGGGGTAGCGCCGTTGCTGCTCGACGAGGAGGCTGCGCGCGCGGTCGAGGTCCGCGTTCTTGTAGAGCGCGAACGCCGCCCAGTAGAAGGCGTCTCCGGCCCGGGCGGAGTTCGGGTTGCGACGCGTGAGGTCCGCGTACAGGCTGGCCGCGTTGCTGTAGTCGCCGCGGTTGAACGCGCGCCGCGCCGCCTGCCACAGCGAGTCGGTCGGGTCCTGATCGTCTTGGACGGCCGTCGGATCGTCCCGGTCGAGGGCATTGAGAGCGTCGAGAGCGTCGTGCCCATCCAACGCATCGAGCTGATCGAGCGCGTCGAGCTGGTCG
>Ga0209158_1000404_pt1 | contig 32758 bp, 25 predicted proteins | sample GraSoiAngelo_140_FD_185897 | JGI IMG/M metagenome (GOLD analysis project Ga0209158, IMG submission 185897) | Grasslands soil microbial communities from the Angelo Coastal Reserve, California, USA - 14_0929_12_30cm (SPAdes) (version 2) | ecosystem: Environmental > Terrestrial > Soil > Grasslands ...
AACCGGCGCCGCACTATTCAAGTCCGAATCGGTGATGTGACGGCCGGCAACCAGATCCACGTCGTACAATTCGGGCATCTGCGGCGTCCAGGCGCGCAGGTTAGTGTCTTTGAGCGAATTCAGGCCGCTTTTCACCTCCACGCGGCCGCCCAGGGAGGCGCCGATTTCTTTGCAGGATTTGCAGAGATCACGCACCGCTTCGAAGTCGTCATAGGTAATGCGCTTGCGTTTTTGGAATTCGAGCCAGTCGTCCACGTTGGTGATGATGGAAGGTTGTTTGGAGAGGCCAAAGACATCGGCGCCCAGACGGAAGACGCGTGTCGCGACATACTGGTTTGCGCCGTTGATGAGACTGACGACGGCAATCACCGCGGCCACACCAATGACTACGCCGATGAGCGTCAGGACGCTGCGCAGCTTGTGTGCCCAGAGGCTGGAGGCGGAGATGGCTACCGCCTCGGACAAGTTCATTGTGGTGGCACGCGGCATAGAGCGGGAATAGACCACATCCTAACATACGCGCAGGACAGCTCTGGGATTACCAGTTGAGGCATCTAGGGTCGCGGGGTTTTCTGGATTTTCTCGATCATTTGGCGCACGCCCGGTGCCATAAGCCCGCGGGGGTCCAGCCTGAGGTATTCCTGATATTCGTCCAGCGCCCCCCGCGGGTTATTTTCCCGAAGCAGGACGTTTCCCAACAGAACATGTGGCGAGGCCACGTCAGGCATGCCGGAGACGGCTTTGCGCACGTGGGGAGCAGCTTCCCGCCAACGGCCCAAGGCCCAGTAGGTCTTGGCCAGTTCGTAGTGGCCGGCGGAGGCATCGGGCTTCAATTCGAGTCCGCGAAGAAGCGCCGTTTCTGCTTGAGGATAACTCTTGGTTTGATTAAACACCGCACCCAATGCCAGGTAGGCATCCGCAGAGTGGGAATCGAAACTGATGGATCTTCGCAGCGCAGTCTCAGCGTCTTTCCAGTTTTTCGCCTCTAGGTATGCCGTACCCAAAAGTGTATAGGCCAGCGGGAAGGTTTCATAAAGCTTGATGGCCTTGTGCAGGTGAGAGATGCCAGCGTCCAGCTTATTTTCCTTCATGGCCCTTTGGCCTTTTTCAAATTCCAGGCGAGCATTCTCTGGAATGCTCAGTTCTGCGGCCGATACGGAATCGCCAATGACGCCATCGGGGCCGTCGGAGGGGGCCTCCGGGTGGTCGGGTTTCAGGTCCAGAGTTACATATCCCCTCAAGCTGTCGACGAGGTTGACGTGAACGGAAACTTCCTTGTAGCCGACTTGATTGAGCCGCACGATGTACATTCCCGATGAATTGGGAAGGAAGCGGCACTTGCCGGCCGTTTCGGTGACGCAATCGTCGACGGCTCCGCCTTCCTCGGATTCGAGGCGCACATGGATGCCGCGTGGGGCGGCGGTTCCATTGGGATAGCGAACCTGAACGTTGATTTCGGCGGCTCCCGGGGAACGTCCGCTGGACGGGGAGCGTTGCGCAAAGAGCGAACGTGGAAGAAGGAAAACAAGGGAAAGCAGGAGGGTTGCTGACGCGCGACGATCAAACAGAGAAGTTCTCGTTCGACACCAGGTACAGAAAAAAAGAGACGCGGCCATGAAACGTTCCAAAAGGAAAGTCCAGCTCAAATGACGATGATACGCTTCGCCGCTGCTCGCGCTACAAAAGAAAAAGGAGGGCGCATGGCAGCGCCCTCCCTCCGGAAGAGTTTCGGTTAGAACACCAAGCGCAGGCTCAAGCGCGAACTGAACGGCTGCTGGAAGAAATAGTTGTTCATTCCGTTGGTCGCGAACGGCAGCTTGAAGTCCTGGTTGACTACGCCAAACCCCTGATCGGCGTTCTGGTCAATCAGCGTCTTGGCTTTTCTGTTGGCGATGTTGAAAGCGTCAAAACCGAACTTGAGGCTGATTCGATCATTGAACTTCCATGGATACTCCAGGTGTGCATCGATGCCAGCCGTTGTGGGTGCCCGGCCGAGGTCGCCGCGACCGAACAGCGGCACTTCGCCCGCGTTCTGATAAGCCTGCTGAGCAACCAAGGTCGTCAGGGGCAGGCCAGTTTGCACTCTGAGTCCCCCGCCAAATACCATTCCCTTTAGCCGGCTATGATCCAAGACGTAGACCGGGAAAATATTGATCACATGGCGGCGATCCGTGTTTAGAGGACCAATTCCCTGCTGTTTGCCGAGCAGCCCAAATGCTCCTTCGGTAAGGTCAAACAGAGAGCTGATGCCCGGGTCAGCCTGGTTGTTGTCGTTGCGGAATGCGCCTTCATAGTTGCCGTTGAGGCGGGCAATCCGCCAGTTCGCAATAAGAGCCCAGTTGTGGCTGAAGCCCTTGTTCAATTCAATCTCCACTGCCTGATATACGCGCCGGGGATCCTTGTAAGTATCCGGTTTGCCATCGGCGTAGAATTCGCCTCCGAAAGCGGCGCAGTTACCCGCCTGCTTGCTCTGAGCCAAAGTGGTGCAATCGGAAAGCAGGCTGCCGGTGGAATCGGTCCAGGTGCCCGTGTTGACGGCGGGGAAGCACGCACTGCCGAGCACCGTGCCAAACGTATTGGCAACATTTGGCGCGACATAGGGAGTTGGAGCGTTGTGCGTATCTATGCAGGAAGAAGGAAAGCCCAACGCCACGAGCGCCGCAGCGTTAGCGGCCGAAGGGTTCGTTTCCGCGGTGAGGAGAGCGCAGTCGAATGCGCCGAGCGGCTTGCCGCCATTTGCGGCACACGCAGATTGAGTTTCGTCTACGCTAGCGAACGTCTGCTCGTTGGGGTTCACGAAAATATCCGATTTCTGGTTGGGGTTTCCAATGAAGTAGTTCAAGCCGCCGCCATTGTTTGCAAGGGCATTGAACTGTTCCACCGAAATGCCACCTTCGTCCTCGATGACGCGCTTCAGGCGGCGGTCAATGTAACGCACGCCGAAGACAATGCCGCCCCGAAATTCGTGCTGGAATCCGGCGACATATTCGTCGGTATATTCCATGCGGATTCCTGGCTGGAATGGCTCACCGCCACTGAGGCCAACGGTCACGGCGTTCCCGATGCCCCCGGAGGCCGAATTGAGCAAGGTGGCGGAACTTGGTTTGAACATGTTTGCGTAGTCAGGGTTTCCGCTGGAATCCGTCACGATGCAAGAAGCTCCCGCAGGTGTCCCCGCCGGGCACCCGGTGGTTGTCGAAGCGGGGGCCCAATACGCGCCCAGCACATCATCCTCTGCGCTGAGAGCGCGGATGGCCGCGTCGAGCGGCAGAATGAACGCATACCGGCCATAGTTGGCGTAGAACTTGGTCTTTCGGTCACCCTTGGGATCGAGGACAAAGCCAAGCCGAGGAGACCACATGTCGTTAAAAAGCTTATTGAGCTGGTTGCCGACCAAACGTTGCTGTTCCCAGCGCAGACCAAGGTTGACGGTGACGCGCTTGCCTAAAGCCCAGGAATCGTTCACGTATCCAGCGTGATACTTTCCGCTGCTTTTGGTAATGCCTCCGTCAAAGCGGCCACGCGACTGGACAAGTACGACTTGAACAGGATTTCCCCCACCGACCGAATTCGCCATGTACGGGCATAGCGTACAGCCGGAACTATTGGAAACGGCTGAAATGGGCTCAAGAACGAGTGAGGCGTCGGTCATCTTGCCGGCGACGGTCGGGTTGGTGGCTGTCCCGTATCCGGGATCTCCACCAGAAGCGTTGGTCGCCGGAAGTGCGAACTTGCCTCCCGAATAGGACGTGCTGTCGTCATACACAGGAAACTGCCAGTTGTAGCCGATGCTGAAAGTATGCTGGCCGAGAAAATGAAAAGTCTTCGAAGTATCGAAAGAAATGCTGCGCGTGTTAGAGTCGTATGGCTCCAGGAAGCCAAACCCCTGAGCGTTGAATGTTCCCGCCTGCAGGAGCCCTGATTCGTCTTGGATCTGGGTCACGTCCGCCAAAGGAGTTTCGGTGAAGTGGTTCCAGCTCCAGGTAAACGCGCCATCAACCAGCCAGGTCGAGGTGAGTGTGCCATCGTAACGCGCCGCCCAGTTGCGTGTGCCATAATCCCACTTGGAATTTACCGTTTTGTCCGAAGCGTTCAACGACGCCCAAGGAACATTGTTGGTGTGCGAGGGGTCGCCAAAAACTGAGGATTCTACGGTATGCCGGTCGTTAATCTTAAAGGTCAACTTGCCAGCATAGTCGTAGGAAGTCTTGGTGCGCTGCAATTGACCGTCATATGCGGTGAAAAGACCTGAGCCAACGGCCGGGGCTACGTACTGGTTATTTACGCTGGGATTGAAGTTCCCGAAATAGAAGAGGTGATCGCGTAATTTTCCAAGAGGCGCGTATCCGCCAAGTTCGGCGTCACCTTCGTAGTTGGCATTGCCAAGGTAACGGCCAAACAGGTTCACTCTGCCAAACTGCGGGTCGTCAGCATTGAGCGGAGTGGTCTGCATCCCTAGTGGATGGAAGTAGCCGCCGAGCTCGCCGTGGGTCTTCGTGCTGCCGGACTTGGTGACGATCTGGACGATGCCGCCACTGGCGTGGCCATACTGCGGTTCGAAGCCACCGGTCTTGATTTGCACTTCCTTGACGAAGGACTGATTGATCCCGCTGCCAAGCGCACCGTAGGAACGTGCCCAGACGCCCAGGCCTCCGAAGGCCGGGTCATTGATGGAAACGCCGTCCGCCACATAGGAATTCTCGAGTCCGCTGGAGCCGGAAATGGAAGGGTTGTTGCTGCCGGTCTGAATGCCGTCGACCGCGCCGGGGCTCAAATAGAAAAGATTGGCTACACCACGCTGAACGGGAATATTTTGAAAGAAAGTGTCGGAGATATCCGCGGTGACAGCCGACGTGGAAGTGTCCACCGTGACGGTGGCGGCGCTGACTTCCACGGTCTCGGAAACCTGGCCGGTTTCGAGGATGACTTCGATGCTGGTGGTCTTGTTGATCTGCACCTCGGCGCTCTTCACGCTGGCGATCTTGAAGCCGGCCTTCTGCACCTTAATTGAATAAGTACCGGGAATTAGGGTGGAGAAGAGGAAGGACCCCTGTTCGGCCGTGGATTGAGAAAGGCTGCCAATGGGACCGGTGATAGTGACCTGGGCTCCCGGAACTGCGGCTTTTGAAGCGTCATAAACTATGCCGCTCAGATTGCCGCGCGCGGCCCCCTGGTCCTGTGCCTCGATGGATACCGAGAAGATCATACTAAATGCCAAAACCGAGCTGACCACAAGCCATTTACTTTTCATAGCGGTCGAACTCCCTTCCTTGCATCTCATTTATCCAAAACTTATTTTGGCGTGTAGATGGAACGGAAATAACGAGAAGGACTCCACCCTGCTCCCCGAAGCCCAGGACATATTCTCACGCATTGCATAAAAACTGCCAAATTGATAGATAATTTATCCAATGCTAAGCTTCGTGAATTCCACGACTTATCGTTGGGCTAGCGGACATTATAAGGAGAAGACATGCGACGTACTCCTGATTCCTGGATAAGTATGCAGAAATATGGATTAGTTAAGGCGGCAGGGGGCTGGTGTCCTCACGGCTTGGCTGGCTCTTCGATGAGGAGAGACTTGCCCTTCTGCGTTAGGTCCGCCGCCTTCTGTGGGTTTCCAATTTCGGTGTAGTACTGGGCCAAGGCCAGATAAAACGGGCCCTCCTCAGGGCGGGACAGCAGGGCCTTTTCAAGGATGGAGATGGCCTCGGGAGCGTTTCCTCTCTTCTCCATACTCGTGGCAATCCGAAGAAGGGTCTCCGAGTCCGTCGTTTCCGTAACGCCCGCGTCAGAGAAGAGGCTGACCACGGCGGCATAGTCCTTTTTTGAGAAGTAGGCGTCCACAAGCCGGGAGCGGGCGACGTCATTGGAGTGGTCGAGTTGCAAGGCACGCCGGAACCAGGCGCGGGCCTCGTCAAACTGACCGAGAGCCCAATAGCAAAGGCCCCGTTGCTGGTCGAGGATACCCTTTTCCGCGTCTTGGGCGATTCCCGGCTCGAGCACGTCCCAGGGTTCGGGCGGAGAAGGAGCATCGAGAACTTTGAAATTCATGGTTGCGAAACCGCCGCGCCTGGTCTCCGGATTATTCACGGTGACGTTCAGAATATAGCTGCCGCTTGATTGCTGCTCGAGTCGAAGCTTCTTTCCCGTCACCAGAGAACCGGCAGCGTCGAATTGTTCCCTGCTGATTTCGTCTTTGACCTTGGTGGCACTGCCGGGAGCGGCGGGCCGGCCGAAAGCGTATTCCACGTCCAGTTTCTTTCCCAGATTTTCACGGGGATCTGCGGCCGGGGCCCAAATCTGATAAACCACTTGGAGGTTGGTGCCTGGGGCAAGAGTTGGGGCGCTGCTGGGCAGGGGAGTGAATTGCACGCCGCCGATGGCAAAAGGCATGAGATCGGCGAGACCGGGATCGGCGTTTTCCGCTGACAGAAATGGCAGCACACCGGGCACGACCAGTGCGTCTTTGGGGGGCATGGGGATGGAGACTTCCCGCACCGTGTGGAAGGCCGTTTTTTTGGACCAGTCGGTGAACTGAAACTCCAGGTGATACTTACCAGCCGGGAGAGGGAGCGTTCCCTGGTACCCGAACACTTTGTCTTTGATGGTATCGAGGCGTTTCTTGGTGATCGAATCCGCGAGGGATTTTTGTTGCGTGAAGATGAGCTGGTTCTCAGCGCTAAAAACGCGGACGCGGACCTCCACAGAGTAGGAATAGCGTTCGTCTTTCTCCTCGGTCAGGCTGAGGTCGCTGGGACTACGCAAGTGCAGGGCATAGTCGAGGCGCGTCAGTCCGCGAGAATCGCGAGCCGGGAAGGTAACGATGTCGAGATGGTGGCCCTCCAGGACCAGCCGAGAGGTAACCGTTTCGCGGTTGGTTCTTCGCCGGAGAATATCGTCGCGGTTCGCCGGCAAATTGGGGAGATTCTTGATGCTGTTCAGAAGGATGTCGGATTCGAGGCTTACGATTCCGGTGGTCTCGTCGACCGGCTCGTCGGGCAAGAGCGACAGCGAAATTCGTGCCACTTCCGGCCCCGCGGAATTGCGAATCATACGCAGCGCGGCGGAACGCGAATTGATGGCCTCCACGCCAGTAGCAAGTTTATCCGGGCCGTCGGTGTACGGACTATAGAAGCGGTAATCGCCGCTGCCTTCGCGTTGGTAAAACATGACGTAGAAAAACGGCGGTAGCGCTGGGTTGGCACCGCTATAAAACCAGATTTCCAGGGGATAGAGATTCGCGGAGTTACGGAAGACCTGTTTTTGTTGTGGGGGGCCCAGGGTAATGTAGGTGCGGCCGCGATCGGTGCGCCAGCCTTCCACGCCTGAGCCGATGCCGAAACGCGCATCGGCAAAAGCGATGCGCTGATAAATCTCATCCTTGTAAGTGTTGGTGGGTGAGCCGGGAGAAGGATTGCGGATTTCCCAGAAGGTCTCAATGAACTTTTCGCGCGCTTCGTCGGTGGTCAGCTTCAGAAAGGCGTCGCGTTCGTCTTTGGTGATGATGTAAGCGACGTCCCGCTCCAGCCAGTCCCGATGATTCTTCTCCAATTTTTGTTTTTTCTGCGCCCAACAGATTGCACTGCAGGCGAACAGGATGGCCGCAAGAAGTATGATTCCCCGGCGGGAAACAACACCAAGGCGGTGCCGGCCCGGCCCTCCTCGGTTGCGGCGAAATCCGTTCGAAGGCAGGCGATCCATCGCAGAATTCCTCAATCAACTCCCCCCGGGTCGTACCGCACGTCCAGACGAAAATAGATTCGACCTAGCCTTGATGGCGAATGCGTTCGGCGAGGGACCGGGCCCGCTGTCGCGCGATGTCCACAAACCGGGAGTCCCCCGCGATCTGATCGAGAATGGGCAGGACCCGCTGTGGTTCCGGCATAAGGCTGCGGTTGAGGTCCGATTCGAATTGCAGTAAGGCGTCATTGATTCCCAGGCGGTCGTATTTCATGCGCCGCGAAATCAAATCAAAATGTTCCTGCTGGCGCGCCAGCCCTTCAAAAATCTGCAGGAGTTGGGAAGCCGCGGAGTTCAAAGTGTAGTTAAATTTTGCTTCATGGACTTCGGGGCCGGATTCCCATCGAAAGGTTTTCTCGCCGAGATTGGCGATCTTGCGATGCACATCCAGATCCAGTCCTTGGAAGTGCTTGAGTTGCGCCGCCAGGTCGAACATCTTGGTGCGCCAAGCCGCGCTCACCTGAAAGGGCAACGAGCCGGGATCCTCGTCCAACTGCCGGATTTCATACGCCGCGGCATCGGAATCTTCCCGTACCGTAATTTCGATTAATTCCGGTGAGCTGCCTTTGAAGACGCGCCGAAACGTCAGTTTGGCGCCGGTGGGAGCGGGGACGGAAAGCACGGCCGGTGCCGCCAAGCAGGCCGCGGCAATCAACAGGAAGAAATGCAGGAGGGAAATCTTCATCGCATCGATACGATGCGTGGCAACTCGCCACGCGTTGCGCCGCGGCGCCGATTTTCTTTGGACAATACAGTGGAACCTACCGCGGCGCGGAAGGCGCGTGCTTTCGTTGATCGATCCACATCCGGCAACCCGAACCGCCGCCGGGTCTGCTCCGCCTGCAAATGGCACAGCGCCACCGCCAAGGCATCCGCGGCGTGCGACGGTTCCGGTGTTTCCTCCATCGAGAGCAGGGCACGTACCATCATCTGCATCTGTTTTTTGTCCGCGTGGCCGTTGCCCGCGATGATGGCCTTCACTTCGCGAGGCGCATAGCTATGCACGTCCAGGCTATGCTGCGCCGCCGCCAGCAGAACCACGCCGCGCACTTCCGCCAGCCGCAGCGCCGTACGCATGTTTAGCGCCGTGAAGACGCTCTCCACCGCCACCGCGTCGGGCGAAAACTCTTTGATGAGTCTGCACAGCAAGGCATGCACATCCTGCAGCGCGGCCCCCGCGTATTTCTTCTGGCGCTTGGCGGCCACTTTCAGGGACCCATAATGAAGCATACGGCAGCGCCGTCCGTCGCTTTCGACGATCCCATACCCGGTCGGCCCAGCTGCCGCAGGGTCCACCCCCAGAACGCACGTCCATCCGTTCTTTTCGCTCCGCCGGCCTGATGAATTCGTCCCTGCCATCGCCCCAAGTCTACGGCCTTCCGCGCATCCCTGCCAGCGCTTTGTAGCGTGCAGTAGTCAAAAAAAAAGGCCAGCCCGGATTAGGGACTGGCCGCCAAACGAACTGCCGAGTGAATCAGTTGGCGCCGACCGCGGCCTGAATTTCGGATTCGTCGATGTCAAAGTTCGCGTAGACGTGCTGTACGTCGTCGTGTTCTTCGAGGGCTTCGACCAGGCGCACCATCTGGGTGGCCTGCGGGCCGGTCAGCTTGATGTAGTTCTGCGGGACCATGCCGATCTCCGCGGACGCGGGAGTAATTCCCGCCTTGGTCAGCGCTTCCTTCACCTTCTCGAGGGCGTCCGGCGGCGTCACGATGTACCATGCGGAGCCGTCGTCCTTCAGATCTTCGGCGCCCGCTTCCAGCACGAGGTCCAGCAGCTGGTCTTCGCTGGCCGCCTCCTTGGGAACAGAAATTTCACCCTTGCGGTGGAACATCCACCCGACGGCTCCAGCTTCTGCCATGTTACCGCCGTTCTTACTCATGAGATGGCGAAACTCACCGACGACGCGGTTGCGGTTCGTGGTGACAACCTGAATCAGCATGCCCACTCCGCCCGGGCCGTAGCCTTCGAAGGTGGCTTCCTCATACTGCTCGCCTTCCAGCTGGCCGGTGCCGCGAAGAATGGCGCGCTCGATGTTCTCGTTGGGCATGTTCTCGTTCTTGCCCGCCAAAATCGCAGTTCGCAAGCGCGGATTGGAGTTTGCATCGCCGCCGCCGATGCGCGCAGCAATGGTGATTTCACGAATGATTCGCGTAAAGGCTTGGCCGCGTTTGGCGTCGGTGGCCGCTTTTTTGTGCTTGATGGTGGCCCATTTTGAATGCCCGGACATGACACACCCTCGTTTGTTTCACGTGACCGCGGCCTAGCCGGGTCATCGATGGAAGAAATTTTTTGCCCCGCAGAGCGGATTCGGAGAAGGCCGGCCGCAACATTCCCGTACACCAGCTGAGCCGATGTACGGTCGCCAAGAAAAACGACACCAGTGCGGAGACTTACGGTGAACCGCAAACCCCTGCGGAACGACGTTAGTTTAGCACAGCCCCTCATCGAGCGAAACGAGTTATACTCCGCTGCGGGGCATCTCGGTGAATCCGAAAGACTTGCGCATCTCTTGCAATTTCTCGCCGGGTTTTTCCGTATTTTCGATCTGCACTCGCCGAAGAGATACCGGGGCCTCGCCCGAAGGGAGTTCGCCGCGGCTACGCGCTCTTCTGGGTAGAGGGGATCAGCGGTCCGCGTGGTGCGCTTCGACCGCTTTGCGTGTCGCTTCCAGCGTGAAGGTGAGCGACTCCTTGGGGATGTCGGTCACAAACGGTCGGATCATCCAGCCAAGCCCCTTGGGAATGTCCCGGGTCAGCGAAGCCACTTCACTTTGGACGTAAACGCCGCCGTCCTTTTCTTCCATGCGCCACCACGTTTCCATCCGCCACAGGAATCCGTCGTCGTCGCCAGGTGTTTTTTCGCGTTCATCTCTCTTTCCGGCGTTTTCGACCTCCGCTATGCGCACTGCCGAGCTGCGGCTGTGAGCTTTTCTCGGCGCATCGTGGAAGTACTGCACTTCATGCTCGGTGTTCAGCACCACGGTGATCACTTTGTGCCGCCGAAACCGAAGGAAGACGCGGAAATGATCACCCTCTCGCGATTCGATTTTCGATCGTTCAACGTCCGGCGAGTAGTACGCGGAGTGCCGGTCATAGTTCTCAAGCACGCCCAGCACGTCCGCGAGTTTCGCTCCGGGAAGGAACACCACGCCCGTCCAGTGATGAATCATCCCGCCGGGGCACCGGACGGACTTGGCGTTTTCGAGAATCTCCAGCTTCCGCATCTTTACTTCACCGCGTTTCAGCGCAGCGTAGGCCTCCGCACGTTGCTCCTCGGGCAGTCCATCGACCCACAGCAGGTCCGTACCGCGCTTCAGCTCACCTTCATTTCGCGCTTCCGCCAATTCAACGTAATGTTCAAACACTGCTTGGGTCTCCGCTTTCAAGTTTGGGAGCGCCGGTTCCCCGGCGCGCGCGACGCACCGAGACACCTGATTCAGCGCCAACGCGACGAGCAGGAACACCATGACTCTCCAGGCCATGCTGTTTGTGGCTTTCACCTGTCGCGCGAATCCTCGAGGTTTCACCAACCCGGCCATTCTTAACGCATTCATTTCAGAGCAGCTTATGAAAATATCACCGCACACGGCTGATTTTAGGATGCAAGGCGGATGCCCATGGAGATAAAGGCAGGGCCCGGTCGAGGCCCTCCACCCCTGCGTAGTTGCCTGTAATATAGCGGGAAGCGAAAAAAAAGGCGGGTTGGGTAGCTCGCACACGACCCCTTGCGGAGCCGCTGTCCCCGCGCGGCCCCCAACCCGTCACTGAAAAGAGTACGCATCTCGATGGAGCGCCTCAATGGGTCTGCGGAGCCACTAGACGGAGTACTCTGGTAGTAGTACAACGTGGCCATCCCGAAACCGAAAAGTAAACTTCGGCCATGGCATAAGCATATTATTGTCAGTAAGATAACAAGAAGCCTGTAGCTGCTGAGGTGTTCCGCGCTCCGAATAGTACTACCCCAATTTAGAGCCATCCAGCGCCAATCGAGGGGCCATCCGTAAAATCACTCGCTCACCACCGGGTCACCGAGCAACGGGCCTAGCTGGCCATTCCCAGGAAAAGAACCACCCAGCAGCGAAGAGAACGGTGCGCATCCAGAGTTTGTAGCGCTTGATGCGGAACTTTTCCGGAAGAAGATTTGTGCCGGCCGCCAGCAGGAGCAAACACGGCAACGCCGCCCAGCGCCGCATGCGTTCGGGCGAGCGCATAGTACGACTTTCCAATCCTGCCGGGGAGAGTGGGGAGTACCTGACGATGAAAAATAGGAACATGGTCAGGACGATCAGGGCTAGATGGAGGTCGCTTCTTCCCGCCAATTTTTTCGGGAGGGCGGCGCGGGCTAGAGAGTCCAGGGGGCCCGCGCCGCATATGGGACGTGTTTCGTTTGTCCAGACCATCCAGGACCGCCAGTTATTCCCGGTTAGACCGCTCACCAACCATTTTGCTTATTCGTCACATCCAAGAAGGGAACTGGGAATAAAATGCTCCTTCAGGCGGTTTCTGCCCATGAGTGGATATGACCAGGGGAAAGGCTCGGACGTGTTGGATGCGGAGGACCGGGCGCGCTTCGAACAGCTCGTGCTGCCGCATCTTGATGCCGCCTTCAATCTGGCGCGCTGGCTGCTAAGGAGGCGTGCAGATTCAGAAGACGTGGCACAGGAAGCCATGCTCCGCGCCTACCGTTTTTTCCGGGGGTTTCACGGGGGGGACGCGCGCGCCTGGCTTTTGCAGATTGTGCGCAATGCCTGTTATACCTGGTTGGAGAAAAATCGCCCTGTGGAACTCATGACCGAATTCGATGAGGAATTGCATCCTCAGCCGAGCACCTCTCCGGAAGCCCTAGCCATTGCCGGAGACAATCGCGAGCGTTTGACCCGTGCGTTAGAAACTCTTCCGCCTCGTTTCCGTGAAGTTCTCGTCCTTCGCGAGCTGGAAGGCTGTTCCTATAAGGAAATTGCGTCCATTACCGCCATCCCCATCGGCACGGTCATGTCCGCTTTGGCGCGTGCCCGCCAGCGTCTCCATCGAGCGCTCACGCAGTCCTCTCCGCAGGAGGCCTCCCGTGAGCTGTGATTTCACAACCACGCTCCTGCACGGGTATCTGGATGACGAGTTGGATGCCGCGCGTGCTGCGGAATTCGAGCGCCACCTGGAATGCTGTCACGAATGCACGGCTGCTCTGGGGGCCGAGGAATCGCTGCGCTCGTCGCTTCAGCGTAGCGGTCTTTACGAAAACGCCCCGGTCGAGCTCCGCAAGAAAATTCGCGCTGGTCTCGATGCCGCCACCGCTTCTTCCGCGGGCATGCGGATTCCCGCTTGGCGCTTGATTGCCGTTGCCGCGACTGTCCTCCTCCTTGCCGGCGTTTCTTGGTTTTCCTGGTCGCGCGCCGGGAAGGATAGTGCATCTACGGCGCCCTTCACGGTTGCCGAGATCATCGACGCTCACGTTCGCTCGCTGCAGCCCGGCCACCTCACCGACGTCACTTCCACTGACCAGCACACCGTCAAGCCGTGGTTCAACGGGAGGCTGGCCTTTGTTCCTCCGGTGAAGGATTTTGCGGATGAAGGTTTTACCTTGGTCGGCGGGCGTCTCGATGTTCTCGGCGGCCAAAATGTCGCCGCTCTGGTCTATTCACGCCGCAAGCACATCATTAACGTTTTTGTTCTGCCCACCAAAGAGCCGGATACCGCGATTCATCCGCCCGGTCTGCGCCAAGGGTATCAATGGCGCCACTGGCGCCGGCAGGGGATGGAGTATTGCGCCATCTCGGACGTTTCTGATTCCGATCTGTACGAGCTTGCGCAGCTCATGTATCAATAACAGGTTTTTTGGGAGTTCTTGGTCACTGGTGCGGGATCACTGCACCCGTTTCGTTCAAACGACAATTCACTGATTTTGTTTGCGCTTCACATATGCCTTAGGAATCTCTTTCGCATAAATCAGCCGCAGCGTCAGGTCTTTGGTCTCTCCGGACCGCAGCCTGACGTTCTTCTCCCACACCGAAAAAACCCCCTTTCCCGACGCCCGAAGATCGTAGTTGTCCGCGCTCAACTTTGAAATGGAGAAATGCCCATGCGAGTCCGTGTGGACCGCGTGGGGTGCGCTGCCGCTCGACAATTGGTAGGATACGCTCGCGTGAGCTACCGGTTTGTCATCCGGACCGAGAACCACGCCGCTCAGCGTGGAGGAAGCTCTGCTCTGCGGAGCGGCGGAGACGCCCCGAACGGCCACCAGAGTGAGCAGCAAGATGGATAGCAACCCGAGTGTGCGTCCCATTTGTCAACCTCGTTCGGTGTCCCGCGAAGAGACACCGAGGGAAGGATTGCGCCTGAATCGGAACCCAGGCTCTTCCATCCCATCTGCTCTGAGTGTAGAACGTGTCCGGCGGGGCCAACCGTCGTAGGCCGAGAATGTGCTTCACCGTCAACCTGCCGGTTCGGACAGGTCGCGAAGTTCTGTCTTACTCGTTGCGTAATGCCACGGCAGGATCAACACGCGATGCGCGCTGCGCGGGAATCACGCACGCCATCAGGGCCACGAGCAGAAGCGTGGCGGCGGTCCCCACATAAATACCCGGCGCCACAACCGTTACCCCGAACAACAGCGTCTCGAGCAAGTTTGCGAGTCCCGCCGCCAGCGCTCCGCCTGCCAACAATCCGATGGCACTCAGCTTCACACCGCCCCCCAGAATCATTCTCGTTACGTCCCTTGGTTTTGCCCCCAGGGCCATGCGCACTCCGATTTCCCGCGTGCGTTGCGCCACCGCATAAGCCAGCACGCCATATACGCCTATACAGGCCAGCACGAGCGCCAATCCCGCGAACACCCCCAGCAGGATCATCGGTCGCGTCCGGTCAGCAACGTCTGTCTCCATCAGTTGGTCCATGGTGCGCACATAGGAGACCGGCTGCTGCGGATCTACGGACCACACCGCGCCTTCGACCATCTTAACGGCGCTCGCAGGATCGTTTGACGTGCGCACCACGAGCATCGAAAATCGACCCGGCTTCTGCACCTGCGTCACCGGAACGTACACCGCTGGCTTCATCTCATACAGAAACCCGCGTTCCCGAATGTCGCCGACCACTCCCACCACCGTCCACCAAAGCGCTTTCTCGTCCCCGAAGCGAATTCGTTTCCCGACCGCGCTCTTTCCCGGCCAGTGCCGCTTGGCGAGGAATTCATTCACGACCAGCGCTAGTGCCCCGTTTTCGTGGTCGTTCTCCACCAGCAAGCGGCCTTCCTTTACCCTGGCGCCCAGCATCTCCAGATACCCGGGCGTTACTTCCCGGTAGAGGGCGTCGTTGTACTCTCCCGCCGGCAGAGGGGGCTCACCCTCGACCGTGTAGCCTTCGGTATCCCCATTGGTCATGAACGGCGTGTCGGAACCAAATCCCGCTCCCTCTACTCCCGGAAGCGCGCGCACGTCCTCCACCACGGCGTGAAAAAATCCACGCACTTTCTCGTCCGTGTCGTATTTCTTCTCCGGCAAAGGTACTCCCATTGTCAGCAGATGATCGGCGTGAAATCCCAACTCTTGCTTCTGCAGGTTCCAGATGGTTTGGATCATCAACCCGGCGCACACCAGCAGAGCGAAGGCCAGCGCAAATTGCCCCGCCACGAGGGTATCCCGCAGCCGTAATCCGCTGCGCGATTCACCGCCTCGGCCTCCTTCCTTGAGCGACTCTTCTAACGGCACACTGCTCGCTCGCAGCGCGGGGACGAAGCCAAACAACACTCCCGCCGCCAGGGAGATTCCCGCAGTGAAAAGCAGCAACTGCCCGTTGACGGCGAATCCCTCGCCGGCCTGCTGCGGCACCAGCTTTCCAAACACGCTCCAGCACATCTGCCCGACCCACAACCCCAGCAACCCGCCCGCGACCGCAAGCACCAGGCTTTCGGTCAGCAACTGTGAAGCAATTCGCCAGCGGGATGCGCCCATCGCCAGCCGAACGGCCATCTCTCTTCGCCGGCCGGTCGAGCGCGCCAGCAGCAAGTTCGCCAGGTTCGAACAGGCAATCAGCAGCACGAACAGAGAAGCGACCTGCAGCACTAGCAGTCCGCTCCGCGTGTCTCCCGCATAGTCTTTTTGAATCGGCACAACCACGGCGCCCACCTTGGCGTTTGATTCGGGGTACTGCTTTTGCAGTTCTTCGGCAATTCGTTGCATGTCCTTCTGTGCTTGCTCGGCCGTAACGCCCGGCTTTAGTCGCGCGACTACCGTTAGGAAGTGCGTATGCCTCCACGCCCATTGCTCGGGCGTGAACGCCATGGGCACCCAGTAGTCACTGTTTTTTCGATCGCTGAAAAAGAAATCCTTTGGCATTACCCCGACGACTTTGGTCGGCACGCCATTCATCAGCATGGTCCGCCCAATGATGGCCTCGTCACCCCCGAAGCGCCTGCGCCATAGGTTGTAACTCAGCACCACGACCGGGGTCTGCGACTTGTCCTCTTGCACGGTAAACGGACGTCCCCGCACCGGCTGCACACCCAGGACATCAAAGAAGTTTGGCGTCACCTTCTTACCGGAAAGCTGTTCCGGCTGCCCATCTCCGGTCAGACTGGCAGTGACAAAACGCGTGGCCAACATGTCCGTGAACACTCGGTTTCGGGCTTGCCAGTCCAGGTAGTTAGCCGGCGCCGGGGTATTGAAGGCGAAGCCGACAAAGGATGCGTCCTCCCAGACGACCACCAGCCGGTCAGGCCGGGAGTACGGTAGCGAGTGCAGCAACACCGCCTCTACGGCGCTGAAAATAGCCGTGTTGGCGCCGATTCCGAGCGCCAGGGCGGCGACCGCCAGCGCAAAAAAGCCTGGATTCTTTGTGATTTGCCGGAAGGCGTACCGCAGATTGGCAACCAGGTTCATGTGCTACAGACGGTCGGAAACGCCAAGTGTTTCCGGCGGATCGTCTCTTTTCATAGCGGACCTGCAGACGCCAGCGAAAGATTCTGAGGCTTAGGGAAGGGCATCCTCGCGCGAGCCTTGAGGGACACCGCTTCACGAATTTTGTTCGAGTAGTTTTTCGTTCACATAGTCGCTTCGATCTGTAAGTCGCCGACCATATTTTCCAGCTGAAGGTTGGCTTTATCGCGTTGGGCTTCGGTGTCCTGGATCTTTTTTCGCAGCGCCTCAAGCCGGGTCTCCTGTTCGTCCAGTTGCCTGGTGTAGCGTTGCAGTAGCGCCCTTTCCTCCGCGCTGCCTCGCAGCGCCTTCATGTTCTCTCGCAGGCGGCCCTGATCCTCGACGATCCGCTCGATGTCTTTCTGGCGGTTCTCCATCTCTTCTTCCAGCTTCGCGACCACGGCCTTCTGCGCAGTGATCTTTTTGAGCGCCTCCGCCATCTCCCCGGTAATGGTGCCCTGTTTCGCGAACAAGCCGATCTGATCTTCGCTCAGATTCCCTAGCTCGTAAGTTGTCGCCAGCATCCTCACTTCCTCCACGGGCAAAGAAGAGGTGGCCTTAGATGGAACTTCTACACGGAAGCGGTATACGCCGGGCGCTTTTTCGTCGGGCTCCTTCACCGCCTTGGCGAGTTGCCACTCCACTCGCGCGGGATGTTCGATCACTAGTGTTCGGGCACCTTGGTCCTGATTCCGCGCTGTATACAGTGTCCGCTCATGCAACTCGCTCACCTCAGTCAGCACGCCCTTCGAAATCATTACCCGCGCCACGTGTTGCGGCTGACTGTTTCTCGAGGCCTCCACGAGCAGCCCTAGATCCGTGGCGTAGGAAATCAACCGTCGTTCTCCCGGCTTGATGGGGTCCGTCAGTCCTTCTCCGGCAAACACTTCGTTCTCTAAGACGCTGAAACTTCCCCCATCGAAGGTTAGTGGGCTCGTATTTTTCAACCATAGTCCGCGCAGAGGACGGCCCGCTCCTATCGTCCCGCTCCACAGCGACACTTTCTCGGCCTCTATCTCGGTCTGCGCGATGGGCACGAGTGCCGACTGATTCTTCTTCAGCTTCACCCGGTCCTTCAGCTTGTATTCGAACAGGTCGCCCAGTTCTTGCCCGCTCGCTGCAGCTTCGCCCCGCGCACGAGCCTCCTCGAGACTTGCCGGCGAAGGCGGCGGAGCTGACGGTGCCATTCGAAGCATGCCGGCTCCGCTCCCCGATCCAGCGCCGCTTCCCACATGCGGCCGGTTTGCCACCGCACTGGGCTTCGCCGCGCCAATGAGCATTGCTGTTTCCGTGTTGGCGGCAATAGTATTCGCGCTTACTTCCACAGTTTCTGCACTCGACCCCAAACGCAATTGGGCATTGAGCTGGTTCTCGCCCGGTGCGATGTTGAGCCCGGCAATCACATTTTTCCGGAAGCCCTGTCGTTCCACTTCGATTCGGTAGGTTCCGACAGACACTCCCGAGAACGTGTATTGCCCGTTGCTCTCGGTGGTGGTCTGCGCGATCACTCCATGGCTTTCATCCAACAGCCGGACACTTGCTCCACTAACCGCGGCTCCCGATGGATCCTCGACCGTCCCGGTAAGCCGGCCGTTTCCTCTCATGAGCGTTGCCGCATGCGTCTGCGGGGAGAGTTGCACGCTCTCCGGCAATGCCACTACCGGGCGCCTCCCGTAAAATGACTCGGAGAGCTGCTGAATAAACGAGTGCGGCGCCCCCGCTACGAGCGAGAGCTCCACGCCGTCCCAATCCTCGCCCACAGTGTTGTCCACGATGGCCCAGCCTTGCAGCAGGGGCTTTTTCTCTGCTTGCGAGGGCAGCACGATGCGGTAGGTGGTCTTCCAGATGGGCACTTCGCTGATGTAGCTCACATACAAATTGCGTTCGCCTACGCCTGACGTCGAGATCGTCATACGGCGCACATCCTGGTCGCGCGAAGAAGCGATCAGCCCCAGATAGCGCCCCACTTCGACCTGCAAATCTTTTTCCACGATTCTCACGCTCGTCGACGTATTGAGATCCACACTGCGCACTTCGCCGCTATCGGTGATCAGCGAAATCTCATCCGTCTCCACCGTCCAACCGGGACCTGCACCCGTGCGCGTCTTGCGCTCCACGCTCAATAGTTTGCCTGTCAGCTGCGGCCCGTTTCCGCTGCGAACTTCCAGTCTGGCCCCGCGCAAGGCCCCAAGGAACTCCGCCGTCGTCGGCCGTTCGCCCAGTGACAGCCGCAGCGTGGCGAGTCTCCGTGCTAGAGGCGCCTCCGAGTTGTAGTCCACGCCGGTGATCCGGCCGCCGGAGAGATCCAGGACGGTCAACGATTTCAGCACGTCATTCAACTGCGCGCTGGTGAAGTCCACATGGACATCCTGGCTTCCGCGTACGCGGCCCAGATGCTCGAAATATCCGACGCCATTCTTGTAGAGCACTACGCGGCGTACCGGCAGCTTCGCCGCCGATGGATTTGCATATTCGCTCCCCTTATTCGCTGCTTCCGTATTTTGTGATCTTGCCGTTGGAGTTGCTTTTTCTTGTGCCAAAGTCGCATGGCAAGACAGCAAGAGGCATAGTACTGGCAGGACCAGCTTCATGAACCACCCCCATCGCGAACCAACAACACTTGTCAATCGAGATGCGTGCGATTTCACCGGTGTTGTCTGGTCCTGCATTTTTTCCCACATCATGCCGGTACCAGCCGCTCTATTCCCTGATGGTGCTCGCGAATCCGCTTTTATGAAATACTTGGACGCCAAAGCTGCTTTCTGGAGTTCCGATGCCACGCTACCTCACCCAGCACACGCTCGCCTGCCTCACGCGCCAGGGAGCCGAGGCACTTGCCCAACGCATGACGGCCGGAGGGCTCGCGCATGCCGAACGCGTGCTCGTCAACATGCTCGAAGGGAAAATGTTCGTCGAGTTCCGCGCCAATTCCCGCGAAGATCTGGAAACCTGGCTGGAAACCGAGGGCATGCATTTCGACTTCCTCGTTCGAATCGAGTGGGAAATACAGGGCGGCAAACTGCAACCGGCGGAGTAGAAAATAGCGTGATTTCCGCGTTTAGCTGCGCTAGGCTTTTCCTATCGCTCCAGGAGGAAGACCATGTCTGACTATGCTCACCCTGAAGTTCTCGTCACCACCGATTGGGTGGCTGCGCACGCCAAAGATCCGGGAATCCGCGTCGTGGAAGTCGATGTAGATACCACCGCCTACGATCAGGGCCACATCGACGGCGCCATCTCCTGGAATTGGCAAACTGAATTGCAGGACGCCATTCGCCGCGACCTCGCTGATCCCAAGGCCTTCGAGAGTCTCCTCGGCAAGGCCGGCATCTCGGCTGACACCACCATCGTTCTCTACGGTGACAATAACAATTGGTTTGCCGCCTGGGCCTTCTGGCAATTGAAATACTATGGCCACGAGAAAATTCTGATCATGAACGGCGGGCGCAAGAAATGGCTGGAAGAAAAACGCCCCCTGGCAACTGCAAAACCTGCGGTCTCCGCGACGGCATACAGAGTGAAAACGACGAACGCGGTGATCCGCGCCAAGCGCGACGATATCTTCGCTGCCCTGGATAAAAAATCCGGTGTGCAGCTTGTGGACGTTCGCTCGGTCGATGAATTCACGGGGAAAATCATCGCGCCGCCGGGCATGACCGAAACCGCGCAGCGCGCCGGGCACATCCCGGGCGCGGCCAATATTCCCTGGTCGCAGGCCGTCAACGAAGACGGCACCTTCAAGTCCCTCGAGGCCCTCAAGCAGCTTTACAGTTCAAAGGGCATCACCGGCGACAGAGAAGTCATTGCCTATTGCCGGATCGGCGAGCGCAGCTCCCACACCTGGTTCGTCCTGAAGTACCTTCTGGGCATCAAGGACGTCCGCAACTACGACGGCTCCTGGACGGAGTGGGGAAATTTGATCGGCGCTCCGATCGAACGGGAAGCTTCGTCGGCCGCTGCCCAGTAAAGGCCGAATGGGTAGCGGCGCGGCACAAATGCAAAACAAGAAGGTGACCGGAATCGCCACGTTGCGTCCCACAAGCGGTCACTCCCTTTTCTGATTCTCTCCTGGTCAAAAACAGTTAGTTCCGTGTTTTCTACAGTTTACACCTCGATTGGCGGTGGCGATTAGCCTGCCCAATCTTAATCACCTCATGTGCAGCACCTCCTTATGTCTTGATGGCGGGACCCGCGCCTCGTTACTCGCACAAGCGCGAAAGGGCGATCGCGAATCCCTGGCTAAGCTGATCCTGCCGTACACCCCGGGGTTGTACCTGGGGGCGCTGCGGCTGACTCGTAATCCTGCGGACGCCGAAGATGTGCGCCAGGATGTGTTCCTGAAGGCCATGACGCGGCTCGAGCAATTTTCCGGCAAGCCGGGTGAAAACCGGGACGACCTGCACGCGTGGGTTGCGCGCATTGCGGCGAACGCCTCGATCGACGTGATCCGCAAGCGGCGCGACGGGAGACTCTTCTCGCTCGAAGAGCCGACCGGTGCGGGCGACGAAACGCTGGGAAGCAACGTGAAGGCGCGCCAAGACAATCCCGAAGAACGCTTCGCGCGGCGCGAAATGCGCAAGTTGATGGCCGCCGCGATCACCCAACTGGCTCCGGATCTCCGCCAGGCGTGTCTGTTGCGCGACGTCTTCGAGTACTCGACCCAAGAAGTTGCCGAGCGACTGGGGATTTCGGCGATGGCGGTGCGTCTGAGGCTTTTCCGAGCGCACCGGAGACTCCGGGAAAAACTGAGTATGGCATTGCGGCCTGCTAAGCAGCGGCAAGCACGCCCGGCGGCGGTAGTAGAGACAGCACGTCGCGGAACACCACGCGCGGGCGAACCGAGGGTTCCACTCGCAGTGTTTGCCGAGTGCGCCTGCGGAGATTGAGTAGCGATTGACACGCCAGCCGAAAGTCTTCCCGTCCAGGAGTTCTGTCCCGTCGAACAATCCAGGAGAGATTTTTTAAGAACAATGGGGATGGCGGGAGTAGAATCGTCGCGGTTCTCTCTAGAGGAGCCCTATGGAGCAGGATCGGCGCCGCAGTCCCCGGTATCCGTTCGTTGGATCCATCGAGATGCGCGAAGGCTCGTCCGAAGACAAGAGGACGGCGCGCGTCAAAGAACTCAGCATGAATGGTTGTTATGTGGATACGGAAAGCCCTTACCCGATTGGAGCGTCCCTGGCGATAAAGCTTTTCACCGAGAGCGAGTTTTTTGAGGCCCAGGCGAGCGTCATCTATGCTCAGCCAGATCAAGGCATGGGGCTGATGTTCAAAGAGACGAAACCTTATTACCTCATGGTCTTGAGGAAATGGCTGCTGGCGGCGATGATGGAAAAGAAAGTGCCTCGCGGCTGAATTTTTTCCTACCGGATTCTCCCTCGTTTCAAAATTGCTGAAGAGAGTTGGGCTTCCGTTCCTGTTTTGGAGATCGAGTTGAACCGACTCTTGGTAGTTCTCGATAGCGAGAAATTTTTTGGGAGAGCGCACATAGGCCCCCCGAGACTGTCGCACACATTCGAGGATTGCGCGTATGCCGTCATCGGCCATGCCGGACGGCAAGACCAGGTAACTCCAGCGACCAATCAATTCCTGGGGATCGGAATACGTTTCAGAGGGCCGCCGGCGTGCCCGCGGCATTGGCGATCATGAGGAGCATCGAACGCTGGCTTGGCCAAACGCCAGACTACTGCTTCGATCGAAGAGCACCCTCCCCGACTGCCGAGTTTACCGAGACAGGGAGCGGCGGGAACCCACTTACTTGGTTGTGCGCACGCCCGAAACCGTGCGGGCCTCGGGACTCCTCGGGGTCCAATCTTCGGGAGGAAAGGCCACGCGCCAGAAAGTGGGGCGCGGTGCGGTAAACTCCAGACCGAGCTCTCCCTTACCGCCACGCACCGGACCGAGGAACGCTACATGGCACTCCTGTTCCTCTTCCGTTTTGTTATGCCGCATGTGAACCGTGCCACCGCTGGTGAGGCGAGCGGTCAACAGCACCAGTGCACCGTGGGCGTTAATGGCCAGAGTTGCGGTCAATTCCTCGAAGTCCTTGCCCTGAGCGTCTTTCCCGCGAATGCGCACGCCGACTTGCATTAACACGCGCTGACTGCGGCGCCGCGCCCCTGGATGCAGGGGCGTATACGAGCCTTGATTCATACAACCTCTCTAAAAATAACTATACGCGACGGGACGGAATTGTCGAGGGCCTCCGGAAAGAGCGTATTCAAACTGGATACGGTGTTTCCCTAATTCCGCTGATCGATCGGAACGTAATGACGGGTGTTATGCCCGAGATAGATCTGGCGCGGGCGCGCAATTTTCTGCTCGGGATCGAGGAGCATCTCTTCCCACTGCGCGATCCAACCGGAAGTGCGCGGAATCGCGAAGAGCACGGGAAACATGGTCATCGGGAAACCCATCGATTGATAAATGAGGCCGGTGTAGAAGTCCACGTTGGGATAGAGCTTGCGCTTCACGAAGTATTCATCTTCGAGAGCGATGCGCTCGCACTCCAGAGCGATTTCGAGGAGCGGGTTCTTGCCCATGAGCTCGAAGACTTCGTAAGCGATGTGCTTGATGATACGGGCGCGCGGATCGTAATTCTTGTAGACGCGATGGCCGAATCCCATGAGCTTGACTTCGCCGGCTTTGACGCGCTTGATGAAGTCGGGAACTTTCTGGATCGAGCCAATCTGCATGAGCATGTGCAGAACTTCTTCATTGGCGCCGCCGTGCAGAGGACCGTAGAGGGCCGCGATCGCCGCCGCCGTGGCGGAGTAGGGATCCACGTGGGAGCTGCCGACGCCGCGGATGGTGTTGGTGGAGCAGTTTTGCTCGTGGTCGGCATGAAGGATGAAGAGAACGTCGAGGGCGTGCTCCAGGGTCGGGTTAGGTCGGTATTTAGGTTCGGTGGTGCGAAAGAGCATGTTGAGAAAGTTGCCCGGATAGCTGAGTTCGTTGTCGGGATAGACGAACGGCATGCCCAGAGTGTGGCGATAAGAGAACGCCGCGATGGTGGGAACCTTTCCGACGAGACGATAAGTCTGCTTCTGGCGCGACTCCGCGCTGAAGATGTCTTTCGCGTCGTGATAGAAAGTAGAAAGCGCGGCAATCGTGGAGATCATCATGCCCATGGGATGGGCGTCGTAATGAAAGCCGTCCAGAAATTTCTTGATGCTTTCGTGGATGAAAGTGTGGTGCGTGACGTGGTAGGTCCAATCCTTCAGCTGGGACGGGGTGGGCAATTCGCCATTCAGGAGCAGATACGCGGTTTCCAGGTAGGTGCTTTTCTCCGCGAGGTCTTCGATGGGATAACCGCGATACCGCAGGATGCCGGCGTCGCCATCGATGAATGTGACTTTGCTGATGCAGGAGGCGGTGTTATTGAAAGCCGGGTCGTAGCTCATCATGCCAAATTCTTTGGGGTCGACCTTGATCTGGCGGAGGTCGGCAGCACGGATGGTGTCGTGGGCGATGGGGATCTCGTAGGATTTGCCGGTGCGATTGTCGGTGATGGTGAGCGTTTCGCGGGGCACGGTGGAGTGCTCTGACATTCTCGTCGTGGTTGTGGACAATGGGGAATCCATTGAAAAACCCTCGCAGGCCGCGGAGCGCTTGCCGCGCCTGCGCTATCACTGTACACCAAAGGGGCTGTCGCCGGAAACTGGCCGCTCCGAAACCAGCCAAACAGGCGGTGCAAAAGTGCAGCAATTCACGGGTTGATGGAAGAGCCGCGGTAGGACGGGGACAGGAGAGAGAGAGAGAGAGAGGGCCGCAAATGCGCCTCTTGACAATTGTCGTTACAACAAGTATTATCGGGTTTTGCTCGATCCCGGAGGTGGGCCATGATGGACATCCGCAAGAGCCAAGAACGCGGTCACGCGAACCACGGCTGGCTGGACTCACATTTCACATTTTCATTTGCCGATTACGTTGATCCCCAGCATAGGCAGTTCCGCACGCTGCGGGTGATGAACGATGACCGAGTCGCGGGCGGCGGAGGCTTTCCGAAGCACCCGCACCACGACATGGAGATCGTCACCTATGTGCTCGAGGGTGCGCTGGAGCACCAGGACAGTATGGGCAACGGGTCGGTGATCAAGCCGGGTGATTTGCAATATATGAGCGCGGGGACCGGCGTGGCGCACAGCGAGTTCAATGCGTCCAAGACGGAACCGGTGCACCTGTATCAAATATGGATGCTCCCGGAAAAGCAAGGTCTCCAGCCGGCCTACGACCAGAAGAACTTCAGCGAAGCCGAAAAGCGCGGGAAGCTGAGGCTGGTGGCCTCGCCGGATGGGCGCAACGGTTCGGTGAAGATTCGTCAGAACAACGAGCTGTACGCGACGGTGTTGGGAGCGGGCGAGACGGTGAAGCACGAACTGAAGAAAGATCGCTACGCCTACGTTCAGGTAGCGCGAGGCAGCGTAAAGCTGAACGGAACGAAACTGGATGCGGGCGATGGTGCAGCCATCAGCGCGGAGAAAGCCGTCGAGCTCACCGGTGTGGAAAACACCGAGGTGCTGCTCTTCGATCTGGCCTGAAATTTGTGTAGGGAACGGCTCTACGCCCCGCGTCGATCGAAAGGGTAAGGCGGACCCCGGGGTTACCGCTTCCACCCCACGCGCCGCAGCAATCCAATGAATCTAGGGTCGTCGCGCAGGCCATCGAAGAGCGGCTCGGAGTTTAGCTCGATCAGATCCGGGTTGCCCCCCTGGTAGGCAATTTCCAACCACTTGAACGCTTTAACGTGGTTGCGGCCGGCGGCGTAGGCTTTTGCCAAGTTGTAAGGCAACACGTAACGCTGGCCCCGCAGGTCTTCCAATCGGGTGAGGATTTCCGCTGCTCGTTTGCTCTTGCCGGCTGCGGCGTAGGCCAAAGCGAGTGCCGCTTGGGTTTCCGTGCTCTGGCTGGCGAGTTCGACAGCCAGTTTCAGATGGGAGATGGCCTGGTCATATTCTCGGATCTGCACGCTCACCAAGCCCATCCTCAGATGCGGCAAGAAATGTTCCGGAGCGATTTCCATGGCGCTTTCCAAGACCCGCAGAGCCTGGTCGTATCTCCGCGCGAGATAGAGAATCATCCCCAGTGAGGAGCCGATTACCGGCGAAAGCGGATCCATGCGATGAGCTTGCTCGGTGACGGCAATGGCCTCTTCCGGTTTGCCCCTAGACATCAGATATTCGCCGTACCAGTAGTAGACAATGGCCTGGGAGGGTTCCAGTTCGATAGCCCGTTGGAAGTCTTTTTCCAATTCTTTCCAATCCCAGTCGTGCAAGCGGACATGCGCGAGCGAAGCGTGAGCCTCTCCAAGCGCGTCATCCAGCTCCAGGGCCTTTCTGGCGGCGAGTTTGGCCCTTTGAAAGGTTTCCTTGGCGGGGACCATGCCGCGGCAAGCCAGCATCACGTGGGAATCCGAGATTCCGGCGTAGGCCGTGGCGTAGCAGGGATGAAACTGGATTGCTTCTTCATAGTAGGCAATGCTCTTGCGCATGCCGTCTTCTGTCCGCTTGTTCCAGGAGTGACGCCCACGCAAGTAGGCTTCATAGGCCCTTGCGGGAACGGAGGGGGCGCGGGCCAGACGCCGCTCTTCTCGGGGAGTCAATTTGATTTGAATCTCACTGGCGATGGCCCGCGCGACTTCGCTCTGGAGCTTCAAGACGTCCCCCAAGCTGCGCTCATAGTTTTTCGCCCAGGCATGCGTCTCCTCGGCCACCAGGATCAGTTGAGCGGAAATCCTCACGCGGGTCCCGCTGCGCCGCACGCTTCCTTCCAAAATGTAATCCACTCCCAGATCCTCGCCAATTTCAACGATCCTCTTTTTGGTCCCCTTGAACATCATGGCGGAGGTCCTGGCGATGACGCCGAGCCGCTGCGGATTCAAGCGGCTCAATTGCATAATCATCTCCTCGGTGAGGCCGTCACTAAAATACTCCTGCTCATGGTCACCGCTGAGATTCTCGAAAGGAAGAACTGCAAGCATGACCTTTCCTTCCCTGGCAGGCGCCTTCTGTTTGGTAATCTCCCGCACCGGAGCTACAAAGCGATAGCCGCGTTTGGAGATGGTGGCAATGAATTCCCGGCCTTTCGCTTCATCATCGAGAGCCTTGCGCAGCACGGAGATCGTGCGGGTCAGACTGCCTTCTTCGATGAAGGTATCGCGCCACACTTTTTTCAGGAGTTCTTCTTTTTCAACGACCTCGCCCGCTTTCTCGACAAGCAGCAAAAGGGTTTGGGCAACCTTAGGAGCGAGCGGAACAAGGCGGTTCGCGCAATAGAGTAGGCCGCCTGGAGATTCGAGGCGATAGTGGCCGAATCGGTAGGACTTTGCGCCCGGCATGTCCAAGATCCACGTCAGGATTTGGTAAGAAAAATATCAGCTTACGCGAAGGACTTCCAGTGGTCCGCATTGCCAAACTGCCGGGCAGCGGAAATTTACGGCGCCTGGCGGGGCGACTCGCCGGAGGAACGAGCATCTCGCAAGCGGAAAGGACATCGGACCATGCGACTCATGAAACTTGGAAAGAATTTGCGTGCTGCGATTTATCTGACGGCGACTGCAACCGTTGCGGTGTTCACCGTTGCGGCGCAGGGTAGGGCCCACGCGCGGGAAGGGTCCGAGAAGTATCTCTTCATCTGCGCGGGAGATCAGGCGCGGAAGGCCCCTGATTTTCTCGCCGTTCTGAATTTTGATCAAGATTCGCCGAGTTACGGCAAAGTGGTGGCCCGAGCGCCGCTGCCGGAACCCGGAGCAACGGGAAACGAATTCCATCACATCGGCCTGTCCGCCGATGGAAACATCGTCGCCTGTGGGGGATTGCTCAGTGTTCTGAAAGGCCAAAACGAACTGTTCTTCTTCGACGTTTCGAATCCGCGCGCACCGAAATTCCTATCCTCCGCAAACCCGCCGCTTTCCGCGATCACCGATGACTTTGAGGCGCTGGCAAGCGGCGGGTTCCTGGTCACCATGATGGGGGGAGCCCAGGGCCACGCACCGGGAAAGGTCGCAGAGTTCGACGGCCAACTGAACCTGGTGAAGGAGTATCCGGAAAATCCGCCGATGGATGGCTTCAATCCTCATGGCATCTCGGTGCGCCCGGAAATCAATCTGCTGGTGACCAGCGATTTCGTTTGTCCTTCGACGACGCTGGAGGCCGTGCCGGGCCTGGTGGATTTTCGCGGCAGCGTCCGAGTGTGGGATTTGAGACGCCGCGAGATTTTGCGCACCATCGACATTCCAAACGCGGGCGGCACCATCGATGTGAAGCTGATCCCGGCTGATCACCGGCAACGCGGATTCACCGCCGGAATGCTGGATGACCGGCTGTACCTTCTTGATACCAAGCATGGCACGGCGCGGGCGGTTTTTGATTTCGCGACCATCTCCAAGGGCGGGTGGCCGCAACTGATGCGGATCTCCAGAGACGGCAAACGGCTGTTCATTTCCATGAACCAGGCGGGCAAAATAGCGATGTTGGACATTGCAGACGCGGATGAACCGCGCTTGCTGAAAGTACTGGATCTAGGACCAAACTCCGGACCGCATTACTTGGTGCTGACGCCGGATGAGAAACGGTTGGTGATCAGCGACTATTTCCTGAACGAGGACGACTTTGGAAAAGTACACGCCGAGGGTGACCACAAGATTCACGTCGCGCGCGTGGGGGACAAAGACCTGACGCTGGACGCCAGGTTTGAGGTTGATTTCAACACCGCGTTCGAAACTGGGCCGGCGCGGCCGCATGGGCTGGCCATCAAGTAGCCGAAGCGAACGATTCCCCCCGCCGGCACAATTCTTTCGTCTTGATTTGAAAGGAATTACACGCGAGCGCTTTTTCGTGTACCCGCCGTGTACCCTTCGTTGCGGTTCAGGAGCCTGCGGCTATGCCGTAACGAGCCACAGCAGCCAGGGGCAAACCGCCGACCGCGTGCTAGTGCATGTGGACACGCAGGAGGCGGGTAAAAAACTCGTGATCGCCGCTTGGCGTATGTGGCGGTGTCGCGTGGCCGCTACGACGCGCACGTTACACGAACGACAAAACGCATCTGACGGAGCAGCTCGCGCGCGACGTGTCGCGCCGATCCGCAATCGATGGGACCCCGAACCACACAACAGAATCGAATATCCAACCGAAGTTGGAACGCAAAGGCCCTAGCGAAACCATGGGACAATCGCCGCAGCGCGGTCTATTATAAGTGTGGGGCGATAGGAAGTCTGGCAATTTCAGTCGACAGTGTCTTGAAGAAGTCTCCCGATTGGCCGTCGCCTGCCGCCTCCGCCCTGACATCCGTGCTTTTCTGTTTGTGATTTCCGAAGCGAACCGGCCGAAAAGATTTGTCCACGAGGAAGGCCACTCCCTCAGTGGAAAACACTCGATCCCAAACTCTGACGGTTGTTATTGCAGGGTCAGGCGGACCTGGAAAGCGGCTCACGCCTTCAAGAAGCGTGATCGCGCACAATATGCCTGCGTCGCCTGCCTCATCGAGGTATATCCGGGCTCAGACTAGCGGGAGAAGCGGCATGACTGGCGAGCGCGCAACGATGCAACTGATCCGTCTGGCTATCCACCAGGGACGGCTCAAGCAGCCTATGCGTGGTAGTGACCTCAACAAGGCTTGGGAATCACTTGGGGTGGGACTTCCTCGCCAAGCACTGCCTCGGCACAGGTAGCTCCACGGCCCGCTTTGTGCGTGTCTCCCCCGGCCTTTATCGTCTGAACGACTAGCCTTGCTTGCTGGTCCCTATTTTTCTCACGTCTTGTATCTTTTACGGGCCGTGTCGCCGTTCGCTGACATTTCGGATTGTCGTCGATCGCTGACTTTTTGGATTGTCGTCGATCGCTGACTCTGATACAATGTCGTCGATCGCTGACATCTGGCGGAGGAGCTGGACATGCGCATTCGAACGCCGGCCGATCTTGGGGCTCTCATTCGTGACAGCCGGACAAAGCTCGGTCTTGACCAGAAATCACTTGCAGAAAAGGTGGGCGTCAGCCGGCAGTGGATCGTCGAAATCGAGAAGGGCAAGTCGCGGGCTTCAATCGGCCTGCTATTGCGCACTATCGGTGCGCTCGGCATCGCCCTCGATGCAGAAAAAGAAGGTCTAGGAAAACCGAAGGACACCAGCCTGTCTCACGGTGCGGATGCGCATGTCGATATTGATTCCATCGTTGCCTCCGCACGCAGGAAAAGAAAATGAGCGGAGAACTGGTCGCCATCCTCGACGGCCGCGAAACAGGCCGCGTCTTGCAGGACGACAGGGGAAGAATATCCTTTACATACAACGAGACGTGGCGCGTAGCCGCCGACGCCCACCCATTATCGATCTCGATGCCGCTCGCCCTCGCCGAGCACGGCAACGCGAAAATCGATCCATTCCTGTGGGGACTCCTGCCCGACAACGAAAAGGTACTCGACAACTGGGCGCGCAAGTTCCACGTTTCGGCAAGAAACGCCTTTGCGCTCATCGCCTGCGTCGGCGAGGACTGCGCCGGCGCTGTCCAGTTCGTGCGGCCCGAAAGGCTTGAAGCAATCCTGGGAGAAGCTCCGCCACCGATCGAGTGGCTCGATGATGCCGCGATTGCGCAGCGTCTGCGCGCCTTGCGGGAAGATCATTCCGCGTGGCGCATCCCGCGCGACACCGGCCAATTCAGTCTTGCCGGTGCACAGCCGAAAACCGCTCTTCTCTTCGACAACAACAGATGGGGTGTTCCTTCAGGCCGCGTGCCGACCACTCTCATTCTCAAGCCGCCGACGGGCGAGTTCGACGGCCATGCCGAGAACGAACATTTCTGTCTGGAGCTAGGACGCGCGCTCGATCTTCCCGTCGTGGATTCCAGAATTATGCGATTTCAGGACGAGGTTGCCATCGTCGTCGAGCGCTATGACCGCGTCCGCACCGCCGCCGGCCTGCGCCGCGTTCATCAGGAGGACATGTGCCAGGCGCTCGCCATTCCTCCCACTCGCAAATATCAGAACGAAGGCGGGCCGGGCATCCTCGACATCGTCGAGCTGTTGAGAACCTATTCAGCAAACTCACCGGAAGACGTAAGCACCTTCCTCGATGCCATCGCGTACAACTGGCTGATCGCCGGCACGGACGCTCACGGCAAGAACTACGCCCTGCTGATCGGAGCGCAAGCCCGCGTCCGCCTCGCGCCGCTGTATGACGTGGCGAGCGTCCTTCCTTATCCGGACATCGACATCGAACGCGTCAAGCTTTCCATGAAGGTCGGCGGCGAATACCGTCTGCGCAATATCCGGCTATATCACTGGCGCAGGCTGGCCCAGGAGCTGCACGTCGATCCCGACGCCACGATTCAGCGCGTGGATGATTTCGCAAGACGGCTTGCAGATCATGTTCCCGACATCAGACGCCGCATGATCGAGGAAGGGCTCACTCATTCGATCATCGCGCGGCTAGCTGAAATGCTCACAGCACGCGCAGCCGCGTGCCGCGCCATCCTGCGCCCGGCGTAGGCGGTCTAGAGAAGTGGGGAGGAACATTATGGTCAAGGAGAACGGGCGCGGCGCGCTGTGTAAAGGCAGGGAGAGAAGGGTAAGTCCATGACTGTTTGTATTTGGTCTGGTTTGCAGTAGTGGGAAGCGGTTCTTGCTGTCGGCGGATACACGGGCCAGCTATGGGGCTGCCACAAGAAAGGAAGCTGAAACCACGACGAACGCGTGTACCTTACTTGAGTGAATTCGATGTTTTTATAGTTTCTGCCGTCTTGTAGAATGAGCAAGTTACGCAGTATCAGTGGGGCTCCGAACTCCGAAACGAACTACCGTCCCGGGCATGACCGCCGCTGGAAGCCGCCAAACGCGTCGGCGTTGTCTGCTTTCACCCCCTATTTCACCCGCGAGTGCGCTGGAATTCCGAGAGGAAGCCAGTGAGAGCTTGGACGGCTTCGAGGGTGACCGCGTTATAGAGGGAGACGCGCATACCTCCCACGGAGCGGTGACCGAGCGTGCCAACCAGCCCGGCCGCCGCAGCTTCGGCGGCGAACTTCGTTTCGATGGATTGGTCTCCCCCTGCCACGCGGAAGACTACATTCATTTTTGAGCGCGAGGCCTTTTCTACCGGGCAGGCATAGAAGCCGCCGCTCGATTCGATGGTGTCATAGAGCAGCCCGGCTTTGGCCTGGTTGCGCTTTTCCATGCCCGGAATTCCGCCTTGGAAAGCAATCCAATCCAGCACCAGGCCGACGACGTAAACCGCGAATGTCGGGGGGGTGTGATAGAGGGACCGCTCCTTGATATGCGTGCGGTATTGAAGAAGCGTGGGCAGATTCTTGTCGGCGCGTTCCGCCAGATCCTTTCGAATGATCACCACGGTGAGGCCCGCCGGGCCCAGGTTCTTCTGCGCGCCGGCGAAGATCACGCCGTACCTTTTCACCTCCACGGGGCGCGAGGCCATGTCGGAAGACATGTCGGCCACCAGCGGCACGTTGCCGGTTTCGGGAATCGTGCTCCACTGCGTGCCTTCGATGGTGTTGTTGGTACAGATGTGCACGTAGGAGGCGTCCGGAGAAAATTTCATTTCCTCGCGGCGGGGAAGACGCGCGAATTTTTCCGCTTCGGTGGAGGCCGCGATATGGTGAAGAAACCCTTTTTTCAATTCGCCGATGGCCTTGGCGGTCCAACTGCCGGTATGGAGAACGTCAACGGGCTTTCCCGGGAGGCCCAGGTTCATGGGAGCCATCACGAACTGCATGCTGCCGCCGCCCTGGACGAAGATGACCGCGTAGTCTTCTGGTATCCCCAGGAGATTCCGGAGCTGCTGTTCCGCGCCGGCGTTGATGCTTTCAAATTCAGGCGAGCGATGGCTCATCTCCATGACCGACATGCCACTGCCGTGCCAGTCGAGGAGTTCAGCGCGTATGCGTTCGAGGACGGCAAGAGGAAGCGCCCCCGGACCGGCGTTGAAATTGAAAGCGCGTTTGGCAGCCGGTGCGGAAATCGTAGGCGAAGTCACCACGGGCAATCCTCTCTCATGAAGGGCGGCGGAATCGCTGCGAACTTAGCAATCAGAATAACAGAAATCACTGCGGCCTCCGAACTGCGGCGCGCTCCGCGCACCAAACCGCGCCACTAAGATCGCCAGAT
>Ga0209158_1000405_pt1 | contig 32727 bp, 26 predicted proteins | sample GraSoiAngelo_140_FD_185897 | JGI IMG/M metagenome (GOLD analysis project Ga0209158, IMG submission 185897) | Grasslands soil microbial communities from the Angelo Coastal Reserve, California, USA - 14_0929_12_30cm (SPAdes) (version 2) | ecosystem: Environmental > Terrestrial > Soil > Grasslands ...
GACCTGATCGTCGCTCCGACCACGCCCGGCGTTGCCTTCAGGCACGGCGAGAGGGAAGATCCGCTCTCCATGTACCTGAACGACGTCTTCACCGTGGGCGCCGACCTGGCCGGGCTGCCGGGCATTTCGGTCCGCTGCGGCTTCAGCGCGGCCGGACTGCCGATCGGGCTGCAGGTCATCGGCCGCGCCTTCGACGAGTCGCGCGTCCTGCGGGTCGCCCACGCCTACGAGCGGGCGACCTCCTGGCTCGAGAAGCGACCGCAGCTATGAACGCCAGGTCGGCACCGGCCACGAAAAGCTACGAAACCGTCATCGGGCTGGAGGTCCACGCCCAGCTCCTCACGCGCTCGAAGATGTTCTGCGGCTGCCCGACGTCGTTCGGCGCGGCGCCCAACACGCAGACCTGCCCGGTGTGCCTCGGGATGCCCGGCGTCCTGCCCGTGATCAACCGGAGCGCGATCGAGTTCAGCGTGAAGACCGCGCTCGCGTTCGGCTGTCGCGTGAACCGCGCGTGCCGCTTCGCGCGCAAGCACTACTACTACCCCGACATGCCGAAGAACTATCAGATCAGCCAGTACGAGGAGCCGCTGGCCGAGGAAGGCTGGCTGGAAATCGAAGTCGGAGGCGGCGTCAACCGCATCGGGATCCAGCGCCTGCACCTGGAGGAGGACGTCGGCAAGCTCGTGCACGAGGGGACGCTGGAGACGGCGCACGCGAGCCTGGTCGACTACAACCGCGCCGGCGTGCCGCTGATGGAGACGGTCTCGAAGCCCGAGCTGTGCTCGCCCGAGGAGGCCGCCGCCTATCTGCGCGCCTTCCGCGCCGTGCTCGTGTACCTCGGAGTGTGCGACGGCAACATGGAGGAAGGCTCGCTCCGTTGCGACGCCAACATCTCACTGCGCGAGCGTGGCGCGAAAGAGCTTGGCACCAAGGTGGAGATCAAGAACCTGAACTCGTTCAGGAACGTCCAGCGGGCGCTCGAGTTCGAGGTGGAGCGGCAGGCCCGCGCGCTCGACGCCGGCGAGCGCATCGTGCAGGAGACGCGGTTGTGGGATGCCGACCGCGGCTACACGCGCTCGATGCGCTCGAAGGAGTACGCCCACGACTACCGTTACTTTCCCGAGCCCGATCTGGTGCCACTCGAGCTCGAGCCGAGCTTCATCGCCGAGATCCAGGCCAACTTGCCCGAGCTGCCGCGCGCCCGGCGCCAGCGCTTCGTGAGCCAGCACGGGCTGCCACCGTACGACGCCGACGTGCTGACGCAGAGCCGCGCGCTGGCCGAGTACTTCGAGGCGGCCGTGCGCGACTTTCCGAACGCCAAGGTCGTGTCGAACTGGGTGATGTCCGAGCTCCTCCGCGTGCTGCCCGGCGACGACGAAGCGGCGATCCGAGCCACCAAACTCACACCGTTGCGCCTGGCCGGGCTGCTCACGCTCATCGACGACGGCACGATCAGCGGGAAGATCGCCAAGGACGTCTTCGAGAAGATGTTCCGCAGCGGTGACGACGCCGCGTCCATCGTGAAGCGTGAGGGCCTCACGCAGGTCGCCGACACTGGCGCGCTCGAGCGGATCGTGGACGACGTGCTCGCCGCCAATCCCCGGCCCGTCGACGATTTCAAAAAGGGACGAAGCGCCGCCAAAGGCGCGCTCGTCGGCCTCGTCATGAAGGCCACGCAGGGCAAGGCGAACCCCGGCCTCGTGAACTCGATCCTCGAGGAGAAGCTCTCGAAAGCCTGACGCGGGCGGCTATAATCGTCCCGTCCGCAAATGATTGAGCTTCACCGGGTTTCTAAGATCTACGAAGTCGGTCCGGTGAAAGTGCCTGCCCTCAGCGACGTCACCTTCACTATCGACAAGGGGGAGTTCGTCGTCATCAATGGCCCGAGCGGCGCGGGCAAGACGACCCTGATGCGTTTGCTCTACCGCGAAGAAGAGCCGACCGACGGCGAGGTCATGGTCCTCGGTCAGCCGCTGGCCGAGCTGACACCCCGTGAAGTCTCCGCCTTCCGCCGGACCATCGGCGTCGTCTTCCAGGACGCCAAGCTGCTGCCGGGACGGACGGTGTACGAGAACATCGCCTTCGTGCTTCGGGTCACTGGTGTGCCCCGCCGGGAGATCACGGCGCGCGCCTTCGAAGCGCTCCGCGCCGTCGGCCTGTCAGCGCGCGCTCAGGCCTATCCCGCGCAGCTCAGCCAGGGCGAGGCGCAGCGCGCCGCACTCGCACGCGCGATCGTCCGCAAGCAAGCCTTGCTGATCGCCGACGAGCCGACGGGAAACCTCGACGATGGAATGGCGGCCGAGGTCGTCAGCGTCATCAAGGACATCTGGGCCGGAGGGACGACGGTGATCCTGGCCACGCACCAGTCGCGTCTGGCCGCGGCCATCCGCCGGCGGACGCTGGTGCTCGAGGGCGGGCGCCTGGTGAAGGACGAGGGCTAGGTGCTCGGCTTCCTCCTCGGCGAGGCGCTGCGTGACCTGCGCCGGGCCGGACGCGTCGCCCTCACCGCGGTCGTTCTCATCACGCTCTCGCTCGTGGCCCTCGGTGGCTTCTGGCTGCTCTCGGCCAACCTCGGACGTGCCGTCTCTGAATGGAAGGATCGTGTTCGCGTCATCCTCTATCTCCGCCGCGAGCCCACATCGCTGGAGCAGGTCGTGCTGCTCGAGCGGGTGAAGGCGATCCCCAACGTCGCCGGCGCCCGTTACATCAGCAAGGCCGAGGCGCTGACGTCGCTCAAGCGCATGCTGGGCAAGGACGCGACGGTGGCCGACAACCTGCCGTCCAATCCGTTGCCGGCGTCGATCGAGGTCACGCCGACGTCGGGCGCGGCGACGCCCGACGGCGCTCGCGTGCTGATCACCCGACTCGGCACGCTGCCCGAGGTCGAGGAAGTGGAAGGCAGCGTCGAGTGGGTGGAGCGGCTGTCAGACTGGCAGCGGCTCCTCGTCTTGATCGGCCTCGGCCTCGGCGCCACGCTGGCGCTGGCGGCGATCCTGACGGTGACCACGGCTACCACGCTGGTGCTGCATGCCCGGCGCGACGAGACCGAGATCATGAGGCTGGTCGGCGCGCCCGAAGCCGCTATCCGGCTGCCTCTGCTGCTCCAGGGCCTCATCCAGGGACTGCTGGGAGCCACGCTCGCGCTGCTCGCGCTCGTCGTGTTCTACCGGCTGGCAGCCCCGAAGCTCGAGCCGCTCATGAGCATCACGGTGGGATTGCCGACCCTCGAGTTCCTCCCGACCTCGGCCGTCCTGCGCCTGCTGGCCGCGGGCGCCGCGCTCGGGGCCTTCGGAGGCTGGCTGGCGCGCGGACGGAGCGCACCGTGAAGGCTCGGGACCTCCTGGCGCTCGCCCTCATCCTCGTGACCAGCGCGCTGCCGGTCGGCGCCCAGCCCAAGCGCGACGACCCGGTGCAGGCCGAGCAGCGGAAGCTCCAGGAGACCCAGAACCAGCTCAAGCAGGAGCGGGAAAAGGCCGCCGAAGCCCGGCGCCGCGAGACGTCCTTGCTCGCGGAGATCGAGGACACGGAGCGCCGGCTTGCTCAGAAGCAACGCGACGTGGCGCGGCTCGACGACCGCATCAAACGGGCCCAGGCCGAGGTGGCGGCGCTTCGCGGCGACATCACCCGGCTCGAGAGCTATCGGTCTGAACAAGAAGAGTTTTTGGCCCGTCGGCTCCGTACGATTTACAAGATCCATGCCCAGGGCGCGGTGCTCCCTGTCATCCTCAGCGGAGAAAGCCCCGTTCAGCGGGCCGCAACGATCAAGCATCTCGGGAGTTTAGCGGCTCTGGACGCCAGGATGATTCAAGAGTATCGTGTAACCTCCGACAGGCTCGCGGATCGAAAAGAGCGGGAGGAAGCACGGCGGAACGAGCTCGCGAGCCTTCGGGCCGAGGCCAAGAAGGAGCAGGCCGAGGTCGACCGGGAGGCGGCTAAACGTAGACAGTTGCTTGCTAAAGTTCGCGACGAGCGGGCCTACCACGAACGGATGGTGGGCGAGCTCAGCGAGGCGGCGCGGCGGCTCGAAGCGTTCATCCGGGATCTCCAGGCCAAGCAGCGGAGGGTTGCAAAGGCACCACCGCCCACTGACGGCGCCCCGCCCCGAGTGGGATTCGGTACCCTCCGAGGTCGCTTGCCCTGGCCCACCGAGGGTCGGATCGTCGCGGCGTTCGGGCCGCAGGTGCACCCCCGCTTCGGAACGAAGACGTTCCGCAACGGGATCGACATCGAAGCGCAAGAGGGCACGGAGGTCAACGCGGTCTATGCCGGCAACGTGGTCTACACGGGATGGTTCAAGGGCTACGGGAACTTGATCATCCTCGACCACGGCAACGACTACTTCACGCTCTACGCGCACATTGCCGATATCCTGGTTAAGGAAGCTGACGAGGTGCGCCAGGGCCACCGTATCGGGACCGTAGGCGACACGGGCTCCCTGACGGGACCGAGTCTCTATTTCGAAGTTCGCTATCAGAGCAAGCCGCAGGACCCGGCCGAGTGGCTGCGGCAGCGAGGCTAAGCGGAGGAACCTCATGAAGAAGGCGTTCGTGATCAGCTCACTGCTCGTGGTGCTCACCCTCTCACTCGGGGGCACCGTTGCTAGCAAGAGCACCGATGGTAGCCCGACCTACGAGCAGCTTCGGCTTTTCACGGAGGTGCTCTCGATCGTCCAGAACCAGTACGTGGACGAGATTCCTCCCAAGGACCTGATCTACAACGCCATCAAGGGCACGCTGCGCGGGCTCGATCCGCACTCGTCCTTCCTCGATCCGGAGAGCTACCGCGAGATGCAGGTGGAGACCTCCGGAAGCTTCGGCGGTCTCGGCATCGAGATCACGCTGCGCGACGACGTGTTGACGGTCGTGGCGCCCATCGAGGGCACGCCCGCCCATCGGGCTGGCCTCCATCCCGCCGACCGGATCGTGAAGATCGACGGCCTCGTGACCAAGGACATGCAGCTCTCCGACGCCGTGAAGCGCATGCGGGGCCGACCGGGCAGCAAGGTCATCATCAGCGTCATCCGCGAGGGCTGGACCGAGCCGAAGGACTTCGAGATCACGCGGGAGCAGATCCGCGTGCAATCGGTGCGGACGCACGACCTCGGCAACGGCATCGAGTACATCCGCCTGCGGCAGTTCCAGGAGCAGACGTCCCACGACGTCGACGCGGCCCTGGAGAAGTTCGCCAAGAACGGCATGAAGGCGCTCGTCCTCGACCTCCGCAACAACCCCGGTGGTCTCCTCACCTCGGCGGTCGAGGTGACTGAGAAGTTCGTGGAAGACGGCAAGCTCGTCGTTTACACCGAGGGCCGTGTCCGCAACCAGAACATGCGCTTCTCGGCGCACGCCAAGAAGGCGTACGCGAACCTGCCCATCGTCGTCCTCGTCAACCAGGGCAGCGCCTCGGCGTCCGAGATCGTGGCCGGTGCGCTCCAGGACTACGGCCGCGCGGTGGTGGTGGGTACGCAGTCGTTCGGGAAGGGCTCGGTCCAGACCATCATCCCGCTCTCCGATGGCTCCGGGCTCCGGCTGACGACGGCCAAGTACTTCACGCCGAAGGGACGCTCCATCCACGGCAAGGGGATCACGCCCGACATCGTGGTCGAGGCGCCCAAGCCGCCGGCGGACCAGAAGCCGCAGCCGCCCTCGCTCGATCCGATGGAGGATCTCAAGAAGGACGTGCAGCTGCAGCGCGCGCTCGAGATCATCAAGGCGATGCGCGTGCTCGAGCACCGTTTCAATGGCAGCGCGCAGGCTCAGACGGCGCCTCAGGCCACGCAGGTTCGATAGCGCAGTCGCGCCGGGGGCAGGATGATCGTCCTCGGCATTGAAAGCTCGTGTGACGAGACGGCGGCCGCGGTCCTCACCGACGGCCGCCGTATTGTTTCCAGCGTCGTGGCCTCTCAGGACGCGATTCACGCGCCCTACGGCGGCGTGGTTCCCGAGCTGGCCTCACGCCGGCACCTCGAGGTCATCACGCCCGTCATCGCCCAGGCCCTCCGCGACGCCGGTGTGACGCTGGCCGATCTCGACGGCATCGCCGTGACCCAGGGGCCGGGACTCGTGGGCTCGCTCCTGATCGGCTGCTCGGTGGCCAAGTCGCTCGCCTGGGTGCACAAGAAGCCGCTGGTCGGCGTGAACCATCTCGAGGGCCATATCTACGCCTCGTTCCTCACCGAGGATCCGCCCGAGCACCCGTTCCTGGCGCTGGTCGTCTCGGGTGGTCACACGGCGCTCTACCACGCGAAGCGACCACGCGAGTACGGCCTCGTCGGGCAGACGCGCGACGACGCCGCCGGCGAGGCGTTCGACAAGGTGGCGAAGCTCCTGGGGCTCGGATTTCCCGGCGGCCCGATCATCCAAAAAACGGCCGAGCGCGGCGATCCCCGCTCGATCGCGTTTCCGCTCGCCCACATCACCGACGGCGCCCACGACTTCTCGTTCAGCGGCATCAAGACGTCGGTCTCGCTCTACGTGAAGGGTCACCGGCCACTCTCGGAGGCTCAGGTGGCCGACGTGGCGGCGTCGTTCCAGGCGGCCGTCGTGAAAATGCTGGTGCGCCGCACGCTCCGCGCCGCCCTCCACCTGGGGACGAAGCGCGTGGTCCTCACCGGCGGCGTCGCCGCCAACGGCCCGCTCCGCGCCGCGCTCGCCGCCGAGGCCGAGGAGCACGGCGTCCGCCTGCACATCCCGCCGCCTCGCCTCTGCACCGACAACGCGGCAATGATCGCCGCGGCCGGGACGGAGCGGCTGCGGGCCGGGGAGCGCGCGCCGCTCGGCATGAACGCGATCCCCGATCTGACCCTGGCGGCATGAATTTCGAGTCGGTGCTCGCCGGCCTTCCCGACGCCGTCATCGCCGTGGACGACGCGCTCCACGTGGTCTTCTGGAACGCCGCGGCGGAAGAGCTCACGGGCCGCTCCGCCCGGCGGGCCCAGGGCCGCGTCTTGAAGGAGATCCTGCCCACGGGCTCGTCGCTCGTTCGACGGCTCACCGAGACGCTGGCCACCGGCGAGCATCGCTCAGAGGCGGACGGCGTGCTCGAGACCGTCGACAGCCGCACCGTGCCGGTGAGCATCGTGACCGCGCCGCTCTTCGCCCGGGACGGCACCGTGGAAGCCGCCGTCGGCGTCGTGCGCGACGTCTCGCGGATTCGCCAGCTCGAGGACGAAGTGCGGCGCGGCGAGACGCTGGCCGCCGCCGGACGCATGGCCGTCGGCGTCGCCCACGAGATCCGGAATCCCCTCGGCGCCATTCGCGGGGCGGTCCAGCTCCTCGCGCGCGAGCTGGGCGACGACCCGAGATGGCGCGAGTACACCGACGTGCTGACCAAGGAAGTGGATCGCGTCAACCGGATCATCGAATCGCTGCTCGACCTCGGCCGGCCGGTGCAGCTCCGCCGCGCGCCGCTGAACCTGCACCAGCTCTTCGAGCGCGTGGCGCTCCTGCACGAGGGGACCGCGCGCGCGCGTGGCATCAGCTTCGTCCGGCGGTATGATCCAAGTCTGCCGCCGATCCTGGGCGACGAGGATCGGCTGCTCCAGCTCTTCCACAATCTCGTGGCCAACGCGATGGACGCGATGAAGCAAGGCGGACGGTTGACGCTGGCCACACGGGTGAGCATGAACGCGCTCTACGGCAAGATGGACGTCGGCACCGGCCAGCGCTCGATGGTGGAGGCCCAGGTGGCCGACGAGGGTACCGGCATCCCGGCCGACGTCCGGGCCAAGATCTTCGATCCGTTCTTCACGACCAAGGAGCGCGGCCTCGGTCTCGGCCTGGCCCTCTGCCATCGCATCGTCGAGGAGCACCAGGGCGCGATCCAGGTCGAGAGTGCCGAAGGCCGCGGCACCGCCGTGACCTGCTTCCTGCCCATCGCCCGCGCCTGATGGCCGCTCGCATCCTGATCGCCGACGACGAAGACAGCCTGCGCTGGGTCCTCGAGAAAGGCCTGCGCGGCGTCGGCTATGACGTCACGTCGGTGAAGGACGGCGAGGAGGCGGTGCGGGTCTTCGAGGCGCAGCCCTTCGACCTCGTGTTCCTCGACGTCCGCATGCCGGGCCTGGATGGCCTCACGGCCCTGGAGCGGATCCGTGACCTCCGCCCCGACGTCTACGTCATCGTCATGACCGCCCACGGCTCCATGGACACCGCCATCAAGGCGATGCAGCGCGGCGCCTATGACTATCTCAACAAGCCGTTCGACCTCGACGAGGTGCTGCTGCTCAGCGAGCGCGCGCTGGCCGCCAGCCGGCTCACGCAGGAGGTCGCGCGGCTCCGCACGGGGCTCGCGGAAGTGCGCGAGTTCAGCGCGCTCATCGGCCGGCACCCGCGGATGCAGGACGTCTACAAGACGATCGGCCGCATCGCCGGCACCGACGTCACCGTGCTCTTGCGCGGCGAGTCGGGTACCGGCAAGGAGCTGGTCGCGCGCGCGATCCATCACTACAGCCGGCGTTCGGGCCGCCCGTTCGTGGCGGTCTCCTGCGCCGCCATCCCAGGCACGCTGCTCGAATCGGAGATGTTCGGCCACGAGCGTGGCGCGTTCACCGACGCCAAGGAGCGGCGGCTCGGCAAGTTCGAGCTCGCCCACGGCGGCACGCTCTACCTCGACGAGATCGGCGACATGCCGGTCGATCTCCAGACCAAGCTGCTGCGCGCGCTCCAGGAGCGGACGATCGAGCGCGTGGGCGGCCACGAGTCGATCGCCATCGACGTGCGCGTGCTGGCCGCCACCAATCGCGATCTGGAAGCCCTCATGAAGGAGGGCCGCTTCCGCGAGGATCTCTACTACCGGCTCAACGTGGTGACCGTCAACCTGCCGCCCCTGCGCGAGCGGCGCCGCGACATCCCGCTGCTCGTCGAGCACTTCCTGGCCAAGCACGTCGAGGAGCTGGGCGAGCGCGGCGTGGCGCCGGAGGCGCTCGACCGGCTGGTCGGCTACGACTGGCCGGGCAACGTGCGCGAGCTCGAGAACGTCGTCCAGCGGGCCATGGTGATGGCCACGGCCGGCGTCATCCTGCCCGAGCACCTGCCGATCGGGCCGGTGTCGGCGGCAGCGTCGGTGGCCGTGGACGCCACGCTCGAGGAGATCATCGAGCGCAAGCTGATGGAGTGCGTGCGCGGCCTGCGCGAGCGCTCGAGCGCGAACCTCTACGACCTCGTGGTCGGCCTCGTCGAGAAGCCGCTGCTTCGCGCCGTGCTGCGCGAGACGAGCGGCAACCAGGTGCGGGCCGCGCAGATCCTCGGCATCAACCGCAACACGCTGCGCAAGAAGCTCACCGAGCACGGGATCGATCCCGACGCCATAACGAGCGCCTAGTCGCCGGCGCCGGGTTGCGCCGGTCCCCCGCGTGTGCCAGGATTCCGCGCGCACGCAAAGGGGGATCACCTATGAAGCTCGTCACCGTGCTCCTCACGCTCCTCGTCGCCCTGTCGATCTCGGTCGCACCTGCGCTTGCCGCCGAGCTCATGATCGTCGGCAACGACGAGAAGGTCGGCTGGGACGATGCCAAGCCGGTCTTCTCGCCGCCGGGCAAGGACACCATCTCGATCATCGACATCGGCAGCGACCCCCTGGCGCCGCGGGTGATCGCGAACCTTCAGCTCATGAACTCGATCTTCGGCCCGCCCGTGAACCTGGCCATCACGCCCGACGAGCGGCTCGGGATCGTGGCGAACTCGATGACGTGGGTGCAGGAGGGCAGCGGCTGGAAGCCGACGCCCGACAACAAGCTCTACGTGATCGACCTCAAGGCCAGCCCGCCGAAGCACATCGGCACCGTCGAGATCGGCAAGCAGCCCTCGGGGCTCTCCATCAACTCACGCGGCGACCTCGCGCTGGTGGCCAACCGCGCCGACAACTCGATCAGCGTGCTGTCGATTGCGGGCAACGAGGTGAAGCTGATCGACACCGTGCCGATGGGCGAGCAGGTGGCGCACATCGTCTTCACGCCCGACGGCAAGCGCGCGCTGGCCGTGAAGTTTCCCGGCCACAAGATCGCCGTGCTCGACGTGAGCGGCCCCAAGGTCACCTACTCGAAGTACGACATGCCGGTCGGGCAGTGGCCGTACAACATCGACGTCAGTCCCAACGGCAAGCTGGCGATCACCGCCGACAACGACAACGGCGGGTCGTCCGACGGTCACGTCGACACCGTCAGCATCATCGACCTCGAGGCCACTCCGCCGCGCGTCATCGACCGGGTCGTCGTCGGCGACGCGCCCGAGGGCTTCGCCATCAGCCCGACCGGCGAGATCGCGGTGGCCATCCTGCTCAACGGGTCGGCCGGCGTGCCGAAGAACGCGTGGTTCGCGAACAAGAACGGCAAGGTGGTCGTGCTCCGGATCGACGGGAAGAAGGTGACCAGGACCCAGGAGATCGAGGTGGGCGGCCTGCCCGAGGGCGTGGTTTTCAGCGCCGACGGACGCTACATCTGCGTCGGCAACTACACGACGCGCGACCTCTCCATCCTGAAGGTGGAGAACGGGACGGTGACCGACACCGGCAAGCGCGTGGCCTTGCCCGGCTCGCCGGCCTCGATGCGGGGACGCGCGCGATGAGCCGCCTCAGTCGCCGCACGTTCATCACGGGCGTGGCCGCCGCCGTCGCGGCCGCCGGCGCGCCCGTCGCTCACGCCCAGAAGCGGGGCGGGACCCTGCGCTTCGTGCCCCACGCCGACCTCAAGATCCTCGACCCGATCTGGACGACGGCCTACATCACCCGCAATCACGGCTACATGATCTTCGACACCCTGTTCGCGCTCGACGGCAACCTCAAGCTCCAGCCGCAGATGGTCGACAAGTACACGGTCAGCAAGGATGCGATGAAGTACTCGTTCACGCTGCGCGACGGCCTCAAGTTCCACGACGGCCAGCCGGTGACCGCCGAGGACTGCGTGGCGTCGATCAAGCGCTGGGGCGCCAAGGACGCGATGGGCCGGCTCCTGATCGCCTCGCTGTCCAGAATGGCGTCGACCGACAGGAAGACGTTCGTGATCGAACTGGAGACGCCATTCGGCCTCGTGCTCGACGCGCTCGGAAAGCCGTCCGCGAGCCCGTCCTTCATCATGCCGGCGCGCGTGGCCGCCACCGATCCCAACGAGCAGGTCAAGGACATCATCGGCTCCGGGCCCTACCGCTTCTCGAAGGACGAGTGGCAGCCGGGCAACCGCGTCGTCTACGTGCGCAACGCCGATTACGTGCCGCGCCGTGAAGCGCCCAGCGGGGCCGCCGGCGCCAAGCGGGCTCTGGTGGACCGCGTCGAGTGGCGGTACATCCCCGACGCGGCGACCGCCGGGGCTGCGCTCGAAGCCGGCGAGGTCGACTACTGGGAAAACGTGCCGCTCGACTTCGCGCCCCGGCTGGAGAGCAACCAGAACCTGAGCGTGTTCGTGACGGATCCGCGGGGCAGCCAGGGCATCCTGCGGCCGAATCATCTGCACCCGCCCTTCAACAACAAGAAGGCGCGACAGGCGTTGCTGCTGGCCGTAGACCAGAAGAGTTACCTGCAGGCGGTGATCGGCAACGAGAAGTACTTCAAGCCCTGCCCGTCGGTGTTCATGTGCGGCGGCCTGCCGTACGAGTCGTCGGCGGGAGCGCCCAAGCCGGACCTCGAGCGAGCCCGTGCCCTGTTCAAAGAGTCGGGCTACGACGGTCGACCTGTCGTCGTGCTCGATCCCACCGACTCTCCGTACGCCCACGCGCCCGCGCTGGTGACGATGGAGATGCTCAAGTCGATCGGCGCCAACGTGGATCTGCACGCGATGGACTGGTCCACGATGGTCTCGCGTCGTGCGAAGAAAGAGCCACCCGCCCAGGGCGGCTGGAACGTCTTCCACACGTGGTCGACCTCCTTCGACACGATGACGCCCGCGGTGTCGTCGGTGCTCGGAGGCGCCGGCGAGAAGGCATGGTTCGGCTGGCCCACCAGCGAAGCGATGGAGAGGCTGCGCGCCGATTTCGCGCGGGAGCCGAACGAGGTCAAGCGCAGGGCGATCGCCGAGAAGGTCCAGGTCCTCGCCTACGATGAAGTGCCCTACGTGCCGTGGGGCCAATTCGTGATACCTGGCGCATTCCGGAAGAACGTGCACGGCGTGCTGCAGTTCGGCGCAACCCTGCTCTGGAATATCCAGGTGTGAGCATCGTCACGGTCGGCGCAGCGCAGCTCGGGCCGATCGCCAGGGACGAGCCGCGGAGCGACGTCGTCAAGCGCCTCGTGAGCCACCTGCACGAGGCCCGCGCGCGCGGCTGCGATCTCGTCGTGTTCCCCGAGCTCGCGTTGACGACGTTCTTTCCCCGCTGGTGGATGGACGATCAGGCGGAGATCGACGCGTTCTTCGAGCGCGAGATCCCGGGCCCGGAGACGCAGCCGTTGTTCGACGAGGCGCGGCGCCTGGGGCTGGGCTTCTGCCTCGGGTACGCCGAGCTCACCCACGAGGCCGGCGCCGGGCACCGATACAACACGTCGATCCTCGTCGATCAGTCCGGCCGTCTCGTCGGCAAGTATCGAAAGATCCATTTGCCCGGTCACGCCGCGCACGAGCCGTGGCGCCCCTTCCAGCACCTCGAGAAGCGCTACTTCGAGGTCGGCGACCTGGGCTTCGGCGTGTGGCGGGCCTTCGGCGGGCTCATCGGCATGTGTATCTGCAACGACCGCCGGTGGCCCGAGACGTACCGCGTGATGGGGCTTCAAGGCGTGGAGATGATCCTCCTCGGCTACAACACGCCGGTTCACAATCCGCCGGCGCCCGAGCACGATCACCTGGCCGACTTCCACAATCGTCTCGTCATGCAGGCCGGCGCATATCAGAACGGCACGTGGGTGGTGGCGGTTGCCAAGGCCGGGCGCGAAGAAGGCTGTGATCTGATCGGGCAGAGCCAGATCATCGCGCCGTCGGGCGAGACGATCGCGATGACGTCGTCGCTCGGCGACGAACTGATCACGGCTCGCTGCGATCTCGCGCTCTGCGCGTCGTTCAAAACAACCGTGTTCGACTTCGCGCGCCACCGCCGGCCCGAGCACTACCGGCTGATCGTCGATCGCGCAGGTGCGATTCCACCGCCGGAGGCGTGAACTCCTGCGGTCGTATCCACGAATCCACGGTCGTCCACAACGCGAAATTCGCCCAAGCTGGCGCGCGTCCGCGGGCAGGGCATGCCTTGACGCCGCGCAACCACGAGGCGTGGCGAGTCGGTGTGAATCTTCTAGCATGTCCACGAGCGATTTCGCCACGAGGATCGCTGCAGCCCCATTTCTAGCGGACGAATGCACTATTGATCGGGTCGTGAGAACTGCCCTACCGTGGCGACGCTCGCCCACGGTGAGCAGTCATGACCGAGCTTCGGGCGCCACGTGTCCTCGTCGTCGACGACGAACGTCACGTCCGCTCAATGCTCTGTGATGCGCTGGCGCTGTGGGGCTGTCGGCCGGATGGGGCCGCCAGCGCGAGCGAGGGCCTGCAGCTGTTCGTGCAGGGCGGCTACGATCTGGTGATGACGGATTTCAGGATGCCGGGAGCCGATGGTCTGGAGCTGATCGAATCCGTGCGTGACCGCGATCCGTCCGTGGGCGTCATCATGTTCACGGCGTCAGCGGCGGGCCTGGAGCGGCAGCAGCAGCGCCTCGGCTTCACGCTTATCCGGAAGCCCGTCCACCTCACCGGGCTGGAGACTGCGGTGCGGGAGGCACTCGCCTCCCGCACTCCCTGATCAGCGGTCCCGCCGTTACACCTTGCGGTAGATCTCGCTGCCCGACTGCTTGAACTCTTCCGCCTTCTCGGTGAGGCCGCGGGCCGCGTACTCTCGCACTTCCTGCGTGATCTTCATCGAGCAGAACTTGGGCCCGCACATCGAGCAGAAGTGCGCGAGCTTGGCGCCCTCGGCCGGCAGCGTCTCGTCGTGGAACTCGCGCGCGGTCTCGGGGTCCATCGAGAGGTTGAACTGGTCCTCCCAGCGGAACTCGAAGCGCGCCTTGCTGAGCGCGTCGTCCCACTCGCGCGCCCGCGGGTGGCCCTTGGCGAGATCGGCGGCGTGGGCGGCGATCTTGTAGGCGATCACCCCGTCCTTCACGTCCTTGCGGTTGGGTAGGCCCAGGTGCTCCTTGGGCGTGACGTAGCAGAGCATGGCCGTGCCGAACCAGCCGATCATCGCGGCGCCGATGGCCGAGGTGATGTGGTCGTAGCCGGGCGCGACGTCGGTCGTCAGCGGGCCGAGCGTGTAGAAGGGCGCCTCGTGGCAGACGGCGAGCTGCCGGTCCATGTTCTCCTTGATCAGGTGCATCGGGACATGACCCGGGCCCTCGATCATCACCTGGGCGTCGTACTCCCACGCGATTCGAGTCAATTCACCGAGGGTATCGAGTTCAGCGAATTGAGCTTCATCATTCGCGTCCGCTTGACAACCAGGACGTAAGCCATCCCCGAGCGAGAACGCAACATCATATTCGGCCATGATCTCGCAGATCTCGCGGAAGTGGGTGTAGAGGAAGCTCTCCGTGTGATGGGACAGGCACCACTTCGCCATGATGGAGCCGCCGCGCGAGACGATGCCGGTCACACGCTTCGCGGTGAGCGGGATGTAGCGCAGGAGCACGCCGGCGTGGATCGTGAAGTAGTCGACGCCCTGCTCGGCCTGCTCGATCAGCGTGTCGCGATAGAGCTCCCAGGTGAGATCCTCGGCCTTGCCGCCGACCTTCTCGAGCGCCTGGTAGATCGGCACGGTGCCGATCGGCACCGGGGAGTTGCGCAGGATCCACTCGCGCGTCTCGTGGATGTTCTTGCCCGTCGAGAGATCCATCACGGTATCGGCGCCCCAGCGCGTCGCCCACGTCATCTTCTCGACTTCTTCCTCGATCGACGAGGCCACGGCCGAGTTGCCGATGTTGGCGTTGATCTTCACCAGGAAGCTGCGCCCGATGATCATCGGCTCGGTCTCGGGGTGGTTCACATTCGCGGGAAGGATGGCGCGGCCACGGGCGATCTCATCGCGTACCCGCTCGGGCGCGACGCCTTCACGCAACGCGACGAACTCCATCTCGGGCGTGACCTCGCCGCGCCGCGCGTAGTGCATCTGCGTGACCCGCCGGCCAGTCTTCGCGCGCAGCGGACGTCGCACGCTCGCGAAGCGGACTCCGCCGAGCGCCGGATCGCTCTCGCGATCGCGCCGGTAGAGCGACGACGGCCCCGACAGCTCATCCACATCGGCGCGCCCGAGGATCCAGGGCAGCCGCATGGGCGTCAGGCCCATCTTGATGTCGGTGTGGGCGTCGGGATCGGTGTAGGGACCGCTCGTGTCGTAGAGACGGATCGGTGGCTCGCCGCCCGACAGCGTGACCTCGCGCATGGCGACACGAATGTCGGGGCGGGTTCCGGTGACATGGATCTTGCGGCTGGCCGGCATGTTGGCCTCCCTTCGCTGGTATTAACCAGGTCAGGTTCTTGCGGTCGGCGGCAGCAGCCGCCCTCTCAGCCCGGTGCCCCGAGCTCCCGCGGTTGTCGTGACAGGATCGTAAGCTACGCCCGACGGACGGACTTGGCAAGTTGAGGGTCTCACCACGGGCTCAGCAAGCTTTCGTGCAGCGCCGCGCACCGTGGCTCACGTCCACCGCGCTGTCGGCAGGTAGCTCTCGCGCCACGCGTCGAGCATCAGGAGCGCCCACAGAATCTTCCGGTGATCCCTCTGGCCGGCCACGTGCTCGGCGACGAGTCTCTTCACGACGGTGGGATCGAAGAGGCCGACGCGCGCCACCCGGTCGGCGGCCAGACGCGTCTCCAGCACCCCGCGCAGCGGGCCACGCAGCCAGGGCCCGATCGGGACGCCAAAGCCTTGCTTGCGACGGAGGAGAATCGACACTGGCAAGACGCCCTGGAGCGCGCGCTTGAGAATGTGCTTCGTCGTCCAACCGCGGAGCTTGAGGCCGACCGGGATGCGGCAGGCCAGGTCGACGAGGTTGTGGTCCAGAAACGGCGCGCGGACCTCGAGCCCGCATGCCATGCTCGCGCGGTCGACGTTCACGAGGTTCTGATCGGCGAGATAAAACTTGCTGTGCTGGTAGATCAGCCGGTCGATCGGATTGCTCGTTCCCGATTCATCGACCACGCGCGGCAGGTCCTCGTGAGGATCGAAGCCCGCGCACGCCGCTCGGACTGCCGGCGAAAAGAGCCGGGACTGCTCCCACGCCAGAAGCCCGCCGAGGAGGAGCTGGGTACGCAGCTCGGCGGCGTGCGGAACGCCGCGGAAGAACTGCTTGAGCAGGAACTCGAGGCTTCCATATCGGGCCGACGGCCGGAGGCGGTTCACGGACCACGCAGCCAGCGCCTGGACCGACCGAGGCAGACGGCCGATCCAGCGCGCTGCGCGGTCGGCCAGGAACGTGGGATACCCGCAGAACAGCTCGTCGCCGCCGTCTCCGCTGAGCGCTACGCCAACCGAGCGGCGGGCGAAGCGTGACAGCGCGTACGTCGGCAGAAACGAGTTGTCGACCAGGGGCTCATCGAGCAGGCCGCCGACCTCCTCGATGAGGGCGAGCATATCGTGGGGCGAGAACACGGTTTCTTCGTGCTCGGCCCCGCAATGCTGCGCGATCAGCCGAGCGGACGACCGCTCATCGAAGGTTGCGTCGGGGAACCCGATCGTGAACGTCTTGAGGGGCCGTCGGCCGTTCGCACGCGCCGCGAGCGCGACGATCGCGCCGGAGTCGATTCCGCCGCTCAGGAATATGCCGAGCGGCACGTCGCTGATCATTCGCCGCCTCACCGATGCCTCGAGCTGCTGATACAGTCGATCCGCCCATTCCCTCTCGGAGACCGAGCCGTCCGGCCGGAAGTCGAGATCCCAGTAGCGCTGAACGGTCGGCTTGCCTCCGGGCGACACGGTCAGGAGCTGACCGGGCAAGAGCTTCTGGACGCCGGCGACGATCGAGGAGGGCGCCGGGACGTACTCGAAGGCGAGATAGCGCGAGAGGCTCTCGAGCGAGAGCACGGCCGGCACCGAGGGATGGGCAAGGAGAGCCCGCAGCTCGGAGCCGAAGACGAAGCCGTCGGACCCGGCGTAATAGTAGAGCGGCTTCTCGCCCATCCGATCGCGGGCCAGCACCAGCCGCCGAGCCGACGTGTCCCAGATCGCGAGCGCGAACATACCGTCGAAGTGGGCGACACAATCGTCGCCATAGACCTCGTAGGCGTGCGCGATCACTTCGGTGTCCGAACGCGTGTGAAACCGGTGCCCGTGCTCCTCCAGCCGCTGCCGCAGCGCCGCGAAGTTGTAGATCTCGCCGTTCTGGATGACCTGGACCGAGCCGTCCTCGTTGGCGACCGGCTGCTGCCCGGTCTCGAGATCGATGATGCGCAGCCGCCGAGCCCCGAGCGCGATCTGGGCATCGACGTAGAACCCCTCGTTGTCTGGCCCTCGGTGGCGGAGCGAGTCCGTCATCCGTTGGAGCGTGCCGCGGGCCTCTCCGGCCTGTCCGTTCACGAAGAAACCGGCGATCCCGCACATCGGGGCTACCGGCTCACCGCGCTGAACCGTTCTCGTTGCGAGCACAGAGGTGGTCGGAGCAGGCCTCACGACGGGCAGCCCAGAGAACCCTATGACAGCCCGAGACCACCATCGCATTTCTCTATACGGCGCGACCGACCGCGCGGTCAAGGGCAGGCGGCCACTACTCGCCGGGAGCTTCGCCCCCTAGATCCTCGGCAATCTCGTAGCGAAGCAGGCGTGACTTCATCCACCGGACGACCAGGAGATCGACGAGCGCCACGAACACGCGGTTCATGATGCCGTACTTGGATCGTCCGAAGCGGCGCGGCCGATGGGCGACCGGCATTTCCATGACGCGATAGCCTTGCAGCCGGAGCAGTGTCGGGATGAACCGGTGAAACCCACGGTAGAGCGTCAATCCACGCAGGCACTCACGACGGAAGGCGCGAAAGGTACAGCCGCTGTCTTCGATGCTCTCGTCGCTCACCCAGTTACGAACGCGGTTGGCCACCCGCGAAGACACGCGCCTGACGAGGGAATCGCCATCCCCACGGTTCACTCGCTGGCCGCAGACCGCGTCCCACTGATCGAGCTGGGTGAGCAGGCGCGGGATGTCGGCAGGGTCGTTCTGCAGGTCGGCATCCATGGTCACGACCATCCGCCCACGCGCGGCCTTGAAGCCCGCGTCGGTGGCCGCCGTCTCGCCGGCGTTCGCCTTGAATCGGACGAGTCGGACACGAGCATCGCGCTCGCGGAGGCGACGGATGATCTCGGCGCTCCTGTCCTGGCTGCCGTCGTCGACGAAGACGATCTCGAACTCGATGCCCAATCCTTCGAGCACAGGGCAGAGCTCGGTCCACAGTGGCGGGAGATTCTGCTCCTCGTTGTACACCGGGATGACGACCGTGAGACTGACCACCAGGTTGCCCACTATACGCCGACACCCTCGAGGAACGGCGGGGCCGTGATGTCGCCCTACAGACGCGTGGTGTGGTCCTCGCGGCTGTCCCTACGAGGGAGAACCGTCGATGCCTGTGGTATTCCGACGATGAGCATGTCCCGGCCGCGTACCCTTATCCGGTCGAGCACACGGACCGCACTCGGCGCGGTTTTCTGGACAAATACCCAGCCCCGAGGCGCGTCGATGAGGACAACAGGATGTCGGGCTTCGAGGACGAAATCGTTGAATTCTTCCGGCGTACGCAATTGCAGGACCGGGCGCGCCACATAGAAGTCGAGCGCGTAGAACCTCCCTCCGAACACACGCAGCTCGGTGCCTCGAGCCTGGCGTTCGACCGCCGATGCCAGCTTGCGAAAATCGCCGTCGCGATTCGCCCACTCGACGTGCAGCCAGTTGGCGGACGTCAGGAGGATCACGCCTCCGGCGACGACCCCCCAGACCAGGAGCCCGTTTCGAGCCGCCCAGAGGCCCCAGACGATCGCCGCGACAATGACCAGAAGGCCGATGGCAATCGGAGCGACCTGCCCCCTGGCGCCATCGAGGAAGGCCAGGTCTTCGGCTCCGAACGTGGATGGACTCAAGATCGCGGTGAGACCTACGGCGCCGACCACCAGGGCGAATCCTGCGACGACCTGTGCGCTTCGGCTGCCGGGCGCCCTGAACGTATCCGCCCAATATGCGACGAGCAATGCCAGCGCCGGGTAGAGAGGCAGAAGGTATCGCGTCCGGAAGTTGTTCGAAGACAACACCACCAACAGGGCGATTGCCACCCACAGCACGACGAATCGGACGCCAGGGTGACGCCGCTCGCGCGCCGCACGCATCGCTACCAGCGGCAACACGATCGTCCACGGCAGGAACCTCAGCGCCGCGTCACCAACACGACTCGCCAGCTTCAGCACCTCCGGCCGGCCGACGTACCACTTGAGCCAGTCCTCCCACAGCACATCCTGCGTAAAACTGCTCGGCCCATAGCCGACGTACGGCACGAGCCAGACCAGGGTCAGCAGCACGAACGCGGCCACGCCGACGCGGTCCCAAAGACGCCCGACGCCAGCGGGGCCGTATTCGCTCCACAACCACGTGCCGCCGACCAGAAGCGGCAACACGCCCAGAGGGCCCTTGGCGAACACCGCCAAGGCGAGCGCGACGTAGAAGCCGGTAAGGGCCCGAGAAGCATTCGGGTCGCTCACCGCTCGCCAGAAGAGCCACCCGGCCGCCATCATGAAGCAGGCGACCAGCATGTCGGGAAGCAGTGCCTGGGTTTCGACAAAGAATCCGATGCTCGTCGCGAGCACCAGCCCCGCCCACAGCCCAGCGCGGGCGCTGAAGAGTTGCCGCCCGAGCAGGCACGTGAACCACACGGTACCCACGGCGGCGAGGGCAACCGGGATCTGGGCCGTGGTTTCGGTCAGGCCGCCCTGGACCTTCGCGAGAACGGCGATGGCCCACGGATAGAGCGGAGGCTTCTCGTGAAATACCCTTCCGCGAACCTGTGCGTTGAACCAGACGCCGCGTTCGAGCATGTCCCGAGCCAGGAGCGGGAAGCGTGCCTCGTCCGCCGCTTGAATGACGCGCTGGCCAAGCGTCGGCAGCACGAGCAAGGCGACCACGAGCACGGCGAGACACACGAAGCGGGCCGAGGTCGTTCGCCCTTCGGAACAATAGCGCCCGGCGGCGTGGTCCACCGCCAAGTGTTATGCCACAGGCGGCGCCGAAAGCAGGCGCCTTTTTCTTTTTCCTGCGCTGTGCCCTGGGGCCTCCAGAACGCCGCGGCGCCCCCCTTGCGCGTGTTCTGCGGTGGCATGCGAGGGTGAGAGTCGTGACCCGCGCGGAGCTCAGAAAAGGCCCAGATAGAAGGGGTGGAGGAGCCGCCGATCCAGACGAGCAAGCGCGCGGCTTCGCAACGCGGCCGCTGTCGCCTCCGTCTCTCCATACACAGCCGAAGTGACCTCTTGATATATAAGAGCAATAAAATATATTTTTAGTTCTTGACAGCGGCGACGGCGAGGTCCATCGTTCTCCTGTGGTATCGCTGTCGGCGCGCCGTCGAAGCGGGACGATCGATGGCGCGCCAGCTTCAGCATTGTGACGCCCGTCGCGAGGTGCAGAGGCTGCGCCTCTCTGGTGCATGGTCGGCTCTCCCGTAGAGCCGTCGCTCGCGTCAGCTCCTTGCTCCTCCCGTGCTGCATCGGGCCCTCGGCTGGCCCGCACCCTCTGCGCATGACCTGCGTGCCGAGGGGAGAGGACGACCGCCGTGACCCCTCGTACATCGCCCCTGGTCGCAATCTTCAACTCGCGTGACGAGGTGATCGAGGCCATTCGCTCGGCCCTCGAGAACGACGGCTTCGAGACGGTGACGGCCCGGCTGGCGGAGATCCAGAACGGGACGCTCGACCTGGTGGCGTTCATCAAGGTCCACGACCCGGACGTGATCGTGTACGACCTGCCCCGGCCCTATGAGAATCACTGGAACTTTCTCCGATTGATGAAGGAAACGACCTCGCTGAAGGACAGGTTGTGGATCCTGACCACGACGGACAAGGAGGCGCTCGAGGCCGCGGTGGGAGCCTCCGACGTCGTGGAGATCATCGTCGGACAGCCGTACGGCGCCGACGATGTCGTCGAAGCGGTGCACGCCGCGCTGGGGAGCCTCGCTCCCGAGTAGACCGAGGGGTGACCTATGCAGGCTTCCGCATTGGGGATCGCTGACGCACCTCATCTCCATGGCGTTCGGGTACTGGTGGTCGACGACATGCCGTACGTCCGGGACGTGGTGACGGAGATCCTCGAGCGTGATGGAGCTACGGTGACCGCGGTCGGTACCGCGGAAGAAGCGCTGGAGGTTCTGCAACGCGAGCGCCCCACCGTGCTGCTGAGCGACCTCTCGATGCCGGGGAAGGGCGGTTACTGGCTGATCGGGCAGGTTCGCGCGCTCCCACCGGAGCGCGGCGGGACCACCCCCGCGGCCGCCCTGACGGCCTACACCGGCCCCGAACACCGCGCCAGCGTGCTGCGTGCGGGGTTCCAGTACCACGTGGCGAAGCCCGTCAGCATGCAGGAGTTGATCGGGGTGGTGGCGATCCTGGCGTTGAAGGTATAAGAGATTTCAAGTTAACCGAGAACGACGCGGACTCGGTGTGTCCTGTCATCGTCGGCGAGCGGGATGCTCGCCGGGCCAGTGACGGCCACGCCATCGAGCTCCACCAGTGACACTCCCCGGCTCACGCCCCGCGGGTTCTCGACCACGATGTCGTATCGGGCGGAGTGATGACGATACGCGATGGTGAAGCCCGGCCACGTCCTTGGAATACAGGGATCGATGAGGAGCCGCGTGTCGCGCAGCCGGAACCCGAGAATCCACTCGAGCCCGGCCCGGTACATCCACCCCGCTGCGCCGGTGTACCAGGTCCACCCCCCGCGGCCGACGTGCGGCGGTTCGGCATAGACGTCCCCCGCGACGACGTAGGGCTCGACCTTGTAGCGGAAGGCGGCGGCCGGCGTACTGGCGTGATTGATCGGGTTCATGAGTGCGAAGAGCTCGGCCGCTTTGTCGCCATCACCCTGTGTGGCGAACGCAATGATCGACCAGATCGCCGCGTGGGTGTATTGCCCGCCATTTTCCCGGACACCGGGCGGATAGCCCTTGATGTAGCCGGGCTCCAGCGGCGTGCCGTCGAACGGCGGCGTGAGAAGGAGCACGAGGCCGTTCCCTCGACGGACGAGCGTTTCATCGACCGCGGACATGGCCTGCTTGCTCCGCGCCGCGTCGGTGCCGCCCGAGATCACGCTCCACGATTGCGCGATCGAATCGATGCGGCACGCATCGTTGACGGCGGACCCGAGCGGCGTCCCGTCGTCGAAGTACGCGCGCCGATACCATCCCCCGTCCCAGGCCTCTCGTTCGAGCGATTCCTTCAGCGCGCTCGCGTGGCCTCGCCACGTGGTGGCGCGTTTGCCCTCCCCGCGCGCTTCGGCCACTGCCGCCCATTCCGACAGGATCGGATGGAGGAACCAGGCGAGCCAGACACTCTCCCCCTTTCCCTCGGCCCCCACGAGGTTCATCCCGTCGTTCCAGTCCCCTGTTCCCATCAGCGGGAGACCATGGCTCCCGACGGACAGGCTGCAGTCGAGAGCTCGGGCGCAATGTTCGAACACCGAGGCCTGCTCCTCGGCGACGCGCGGCTCGAAATACGAGTCGGATTGCTCGGCGGTGAGGAGCGGCCCTTCGAGGAAGGGCACGACCTCGTCGAGGAGACGCCAATCGCCGGTGGTCTCGACATACTGCTTGACGACGTAGGGAAACCAGAGGCGATCGTCGGAGATCCGGGTCCGCACTCCCCGACCGGCCGGCGGGTGCCACCAGTGCTGGACGTCGCCTTCGACGAACTGCCGCGCGGCGGCGCGGAGCACGTGCTCACGCGCCACGTCCGGCCGGGATACCGTGAGCGCCATCACGTCTTGAAGCTGATCACGAAAGCCGTAGGCGCCGCCGGCCTGGTAGAACGCCGACCGCGCCCACACACGACAGGCGAGCGTCTGGTAGAGCAGCCAGCGATTGAGCAGCATGTCCATGGACCGGTCCGGCGTCGTGACCTGTACGCCGCCCAGCACGTCATCCCAGTGCTTCGCGACGGCTCGCAAGGCAGCATCCGTATCGCGCGCCCGATAACGCTCGATCAATTCGCGCGCCTCGTCGCGGGTTGCCGCCTCGCCGAGAAGAAACACGACCTCGACATGTCCGCCCGCGCGTAATTCCACCATCGCGCGGAGGGCACTGCAGGGATCGAACCCGGCGCCGACCCGTCCCGAAAGTCGGCTTCCTCCCGCGAGCCCCGCTGGACGATCGAGCGTGCCGTGACGGCCGAGGAATTCCATCCGGTCACCGGTCCACTCCGTCTGGGCTCCGCCCAGGTCAGCAAACGCGACCCGCGTACCGAACTCACCGCTCCACGTGTTGCGCGCGAACATCGCGCGCGTCGTGGGATCGACCTCGGTGACGACGAACGGCGCGGCGGCGCTCCGCGACACGCCGAGGACCCACTCGACATAGGCGGTCACCGACAGCCGGCGGGTCCGCCCGGACTCGTTCGTCAGTGTCAGACGGGAGACCTTGATCGGATCGTCGAGCGGCACGAACTGCAGCAACTCGAGCGCGACACCGTGAGAGACGTGCTCGAACCGACTGTAGCCCTGGCCGTGGCGGGCCACGTAGGACCCGGTCTTCTGGCGGCTCGGAAGGGCCGTCGGGCCCCACAGCTCGCCACTCTCTTCGTCACGAACGTAGATCGTCTCGCCGGGCGGGTCCGTCACCGGATCGTTCGACCACGCGGTCAGCTGGTTTTCGTGACTGTTGATCGACCACGTATATCCGGCGCCAGACTCGGAGACCTGAAAGCCGAACGCCGGGTTCGCGATCACGTTGATCCAGGGGGCCGGCGTCCAGTGGCCCTCGCTCATGATCGTCATGTATTCCCGGCCCTCGGCGGTAAAACCACCGAGGCCGTTGAAGCACTGGAGCTCCGGCCGCCGGCGCGGGGCGTCCATCGATGGCTTCGTCATGGCGGGTCGTCGTGACGGCACGGCCGTCGTGACCTCGGAGCGGTCCGCCCGCACGACCTGTTCGCCCAACGTTCCGTGCCGGCTCGACAGCACGACGCGCGCCGCGGCCTGCAGCACATCGAGCTGCGACGTCGTCACGCGATCGGCACGGAGGATGAACACGTTGCCGTGCGGCACCTGTCCCTCGTGCGACCCGGCCGACTGGCTCGTGCGCAGCAGGGTCTCCAGCGCTGACTGGAGATCCTGAACGTAGGAGGCCCCCCGCTCGTTCAGGATCACGAGATCGACCGGGAGCTGCTTCATCCGCCAGTACTCGTGGGCGCGCAGCAACTGCCGCACGATCCCGATATCCTCGGGCTCGTCGATACGAACGAGAACGATGGGAGTGTCGCCGGAGATCCCATGCGCCCACAGGGCCGCGGGACCGCCCGCGTGACGTGTGAGGACACCTCGTGAGGCGCGCAGGGTCCGGTCCGAGTACAGAATACGACTGGCGAGGCTCTGGAACAGGTGGGCCTCGTCGGACCCGACGCCGAGATGGCGAAGCTGAACCTGGGCCTGAGTCCACGCCAGCGTGGCCGCCCGCTCGAACGTCGCGGGGTCGCGATACTTGTCGGCCAGGCCGATGGCCTCGTCGCGGGACGGCGCAATCAACGTCGAAAAGGTGACGTGGACGCTCTCGCCCGGCGGCAAGCGCACGCGGCGTCGCAGGCTGACGATCGGGTCGAGTACGGCGCCGATGGTGTTGGAGAGGGATTGACCGTCGGTCACCGAGCGCGGTGTTCGGATCCCCTGGCCGCGACCGAGAAACCGCGCGCGGTCGGTTTCCCACTGTACGCTCCCGACGGTCTTGCCTTCGACGGCCACCACGTGGGCGACCCAGATCGGCGTCTCGGTTCGCGCCCGAGGGCGCCGCGTCGCGAGGAGGGCGTCCGCCTCGGGCACGAACGACGTCTGCACGAACAGGTTGGAGAACGCGGGGTGGGCCGCGTCCGACGCCGGCGGCGCCAGCACGATCTCGGCGTACGACGTCACGTCGATCTCCCGGGGCCTCGATCCGAGGTTGGTGAGCGAGACGCGCCGGACCTCGGCATCGTCTTCCGGGGACACGATCACCGTGAGCGTGGCCGCGATCCCGTGGTCTCGCCGGGCAATTTCTGCCCGATCCTCGGAGAACGCCACCTGATAACTCTCGGGCTCCACTGCGCTCGGCTGGTAGCTGGGCGACCAGCTCTCGCCACTCTCGACATCGCGAAGGAAGACGTACGTCCCTCCGACGTCGCGCGTGACATCCTCGCGCCATCGGGTGATCGCCAGACCCCGCCAGCGGCTGTACCCGGAGCCGGCGGCCGTGATCATCACGACGTACCGCCCGTTCGACAGGAGGTGGGCGCGCGGCGTCGGAGTGTGCGGTGAGGTGAAGCGCCGGACGACCGACGGAATGAACTCCCGGACGTTCGCTGCGGCCGTCACGTCTTCGGCCGGCCGGGCGACCGCCACGTCGCGCGGCGTTCTCTCCTGAAGCAGCAGCTCGGTCGCCTGGACAATCGGCTCGGCGTGAAAGCGCGCCCGCATCGCTCCCACGTGCAGCGCATTCGCAATGGCAACCAGCAGCATGCCCTGATGGTGCGCCATGTAGGTGCGGACGACGGCGACATCGGTACCCTCGGGAAGCCGGGACGCCGTGTAGTCGAGCGCCTCGTAGAAGCCATAGGTACCGCTGGCGCCAGCTTCGGCCAGGCGCCGGAAGTTCCGGAGCGCCGCTGCCGGATCGATCATGGCCGCCAACGCCGTCGCATAGGGAGCGATGACGATGTCGTCGCCGAGGCCTCGTTGCAGGCCAAGACCCGGCACACCGAAGTTCGAGTACTGGTACGTCAGCTCGCGGTCGCGCGCCTCATACGCGGACTCCGACACTCCCCACGGGACGCCACGTTCGGCGCCGTACGTGATCTGCCGGCGGACGACCAGCCGGCACGTCTGGTCCAGCAAACTTCCGGCCGGGGCGCGCATCACGAGGGCAGGCATCAGATACTCGAACATCGATCCCGACCAGGACACGAGGACGGAGTCCTGTTCCACCGGGGTGAGGGCGCGGCCGAGCCGGAACCAGTGCGACACCGGGACGTCGCCCTTGGCGATCGCGACGAAGCTCGTGAGGCGCGCCTCGGAGGCGAGAAGATCGTAATAGATCGGGTCGAGACTGCCGTCGGTGACGCGGTACCCAATCGAGAACAGCTTCCGCAGAGGGTCGAAGAGGAAGCCGAAGTCCATGGCAGCGACCATCGCGTCCGCATCCCCGACGAGCGTCGTCAGGCGACGGGTCAGCGCGCCGGAACCAGTTGCGGAACGCTCATCGTCCAGATCGCGGGCGTGACTCTCGACGGTCGTCTCCAGCGCGTCCGCCCAGAGCAGGACGGCCTCGGCGTGAGGATCCTCTTCAACCAGAGCTCGCGCGATGGCCATCACCATGTCGGCGCCGGCGGCGAGCTCGGTGAGCCGCCCCCTCCATTCCGCCTGGGTTCCCGGCAGCGTTTCGAGCGCCGCCGCGAGGACGGCGAGGGCTTTGTCGAGACGTTGCCGCGTGACCGTGAGCGGCCGTCGGTCGGCGGCCAGGGCACGCGCCGCTTCGCCGACGAGGAACGCCGCGTCCTCGATTCCGGCGAGGGCCGCCCGGCCAAGTCTGGGCTGGTCGATCATGTCCCGACAGGCGTGCCCCAGCGCGATCAGATGTCCGGCGAGATTTCCGCTGTCGACCGAGGACACGTATTTCGGGTCGAGAGGACGACCGTCTTTCGTGTCGTACCAGTTGTAGAGGTGGCCACGGAAGTGCTCGAGCCGGGTCATCGCTCCCAGCGTGGTCTCGAGTCGCTCCACGGTGTCCACGAGGCCGAGCCAGCCGAAATCACGAGCGGCCACGGTGGACAGCAGATACAGCCCGAGATTCGTGGGCGACGTGCGGTGCGCGACGACCAGGCGGGGATCTTCCTGGACGTTGTCGGGCGGCAGGCCGCGGTCTTCGGGACCCACGAACGTCGCGAAGAACTGCCACGTTCGTCGCGCGATCATCCGGAGCGCTCGGGCGTCCTCGGACGACAGCGACGTGGTCTTTTCCGCCAGCCACGGAAGGCTGATCCATCGAGCCACCGCGGGCGACGCCGCCCAGAGCAGAAGAAACGGCAGGGCAAAAGGCCAGGCGCCGAGGCCGCCCCACGCGACGACGGCCGCCGCCGCAGCGGCCAGCGTGAGCCCGCCTGCCATGCGTCGATAGAAGCCGTGGAGATCCAGGCGCAGACCCGCCTTGGCCTGGGCCGCGGTGACCCACTCGAGCAGGTGGCGACGGGTCACGCACATCCGTACGAGCGTCCGCACGATGGCATCGCTCATGAGCCACGCCTGGTGGGCGAGCATCGTGATCGCGAACGCCGTCTGTGACGCAGCCATGAGGAGATCGCGGGCGACTGCGCGGGTGTGACTCCGCTTCGAAATGTCGTGGTTGCGCGGGATCACCCCACCGAGAGCCGACAAGAACGTGGGAAGCGCGATCGTCGCGAGGACGAAGGCGGTCCATACCCCGGGCGAGCCGGTGGTCAGCGCCCAGCCGGCGACGAGTATGAGGAAGGCGGCCGGCGCCGACAGCGTACGACGCAGGTTATCCAGCATCTTCCAGCGCCCGATCAATGGCATCGCGGCGTGCGATCTGCGCGGGATGATCCACGGAAGGAGTTGCCAGTCGCCGCGGGCCCACCGGTGCTGGCGAGCCGCGGCGACCCCGTAGTGGGATGGGGCCGGCTCGAAGAGCTCGATATCGGTGACCAGCCCGGCCCGGGCGAAGACGCCCTCGAAGAGATCGTGACTCAGCAGGGTGTTCTCCGGGACGCGTCCCGCCAGCGCCGCTTCGAAGACGTCGAGCTCATAGATCCCTTTACCGGTGTAGGAACCCTCCCCGAAGAGGTCCTGGTAGACGTCGGACACTGCGGCAGCATATGGGTCGATGCCACACGGGCCCGACGACAGGCGCTGGTACAAGGAGCTCTCACCACCCGGCAGCGGCGGCGTGACGCGCGGTTGCAGCACCGCATACCCTTCCACGACGCGACCCGTGCCGGGGTCGAGTCTCGGCCGATTGAGAGGATGGGCCATCGTGCCGACCAACCGGGTCGCGGCTCCCCGCGGCAGCCGGGTATCGGCATCGAGGGTGATGACGAAACAAACACCAGGGGGGACCTCGCTCGTCAGGAACGTCGAGTCAGTGGCGCCGCGAAGAAGGCGATTCAGCTCGTGGAGTTTGCCGCGCTTGCGCTCCCACCCCATCCACGTGCGCTCGCCCGGGTTCCACACGCGCCGGCGATGGAAGAGCAGGAATCGCTCAGTGCCCCCCTTCGAGCCATGAAGCCGGTTGAGACGAGCGATTCCCTCGCGCGCGGCGGCGAGCGTCTCCTCGTCGCCCGGCTGGTGCTCGTTCGGCGCATCCGTCCAGTCGGAGAGCAGCGCGAAGCAAAGATCGCCGTCCGGATTCGCCAGATAGTGCACTTCCAGGCGCTCGATCTGCTCGTCCACTGCAGCAGGGTCACTCAACATCGTCGGCACGACGATCATCGTCCGCAGGTGCGCGGGTACACCGTCACGCAGCTCGAGCCGTGGGAGGACGCTCGGCGGGACCAGTGCGGTGGCCGCACGATTCAGCAGCGCGATTGCCAGGTCGGATGCCGGCACGACGGCCAGGAGCCCGAGCACGAGCAGGGCGACCAGTCCCGCGCCTGCTGCGTCGGCAGCAAGGAGGGGCAGCGCAAGGATGACCGCGGTGAGGATCACGAGCGTTCCGAGATACCCGGGCATCGCCGCCGCGACATAGGCGCGCAGCAGTCGACGCGTCGTGGGTGCCCGGATCCCCAGTGCCAGCTCGAAGGCCAGGCGTCCATTCCCGACGAGGTAGAAGCCGGGATCCTGCCGCCGCTCATCGAGTCCGCGCTTCGCGTGGAGCACTGCCGCTCGAGCGATCTCGAGCTCGGAGCGGCCCGAGCCCCGCGCGAGCTCTTCGATGGCGTGCCGGTAGCTGTCGCGGGTCGTGAAGTCCATGGTGAGGTAGGTCGTGCCCTCTCGAAACGCCTCGTCGACGAGGCTCACGCTCTCGAAGAACGCGGCCCAGTCGAGCGCGGACATCAGGCTCATGCCCATGATCACGTTTCGGACGGTCACGTTCATCGCGGCCTGCCGCTGATGCTCGATCCTGACGATGTCATCGGGTGTCGTACCCTGCACCGCCAGGCGTCGGTCGAGCCACAGCAGTGCCGGGGTGATGACGGGATCCTGGTCGCGCAGCCGCTGGACGAGCTGCACGGCGAACGCCGTCACCAGTGGGGCCTTCTCGAGCCGCTGGAGGACCGTCGCTGGCGGCTCCGCCGGGCCGTTGAGTCCGAGGAGGTCGTCGGCCAACAGATCGGCCTCCTGGCGCGCCGCTCGCCCGCGGACGATCGCTTCGGCTAATCGCCGAAGATTCTCGACGAGGACCACCCGGAGGGTGATGGCGACCGCCCACAGCTCCCCGATGGTCAGGGGCTGGACCCGCTGGTAGGCGAGGACGAACCGACGGAGTGCGTCCGGATCGAACCGGCTGTCCGTATGCGCGACGAACGCCCAGGCCACCCCGTAGACGCGCGGATAACCCGCGAGAGGTCCGTCAGCCAGCTTGGGGAGCTCGCGGTAGAACCCGGGCGGCAGGTCGTCGCGGATCTCGCGCAGCTGTTCGTCCACGAGATGGAAGTTGTCGACCAACCATTCCGCCGCGGGCGTGATCGCTCGCTCCTCGCGAATCGCCTTCGCGATCACTCGATGCGCGTCGCGCAGGACACGGCCGTTCTCGAGAACGCGCGGCAACAATCGACGGCCCTGACCCGGCTCGCTCATGACGCGCTGGGCGGCCGCCAGGCTCTCGGCGTGTTGTTCGAGGCGCTCGATACCAAAGAGCTCGGCCCGGATCGGCTCTTCCTGAAGAGGCGGCATCAGCTTCAGGCCTCCGACGGGCGCGTTGCGCTTGCCGATACGCTCACACGCCGCCTACTCTTTCAGCGCCCCGACGGCCACGAGACGGTCATGGTCCCTCGTCTTTCGGAGCTGCGCTTCACGACGACAGCGCACAAGACGCCGGAGTCGTCGAATCGCGTGATCGGTCTTCGAGGGCGAGCCCATCCGAACGCCCTCCAGACGTGGCCTTCACTGAGAACGCGTGAGCAAGTACAGGTAGAACGCCGCGGCCTTCAGCCGTGTCGCCTTGGTCGCGTGATCGGTCTCGTCTCCTACCGTGGCGTTCTCCCTCGCCTCGGCGGGCGTGACACTGGCGCTCGCCGGGATAGCCGGCGTCGTCAGCGCCGGATCGGGATGAGCGCAGCCCAAGGTGACCGCCGCGATGGTCGCCCACGTCGTCACGGCCATCCACTTGACCATCGAGTCGTTGCGGCCGCGTTCCCACTTCCGGGCGGTCGGTTGCGCGCGGCGATTCGGCTACCGTGACTCGGCCGGTGTTCGATCGGCGCGGCTCCGGCGCCGTTGATGGATCGCCGTGGCCTCACTCGCGACGCTGGCGAGCAGCGCGCGGTCGCCGCCCCGCTTCAGCCCGTGTTCGATCAGAACCCGGAAGACGATCTGCAGGCTCACGGGCAGCTTGAGCGTGATCATGGCCTCACCGGCTAACACGCGGGCCCGGTCCACGATCTTCTGGGGCAGGATGAGGAGGACCCGCCGCTGATCGTCTTTCATATATACCGTCTTCTTGTTATATAAGTCATATCGTGATATATGTCAACGCGTAGGACGAAGGAGACGCCCGATGAATGCCGTGATGTTCTCGACGTGGATGGCGGTGGGCCTTCTCACGGGAGGGCTCGCCGGCATGGTGAGCACGGACGAGAGCCACGGGCTGGTCCGGGACCTCGCCCTCGGCGTGATCGGGAGCAGCGCGGCGACCGCCGCGCTGACGGCCCTGGACCTCGCAGCGGACGTCGGCCCGATCGCGACGGCGTTCGTCGCGTTCGCCGGCGCTGCGCTCCTGATCATCGCCCAGCGCAAGTTCTGGCACGCGCATGCCTGAGAGCGTCGAGAGAACGAGATCGACACCGACCGACCATGGGCCACCGCGGCCCAGTGAGGATTTCCCATGAAGCGGCACGCCATCGTCCGTCTTCGTCGCCTGGCCACGCGCACGCGCGAGATTTTCGCCAAGCTCACCGGGGTTACCCGCCGCGTTGCGGCCCCGATGCCGGCGGGAAGGACGGCGCGTGATGGATGAACGAAGGCCTCCGGCGACGATGTCCGGTGAATACCGTTGCGGGCACGACGAGGCGCAGCAGGTCAACTCGTCGAGGTCGTACGATTCCTCCGTCGGTCATCGCGACGCGATGGCGGCCAGCGCCGCCTATGCCGGTATGTTCGTCTCTCGCGTCTACACGCGTCCCGGGATCGGCTTGGCGTGGACCATCTGCGCTGGGTGTGCCGGCACGACTCGAGCAGACGCGGCGGCCGCGTGAAGACCCCGGATGAATCGCAGAGCGGGGCGACGTTCCTCCAACTCTGCGCGTCGCAGAATGATCTCTTCGCTCTGGATGAGGGCGGCGACGTCTACCAGTACAACTTCAACACGAAGACGTGGCTGAAGCTGTCGGCCAGGCCGCGCCCGGAGGCTGTCGATCTGAGGCTCGACCCGGTTGGGAGAACCAGCGCCGTAAGGAAGGGTGCACCGAGACGCTGATCGAGGCGTGTGGACAGAAGAGGAGCCTCAGGGGCGGGAAGCGCCTCCTGAGGCTCCTCTCGAGAAGCTAGGCTACGGCGCTGAGACGGTCGCGCCGTCGCCCGCAGCCGAGATCGTGAATGTGCCGTTGGCGTTGGGGGCGTAGAAGTAGGTCGTGCCCCACGCCGTGCTGGGCGGCGTCGGGATCGCGGCCATGAACGGACCGGCCGTGATGTTCTGTGCGTTCGTCGCGATCGCGGTCAGCAGCCCGAGTGCGCTGGGCAACACACCCATGTGCGCGCCCCAGACGACGACGGCCGAGGCCATACCGCGGATGTCAGCCTGGGCCTTCGCGATGCGCGCCCGGGCCTGCATGTTGGCGTAGAGCGGAACGGCAATGGCCGCCAGGATGCCGATGATCGCGACGACGATCATCAATTCGATGAGCGTGAAGCCGCGTTGATCGCCCATCGTGCAGCGTCTCTTGTGCCAGAAGTTGAACATATGCCCCTCCTTCGCAATGACTGCACTCGAATACGGTGGCTCACGCCGCCGTCCTGACAATCCAGAAACGTCAGACGAGCGGCGGAGCGCGAGGCTCCGGTGGGCCGGCGGCCAGAGTCGGATGAAGACGCGGCGGCCTGGTGTCGGCGGCCGTGCGCCGGACTTCGATCAACCGCGGCGGGTGCAGCGGCGCGTAGTCTTCGGCAATGACGAGTCGCTTGGCGATCTGATCGCCTTCGGGTTCTTCGGCGTTCTCGAACGCGACAACGTCGAGCCAGGGAATGTAGAGCTCGGCGAGTCGTCGTTCGGCAGATGCCGCCAGCAGCAGCCCGATGCACAGGGCGGCGATCCAGCCGGGCCGCGGCCTCACGATCGATGTCATCGTGAGACAAGGGGAGCAGGCTCTATGCCAACGCAAAATGCGATACGTATCGGAAGGTTGCGACACAGGCGATTCGTCACGTTTGCCATTCCGCGGCAGGCGAGTGACGGGAAATGGC
>Ga0209158_1000406_pt1 | contig 32695 bp, 24 predicted proteins | sample GraSoiAngelo_140_FD_185897 | JGI IMG/M metagenome (GOLD analysis project Ga0209158, IMG submission 185897) | Grasslands soil microbial communities from the Angelo Coastal Reserve, California, USA - 14_0929_12_30cm (SPAdes) (version 2) | ecosystem: Environmental > Terrestrial > Soil > Grasslands ...
TTGTAATCACCTAGGGCTGTCATCGCCTGTTCGTGCGCCGGCTTTGCCGGCGCCACCGAAGGGGGGAGGTTCGGAAGGGGGCGCAGCCCCCCTCCGAGGTATATGGCGTGGTTCCGACGCAAGACCGACGGATCCGAGGGTAAGCCGAGCCGCGTCCACATCGCCGAGGGCCTGTGGATCAAGTGTGACTCGTGCAAGGAGATCGTCTACCGCGCCGAGGTGGAGCGCGCGGGGCGCGTCTGCCCGAAGTGCCTCTACCCCTTCCGCGTCTCCGCGCGCGAGCGCATCGCGCTCCTGGCGGACCCGGGCACGTTCGAAGAGCGCGACACCAATCTGGAGTCCACGGACCCGCTCGGCTTCAGGGACACCAAGAAATACCGCGACCGCATCCGCGCCGCCGTGGAGAAGACGAAGGCCGACGAGGCGGTCCTCACCGGAGTGGCCCGGATCGGCGGCCTGCCGAGCGTGCTGTGCGTGTTCGAGTTCGGATTCCTCGGCGGCAGTATGGGGTCGGTCGTCGGTGAGAAGCTCACGCGCGCGATCGAGCTCGCCATCGACAAGCACCTGCCGGTCGTCATCGTCTCCGCGTCGGGCGGCGCCCGCATGCAGGAAGGGATCCTCTCGCTCATGCAGATGGCCAAGACCGCCGCGGCCCTCGAACGTCTCGGCGAGCGCCGGCTGCCGTACGTCTCGGTGCTGACCGATCCGACGACGGGTGGCGTCACGGCGAGCTTCGCGATGCTCGGCGACGTCATCCTCGCCGAGCCGCGCGCGCTGATCGGCTTTGCCGGGCCGCGCGTGATCGCCGAGACGATCCGCCAGCCCCTGCCCGAAGGGTTCCAGCGCTCGGAGTTCCTGCTCGAGCACGGTCAGATCGACTTCATCGTCGACCGGCGCGAGCTCAAGGAGACTCTCCGCCGCATCCTCGCGTTCTTCGCCGGCGAGCCGCCCCGGTCCGGCTAGTGGTCCGTCCGGCACGTGCCCCGGGGGTCGCGGGACCACGCGGCACGCGTACGCTGCCCCGTTGCGGCTGGGCTCCATCCAAGCACGCGGGGTTCGTTGCGGGTCGGCGGGAACGGGTCCCTTCGACCCCCGGGGTACGTGCCGGACGAACCACTCGCCCGCCGTGACCTACGCTGAGGCGGTCGCTCGCCTGCTCGCCCTGCGCGGCGGCGAGCACGCCGGGATGCGCCCCGGGCTCGAACGGATCGAGGGGCTGCTCGCGGCGCTGGGTCACCCCGAGCGGCGCTACCGGCTCGCCCAGGTCGGGGGCACGAACGGCAAGGGCTCGGTGGCCGCGATCCTGGCGGCGATCCTCAAGGCCGCCGGCCACCGCGTCGGTCTCTACACCTCACCCCACCTCGTCTCGTTCCGAGAGCGGATCCGTGTCAACGGCGAGCCCGTCTCGGAGGACAGCGTGGTCGACGGCGTGGAGGCGCTCGGCACGCTGGTGGCGCGTCTGGACGCCACGATGTTCGAGGCGGCGACCGCGCTCGCCCTCGACCACTTCGCGCGCGAGGCGGTGGATATCGCGGTCCTCGAAGTCGGGCTCGGCGGTCGGCTCGACGCGACGACCGTCGGCGTCCCGGCCGTCACCGTCGTCACGCGCATCGACCTCGATCACCAGGCGGTGCTCGGGACCACGCTCGCGGCGATCGCTGCCGAGAAGGCGGCGATCATCCGCGCGGGCGTCGCCGTCGTGGCGTCGCAGGCGCCCGAGGCGATGGCGGTGCTCCTCCGGCGTGCGACCGAGGTCGGCGTCCCGCTCCTCGTATCGGGCCGCGATCTGTCGGTGACGGTCGAGCATCGCGACCTCGACGGGCAGCGGATCAGCTGCGCCGGGCCCGGCTGGTCCGTCGCGCACCTGCGGCTCGGCATGCTCGGGAGCTTCCAGCCCGAGAACGCGCTCCTCGCGGTCGCGGCGGCCCGCGTCCTCGGCGTCGGCGACGCCCCGATCGGCCAGGGTCTTGCGCGCGCCCGGTGGCCGGGGCGCTTTCAGGTCCTCGCGCGCGACGGCGGATGGCTCGTGCTCGATGGCGCGCACAACCCCGGCGGTGCCCGCGCGCTCGCCACCTCCCTGTGGGACCATTTCGGCGCCGCCCCCGTCACGTTCGTGGTGGGGATCCTGCGCGACAAGGACGCTCCCGCGATCCTGGCCGAGCTGGCACCGCTCGCCCACCGGCTCATCCTGACCGCGTCGTCGAACCGCCGCGCGGCCGACCCGGCGGCGCTGCGCGCCGCTGTCCCGCCCGCCGTCCCGCGCGTCGAGCTCGCCGCGTCCCCGGTCGAGGCCCTGCGCTGGCCGGCCGTTCGCCGAAGAGCCCGGTCGTCTGCGTCGCCGGCTCGCTCTCCCTCATCGGCGACGTGTGGAGACACCTCGCGGGGAGCGATGACCCTTGCCCTGTCGAAGTTGATATTATGGGGTCCCTTTTCTGACGGGGACGTTCCAGACACCGATGCGAGGTCTCTCCGCGGCCGCGCTCCTCCTCGCCGGCGCCCTTCTCACCGGTCCGCTCCCCTCGGCCGCCCAGGCGCCCGGCTCCGTGACCGTGCGGACCAATGGCGACGTCACGATCCTGGCGGATCGGATCGAGGAGGTCGCCCCCGACAACCTCCTCGTCGCCAGCGGCAACGTGGAGGTCTCGCGCGGGACGGCGCGTCTCTTGGCCGATCGCGTGGAGCTGAACCGCGAGACCGGCGACGTGGTCGGGGAGGGGCGCGTGATCTTCTACGACGGCGACGACCAGCTGACGGGCGAGCGCGTCGAGTACAACGTGAAGACCGGCACCGGCGTCGTCTACCGCGGTCGGATCCTCGTCGCGCCCTCCTACCGGATCGCGGGTGAGCGCCTGGAGCGGGTCGGGGAGGGCGTCTACCGCGTCCGCCGCGGGATCTTCACGACGTGCGAGGACGGGGAGTCGCCCGCGTGGTCCTTCCGCTTCGGCTCGGCCACGGCGGACCTCGAGGACCTGATCTACGGGACGAACGCGTCCTTCTGGGCCAAGGGTGTCCCGCTGGTGCCGTTCTTCCCGTTCTTCGCCGCGGCCATCCGGCGCGAGCGCCAGACCGGCTTCCTGCCGCCCGTGTTCGGGACGTCGGGCCGGCGCGGGTTCTTCGCCGAGATTCCGTTTTTCTGGGCGATCTCGGACAGTCAGGACGCCACCCTCGGACTCGACTTCTTCGAGCGTCGTGGCGTCGGCGGCTCGGCGGAGTACCGGTACATCCTGTCGGAGCGGCAGCGCGGCGGCCTCGGTGGGTTCTGGGTGCACGAGAGCATGCAGCACGACGACGACCGGGGTTGGGGGCGGCTCGAGCACCGCTGGCAGATCGCGCCCGAGTTCCTGTTCCGTGCGGACCTCTACGGCGTGTCCGACGACGGCGTGCTCCGGCTCTACGAAGACTCGCTCCAGCGGCGGGCGGCACAGCGAGCCGAGTCGAACGTGTCCCTCACGCGGACCCTGCAGGACTGGAACTTCGTGAGCCGCGTCTTCGTCTACCAGGACCTCACCACACCGCACCCGGTCGAGCTCCAGCGGCTCCCCGAGCTGTCGATCCAGGGGGTGCGGCAGCCGCTCCCGGGACTCCCCGGCGTCCTCTACCAGGTCGATGCGAGCGCCATTTACTTCTACCGCGAGCTCGGCTCCGACGGCACGCGGGCCGACCTGCGGCCCCGGCTCTCGCGGCCGATCCCGCTCGCCGGCTACGCCACCCTGACGCCGTTCGCCGGCGGGCGCGTGACCGCCTACGACCGGACGGTCACGAGCACCGGGTTCGAGCACGACATCTTCATCGAGCACACCGACGACACGGAGCGCGTCCGGCAGCTCGCCGAGTTCGGCGCCGACCTCGAGACCCGAGCTACGCGCGTCTACGCCCTCGGTGGTGCGGGCGGCTTCGACGCGCTGCTGCACTCGATCGAGCCGCGCGTGCACTACATTCGCGTCCTCGGCAAGAACCTCTACAGCCTGCCGATCTGGGATGAGCGCGTCGACCGGGTCCCGGAGGCGAGCTGGCTCGAGTACTCGGTCACGAACCGGCTGCGGGGGCGAACCGTGAGCCCGGAGGGCACGGAGCCCGTGCGGCAGGAGCTCGCCCGGTTCACCGCGGCCCACGCGTACGACATCGAGGGCCGGCGCTGGGGGAACCTCGCGGGTGACCTCACCGTTCAGCCGACGAAGGTGCTTCGCTTCCGGGGTGATGTAAGCTACAACGTTGAGCATGGAGCCTTCGTCGCGGGGACCACAGACGTGGCCGTGACCCTGCCCGTCGTGACGGCCACCGTCGGGACGCGCTTCGATCGCCGGACGCCGTTCGTCCCGGACTGGGTCGAGATCCCGGGCACGTACAACCCGGGCCTCCCGCTCCCCGAGCGGGCCACCGTGAACTTCCTCCAGGGGAGCATTGCCGCGGAGGTCTCGAAGAACCTTACCCTCCGCGTCAGCACGAACTACGACGCGCGCACGGACACCTTCGTCGAGAGCCGATTCGGCGCCGACTTCAAGTTCCAGTGCTGGGCGCTCGTGGTCGAGTACATCAACCGGAGCCCCGAGTTCGCCGGCAAGACGGCCGACAACGAGTTCCGCTTCTCGCTCAACCTGCTCGGCGTCGGAGGCGTGCTGTCGACGCGGCTCGGTGCGAGCGAGTCCGGAGCCCGCCTCAAGTGATCCCCTTCATCGACCTGACCCGCCAGCACGCGGGACTCCGCACAGAGCTCCTCGCGGCGATGGCCCGCGTGCTCGACCGGAGCCAGTTCATCCTGGGCGACGAAGGCCGCGCGCTCGAGCACGAGGTCGCCGTCGCGTGCGGCGTCCGCCATGCGGTCGGCGTCGCGTCCGGCACCGACGCGCTCCGCCTGGCCCTGGTGGCGCTCGACGTCGGGCCCGGTGACGAGGTCTTGACGCCCGCGTTCTCCTTCGTCGCCTCGGCCTCGACCATCGTGATGGCGGGTGCCACACCGGTCTTCGTCGACATCGATCCCGCCACCTACACGCTCGACGTCCCGGCGGCGGAGCGCGCGCTGACGCCCCGGACGCGAGCGATCCTCCCCGTGCACCTCTACGGCCACCCCGCGCCGATGGACGCGATCGTGGCCCTCGCGCGGCGGCACGGGCTCGCCGTCCTCGAGGACGCGGCGCAGGCCATCGGCGCGACGTGGGCCGGGAAACCAGTTGGGAACTGGGGAGACGCGGCGTGCGTCTCGTTCTATCCGACGAAGAACGTCGGCGCGTGCGGCGACGGGGGGATGGTGCTCACCGACCGCGACGACGTCGCGGAGCGCCTGCGGCGCCTCAGGCACCACGGCGACGGCGGCCGCTACCGCCACGTGGAGCTCGGCTACTCGAGCCGGCTCGACGAGCTCCAGGCGGCCGTCCTCCGCGTGAAGCTCGAGCGGCTCGGGGAGTGGACGGAGCGCCGACGACGGGTCGCGGCCCGGTATCGCGAGCTCCTCACCGACCTGCCGCTCGGGCTCCCGGTGGAGCGTCGACAGGCACGGCACGTCTATCACCTCTTCACCGTCCGCCACGCGCAACGCGACGCGCTCGCCAAGGCGCTCACCGATCTCGGCGTGGGGACCGCGGTGCACTATCCCCTCACCGTGCCGAATCAGCCCCTGTTCGGCGGGGACGAGCGCCGCTTCCCCGAGGCCTGGCGAGCCGCCCGCGAGGTGCTGTCCCTGCCGTGCTTCGCGGAATTGACCGACGCCGAGGTCGACGCCGTCGCCGCCGCCGTGCGAAAGGCGTGCGAGCGGATATGACGTCCACGGCGGAGGCGCTCAAGCAGCGACTCGCGGCGACGCCGATCGTCGGCCTCATCGGGCTCGGCTACGTGGGCCTGCCGCTGGCCGTGGCGTTCGCCGAGTCAGGGGCGACCGTGATCGGCCTGGACGTCGATCCCACGCGAGTGGCGCGCGTCCGTGCGGGCGAGAGCTTCGTCGAGGACGTGCCGACCAGCACCCTCGCCGGTCTGGTGACGGCGGGGCGCCTCACCGCCACCGACGACGTCGCCGCCCTCAAGGACGTCGACGCGATCCTGATCTGCGTCCCCACGCCCCTCGGCAAGTCGAAGGAGCCCGATATCTCCTACATCGTGAGCGCCGCCGACGCGGTCGCCGGCGTGATCCGACGCGGCCAGCTCGTCGTGCTCGAGTCGACGACCTACCCGGGCACGACGCAGGAGATCCTGCTGCCGCGCTTCCAGGCCCGCGGGCTCAGGGCCGGGGAGGACTTCTTCCTCGCGTTCTCGCCCGAGCGCATCGACCCGGGGAACCGCCGCTACACGCTGCGGGAGATCCCCAAGGTGGTCGGCGGCCTCACGCCGGCGTGCCGGGAGCTGGCGGCGACGCTCTACGCGCGCATCACGCGGCAGGTCGTCCCGGTGTCCGGGCCGGAGACGGCCGAGATGGTCAAGCTGTTCGAGAACACCTTCCGCTCGGTCAACATCGCCCTGGTGAACGAGTTCGCGATCATGTGCCGCCGCCTCGGCATCTCGGTGTGGGAGGTGATCGGCGCCGCCGCGACGAAGCCGTTCGGCTTCATGCCCTTCTACCCCGGGCCGGGCCTCGGCGGGCATTGCCTGCCGAGCGATCCCCACTACCTCTCGTGGCGGGTGCGCCTCGAGGGCTACGAGCCGCGCTTCATCGCGTTTGCCGACGAGATCAACCGCCAGATGCCGACGTACGTCGTGCAGCTCATCACCGACGCGCTCAACGAGCGTGGCCGCGCGGTCCGTGGCGCACGCATCCTCGCCCTCGGCGTGGCCTACAAGGCGAACGTCGCCGACACGCGCGACTCGCCCGCGATCGAGATCCTCCAGACCCTCCTCACGAAGGGCGCCGCGGCCGTCTACCACGACCCGTTCGTGCCGTCGCTCACGCTCGAGCGCACGACGCTCGAGTCGATCGCCTGGCGCGACGCCGATCTCGCGGGTCGCGACCTGGTGCTGATCCTCACGCCGCACAACGGGTACGACTGGGGGGCGATCGTGCGGGAGGCGCGCCTCGTGATCGACACCCGCAACGCGACCGCGGACGTTCTGCCCGCCCCACACGTCATCCGTTTGTAGCCGGGCGGCGCGGGCCGCCGGGCCGTCCCGGGTGCGCGGCTGGGGTAGAATGGCGGCGTGAGAAACCACGTCGCGATCCGCTCGTCGGCTGCGCGCCGTTCGCGTCGGGACTGACGTGACCGGCGCCGTCCGTGTGCGCTTCGCGCCGAGCCCGACGGGACACCTGCACATCGGCGGCGCGCGCACCGCGCTGTTCAACTGGCTCTACGCGCGCCACCACCGCGGCGCCTTCGTCCTCCGGATCGAGGACACCGACCGCTCGCGCTCGACCGACGCGAACGTCGCCGCGATCCTCCAGGCGCTCGAGTGGCTCGGCCTCCCCTGGGACGAGGGGCCGCCGACGCCCGGCTATCGCCAGACCGAGCGGCTCGCGATCTACCGCGAGCACGCCGAGCGGCTCTTCGCCGCCGGCCGCGCTTACTACTGCGACTGCGCGCCCGCGGAGCTGGAGCGCGAGCGCCGGGCGGCGCAGGCGCGCAAGGAGACCTTCCGGTACTCGGGACGGTGTCGCGCGCGCGGCCTCGCGGCGGGCGCGCTCCGCCTCAGGATCCCGGACGAGGGCGCGACGGTCGTGAACGACCTGATCCACGGCCCGGTGACGTTCGACCACAGCCAGCTCGACGACTGGATCCTCGTCCGCACCGAGGGGACGCCCACGTACAACTTCTGCGTGGTCGTCGACGACGTGACGATGCGGATCACCCACGTGATCCGCGGGAACGACCACCTGCCGAACACGCCGAAGCAGATCCTCTGCTACGAAGCCCTCGGTTACCCCATCCCCGAGATGGCGCACGTCTCGATGATTCTGGGACCGGACCGGAGCCGGCTCTCGAAGCGCCACGGCGCGACCTCCGTCCAGGCGTTCCGTGACGCGGGAATTCCCGCCGAGGCGATGGTCAACTACCTGGCCCGCCTGGGCTGGTCCCACGGCGACCAGGAGATCTTCACGCGGGAGGAGCTGATCGAGCTCTTCGACATCAAGGACGTCGCCTCCTCCGGCGCCGTCTTCGACCACGCGAAGCTCGAGTGGCTCTCGCACCAGTGCATCAAGCGGATGGACGCGGACGAGCTCGCCGCGTCGGTGGCGCCGTTCTTCCCGGCGGTCGGACTCGACGGGCCCCGCGACCGTGCGTACGTCGCGCGCGTGCTGCCGACCCTCAAGGAGCGCGGAAAGACGTTCCGCGAACTGCTCGAGGTCGGCCGCTTCTACTTCGAGCGCCCGCGTGACTACGCGCGCGAGGCGGCGGACACGTACCTCACCGAGGCGGGTGCGGGGCGGCTCGCGGCGATCGTCGCCCGGCTCGAGACGCTGCCGAGCTTCACTCCCGACGCGCTCGAGCGCCTGTACCGCGACCTGGGCGCGGAGCTCGGGCTCAAGCTCGTCGACCTGGCCCAGCTCACCCGCCTGGCGCTCACCGGGGGCACGGCGTCGCCGCCCCTCTTCGAGGTCCTCGCCCTGCTGGGGCGCGAGGAGGCGCTCGCGCGCCTTCGCGCGGCCCAGGACTGGATCGCCGCGCGGAGGCGTCGGTGAGGCTTCTGCTGGTGCGCCACGGCCAGTCGGAGTGGAATCGGGTGCGGCGCTTCCAGGGCGCCAACGACGTCGGGCTCTCCGACACCGGGCGCGCCCAGGCCGAGGCGCTGGGGCGCGCGGTTCGGCGTGGCTATCGCGTGGCCGCGGCGTACGTGAGCCCGATGCGCCGCGCGCTGGAGACGGCCGCGATCGCGCTCGCGGGGACCGCGATCCCGCGGACACCGTTGCCGGACCTCCGCGAGCTCTCACTCGGGGAGTGGGAGGGACGCACGGTGGACGAGGTCCGCGCCCTCGACGGGGACCCGTACCACGCGTGGGTCCGCGCGCCGCTCGATTGCCCGCCGCCCGGTGGCGAAGCGCTCCCGGAGGTCTCGGCCCGGGTGGGGCGCGCCATCGAGCGGATCGGCGCCAGCCATCGGAACGGCGACGACGTGCTGGTCGTCGCCCACGGCGGCGTGATCAGCGTCTACCTCTGCCACCTGCTGGGCGTCTCGTTCAACGCGCTCTGGCGGCTCCGCATCGACAACGGCTCGCTGTCGATCGCGGAGCCCCCGCGGCTCGTGTGCGTCAACGACACCGCCCATCTCCCGCCGGTCCCGCGCTCCATGTGGTTCGAGACGTCGAGGGTGGGGGACGCCCCACGCTCAGGGCAGCCCACGTCGCTCGGCGCGCCCCCCGCCCCCGACGGAGGTCGTGCGTCATGATGGTGTTGCTCGCGCTGTTTGGCGGGATGGCGCTCCTGCTCTACGGCATCCGCCTGAGCGGGGAGGCACTCCAGCGGGCGTTCGGCGGTCGGTTGCGGAGCCTGTTGACCGGGCTCTCGCGCAACCGGGTCCTCGCCGTCGTCTCGGGCGCGGCCATCACCGCGATCATCCAGTCCTCGGCGGCCACGACGCTCATGCTGATCGGCTTCGTCGCCGCGGGCCTCATGACGTTCCGCCAGACGCTCGGGGTGATCCTGGGCGCCGACATCGGCACGACGTTCACGGTGCAGCTCATCGCCTTCCGCGTCACCGACTACTCGCCGCTGCTCGTCGGCCTCGGCTTCACGACGACGTTCGTCGCCCGGCGGCGGGTGCTGAAGGACGTCGGGCAGGCCCTCCTCGGGCTCGGCCTCCTGTTCCTCGGGCTCAAGCTGATCCTCGACAACGCCGGAACGCTCAAGGCGAGCCCCCTCGCGGTCGACCTCCTCGACGCGATCGCGGGCAACCCCGTGCTCGGCGTCCTCGTCGGCGCGGCGTTCAGCGCGCTGGTGACGTCGTCGGCCGCGACCCTCGGACTCGCGCTCGCCTTCGCCCACCAGGGGCTGCTGAGCCTCCTCGGGGCCGTCGCGGTCGTGCTCGGCGCGAACATCGGCACCTGCGTCACCGCGCTCACGGCGTCGATCGGCGCGGGCGCCGAGGCCAAGCGCGTGGCCGTGGCCCACATCGCCTTCAAGCTCCTCGGGGTCGCGCTCGTCTTCCCGTTCCTCGGCCCCTTCACCACCGTGGTGGCGAGCACCGCCGCGGAGCCCGCGCGCCAGATCGCGAACGCCCACACGCTCTTCAACATCGGCATCAGCCTCGTGTTCCTGCCCTTCACCCCGTGGGCGTCGCGCGCGATCGAATCGCTCGTGCCGGACGCCCAGGAGGGCGACAGCCCGTTCCGCGCTCGCTACCTGGACGAGCGGGCCCTCGAGCAGCCGGCCCTGGCCTTCGGCCAGGCGACCCGCGAGGCGCTCCGGATGGCGGACGTGGTGCAGGCGATGCTCCGCGACGTGTCGGTGGTGTTCGCGAGCGACAACGCGGAGCTCCTCGAGGACGTGTCGCGGCGCGACGACCAGGTCGACTTCCTCGAGCGCGAGATCAAGCTCTTCCTCACCCGCCTCGGTCGCGCGGCGATGGGCCCGGACCTCTCGCGCAAGGAGATCGCGCTGATCTCCTTCATCGGCAACCTCGAGAACATCGGTGACATCATCGACAAGAACCTGATGGAGCTCGCCCGGAAGAAGCTCTACCAGGGACGGCGGTTCTCCGACGCGGGCTGGGCGGAGATCCAGGAGTTCCACGGATTGGTCGGAAAGAACCTCGAGCGGGCCATCGCCGCCTTCGCCGCCAACGACCGCGGGCTGGCGCAGGAAGTCCTCGACCAGCGCCCCGTGGTCCGGCACCGCGAGCGGGATCTGCGCGAGTCCCACCTCGGACGGCTGCGCGCCGGCCTCGCCGAGTCCATCGAGACGTCGGAGATCCACCTGGATGTCCTGACGAACCTGAAACGCATCAGCTCGCACGTCTCGGCGCTTGCGATCTCGATCCTGGAGGAGGTCTGAGATGAAAAAGATCGAGGCCATCATCAAGCCGTTCAAGCTGGACGACGTGAAGGAGGCGCTGACGGAGCTCGGCGTCGTCGGCATGACCGTGACCGAGGTGCGCGGCTTCGGCCGGCAGAAGGGCCACACCGAGCTCTACCGTGGCTCCGAATACACCGTGGACTTTCTCCCGAAGGTGAAGATCGAGGTCGTCGTCGCCGACAGCCTGGTGGACAAGGTCGTCGCGACCATCGTCGGCGCCGCAAAGACGGGCTCCATCGGCGACGGGAAGGTGTTCGTGCTCCCGATCAACGAGTCGATCCGCATCCGGACCGGAGAGACGGGCGAGTCGGCCGTCTGAACCCCACCGAGCGGGACTTCCGCCGGCTCGGATTCGCCGATCCGGCCGCCGCGCTGGCGAATTTCGACGGCCTCACGCCGACCCCGCGGGACGCGGAGCTGCTGGCGCCGACCGTCCCGCGGCTCCTCGCCGCCCTCGAGGCCGCGCCCGATCCCGACATGGCGCTCAACAACCTGGAGCGCCATGCGGTCGTGGTCGACCGGTCCGTCCTCTACGCGACGCTCGCCCAGCACCCCGGCGCGCTGCCCCTGCTCGTGCGCGTCCTCGGCTCGAGCCAGTTCCTCGCCGACGCGCTCCGCCGCCGGCCGCAGGCACTCGCCTGGCTCCTCGAGCCGCGCACGATGCGGGTCTGGCTGCCGGAGGACCTCGCGGCAGAGCTCGCCCAGGCCCTCGCCCCCTTCGAGACGCGCGAGGCGCGGATGCGAGGGCTGCGCCGCGTGAAGTACCGCCACCTGCTGCGCATCGGCGCGCGAGACCTTCTGGGTGACGCCGACCTCGCCGTGACGACCGCGGAGCTGGCGCACCTCGCCGACGCGTGCCTCGCCGAAGCGCTCGCGTTCGCCGAGGCCGCGGCGCGCGTCGCGTACGGCGCGCCGCGCGACGCGACCGGGGCGGAGACCGGCGTGGCGGTCGTCGCGATGGGGAAGCTCGGCGGCGAGGAGCTCAACTACTCGTCCGACATCGACCTCATGTTCGCCTACGGGGCCGACGGCGAGACGACGGGCGGCCGCCACGGCCGCGTCCCCAACGGCGAGTACTTCGCGCGCGTCTGCCGGGGGGTCGTGGCGTTCCTCGAGGAGGTCACGGACGAGGGCTACGCGTTCCGCGTCGACCTGCGCCTCCGGCCCGAGGGGCGGATGGGCGCCGTCGTCTTGTCCCTCGACCGGTACCGCGACTATTACCGGGACCGCGCCGAGCTCTGGGAGCGCCAGGCGCTCATCAAGGCGCGCGTCGCGGCCGGCGACCTCCGCGTGGGGGCGCGCTTCATGGAGCTGGCGCGCGAGGCCGTCTACCGGCCGGGCCTCGACGCTCGGATCGTCCCGGCGATCCGCGCGATGAAGGGGCAGATCGACCGGACGCTCATCGAGGCGGGCCGCACGGCGACCAACGTCAAGCTCGGGCGCGGCGGGATCCGTGAGGTCGAGTTCCTCGTCCAGGCGCTCCAGCTCCTCTACGGCGGCGAGGACGCGTGGCTGCGTGAGCGCAACACGCTGAAGGCGACCTTCCGACTGACCGAGCGCGGGTACCTGGTCCCCGACCTCGGCCGGATGCTCTCGGAGGCGTACGTGCACTTGCGGACCGTGGAGCATCGGCTGCAGATCCTCCACGAGTTCCAGACCCACACGCTGCCGGCGTCGCCGCTCGAGCTCGGGCGGCTCGCCCGGCGTGTCGGCTTCGTCGGGCCGCCGGCCTCCGCGGCGCGCGCGTTCCGGGCGCGACACCGCCAGATCACCGCCGCCGTGCACCGCGCCTTCCGCGCGTTCTTTGGAGCGGGGTCCGCGAGGCGGGAAGACTCCGTGAGTGGCCTGACCCAGGCGCGACCCGGCTCCGTTGGAGCGGGGGCCGCGAGGCCGGGAGGCTCCGTGGGTGGCCTGAGCAAGGCGCGCCGCGGCTCCGTTGGAGCGGGGGCCGCGAGGCCGGGAGGCTCCGTGGGTGGCCTGACCCAGGCGCGCCGCGGCTCCGTTGGAGCGGGGGCCGCGAGGCCGGAAGACTCCGTGGGTGGCCTGAGCAAGGCGCGCCGCGGCTCCGTCCGGCCAACGCCGTCACGTCAGGGTGGAGCGAGGCCGGGGCGCGCCCGGGGCGGCCCGCAAAAGGCACGGCGTGGCGCGGTTCGGCGGCCCAGCGTCATGGCGCTCCGCGCCACGGGGTTCGCCGACCCCGAGCGCGCGCGCCACAACCTCGAGCGCATCCTCGAGGGGCGCCCGCTCGTGCCGTACGCGGGCCAGCTCCGCGCGGCGCTCGAGCGCCTCTACCCGATGCTCCTGGACGCCCTCTGGAAGAGCGCCGACCCCGACGAGGCGCTCAACCAGTTCGAGCGCTTCCTGTCGGCCGCCGGCCCGCGCGCTGGGCTCGTCGAGCTGCTCGCGGACCGCCCCGAGCTTCTCACTGGGCTCGTCCGTGTGTGTGCGGGTGGCGACCTCCTGACGCAGCTCCTCATCGCCCAGCCCGAGCTCCTCGCCTCGCTCGCGGCGCCCGAGCGGCTCCTCCGGGGCAAGGCGAGGCCGGCGTACCGCGCCGCGGTGGCCCAGGTCTTCGCCTCGGGACTCGGACCCGGGGAACGGCGGGACCGGCTGCGCCGTGTCAAGCAGGCGGAGGAGCTGACGATCGTGTGGCGGTACCTCTCCGGCCTGACGACGATCGAGGCCTACGCGCGCGAGATGACGGCGCTCGCCGAAGCCGTGCTGGCGGCGGGCTGGCTCCTGACGCTCGAGCCGCTCGTCGCACGCCACGGCGTGCCAAGAGACGCCGAGGGGCGGTTCATCCCCGCCGTCGTCGTGGGGCTCGGCAAGCTCGGCGGTCGCGAGCTTTGCACGGGCTCGGACCTCGACATCTTCGTCGTGACGGGGGACGAGGGACGGACGGACGGCGGCGATCCGATCGACGCCTCGTGGTTCTACAGCCTCGCGGCGGAGCGCGCGGCGAGCGCGCTCGGCGACATCACCGCCGCGGGCGTCGCGTTCCCCGTGGACCTCCGGCTCCGGCCCGGTAGCAAGGGGAGCGGCTTCGCGTCGAGCGTCGCCGCCCTCGAGCGCTACTATGCGGAGTACGGGGACCTCTGGGAGCGCCAGACGCTGACGCGCGCGCGGCTCGTCCTGGGGGACCCCGGGCTCGCGCGGCGCGTGCGCGCCGCCCTCCGCCGGGTCGTGTACGGGACACCGCTGCCGCGCGCGCAGCTGAAGGAGATCGCCGAGGTGCGCAAGCGCATGGAGGTCGAGCTCGGCCGGGAGACGCGCGGTCGCTCGAACGTCAAGTACGGGCGGGGCGGGCTCGTGGACGTCGAGTTCCTCACGCAGGCGCTCCAGCTCGTCCACGGCGGGGACCGCGTCGAGGCGCGCGCCCCGGCCACCGCCGCCGCGCTTCGCGGGCTCGCCCGGGCCGGCGCCCTCCCGCCGGCGCGCGCCGCCGAGCTCGCCGACCACCACCGGTTCCTCCGCCGCGTCTGGGCTGCGTTGCGCTTGCTCGGCGCGCGGCCGAGCGACACGCTCGAGCTGGCCGGGCCGATGCCCGCGCGCGTCGCGAGCGCGCTCGGCTTCCCGTCGCGCCAGGCGTTCCTCGACGCCTACGGCGCGTGCAGGGAAGCGGTCCGGGCGGCGTACCTCGAGTCCATGGCGTGAGGAGTCGAGGCCGGTTGCCCGAACGCGGCAGCGTGCTCGGGATCGACGTCGGCTACAGCGCGCGCCGGAAGACGACCGGGTTCTGCGGGCTCGCGTGGGACGCTCGCGCGGTCCGCTGGACGTGTCACAACGCGGGCCGCGACGAGCCCGACCGTCGCGACGTGCTCCGACGCGTGCTGCCCGACCGCGAGGTCGAGCTCAGCGCCGTGGCGATCGACGGGCCGCTCCTTCCCCGGCTCGACCCGACGCCGCGCTATCGCTGCGCCGAGAGCCTGCTGAGTCGCGGCGCGTTCGCGCGCCGCGGAAAGCCGGGCCCGACGAACGGGGGAAGCGGCCGGGACCTGCACGCCCACGCGACACGGCTCGCCAACTTTGTCTTGCGCGAGTGCCGCGTCAGGCCGGCGGCGCACGTGCCCGCGATCCACGCGCGGGCGATCGTCGAGGCGTTCCCGAATCTCTTCCTGGGCGTGCTCTGCGACGAGGCGGATTACCCGCGAGCGGCCCGGCGGCGACGGAAGTGGACCGACACGCTTTACAATTGGCCTCCAGGCGACCCCGTGATCCCGCGAAAGCTCCGGAGGCTCGTCGAATCGCTCGTCCCCCGGCGTGCGATCGAGGGGGAGCTCTGCCTCGACGACCACGAGGAGGTCGCGAGCTTCGTGTGCGCGCTGACCGCGCTCTCGGTCGCGGCGAATCGGTTCGTCGCGGTGGGGTGCGACCGCGACGGCTGTATCGTGCTCTCCCTCCGCGAGCTGTGGGGGCGCGGAGCGCCGTCCTCCGTGCCATGGGCGGAGCGCGAGCTCCGAGCCAATCTCGCGCGCGTCGCCGCCGACGTTCCACACTGCGAGCCCGCGGTCTACGAGGACGGCGACCGGTGGAGCCTGGCGTGAAGACGCTCTACGTGGTCGACGGTCACTCGCAGCTCTTCCGCGCCTACCACGCGGTCGGCTACCTCTCGACCTCCAAGGGGATCCCGACGCAGGCGGTGCTGATCCTCAGCACGATGCTCTGGAAGCTCTGCCGCGAGGAGCAGCCCGACTACCTCGCGGTCGCCTGGGACCCCCCCGGGCCCACGTTCAGGGACGCGCTCTCCGCCGAGTACAAGGCGACCCGCGCGGCGATGCCCGACGACCTCGTTCGGCAGCTCCCCTACGTCAAGCGCCTGTTCGAGGCGCTCCGGATCCCGGTGATCGAGGTCGCGGGCTTCGAGGCCGACGACGTCCTCGCCACCCTCGTCGCCCGCGCCCTCGAGCGGCCCGACCTCGAGGTCGTGATCGTCACCGGTGACAAGGATCTCCTCCAGCTCGTCGGCCCGCGCGTGCGCGTCCTCTCCGTCTCGGGCCGCACCGGGGAGCCCGTCCTGTACGACGAGGCGAAGGTGCGCGAGCGGTGGGGCGTCGAGCCCGGGCAAATCGCCGACGTGCTGGCGCTCATGGGTGACGCGATCGACAACATCAAGGGCGTTCACGGGGTGGGGGAGAAAACGGCCGTGAAGCTCATCGGCCAGTTCGGCTCGGTCGAGCGACTCTACGAGAACCTGCCGCTCGTCCCCGGCAAGCTGCGCGAGACGCTCGCCACCGGGCGCAAGGACGCGTTCCTCTCCCGCGAGCTGGCGACGCTCAACCGGGACGTGCCGCTCGCGTTCGACCTCGAGACGGCCCGCCGGCGCGAGCCGGACTGGACGAAGCTTCGGGCCCTCTGGATGGAGCTCGAGTTCACGCGGCTCCTGAAAGACCTCCCGGCACCGGTCGCCGCCGTCAGCGGGGCGCCCGTCACCGTCCTCCCGGATCGCGCCGCGGTCGCGGCGTGGCTCGCCTCCCTCCCCGCCGGCGCGCCGCTCGCCCTCGACTGGGCGGGCAACGCCCGGCCACCGGACCCGCGCCTCGCGGGGATCGCCGTCTTCCATCCGGCCGCCGGGGCCGCGCGGGTCCCGTCGCCCGACGCCGTCCCGCTCGGCGACCTTGAAGTCCGGGTTCACGACGCGAAGCCGCTCGTCGAGGCGTGGCTCGCCCACGGGGTGGCGCTCCCGCCGATCCAGGACAGTGCGGTCGCCGCGTATCTCCTCAATCCGGCCCGCTCGGCGTACCGCCTCGAGGAGCTGTGCCTCGAAGCGTTCGGCGAGTGCCCGCCCCCGCTTCCGGCGCCGGCGGCGGTGGGTGCCGGGGCAGGCTCCTCCGCTCGGGACGACACTCGCTCGGAGCCCGCCCCGGCACCCGCCGGAGACGACGCGGAGCTGGGGCGGGTGCTCGCGGAGCGCGCGAGGTGGGTCCATCGCTACTGGGAGCACGTGGCGGCGGAGCTCCGGGACAAGGAGCTCTGGAAGGTCTACGAGGAGATCGAGCGCCCGCTCGTGCCGGTGCTCGCGCGCATGGAGCGCCACGGCATCCGCGTCGATCCCGCGCGGCTCGAGGCGTTCGCGAAGGAGCTCGAGCGGAGCCTCGACAACCTGACGCGGGAGATCTGGCAGCTCGCCGGCGAGGAGTTCACGATCGCGTCGCCGAAGCAGCTCGCGCACATCCTCTTCGAGAAGCTCGGGCTGCCCGCGCTCCGCCGCACGAAGACGGGCTACTCGACCGACGCCGACGTCCTCACCGAGCTCGCGCTCGGCCACCCGCTGCCCGCGAAGATCCTCGAGCATCGGACGCTGGCCAAGCTCAAGGGGACCTACGCCGACACCCTGCCGGCGCTCATCGACCCGCGCACCGGGCGCATCCACACGACGTTCAACCAGCTCGTGGCCACGACGGGGCGGCTCTCCTCGCAGGACCCGAACCTCATGAACATCCCGATCCGGACCGAGCTCGGCCGGCGGATCCGTGCCGCGTTCATCCCGGCGGCGGGCTGGCGGTTCGTCGCCGCCGACTACTCGCAGATCGAACTCCGAATCCTCGCGCATCTGTCCGGCGATCCCGCGATCATCGAGGCCTTCCGGCGGGGCGAGGACATCCACACGCGCACGGCGTCGGAAGTGTTCAGGCTCCCCCCCGCGGAGGTCACACCGCTCCAGCGGACGATCGCCAAGAGCGCCAACTTCGCGATCCTGTACGGCGTCTCGGCCTTCGGCCTCTCGCAGGCGACGAAGATCGACCAGAAGGCGGCCCAGCGCTACATCGACGACTACTTTGCGGCCCACCCCCGCGTGCGCGCGTTCATCGACGCGACGCTGGCGTTCGGGCGCGAGCACGGCTTCGTCACCACGCTGCTGGGCCGCCGCCGGTACCTGCCCGACCTCAGGAGCGCGAACCCCATCGCGCGCAACGCGGCCGAGCGCATGGCCATGAACGCGCCGGTCCAGGGCACCGCGAGCGACATGATCAAGATCGCGATGGTGCGGATGCAGGCGGCGCTCGAGGCGCGCCGCCTGCGCGCGCGGATGCTGCTGCAGGTCCACGACGAGCTCCTCTTCGAGGCGCCGCCCGAGGAGGTCGCCGCCGTCGAGGCGCTCGCGCGGGAAATCATGGAATTGGCGCTGCCGCTCCAGATCCCCCTCGTCGTCGACGTGAAGTCGGGCGCGGACTGGGCGGAGGTATGACGCGGAGGTTCCTCCTCGTGGGGCTGACGGGGGGCATCGCGACCGGCAAATCCACCGTCGCCGAGGTCTTCCGGCGGCTCGGGTCCGTGATCATCGACGCCGACGTGCTCGCGCGCGCGGTGGTGGTCCCCGGCGAGCCCGCGTACGACGAGATCGTCGCGACGTTCGGGCGCGGGATCCTCCGGCCCGACGGGCTGCTCGACCGCCAGAAGCTCGGCGCGATCGTCTTCGCCGCTCCCGACGCGAAGAAGCGCCTCGAGGCGATCACCCACCCGCGGATCCGGGAGCGGTTTGCGCGGACGCTCGCCGAGCTCGAGGCGCGCGACTTCGCCGGCCTCGTGATCTTCGACGCCCCCGTGATGATCGAGAGCGGGAACTCCACGGCCATGGATCGCCTCGTCGTGGTCGTCACGGACGCGGCGACGCAGGCCCAGCGCCTCACGGCGCGCGACGCGCTGGGCGCCGCGGCGGCGGAGCAGCGGATGCGGAGCCAGATGCCCGTCGCGGAGAAGGCGAAGCTGGCGGACTACGTCATCGACAACTCGGGCGACCGCGAGACGACGATCGCCGAGGCGCGCCGGGTGTACGCGGCCCTCCAGGCCGACCTCAAGGCGCGGGGGCGTGCACGCGACTAGGCGGCGCGCGCTCGGCCAGCACTTCCTCCGCGACGCCGGGGTCGCCCGCGCGATCGTCGACCTCGTCGCGCCCGCGCGGGGGGACCTCGTCGTCGAGATCGGCCCCGGCGAGGGCGCGCTCACGGGCGAGCTCGCGGGCCGCGCCGGCCGCGTCGTCGCCCTCGAGATCGATCGCGGGCTCGTCGCGCGGCTGCGCGCCCGCATTCCGTCGGTCGAGGTGGTCGAGGCCGACGCGCGCGCGTGGGACTACGGCGCGCTCGCGCGTCCCCCCGGCGGGCGCGCGCTCGTCGTCGGGAATCTGCCGTACAGCGTCGGGAAGCCGATCCTGGCGGCGCTGATCGCCGCCCGGACCGCCATCGACGAGATGGCCCTCATGCTCCAGCGCGAGGTTGCCGAGCGCGTGGCGGCGCCGCCGGGCAGCAAGACGTACGGCAGCCTCTCGGTCCTCACCCAGCTCTACTGCGACGTGCGCGTCGCGCTCCGCGTCCCGCCGGGCGCGTTCCGCCCGCCGCCCGAGGTGGAGTCGGCGGTCCTGCACCTGCGCGTCCGCCCCGGGCCGTGCGTCCCCCTGGCGGACGAGCGCCGCTTTCACGCGGTCGTCCGCGCCGCGTTCGCGCAGCGGCGCAAGACGCTCGCGAACGCGCTGGCCGCCGGCCTGGGCCTGCCGCTTGAGGTGGTCCGGAAGGCGACCACAACGGCTGGGGTCGACCCCGGCCGGCGGGCGGAAACCCTCACAATTCTTGAGTTTGCAGGGCTCGCGCGCCGGCTATGATGAGGCCCATGGAGAATCGCAGCGCCGTCGTGGCGGCGCTCCTCGCCGCAAGCCTGACCTCACTCGCGGCGTCGGCGCGCCTCTACCTCTGGCCGGACGCGCCGGGCCCGGTGCTGCTGTCGCCGCCCCCGCCGCTCGCCATCCCGCCCACGGCCCCGGCCGCGACCCGCAGCGTCGAGATCAGGCCCGGTGACAACTTCGCGGGCGCGCTCATGAGCGCGGGCCTCCGCGCGCGCATGGCCGCCGAGCTCGCGACCCTCTTCGCGAAGAACGGCGCAGAGCTCCGGAAGCTCCGGCCCGGCAGCAGGCTCGAGGTCACGTGGAACTTCCGCCGCGAGCCGATCGAGGTCCGCTACGCCCCGAGCCCCTGGGTGCGCTTCGCGGCCGCACGCGAGGATGGAAGCTGGGGGATCACGCGTGCGGAGACCGAGCCCGACGTGCGCGTCGCGGCGGTGCACGGTGAGGTGAAGAGCTCGCTCTTCGAGGCGATCGACGACGTGGGTGAGTCCCCACAGCTCGTGATGGCGCTGGTCAACATCTTCGAGTGGGACTTCGACTTCACCGCCGACACCCGGACGGGGGACCGCTTCCGTCTCCTGGTCGAGAAGCGCTACGCGGGCGACCGCTTCGTGAACTACGGCCGGATCCGCGTCGCTCAGTACGTGAGCAACGGTCGCGTCATCTCGGGCGTCGGGTTCGCGGCGGGCGGCGAGGGCCGCTACAGTTTCTACGACCCCGAGGGGCGCTCGCTCAAGAAGAGCTTCCTCAAGTCGCCCCTCGAGTTCTCGCGCATCACGTCGAGGTTCACGTACGCGCGCCCCCACCCGATTCTGGGCGGCACGCTGCCCCACCTCGCCGTTGACTACGCCGCGCCGCCGGGCACGCCGGTCCGGGCGGTCGCCGACGGGACCGTGTCCCACGCCGGATGGGACGGCGGCTACGGCCTCGCGGTGCGGGTCCGCCACCGCTCGGGGTACCAGACCCTCTACGCCCACCTCTCCCGGTTCGGCCACGACGTCCGTGCGGGGACGCGGGTGAACCAGCGGCAAGTGATCGGCTACGTGGGCTCGACCGGGTTGAGCACCGGGCCGCATCTCCACTACGAGGTGATCAAGGGCGGCCGACGCGTCAATCCGCTCGGTGAGAAGTTCATCCCCGGCGACCCCATCCCGCGCGCCGAGCGGACGGAGTTCGAACGCTACACCCGCGCCCTCCTCGAGCGCCTGGAGGCCGAGGCCGCGTTCTAGAGCCTCGGAGCGGGGCGTCGACGCCCCGAGGAAGTTCCGGCCCGCTCACCCCGGTGCTACCATAGAGCCGCTCGACCGAAAGGAGTCTCCGTGGAGCCTCTGAGCGAGCCGACCGTCCGGCTGATCCCCCTGGGCGGGCTCGGCGAGATCGGCCTCAACATGATGCTCGTCGAGTCCGGCGACGATCTCATCGCGGTCGACTGCGGGCTCATGTTCCCCGACGCCGACGAATTGCCCGGCATCGACCGCGTGATCCCCGACTTCACCTACGCGCTCGCCAAGCGGGACGGCTTCCGCGCCGTCTTCCTGACCCACGGCCACGAGGACCATATCGGCGCGCTGCCCTACCTGCTCGGGCAGACGCGCGTACCCGTCTTCGGCACGCCGCTGACGCTCGCGCTGGTCGCCGAGCGGCTCCGCGAGCACGGGCTCGACGAGGGTGCCGATCTTCGGGCGATCCGGCCGCGCGACCGCATCGAGATCGGCCCGTTCATCGTCGAGCCGATCCGTGTCACGCACTCGATCGCGGACGGCGTCGGCCTCGCGATCGGGACGCCGGTCGGCACGCTCGTGCACACGGGAGACTTCAAGCTCGATCCGAGCCCGCTCGACGGCGAGACGCCCGACTACCGGCGGTTCGCCGAGCTCGGCGCCGAGGGCGTGCTCGTGCTCTGCTCCGACTCCACGAACGTCGACCGGCCCGGCCACACGCGCTCGGAGGTGGAGGTCGGGCGGGCGCTCGCGGAGCGGTTTGCGCGCGCGCCCGGGCGCATCATCGTCGCGACCTTCGCGTCGCACATCCACCGGATCCAGCAGGTCCTCACGCTCGCCGCGACCCAGGGGCGGCGGGTCGCCCTCCTCGGCATGAGCATGCAGAAGAACGTCGCGATCGCCGCCGAGCTCGGCTACCTCGGGGTCCCGGCCGACCTCCTGGTGCCGCTCGAGGAGCTCGCCTCGCTCGAGCCCGCGCGCCAGGTGATCCTCTCGACGGGGAGCCAGGGCGAGCCCAACTCGGCGCTCGCGCTCATGGCCGCGGCCGAGCACAAGTACGTGCAGGTGCAGCCCGGCGACCTCGTGATCATCTCGGCGCGCGTAATCCCGGGCAACGAGCGGACGATCGGCCGCGTGGTCAACGCCCTGTATCGCCTGGGCGCCGAGGTCCTCTACGAGGACAACGCCTTCGTCCACGTCTCCGGCCACGCGAGCCAAGAGGACCTGAAGCTGATGCTGAACCTCACGCGTCCGCGCTACTTCATCCCGGTGCACGGCGAGTACCGACACCTGCTCGGCCACGCGCGGCTCGCCGAGTCGGTCGGCCTCGAGCCGGACCAGATCCTCCTGATCGAGGACGGGACCGGCGTGGAGGTGACGAAGACGACCGCGCGCGTCGTCGGCGGCTTCCCGGCCGGCCGCGTCCTCGTCGACGGCAAGTCCGTCGGCGAGATCGGCGCCGTCGTGCTCCGCGACCGCCAGCTCCTCGCCGAGGACGGCCTGATCGCGGTCTCGGTCGCCGTGAACCGCGCGGGCGCCGTCGTCGCCGGGCCCGCGATCGCCTCGCGCGGCTTCGTGTACGTCAAGGAGAACGAGGCGCTGCTCGAGGAGCTCCGGGCCGTGGTCCTGGCGGCGGTCGCCGAGGGAGACACCGAGGGCGCGTTCGACCGCGAGACCGTCGGGGCGCGCGTGCGCACGGCGGTCCGGCACTTCGTCAACCAGCGGTTTCGTCGCAAGCCCGTGGTGCTCCCGATCATCCTGGAGGTCTGATGGCGACCCTCGCCTCGAGCGGCGACCGACCCCCGCGGAGAAGCCGCCCCCGGACCGACCGCTGGCTCAGCGAGGTCAAGGGGATCCTGGCACTCGCGATCGCCGGGTTCGGTCTGATCGCGCTCGCGACGTTCGATCCCTCGCGACCGCCCGCCGGGCAGCAGAGCCCGGTGGGCCCCGTCGGCGTGTGGCTCGGCTGGGCCGCCTTCCAGTCCTTCGGGTACGCGGGCTTTCTCTTCCCGCTCCTGCTCGGGGCCTGGGGAGCCTCGGCGTTCGTGCGGCCGCCCGTGACGCGCGGTGTCCTGCCGTTCACCGGGCTCGCCGTGCTCCTCGTGAGCGCGGCGGGGCTCGTCGCGCAGGCGTCGAGCGCCTTGTCCCACGGCGCCGCGGAGCGCAACGCGACGATCGCCGGCGGCCTCGTGGGCTGGGCGGTCAGCACGGCCCTCCGCACGGGCGTCGGCAACCTCGGCGCGTGGCTCGTCCTCCTGGTCGCGCTGCCCGTGGGGGTGCTCTTCGTCACCCGCATCTCCTACGCCGCGGTCGTGCGCGTGACCTCGGCGCGGCTCGCCGAGCTGCGACGCGCACCCGTGGCCGCGCGCACGGCGGCGCCGGCGCGAATGGCCGGTGTCTCGGCGGCCGCGACGGTCGCCGAGGCGCTGCCCGAGGTCGTGGCGCCGCCCCTCGTCGTCGAGCCCAGGTCCCCGCGCGGGCGCCTGGCCGAGCAGGGGCTCGCGTGGCAGGAGACTTTCGACTTCGGCACGGGCGGAGCCGAGTCGTTCCAGCTCCCCCCGGTCGGGCTCCTCCAGGCGCCCCCGGCCACCGAGCTCCGGCGCACCCGCGAGGAGCTCCAGGACAATGCCGAGACGCTCCGGCGGAAGCTCCAGGACTTCGAGGTGGAAGGGCGCATCGTCCAGGTGAGCCCCGGCCCCATCATCACGTCGTACGAGTTCGAGCCCGCTCCGGGTATCAAAGTGAGCCAGGTCGTCAACCTGGCGGATGACCTGGGGCTCGCGCTCAAGTCGGCCTCGGTGCGGATCGTCGGGCCGATCCCCGGCCGCGGCACCGTGGCCATCGAGGTCCCGAACGGGGAGGCCGCCACCGTCTACCTCCGCGAGATCTTCGTCTCCGCGGAGTTCGCCGAGTCGAAGGGGCGGCTGCCGCTGGCGCTCGGCAAGGACGTGACCGGCCTGCCCGTCGTCGCCGACCTCACGGCGATGCCGCACCTGCTCGTGGCCGGCGCGACGGGGAGCGGCAAGTCGGTCGGGCTCAACGCGATGATCTGCTCGATCCTCTACAAGGCGACGCCGGCCGACGTGCGCTTCCTCCTGATCGACCCCAAGCGGCTCGAGCTCTCGGTCTACGAGGGCATCCCGCACCTCCTGGCGCCCGTCGTGACGGACGCGAAGGAGGCGGCGGCGCGGCTCCGCTGGATCGTCGGGAAGATGGACGAGCGCTACAAGCTGCTCCAGGCCCGCCAGGTCCGCTCGATCGAGGGCTACAACAAGGCGGTCCCCGCCGAGGAGCGGCTGCCGTGCTGGATCGTCGTCGTCGACGAGCTCGCCGACCTCATGATGGCCTCCGCGGGCGAGGTGCAGACCTCGGTCGTGAGGCTCGCGCAGATCGCCCGCGCCGTCGGCATCCACCTGATCATCGCGACCCAGCGGCCGTCCGTGGACGTCGTCACGGGGCTCATCAAGGCGAACTTCCCGACGCGGATCGCCTTCCAGGTCGCGTCCAAGGTGGATTCGCGGACCGTGCTGGACGGAAACGGAGCCGAACAACTCTTGGGACGCGGGGACATGATTTTCGTCCCGCCGGGGACGAACAGGCAGATGCGCGTACACGGCGCGTGGGTGGCCGACGAGGAGGTCCGGGCGATCTGCGACTTCCTCAAGACGCAAGGCACCGCGGTCTACGAGGAGGTCGTGTTGCCGACCGAGGAGGAGACGGCGGAGGGGGAGTCGGCCGAGCGCGACGACCTCTACTGGGACGCCGTGCACCTCGTCGTGGGCCAGCGCCAGGCGTCGATCTCGTTTCTGCAGCGCCGCATGCGGCTGGGCTACCCGAAGGCCGCCCGCTTCATCGACATGATGGAGCAGGATCGGGTCATCGGTCCCGGCGACGGCGCGAAGCCCCGCGAAATCCTGGTCGGCCCCGAGTATCTCGCCAAGCGCGGGAAGTGACCGGCGCGCGCGCCCGCTCGCTCCTCCGGGCGCTCACCGTTCTGGCGTGGCTCGACGCCACGTCGGCCGTCGCGCAGGAGGCGAAGGACGTCCTCCGCCCCTGCGCGACCGCGGATCTCGTCGGGACCTGGGAGGTCATCCGCTTCGCCGTGGTGGCCCCGGCGCGCGTGGACCGGAGCGATCCGTACTTCTACCCGTACCAGCGCTACGTCTTCTCCGCGAACGCCACGATGCGCCACGTGACGTCGAAGACGCGGATCACGCCCGCGCTCTACCGCGCCCTGCTCTCCCGGGCGGCGCCGACCGCGTGGTCCGTGGACGGCACCGGGCGTCTCGTCGTGGAGCGCCAGGGGGAGGTCGGCCCCGAGGCGGCGGCGTGCGAGGTGCTCACGCGGGAGGTGATCGATCCGCGGAGCGGCGTGGCGTCACCGCCCGGCGACGTCCTGCTCACGCGGAGGGACGACGCCAACCGGCCCATGATGCGCCACCAGCTGCGCAGGCTCGGCGTGCCCGGCGACTGACCTCTATAGGTTGTGGCGCCTCAGACCGACCGCCGTTCGAGCCCGGGCGTCGCCCGCGCGACCGATCCTGGGGGTGGCTCGGCGGGGGCGAGCGCCGTCGCCCGCCACGGCATCTCCTGGGCGAGACGCTCCAGCCCGATCTGCTGATAGGTGTTCCACAGGGCCGCGTGAGCCGCGGTGAGCGTGTCCCGGAGGGGCTCATCGTCGGGCGCGGCCTCGACGCCGCGGTTGAGACAGGCGATCGCCCGGTAGATCAGCGTGCGGCGCCGCCCGGGCTCCGACTCCTGGACCGCCCGGTCCAGAAGCGTCCGCCCGAGGCGGCGCGCGATCGCGGCGCGGTCTTCCGGAAGTTGGCGCGTCCTCGGACGCTCGGGCCGCACCGACGGCGCGGCGATGGCGACGCGCGGCGTGACTCCGCCGCGGGGCGGCGCGCTCTTCGGGCGAGGCGGCCGGACGAGCTTCAGGGTTCCGAGGATGAGGAGGCCCGAGGCGACCAGCGTCGTAAAGGCGAGGACGATTTCCTCCGTCGACAGCCACTCCACGGGCCCTATTTGACCGCCACGCGGTCGCCGCGCCAAGGAAATTCGTGCTAGGCGCGGATGCGGACCCGGTAGGTGAGCGTGGTGGCGCCGTCCTTCGGGACGGTGATCGTGTAGCGCAGCGTGTGGGCCTCGACTTTCTCCCCGGGGTGGCTCGAGGCGAGGATCTGCCAGTCACCCGGAACCGGCTCGACGACCGTCACCGTCTGCGCCTCCGACTTGTGATTGCGGAGCGTGATCTCCCACTCGACCTCCCAGAGGTTCGAGGCGAGCCTCTTCCAGTCCCTCTGGGTACGGCTGCCGACGAGGTCGAAGGCGTCGCCCATCTTGATGCGCAGTCGCTCGTCCTTGGGGGTGTGGTCGATCCAGTCCTCGCCGATGAATTGCTGGCTGCCTGACCGATCCGCCTTGTAGACGCGGATCTTCCCCTTCGGCAGCGGGACGCCGAGCCGGTGTTCCTTGCTGTTCCGGAGCTCCAGGTAGACCGCGACCTTCTGGTTCGAAATGGGCACACCGTAGGCGTTCCGATAGTAGTCCTGAGCGCCGTAGTAGATGAGCTGCTTCGTGACGGGGACCTCGTCCGACGTCAGGAGCGCGAGCTGCTTGGTCTGGTTGTCCTTGATCGTCGTCCGCCCGTCGAGCGTGTAGAGGTGGTACTCGAAGAACCCCTCGGACTGGAAGTCGCGCGAAGCCTCGGCGACCGATGCCGCCTTCGCGGCGAGATCCAGCATCCGCGCCTCACGCCGTGGGTCGCGCGCGCGGTTCACGTCCCCCGCGACGAGCTTGAGCGCGGCGTCCTTATACGTCGCGCCGCTCTGGTTGTCGATCGTGACCCAGCCCGTGAGGTCGGAGAGCGTGTCGGCGGCGTTGAGGACCATCACGTAATCCGCCTTCCACGTGATACCGCCGGTGAGATAGGACGCCTCGACCCGCTGGGGGCGGGGCGCCTGGTTGCGGAGAAGCCAGACGAGCGTCGGCTGGGCGACGAGGTTCTCCGGGAGCGCGGGCAGCACGAGGCGCCCGTACTGACCCATGTGGATCTGGCCGTTGATCTCGAAGATCGGCCCGTTGGTGGAGAGCAGGGTCGCCTCGTGGTACGTGCCGTCGCCCTGATAGAGCCGGACCTTCTTGCCGACGTACTTCTCCATGAGCTTCTGGCTCGTCAAGAGGTCGTACTCGTAGTTCTGCTCGAGGATTCGGAGGCCGGCCGGATCGGTCAGCGACTTGAGGTGGACGGTCGTCGGATCGATCCGGGCGGCGACCTCCGTGAACTGCACCTCGGTCGTCCCGGCCGGGAAGCGCGCTTCGCGCACGTCTTTCACGAGGCCGAGGTTCCCGTTGTAGATCGTCACCATCACGTCGCGCTGGTCCTCGTGCGTGACGCTCCGAGGGGTGGCCGCCCGAGCGGGGGCCTCGGTGGTGGCGAACAGCACGAGCAGCGTCAGGGCGATCGGTCGCGTCCGCATCGGTCGTTCCTCCCCGTGTGTTCGCTCGCCTCGCACGGCGGGGGCTCGAGCTGCGGCTCGCCCTGCGTCCCGCCGGGGTCGGCGTCTGTCCGGTTAGACAGGGGAGCGCCGGGGAAGTTCCCGAGCGCGTGGGCGCGCGTTTCCGGAAGGGCGCTACTCGGTAATCCGAAGCGCGACGCGGACCTGGGCGGGAAGCTCGGCGGGCTCGCGGTCCGGCGTCCACGCGCCGAGCGCCGCCAGCTCGCGCGTGAACTCGCTCCAGGCCGCGCGGGGGATCGTGAGCTCGATCACCATCGCGTCGGCCCCCGCGCTTTTGGCGACCTCCGCGCCCCCGGTCCTCGCCACGAGCTCCGTGAGCCCGCGCGCGGCCGCCTCGCGGTCCGTCACGACCAGGCGGCCGGAGACGTCGGCCGCGGCCGCCGTGCGGAGCGCAGAGCGTCGCGAGGTCGCCGCGTCGGGTCTGGCGCCTTCCCTCGCTGGTTCGCGCGCCGGCGCCGCAGCGCCCACCGCGGACTCCGCCTTGCGCTCCGGCGCCGTCGCGGGCGCCGGGGCTGGCGCGGCTTTGGCGAGGTCGCGCCGTCGCGTCGCGTCGGTCGCCTCGTCGGCGAGGTCTCTGGCACGCCCCTCGCGACGCTCCCTCGTCGCGGGCTCGGACTCGGCCTTGGCCTTCTGGCCTGGCGCCCCGGTCGGTGTGGCCGGTGGCTCTTGAGATTCCGTGACTGCGGGGCTCGGGGACTCGACACGTGCGGCTCGCTGGAGCTCGGGCGCCATCTCGAGGAGGTGGGCGACCGCTACGCCGACGAGCAGGGCCGCCGCGGCCGCGAGCGGGAGTTTCACCGACCAGGGGAGCGAGAGCGCGCGCTGGAGACGCCGGTACCAGGGCGCGGGGCGCGCGGCCGCGAGCACGCGATCGGCGAAGCCCGCCGGCGCGCGCACCGGGTTCACCGACTGCAGGAGGGCGACCGTGTTCCTGAGCAACCCGAGCTCGCGGCGGCAGTCGACGCACGTCGCCACATGGGCCTCGAGTGGGCCGCGCTCGTCAGGGCCGAGCGCCTCGTCCAGCAGAGCCGAAAGGCGCGCGCGCGCCTCGTCGCAGGTCATGGCAGGAACCGCTCCAGCTTCTCCTTGAGGTCCATCCGGGCGCGGTGGAGTCTCGACCTCACCGTGCCGAGCTCCAGGTCGAGCGCCGCCGCGATCTCCTCGTACGAGAGGCCCTCGAGGTCACGGAGCACGACCACGATCCGCCGCTCCTCTGGGAGCTCGGCGATCGCGCGGTGCAGCGTCGCCTCCAGCTCGCTTCGCTCCAGCTCGTCGACAGGGGTGGCGTCGCCGCTCGCGAGGCGCGTCAGCGTCTCGTCGCCCTCCCGCGTCACCCGCCGGTCGCTTGACGCCAGGCGATTGAGACACAGACGCGACGCGATCGCGTAGAGCCAGGTCGAGAGCTTCGCGTCGCCCCGGAACGCGGCGACGGTCCGGTACACTCGTAGGAACACCTCCTGCGCGACCTCCTCCGCCTCGGTCCGGTTGCGCAGCATCCTGAGGGCCACCGAGAAGACCCGGTGCTGGTACGCGGTCACGAGCTCGTCGAAGGCCCGCGCGTCGCCCCGCCGGAGCCGGTCCACCAGGTGGGAGTCATCACTGGTCCTCCCCTCCATCAGGTTAGACCATACCGCCCGCGCCGGGTTCCCCACCGACCTAAATTCGATTGTCGCGTGGATCGGTCCGGCCACACGTTGCGGACCTGTGCGGCGCGCAACTATGATGCCGGTATCGTGGGTGTGTGGACGGTGTACCGCGACCTGCTCGCGAACGCGTACGACGCCTTCGATGCGCGCGACATCGACAGGGCGTTCGCGGCAATGCATGCCGAGGTGGACTGGCCGAACGGGATGGAAGGCGGGTACGTCCACGGCCACGGCGCCGTGCGCGACTACTGGACCCGACAGTGGCGTCTGATCGATCCCCGTGTCGAACCGCGACGCTTCGGAATCGATGAGACCGGAAGGATCGTTGTCGATGTCCATCAGGTCATCCGTGACCGGTCAGGGAATACGGTGGCGGACCAGATGGTCCAGCACGTCTCTACGATACGGGACGGCTTGATCAGGCACATGGAGATCAGAAAATGAACGGAGTGCCGATGCATCCGGTGGTGACCTTGCTCCTTCTCTGTGTGACCGCGGTCGCCGAGATCGTTGGCTGCTACCTGCCGTATCTTTGGCTCAAGGATCGAGCGCCACTCGTGGTTCTTCTTCCGTCTGCGGCGAGTCTCGCCCTCTTCGTCTGGTTGCTTTCGCTTCATCCGGTCGCGGCGGGTCGGACCTATGCGGCGTATGGCGGGGTCTACGTTGCGACCGCCCTGTTGTGGCTCCGGCTCGCGGATGGCGTGCGTCCCGATACGTGGGACATTGCGGGTTCGGCGTTGGCCGTCGCCGGGATGTTTGTCATCATGTTTGGTCCTCGCCATGCGTGAGTAACGCGGCGGCGCGTGGTCGGCATGGCGTCCTGGGCCGTGGGCAGGCGCGCCCGTGTCAGCGTGCGATTCCGATCTCGCGCAGGTAGCGCAGGACACCGGGGTGGACGAGGTCCCCGCGCGGAGCGGCAGCGATCGTATTCGTCGCCGTCGTCTCGCGCGCCTGAGGCAGGCGCCTGGCCAGGGCCTCCGCGCCGCGGTGGAGCGCGCGGGCCAGGCGATACGCGACGTCGTCGGCGAGGGTGGGACGCGCCATGATGAAGCTCCACGAGCCGACCGACGCGAGGGGAGCGTCGAGCCCCGGGTACGCGCCGGCGGGGACGCTCATCGGCTTGAGAAACGCGTGTGTCGCCAAGATGCGCCTGATCCCGTCGGCGTCGGGTGCGAGAAACCGCGCGCCCGCGGGCCCCTGCGCGACCGCGCTGAACCCGGGCCAGCCGAGACCGCCGCCCCAGAGCGCCGCCACGCGCCCGTCGAGCACCATGGCGGGGCCGTCGCCGGCGCGGTCGAGGTAGACGGCCTGGAAGTCGCGCTCCTGATCGAACCCGAGGCCGTCGAGGACGTAGCGGGCGAGAATGACGAGCCCAGAGCCCCGTGCGCCGAAGGCGACGGGCTTGCCGCGGAGGTCGGCGATCGCGCGGTACGGGCTGTCGGCGCGGACGACGAACATGCCCGGCGTGGAGTACATGGCCGCCAGGATCATGAGATTCGCCGGCGACCGGCCGACGCCGGTGAGGGCCTCGTGGACGACCTCGCCCTGGACGAGGGCGAGGTCGAGTTGCCCCGCCTCGAGGAGCGGGACGTTCTCGGTGCTGCCTTTGGTGTTCCGCGTCTGGACCGCGAGCGTCGGGTCAGTCTCGTTGATGATGTCGGCAACGGCCGCGCCGTAGACGGGGAATCCCCCGCCCGGCGTCGCGGTCCCGAGCACGACGACGGTCTTCTCGGCCGCCCACGCGGCGCTCCCCATGAGCCACCCCCCGAGTGCCAGAGCCACGACCGCACGCGACCCACCGACCATGACCGTACGCTATCACGGCCCGCGCTATACTCCCGCCGGGAGGACCGTCGATGACGCGCCCGCTGGGGGTCGCCGCGCTCGTGCTGGCCGTGCTCGTGTCGGCGGCGCACGCGGAGCCCGTGCAGATCACGATCGCCCCGCCGGCCGAGGCGACGACGATGGATCCCGGCCGCAGCACGCAGGTGCTGACCGTCAACTACTTCGTCAACCTCTACGACACGCTCACGCGGTGGGACGCCGCGCTCCGCCTCCAGCCCGGGCTCGCGACGTCGTGGCGGAACCTGAACGACACGACCTGGGAGCTCACGCTCCGCCCGGGGGTGAAGTTCCACGACGGCTCGCCGCTCACGGCGGAGGACGTCAAGGCGACGCTCGAGCGCAATCTGCTGCCCGGCAAGACCGTCGTCCAGGCGGGGTTCGCGACGATCGAGTCCATCCAGGCCGTCACCCCGACGGCCGTCCGCATCGTGACGAAGAAGCCCGACCCCCTGCTCCTCGTGCGCCTGGCCCAGATGGGCGCCCAGATCCTCCCGGCGCGCCTGACGACCGACGAGGGGGTGAAGGAGCTTGCGCGACGGCCGGTGGGCACGGGCGCGTACCGGTTCGTCGAGTGGGTGAAGGACGAGCGGCTCGTGATGGAAGCCAACCGCGACTGGTGGGGCTGGGAGGGCCGGCCGCCCGCGATCGACCGGGTGGTCTGGAAGCCGATCCCCGACGACTTCCCCCGCATCGTGGCACTCGAGAAGGGCGAGGCCGACATCATCACCAACGTCCCGCCCGACCGCCTGAAGGCGCTGGCCGAGGGCCAGAGCACGAAGATCGTCTCGACCGCCGCGACACGCACGGTCACCTTCTGGATCAACGCCACCCAGCCGCCGCTCTCCGACACGCGCGTGCGCCAGGCGCTTCACCTGGCGCTCGACGTCGACGGCCTCGTCAAGAGCCTGTACGCCGGGATGGGAAGGCCCATGAGTGGCGGTCTCGCCGACACCGACTTCGGCTACAACCCGGCGCTCAAGCCGTATCCCTACGACCCGGCGACGGCGAAGCGGCTCCTCGCCCAGGCCGGGCGCGCCGGCGGCATCGACGTGACCCTCTACGCGGGCAGCGGCACCATGGTGAACGACAAGTTCCTCCTCGAGGCGATCGCCGACAGGTGGGCGAAGGTGGGCATCCGCGCGCGGGTCGAGATGATGGAGATGGGCGCCCGCCAGCGGATGAACAACGAGCGCACCCTGCCGCCGAACAGCCTGATGCTCATCAACCCGCAGTCCACACTCCTCGACGCCGACGGCTCGCTCTGGCGCCTGTTCCACCCGAACGGCTTCGGCGGCAAGTACTGGGCGGGGAACCAGCCGGGTCAGCGCTTCCACGAGCTCATGGAGCAGGCGCGCTACTCGCTCGATCCGGCGAAGCGCAAGCAGCTCTACGCCGAGGCGACGCAGATCATCCACGAGGAGAAGCCCTGGCTCGAGCTGTTCCAGGAGGTCGTGGTCTACGGCGTGGCGAAGCGTCTCCGGTTCAAGGTGCGTCCCGACTACCGGCTGATCGTGTCGGAGATGACCGTCGGCCGGTAGCGCGCGTCAGAATCCCTTCGGGGGCGTGAAGCCGCCGATCACCTCCGCGAGCCGCCCGGCGACGTCGATCGGCGTCGCGTCCTCGAGGTACGGCCCCACGATCTGAACGCCCACCGGCAACCCGTCGCGCGTGAGTCCGATGGGTGCGGTCGTCGCCGGGAGGCCCGTCAGCGTCGCGAAGGAGATCCAGAAGAGCAGGTCGAGGTACTGGCGGGCGCCCTCCGGGGTGGCCAGGCGGCGGTCGAACATCCGCGGGCTCGCGTCGTGGGGGAACGCGGCGACGAAGGCCGTCGGCAGGAGGAAGGCGTCGTGGGTGCGGAAGTACTCCTGCCACACGGCGCGCGCCGCATTGCGGCGGCCGACGGCGGCCGCATAGTTCTTGAAGGGCGCCG
>Ga0209158_1000412_pt1 | contig 32368 bp, 22 predicted proteins | sample GraSoiAngelo_140_FD_185897 | JGI IMG/M metagenome (GOLD analysis project Ga0209158, IMG submission 185897) | Grasslands soil microbial communities from the Angelo Coastal Reserve, California, USA - 14_0929_12_30cm (SPAdes) (version 2) | ecosystem: Environmental > Terrestrial > Soil > Grasslands ...
GGCAATGCCGTCGCGGTACAGGACGCGGTTCGTGGCCACGGCCGGGACCAGCTCACCCGCCGTGATGATCCCCACGAGGTTCAGGGGGTCGGCGCCGCTGACGGCGACGAGCTCCCCCGCCGAGGCCTCGCGCCGCACTGCGCGCAGCAGACCCACCGCCTCCGGCAACGCGTACTGCTCCCCCGAGAATCCGCCCACGAACCGCCCGCCCCGCACTTCGCCCCGGGCCTCGAGACGGCGCAGCACCCGCAGCACGTCGCGCCACGGAAGCAGCAGGCTCTCGCGCTGCACCAGGCGGCGGAACACGACGCCGTAGCGGCGCAGCAGCTGCCAGGCGAGCGCCTCGGCGAGCTGGTCGTCCGGCAGCAGCGAGCGCTTCTCGATCCGCGCCCAGCGCCCCGCCGTCTCGACGCCGAACGGCGCGATGCGGCCGCGGCGCCGCGGGTACCCGCCGATGGGACGGCGGCGCTCGGAGGGGACCAGCAGCGCCCGCAGCCCCGCGAAGCTGTCGGAGGTCACGACCCCCCAGGCGACCAACTCGGCCAGTCCCAACTCGACCTCGGTGCGGAGCAGCCCGGTGGCGTTCACCAAATCGCCGAAGAATGAGGCGCCGCGGACGTCGAGCGCATCGAGCACCGCTTTGGCGGAATGGCCAAGCGACAGCTCCGTCGCTTCGGCCTGCGCCGTGATGGACCTCCAGACCTCTCCCCGCTCGCGCCGGAACAGTGCAATCGGTGTCGTGCGGATCGGACTAGCCCTGCGATTCCGCAATCCGAAATCCGCAATCCGCAATTGGCTCAGCCGCCCCCACGCGACCTGCCCCGACAGGCACAGCGCGTCGAGCCACAGCGGATCGTAGTCCTTGACCCGCGCGGGCAGTACCTCGGTCTCCCAGGCTCCGGCCGCGATCTCGAAGCCGTCGAGGAGATCGAGCACCGCCGCGAGCCCTTCGGGTCCCTCGGCGCGCGTGCCTTCGCTCACCCGCTGCCACCGCAACAGGAAGCGCAGGAAGTCCGCCGGGGCGACGGGCTCGATCTCCTTGCGCAGCCGATCGAGCGTGTAGCGATGGATGCGCGCCAGCAGGCGGCGCTCGCACCACTCGAGGTCCTGACAGCCCGCCGTGAAGCGGCCGCGCAGGACGAACCCCTCATGCTCCAGCGCCCCGAGGGCGAAATCGATGTCTGTCGACTCGAGAGCGAAAGTGCGCGCCAGCTCGGCGACCGTGGTCGGGCCGATCACCTCGAGCCGCCCACGCACCAGCTCGCGGATCGCGTCTTCGCGGCTCCACGCTCTCACGCGCTCCCGCTCGGGGACGGTCACCTCGGGCTCGAATGCGGCGCCGGGGTAGACCGCCGAAAGCATCGGCACGCGCTCGGTCGCGACCCACAGCGACACCGGCCCTTCGAGTACGGTCGCACGCCCATCGCGGACTAGCGCCTCGAAATGCTCCCCCCATTCCGCAATCCGCAATCCGAAATCCGCAATCCCTCCGGTGACCAGCAGCGCATCGTGAAGCTCTTCGGCGTTTCCGGCTTCCGGCCACGCCTCCTCCCGCACCCGATCGATCGCGCTCTGGTCCAGAGTGCCGAACTCGTCGGCGGTCTTGTGATCGAGCGCGCGGCGGGTGATCACGGCCTGCGTGCGGCGCTCCTCGAGCGGAGCGTCGTCGAGGAAGGCGTAGGGCTTGGCGTTGAGGATCTCGTGCGACAAGGGCGACGGCTCCGTCGTGTCGCGCGCGATGAGCGTGAGCTTGCCCGCCTCCAGCTCCCCCAACAGCCGCGTCAGACCCGGCAGATCCATCGCTTCGGTCAGGCAGTCGTGGATCGTCTGGGTGACGAGGGGGTGGTCTGGGATGTCGCGGTCGCCGACCAGATTCTCCGGGCAGGCGAGCTGATCGGGGAACACGGCGGCTACGAGGTCCTCGGCCTCCATGCGCTGCAGCGGCGTCGGCACCTGGCGGCCGCCGCGGCTGCGCAGCACGGCGAGCGCGCGCGTCGCGTTCCAGCGCCAGCGGCTCTGGAACATCGGCGCCACCAGCATCGCCTGGACGAGCAGGTGCGCGACCGTGGCGGTGCCGACATAGTGGAACACCTCGTCGAGCGGGAAGCTGTGGTGGGGGCCGAGCGACAACACGATGGCGTCGTCGGTTGCCGCCGCCTGCAGCTCGAAGTTGAAGCTGCGGCAGAAGCGCTTGCGCAGCGCCAGGCCCCACGCCTTGTTGATCCGGGCCCCGAACGGCGCGTGCACCACCAGCTGCATCCCGCCGGCTTCGTCGAAGAACCGCTCCAGCACCAGCACCTGCTGCGACGGGATCACGCCGAGGGCCTGTTTGGTCGCGCCCAGGTACTCGACGATCTGGCGGGCCGCAGGTTCGGCGAGACCGGCGGCGTCGCCGAGCCAGCGGATCGCCGCGGCGGCGTCGCCGACCTTGGCCTCCAGCTCTTCGCGTAGCCGCGAGACTTCCTCGGAAAGCTCGTCGGTGCGGGCCGGCGCCTCTCCCAGCCAGAACGGAATGCTGGGGGGCTGGCCCTGGGCGTCCACGACGCGCACCTGACCCGACTCGATCTTGGTGATCAGGTAAGACGCGTTGCCGAGCTGGAAGATGTCCCCCGCCATGCTCTCGATCGCGAAGTCTTCGTTCAGCGTGCCGATGAACGTCTCGGTGGGGTCGAGGATGACGCGGTAGTCGCCCAGATCGGGGATGGCGCCGCCCGAGGTGATCGCCGTGAGGCGCGCGCCCTTGCGCGCCCGCAGCCGCCGGTTGACACCGTCGTAATGGATGTACGCCCCCCGCCGGCCGCGTCGCGTCGTGAAGCCGTCCGCGAGCATCCGCACCACGTCGTCGAACTCCTTGCGGGTCAGGTCACGGTACGGATAGGCCCCGCGCACCAGGTCGAACAGCGCTTCCTCGCCCCACTCCTCGCACGCCACCGCCGCCACAATCTGCTGGGCGAGGATGTCGAGCGGCTTCGCGGGGATGAGGAGGCGGTCGAGCCGCCCCTCGCGCACCGCGCGCAGCAGCGCCGTGCACTCGACGAGGTCGTCGCGCGACAGCGGGAACAGCCGGCCCTTGGGAACGGCCTGAAGGTGGTGCCCGGAGCGGCCCACACGCTGCAGCAGGGTCGCGATCGCGCGCGTCGAGGCGATCTGGCACACCAGATCCACAGTACCGATGTCGATCCCCAACTCGAGCGACGCCGTGGCGACGAGGCACTTGAGCTGGCCGGCCTTGAGCCGGCTCTCCGCTTCGAGCCGCTTGTCCTTGGAGAGCGAGCCGTGGTGCGAGGTGACGTGCTCGGCGCCGAGGCGCTCGGAGAGGTGCATCGCCAGCCGCTCGCACAGCTTCCGCGTGTTGACGAACACCAGCGTGGTGCGGTGCTCGGCGATGAGCTGGGCGAGCCGCTCGTAGACCTCGTCCCACACCTCGCCCGCCATCACGGCCTCGAGGGGGGACGAGGGGATCTCGATGGCGAGGTCGAGGGCACGGGCGTGTCCGGTGTCGATGATGCTGAGACCGGGTGCCGGGTGCCGGGTGCCGGTGAGAAATGCCCCGATCTCTTCGATCGGCTTCTGCGTCGCCGACAACCCGACCCGCTGCAGGCGACGTCCGGCCAGGGCTTCGAGCCGCTCCAGGGACAGCGCGAGGTGGCTGCCACGCTTGTCGCGCGCCACGGCGTGGATCTCGTCCACGATCACCGTGCGCACGCTGCGCAGCATCTCCCGCGCCCGCTCGGAGGTGAGGATCAGGTACAGCGACTCCGGCGTGGTGACGAGGATGTGCGGCGGGCGCTTCACCATCGCCTGGCGCTCGGCCGGCGGCGTGTCGCCGGTGCGCACCAGCGTGCGGATGGCGACTTCCGGCAAGCCCAGCTCGCCCAGTGTGCGACCAATCTCGGCGAGGGGCTCCGAGAGGTTTTTCTGTACGTCGTTCGAGAGCGCCTTGAGCGGTGAGACGTAGACGACCTGCGTCTCGTCGCGCAGCGTGCCCTCTCCCTCCAGCCCCTGGCGCACGAGCCCATCGATCGCCGACAGGAACGCCGCGAACGTTTTCCCCGAGCCGGTCGGGGCCGCGATCAGGACGTCCCGACCCTCCTGGATGAGCGGCCACGCGCGACGCTGCGGCTCCGTCGGCTCGCGAAAGCGGGTCTCGAACCAGCGCTGAACGGCGGGATGAAAACCGGCGACAGACATGGATCCAATATGGCCGAAGAAAACCCGAAGGGCTAGAGCGCCCCGTCGAGCTGCAACCCCCGCATCGCCGCGATGCGCTCGATCGTCTCCCCGATCTTGTTATTGGGCGTCGAAGCCCCCGCGGTGATGCCGACCGTCACGGTGCCCGCGGGCAGCCACCCCGCCCGACACTGTTCGATCCTCGACTCGACCGGTTGGAACCTGATCCCGCCGGTCCTGGCGTCGATGCAGGTCGCGTCCTCGATGTGATAGGTGGGGACCTTGGCCTGGCAGATTGCCGCGAGGTGCGTGGTGTTGCTGGAGTTGTAGCCGCCGATCACCACCATCACGTCGAGTGGATCGGCAATCAACTTCAGGACCGCGTCCTGGCGGTCCTGGGTCGCCGAGCAGATCGTGTCGAAGGTGCGGAAGTGGTTGGCGAGGGCGGCGTCCCCGTAGCGGCGCGCCATGCTGGAGCGGACTTCGGCGGCGATTGCGAGCGACTCATTCGACAGCATCGTCGTCTGGTTGGCCACACCCACGCGCTCCAGATCCCGATCTGGGTCGAACCCCGGCGAGCTCTTGGAGGCGAAGAGCTCCACGAACCGCTCCCGGCTCCCCGCTCCCTCGATGTACTCGCACACCACCCGCGCCTCGCCCATGTCGCGCACGACGACGTACTTGCCGCCAGGGTACTTGTTTACCTGGCTCGCCGTCGCCTTGGTCTCCTCGTGATACGCCTTGCCGTGAATCACGGCGGTGAAGCCGTCTTTCGCGTAGGAGTCGACCCGCTTCCAGACGTTCAGCACCGACCCGCAGGTCGTATCCACAAGCACGCAGCCAATCCCGCGCAGCCGCTCGAAGTCTTTCACCGTCACGCCGAACGCCGGCAGGATCACCACGTCGTCCGCGTGCACCGCGCCGAAATCGAACTCACCGCCGTCGGGCCGGTGCAGGGTCGTCACGCCCATCGCCCGGAGCTTGTCGTTGACGTGCGGGTTGTGGATGATCTCGCCGACGAGGAAGAGCCGCCGGTCGGGGAACTTGGTGTGCGTCTCGTAGGCGTATTCGACCGCCCGGTCGACACCGTAGCAGAACCCGAACTCGCGGGCCAGCCGGAACGTCAGATCGCCGACCGTGAGCGCGTAGCCAGCGCTGCGCACGGCGTCCACGACGCGGCTGTGGTAGTCGCCAGCGAGGGCGCCCTCGATGGCGCTCTTGAGCCCGAATCCCTTGCGGAAGTAGGTCTGCTCCACAGGGTCAATCTAACGGCGCGGCCACGCCGCCGCGGACTGCGTCGAGCACTCGCTGGACGATCCAGCCGTCGCGAAACGTCGCCGGCGTCCCCTCCGGCATTGTGCCGCCGATGGTGCGCACGAGGTCGCGCGCCAGGCGCACGAACGACCGGGCCCACATGTTGTTGACCGGCAGCTTCCCCATGAGGTCGTCCGGGGCGCTCACGTCCTCGAGCGATGCGCCGACCTTGCCGATCTCGAGCCTCGTCTCGCCGGTGGCGACCAACGAGCCCGCAGTCCCCGTTACCTGGGCGAAATGCCCCGGCCCGTGGAACGCCACGCTCGACAGCGTGACGGTGGCGACCTCGCCGTTGGCCATCCGCAGCACGAAGCTCGCGAACTGGTCCGCGGTGACCGGGTGCGGCAGCCCCGCCTCGTCCGCCCGCTCCTTGTCGAAGGTCGCGGCGCCGCCCGCGACCGAGACGATCTCGCTGCCGGTCCAGAAGCGGCACAGGTCCACGAGGTGCGATCCCACCGCGCCGAGGATGCCGCCGCCGCGCGACGCATCGAGCCACCACGTCCACGGCGCCGCGGTGGTCTGCACACGACCGTCGCCCCGCAAGTACGGCCGCAAGACCAGCTCCAGGTGCCGCACCTCACCGATCGCGCCGGCGCGGATCAGGTCGCGCGCCTTGCGGCGGTTGGGCTCGTAGCGGATCTCGTGGTCGACCCACGCGATCTGCCGGGGCCGCCGCTCGGACGCGTCGAGCATGCGCTGCGCCTCGGTCGCCGACACGGCGGTGGGCTTCTCGCACAACACGTGCTTGCCCGCCTCGAGCGCGGCGATCGCGAACCGCGCGTGGGAGTCCGGGGTGGAGGACACGATGACGAGATCCACGTCCGGGGCGCGGGCCACCTGCTCGCCGTCGTCGTACACTCGCCTGATGCCGAATTCCTTCGCGGTCGCCTCGGCGTTGGCGCGATGCCCGCTCGCCACCGCCGTCACCAGGGCGCCGGGCACGAGCCGCAGCCCCGGCAGTTGCACCCGCCGCGCAAACCCGGCGCCGATGATCCCGACGCGGATCGTCACGGCGCCGCTCCGCAGCCCGTCGTCTCCGCCGCGAGCGTCACCTGCTCGATGACCGCGTCCACGCTGGCGCGCCGCGCTCCGACGTACTCGAGCCCCGAGCCCTGGGCGCGCACCGTCAGATGCCCGGCGGTAGGCGTGACGGTCACCGCGCCGCTGTCGAGCACCATTCCGTGCGCGGCGCTGCCCTGCATCCAGCGCACGACGGTCACCGCGCCACGCGGAGTGGTCGTGTCGCCGCGCACGAGCGGCTGGTACGAACCGGCGCCCAGGGAATCGGGAAATCGGAGCCAGACCAGCAGACCATTGCCGCGTTCCACGCCCTCGACCACGACGCCGCGACCGGAGCCGCAGCGGCGCGCGGTGGCCCCCGCCTCGAAGCGGGCGGAGTCCACGCCCGGCCTGCGCACGGCGACCCGCAGCCGGACGCCCGGCTGCTGGGCCGCTCCGCACGCGACGCACAGGATGAGCAGGAGCAGGGCCCTCAGGGGAGGGTCACCCCAAGGGCCGCGCGGGCCGTGTCGGCGGCGAGCGTGTACGGCGCCAGAGCGCGCACCAGCTCGGCCGGGAGCGGGCGTGACTTGAGCCGCGGGCGGTCCACGCACACGAGCACCTGCCATCCGGCCGCAGACAGCTTCGGCCCATCATCGTGCACCACGTCGAAGTTGAGCGTCAGCGACTTGGTTCCCAGCCGCGCCACGTAGGTCGCGACGCGGAGCCGGTCGTCGAGCCGCGCGGGCCGGAAGAACTCGGCGTGCACCGCCTTGCGGGGGAGCCAGATATCGAAGCGGTCGAAGAACTCGCGGTGCGGGAGCCCGGCGGCGCGGAACAGCTCCGTCTCGGCGATCTCGAAGAACCGCACGTAGGAGCCGTAGAAGATGATGCCCGCGAAGTCCACGTCGGACCAGCGGACGTACTCTTCAATGACGTACGGGGCGGGCATGCCCCGTCAAGCTAGGCCACTACTTCGCGGTGCGAAAGTCGCGCACGCCGTACGCGCGCAGCCGCCGCCACAACGTCGTGCGGCTGATCCCCAGCCGGCGGGCCGCTTCGGCGAGACGGCCGCGCGTGGCCTGCAGGGTCTCGAGGATCGCCTGGCGCTCCCGGTCGGCGAGGGTACTGCCGTTCGTCGGGGCGGCCCCTCCCGACGGCAGGAATAGCGCCTCGCCGAGCTCCATCGCCCCGTGCCGGAGGCGCGTGGAGCGACCGCCCAAGGCGAGGATCTTCTTGCGGGCCTCTTCGGGACGGCGGGCCAGCTCCTCCACTCCCTCGACGGTGCTGCGGGCGGATTGATTGGCGTAGACCAATCGCCCGAAGGGATCGAACACGACGACCCCATCGGGGAGCGCCTCCATCAAAGCTTTGCCGATCGGGGCGAAAGCGAATGTCGTGGGTGGTACGTCACGGGACGGCGTGCGGGTGTGCATACGCGGACTCGTCATGGGCGCCCTCAGGTGGATTCCGGTGCGGGCTGAGGCTTCACCCAGTAAGACCCCGCGTTGCGGCGGAGGTCACGCTCACCGCCTCCGGGGGCGGCGCCCTCCGCGCGCCAGCCGCACCCGCTCCTCGCGGCCCAGGCCGGCCAGCTGCCCGCGCAGTTCCTCGACGCTCTCCCCGCGGAGCGCGGTGCGCTTGCCGCGCAGGACGGTGAACCGGACGGGGCGGTCGAACGCCGGCAGATCGCCGACCTTGAGACGGCGGGCCTGCCCTTCCTTGAGTTGCAGGCGCACTACCCCGACTCCCTGCTCGACGTCGTAGTCGACGGCGACTCGGTCCCCGTAGAGGTGGATAGAGGCCGGGAGCGCGTCCAGGCGGGCGCGGACGTCGGCCGGGATGGCGGCGTCCACATCCAGGGACAAACGGGTCCCGATGAAGTCGTCCCAGGAAGCGATGCCGGCGAGCTGGGCGGCGAGCCGCACGGCGACGCGGTCGGCTGCGGCCTCGACGACCTGTCCCCCCGAGCGCCGCCAATAGAGCCCGAACCGCTCCAGCGCCTTGCGGACCCGTCCCTGGTCCGGGTGCGGCGTATCCCCGGCGAGCAGCGCCGCAACGAGCGCCGCGCGCGCCGCCGGGGCCAGCGCGTCCGGCCAGCGGCCGCGCAACGGCTCCACCTCACGCTCGAGCACGAACCCGAAGTACTCGAGGCGGCGCGCGACCATCAACTCCTCGCGCCGGCGGTGGCGCTCGAACACCACCTCGGGCGGACTGCGGCGCGCGTAGCGACGGGTGGCGCGCTCGGGGAGCTGCGTGCCTTCGATGCTGGCGCGCGGCACGCCGAAGCGGTCCGCGAAGTAGCGCAGCGTGCCCGCCACGGCGCCCCAACTCCCGCACACCGAGCCCTTGCTCACCCGGGCCTCGCGGCCGTCGGCCGTCTCCTCGTCGATGACGAGATCGAACGGCATGATCCGCGCCACCAGCTCGGCGAAAGCGGCGCGCGTTTCCTCTCGGGCGTAGGGGAGTTTTTCAGGGAGCGGCAGGTCGAGCTGGCGGTACACCGATGCCGTCCCCAGCGCCACGTCTTCGATCGCCTTGACGAGCACGCCGCGCGCTTCGCCCCAGGCGTCGATCTCCTCGCCGAACAGGTGCCGCGGGAGGCCGTACACCTCTCCCAGCCGGCCGTGCTTGTTGACGGCTTCCGCGAACACGTTGTAGGCGGTGAGGTGATCACTGCCCGGGACGATGAGCCCCTTCAAGTCGCGCTCCTCCCGCGTCATGCGGTGCAGCGATTCGATGTTCGCCGCCACCGCCACGAACGGGACCAGCTCCACGTCGGCGTGCACGAGCAGCTCTCCCCAGGGACGCTCGACCGGCATCGTATCCACGTCGCGGCCGTAGCGGGTCAGCCGGCCGTTCTCGATGAGACCGCGCGCGCTCAGCAGCTGCATGACCTCGCGGTAGGCGCGGCGATCGAGCGGCACGGGGAGGTCCAACTCCTGGGCGTCGACGCCCAGGGCCGCGCACGTGATGGCGACGCGCTCGGCGTCACCCGCGAGCTGGAATTCCGGCGGTCCAGGGCTGAGTGCCGCGAACTCCAGGTCGCGGTCGCTGAGGATGTAGACCTCCCCACTCTCCACGCGACCGTGCACGCGGCCGGCCATCTGCAGGATCTCGTTCGCGCCGAGGTACAGCCGCGTGAGCACGTTGCGGCCGCGCTCGACGACGTTGGCGTAGCGGGCATCGTAGATGACCACCGTGTCCAGCCCCCGGATATTGAGGGCCGACTGCCCCGCGGCCGTCATAGCGAGCAGGAACGGCCGCCGCACCGCCCCGTCGAGGTACGGCCGGATGACGCGGATCGGCTCGCCACCGTGATAGAACGCCGTGGCGAGTCGCTGCCAGCGCACGCCCACGTCACGGGCGAGCTGCTCGACCTCAGCGCGAGTGGGGACGAACACCGCGACGCCGCGCCGCTCCTTCATCACCCGCTGCATGAACCGCTCGCTCAAGAATTCGTGCGGGCGCAGCGGCAGCACCTTCACCTGGGCGGCGCGGGCGGGATCGAATGCCCGGGTCTCCAGCACTTCGGCCGCGCCCAGGTACTCAGCGTAGAACGTCGGGTCCACAGTCGCCGAGAGCCAGATGAAGCGGCACCCCGCGCGCTTGCCGAGCGCCAGGCACAGCTCGAGCTCGGCGGAGGTCTGGTGAATCTCGTCCACCACCAGCGTGTCCTTCTTCGTGATCAGGCCGTCCTCGAACCAGCGCCGCGCGATGCCCGTGGTCACGATGACCACGTTCCAGGTGGGCGTCTCCGGGGTCGCTTCGCGCTCGCGGTTGACCACGCCGACCCGGAGTGGCGCCTGGAGGATGGTCTCGGCGATCGGCCGGACGGCGAGCGTCTTGCCGGTCCCCGTCGCCGCCACGATGCCGAACCCGCGCCCCGAGGCGGCGAGCCGCCGAAGGTCGTCACCGTGCTCGCGCTCGAGCAGCGTGTCGAGGTGCAGGCCCAGCGCCAGCTCGATGGTCTCGCACGCCGCACGGGTCGGGGCGATGACGATGACGCGTCCGGTGGGTGGCTCGGCGGCGAGAAAGGCCTGGGGATCCGGTGGGACGAAATGATCTCGGGTCAGCCGCACGGCTTCAATATAGAACGGCCGTAACATAGATTGGCCCGTTCCCGCGCCCGCCTCGGCCCGGAGGCCGCCCATGACCACACGTTGGCTCGCCCTGTTCGCCGCGCTGCCCGTCACCGCCGCCGCGCTCTCCGCGCAGAAGCTGCAGGAGACGCCGCAGAACCTCACCCCTGAGCAGATGGAAGCCCGGCTCCACTACCAAACCGGGCACGTGAAGCTCCGCGGGGGCCTCGCGACCCTCGAGCTGCCGCCCGAGTTTCGCTATCTGGACCCCCGCGAGACCGGTCTCGTAATCCGCGCTTGGGGGAACCCGCCGGACAGCGAGACCCTGGGGATGATCGTGCCGGCCGGCCTGGGGGTGTTCGACCGGGAGTCGTGGGCGGTGGTGATCAGTTACGACGAGGACGGCTTCGTCAAGGACGACGACGCCGCGACGATCAACTACAACGATCTGCTCGGCAAGATGCAGCGGGGCATCCGCCAGGCGAACGAGGAGCGGCGCCGGCAGGGATACCCCGCGGTCGATCTCGTCGGGTGGGCCGAGCCCCCGCGTTACGATGCGGCGACCCACAAACTGTACTGGGCGAAGGACCTGCACTTCGGCACCGAGCCGGTCCATACCCTGAACTACAACATCCGCGTGCTGGGCCGTCGCGGCGTGCTAGTGCTCAACGCCGTGGCCACGATGGATCAGCTCGCCACCGTGCGGCGCGACATGGGGAAAGTGATCGCGTTCGTGGACTTCGCCGAGGGGAACCGCTACGCGGACTTCGTGCCGGGAACCGACAAGGTGGCCGAGTACGGGATCGCCGCGCTGATCGCCGGCTCGATCGCCGCCAAGGCCGGGTTCTTCAAGCTGCTGTTGGCGGGGATCATTGCGCTGAAGAAGGTCATCGTCGTGGCGCTCGTGGCCATCGGGGCGTTCTTCAAGCGGATCTTCGGCAAGAAGAAGGAAGCGCCGGCGGCGAGCTGAGCGAGCGTAAGAAGAAGGCGGGAGACCCGCGTGCGATCTCCCGCCTGCCGAACCGTACGCCGCAGCTCCGACCTAGGGCGTCAGAAGCGGCACCGGTGATCCCAGCACGCGCCGAACCGGTGGTACGGCCGGTGGTAGAAGCGGGAGCGCCACGGGCGCCGTACGAAGATCGGCGCCGGCTCCACAATCACGAGCGCCGGCCGCCGGTACCCCCAGAGCGATCGATACGGCCGATACGGCCGGCCCACGATCACATATCCCGCCGCGTACGGCCTCCCGATGCCGAAGCCCAGCGACACGCTCACGCGTGTCTGCGCGGCGGCAGCCCCCACGCCGATCACCAGCAGCAGGCCCACCATCACCAGCATGCGTTTCATAAGGGCAGTCACCTCCCAGCGCTTCCTTATAGAAAGACCCGTGCCAGCGAGGGGGGAACGGAAGTGACTATGGCGTGAGGGGTTGAAACGTCCCACGGGAGCAGGACCGTCCTCGGGGTGGGACAGATCGTCCGCCCGAGCGCTCAGTCCCCCAGCGAGATCCCCAGGTCGCGGGCGGTGGCGATCGAATCGCTGTCCAGCGGCACGCGCTTGGGCGCGGCCAGCGCCTCGTCGAGCGGAACGGAGACGATCGTCGGCGGGTCGAGCGCTACCATGTGCCCGAACTTCCCCTCCGCGATCAGCCGCACGGCCGCGGCGCCGAACCGCAGGCCCAACAGGCGGTCGAACGTGGTGGGGCTGCCGCCGCGCTGCAGGTGTCCGAGCACCAGGGTACGGGTCTCCTTGCCCGTCTTTTGCTCGATGACGCGCGCCACCCGGTCGCCGACACCGCCCAGCCGCCGCCGCTCGGCGTCGAGGTACACCTCCTCGCCGCCCCTGGCCACCGCTCCTTCGGCGACGACCACCATGCTGAAGTGCCGGCCTTCGGCTTCGCGCTGGCGGATCTTGTTGCACACCCGATCCATCTCGTACGGAATCTCGGGAATGAGGATCACGTCGGCGGAGCCGGCGAGTCCGGCGCTCAAGGCGATGAAGCCGGCGTGCCGGCCCATCACCTCGACCACCATCACGCGCTCGTGGCTCTCGGCGGTCGAGTGCAGCTTGTCGATGGCCTCGGTGGCAGTCTGCACGGCGGTGTCGAACCCGAAGGTGGCCTCAGTGCCGCCGACGTCGTTGTCGATCGTCTTGGGGACGCCGACGAGCGCCACGCCTTTATCGAGGAGGTGGCGGGCGATCCGCAGCGAGCCGTCGCCGCCGATGGCGATCAGGGCGCCGATGCCGTGGGCCCGGAAGGCGCGCACCAGCTCCTCGGAGCGGTCGTGCTCCACCCAGGTGCCGTCGGGCAGCCGCTCGCGCCAGTGAAACGGATCGCCGCGATTGGTCGTGCCGAGGATGGTCCCGCCGAGGTGGGTGATGCCGCGGACTTCGGCCGGACCGAGCGGGACGAGCTGCTCTTGCCCGAGGAGGCCGTCGTAGCCTTTGCGGATGCCGACGCACTCCCAGCCGCGGTGCACGGCCGCGAGGACGGCCCCGCGGATGACGGCGTTGAGCCCCGGCGCGTCGCCGCCGCCGGTCGAGATGGCGATCTTCACGTCAGCGCGCGGCGGATTCCTTGATGAGGCGGACGATTTCGCCCGGTGCCGCGTGTCGGCGGAGTGCCTTCTTGGAGAACACGCGCTTGCCGTCCACCTCGACCTCGAAGACGCCGCCGGAGGACTCGATGAACTTGATCTCCGCGTGCGGAAAGGCGCCGCGGATCTCGGCCGCCAGACCGGTGGCCCGGGGTTCGTAGTTTCAAACGACGCAGTATTCGATGGTTACACGCATGTCGTCAACGATAGCGGCGCTTGACACGACGCGCCACACGCCCGAGCTTGCGCCGCAGCCCGATGAGCCCCCGCCTGGCTCCCTCTCCCGCCCTGTTGGTGCGCAGCGCCGTCGCCGTCGGCGCCCTCGGAGTCTTCGCCATCACTGTCGTGGGCTACGGCACGGGGCGCTTCCCGATCGATGCGGGCTTCGTCTGGAGCGTCGTCCTCCTGGCCGTCGCCGGCGCCGTCTCGCGGCGCTACGGCATCGCCCTCCCCGGGAACGGATTCACTTCCTACGTGCTCGGCGTCTCCGCGTACGCCATCCTCGACCGCGGCTGGCCGTTCGCCGTGCTTATCGCCCCGCTCGCGATGGGGGTGGGAGACAAGTTCCTGCGCCACCTCCCGCTCCGCGCCGCGCTCACCAACGCCGCGCACCTGACCTTCGGCTCCGCGCTCGTGGGATGGTTGTACGGACGGCTCGGCGGCGTGACGGGCCTCGCGGCGCTCTCGGGAGAGAATCTGGTGCCGCTCGTCGCCATGCTGATCCTGCTGCCCGTGGTGATCAACGGCTCGTTCTACCTCGAGCTGGCGCTGGGGCGCTCGCTGGCGTGGGTGGACGCGCGGCTCACGGCACGGTGGGAGACGATCGTGTACCTGGCATCGGCGGCACTGGCGCTCGGGTGGTTCGGCATCGCCCACGCCGAGCTCCCCACGGGGGCGATGGCGACGCTGGCGGTCCTCCTCGCCGCGACCTCGCTCGGCAGCATTTACGTCCTCCGCATGGGCGTGCGCGCCGACGAGCTCGACCTGGTGCAACGGCTGTCCCAAGCGCTGGCGGCAGACATCAACGTCGCCCGCAGCTTCCCGCGCCTCCAGGAGTTGACCCGCCGTCTCGTGCCGTGGGAGCAGATGGGCTTCGCCCGCTACGACGCGAAGCGCCGCGAGATGGAGCTGGTGGTGGACACCGGCACCGCGGGCCGGGGGGCGCTGCGCTTCGACGCCGACGCCGGGCTCACCGGGGAGGCGGTGCGCGCCCGGCGGCCGGTCGTCGCGCACGGGCTGGAGCGCGACCAAGTCGTGCTTCCCAGTGGGGAGACACCTGGGTCCGAGGTGCTCGTGCCGTTGTACCACGCGGGCCAGCTGGTGGGCCTGTGGAGCGTGCGGCATTCGAACCCGCAGATGTACCGGGAGTCGGACGGCGAGATCCTCAACCTGCTCGCTCCCCAACTCGCTCTGATGCTCGCGCTCGACGGCGCCGTGCAGCCCGTAGTGGGGGCCTCCGAGCAGGTCGCGCAGTACGTGCAGAGCCTGACGGCGACCTCGGAGGAGATCCACGCGTCGAGCCAGGAGGTCGCGGCTTCGGCGCAGCGGGCGAGCGCGGGGGCCGCGCGCGCCGCCGAGCTCGTGACCTCCGTTGGCCGCGAGGCAGCCGAGTTCAAACGCGGCGCGGATCAGGCCGCCACCGCGGGCGACGAGACGCGCGACGCCGGAGCCCAGATGGAGCAGACCGCCGCCCGCGTCCGCACGGGGACGCAGAGCGCCTTCCGGCGCCTCAGCGAGCTCGGGGGCACGACGGAAGAGAGCGCCGGTGAGGTGCGTCGCCTGCGCGACGTCGCCGCCCAAGTGGAGAAGTTCTCCGAGACCATCGGCTTCATCGCCAACCAGACGAACCTCCTCGCCCTGAACGCCACGATCGAGGCGGCCCGGGCGGGCGTGCACGGGCGCGGTTTCGCGGTCGTCGCCGACGAAGTCCACAAGCTCGCCGAGGAGAGCGGCCGCGAGGCCCGCAACGTCGGCAAGTCGGTGCAGGACACCCGTCGGGCCCTGGACCGCGCCGCCCAGCTGCTCGAGCACGTCCGCGCCGACCTGGGCGACCTGGTGCAAACCTCGGGCACGTGGGTACAAGACCTGGACCGCATCGCCGAGGCGGCGGCGGGCACCGCCCGCGCCGGCAAGCGCGTCGCCGAGGTGGCGCGCGCCAACGCCGAGCTGGCGGGCCGGATGCTGCACGCGCTCGAACAGGCGCGGGACGCCGCGTCCACGTCGAGCCGGGAAGCCGAAGCCGTCGCCGCCGCGGCGGCCGAACAACTCCGAGCCATTGAAGACCTCGCGCGCGGCGCAACCGAACTCTCCGCCCTGGCGGACCGTCTGTCCCAGGCTGTCCGCTTCGTGCGTGGCGAGAACGGCCGTCACTAGCGTCGCCCTCGCGGCCGCCTTCGGCCTGTCCTGCGGCGGAACCTCCGAGCCCGCCCCGTCCGTCCCCCGGGTCGACTTCGTCGACGGCGCCATCGAGCCCATCCTGCACGCCGGACAGAGCGTCGTCATCGAGGGCTTCGGCTTCGGCGACGCCCCGGGGACCGTCTCGTTCCCGCGCGCGGGCGGCGGCCAGGTTGGCGCCGCGGTCGCCGACAGCACGTGGAGCGACCAGACCATCCGGACCACCGTGCCCGACAGCGCGGCGAGCGGCGCCATCACGGTCCTCTCCGCCGAAGGGCGGCGGCTCCCGGCTGCGGTGCGGGTGCTCCCCGTGGCAGCCTTCGATCCGGCGACTCTGGTGTGGACCGCGCGCCCCGTCCCGTTCCCGCGCGCGCCGGTCGGCGTGGCGCTCGCGGCCGCCACGGCTCCCGCCGGCTCCGGGGTCACGATCACCGCGTTCGCCGCCGGCGGAGCCGAGCCCCTGGGCATTGATTCCGCTTTCCTCCCCGATAGCGGTGTCTACGCCTCTGCGGTCCAGCCGGGCGGCTTGGTGAGCGCCTGGGTGCGCCAACAGGACCTCCCTGTTCCCCGCGCGTTCGCCGCCGCGGCGGTCGCCAACCGCTACAACTCGCGGTTCGCGGGGAGCGCGCTGTACGTGCTCGGTGGCATCGGACCCGGCGGCCGCGCCCAGTCGGGCGTCTACGGCGCGGCGGTGAACGGCGGTACGGTTGTCAGGCCGTTCGAGGCGCTCCAGCCGCTCCCCGCGCCCGTCGCCGGCGCCATCGCCGTGGTGCGTCGCGGCCGCATCTACGTTTTCGGAGGCGCCGACTCGCTCGGCCGGCCGCAGCGCGGCGTCTACGTCGGCCGCATTGCCGTGGACGGCCAAATCGACGGCTGGTACACGGAGCCCGCCCTCGCCGTGGCCCGCGCGTACGGCGGCGGCGTGGTGCTGGACGACCGGGCGGTGGTCTTCGGCGGGCTCCAAGACAGCGCGCCCCCGGGAGGCGGGCTGGACAGCCTCCCCGCGCGTCTCGCCACGGCCGACACCGCCGCCGTCAGCCTCCTCTCAGGGTTTCTCACTGGAGGCTGGGCCCCCGCCGCCCCCGCCCTGCCGGACGGTCGCTCCCAGTTCGCGACGCTGGATCTCGGCGACCAGCTGCTCCTGGTGGGAGGCCGCTACCCGGGTGACACCGCCGGGACCGCCGAGACACTGGCGGCGACGATTCGGGGAGACACGTTGGCGACTTTCACAGCCGTGTCGGGCGTCACGGCGATCTCGGCCAACGGGGGGCCTATCCTAGTGGGCCCGGCCGGGATCGCCTGGCGCGACGCGGACGGGACCGCTCACGGCCTGGTGCTCGGCGGGTTCAATCTGCGTACCCGCCTGCGCACCGCTGGGGTCTGGGGTTTCTGATCGGCTGACGGCTTATTAGCGTAGGAGGCAGCCGAACGGTCGCAGGAGGTGACGTCATGCAGGCACGCACTGTCCTCGCACTCGCGACGCTCGCCGCGGTCCCCCTGGCCGCGCAGCGGTCGCACCAGTTCGAATTCGGAGCGTTCGGCTCGTTTACCCGTTACGATCGCGCCTTCAATCTGGGAAACCAGATCGGCGGCGGCGGCCGTCTCGGCTACTTCTTCGGCGAGCACGTCGGCGTCGAGCTCGACGCCGGTTATCAGTCGCCGAGCGCGAAGACCGGGCCCGGGTCGGCGCAGCTGAGCTTCGGCAGCGCGAGCCTGGTCCTCAACTTCGGCACCGAGCGCAATCTCTTCTATCTCCTCGGCGGGTACTCGCGGCTCGACTTCGAGCGCTCCGCGCCCTATCGCTTCACCGACAACGCCGTGCACGGCGCCCTGGGGGACCGGATCTTCCTCTCGGAGCAAGTCGCCCTGCGGCTCGAGGTGCGCGGCATCTACGCGCCCAGTACCCAGGCCGCGTTCGGCCCCAGCTGGGCCGGTCACGTCGTGGGCTCGCTGGGCCTCTCGGCATTCTTCGGCGGCGAAGCGCGCGATCTCGACGGCGACGGCGTCCCCGATCGCAAAGACGCCTGCCCCGGCACTCCCGTCGGCGCCGTCGTAGACGCCAGAGGCTGCCCCACCGACGCCGACGGCGACGGCGTCTACAACGGCCTCGACGCCTGCCCCAACACGCCGATGGGGGCGCACGTGGACCAGCGCGGCTGTCCCACCGACTCGGACTCGGACGGCGTGTCCGACGGCATCGACCAGTGCCCCGGCACGCCCGCGAACGCCAAAGTGGACGCCAAGGGCTGCCCCACTGACGCCGACGCGGACGGAGTCCCCGACGGGGTCGACCAATGTCCCAACACGCCGGCGGGCGCCGTGGTGGACGCAACCGGCTGCCCGGTGGACACGGACAAGGACGGTGTCCCCGACGGCCTCGACAAGTGCCCCAACACGCCGCCCGGCACCGAAGTGGATACCTCCGGCTGCCAAGTCAGCAAGGATAGCGACGGCGACGGCGTCGACGACTCGAAAGACAAGTGCCCCGGTACGGCCGCGGGGACCCGGGTGGACGCGAGCGGCTGCCCCATCCTGTTCACCCCGGAGCGCACACCGGTCATTCTCCGCGGCGTGACGTTCGAGACGGGCAAGTCGGCGCTCCGGCCGGAGTCCTACACGATCCTCGACATCGTGGCGGGCTCGCTGATCGGGAACCCGGAGATCCGCATCGAGATCGCGGGGTACACCGACAACACGGGGACCGCCGCGGTGAATACCCGGCTGTCGCAGGCGCGGGCGGAGGCGGTTCGCGCGTACCTGGTGAACAAGGGCGTTGCGCTGGAGCGCATGATCGCCCGGGGCTACGGACCTTCCAACCCGGTCGCCACCAATACCAACGCGGCGGGACGCGCGCAGAATCGGCGCGTCGAGCTGCACCAGCTCCCGTGAGGGAGAGGAGCCTGCCGATGCATCGCTTCGTCACGTTGGGGGCCGCGCTCGCGCTGGGCGTCGCACCGCTCGCCGCGCAGCGCACCCACTCTTACGAGTTCAGCGCCTTCGGCGCCTGGACCAAATACGACAAGGCCTTCAACCTGGCGAACCGGGTGGGTGGGGGCGCCCGCTTCGGCTACTTCTTCAGCGAGGTCGTCGGGCTCGAGGCCGACGTCGTACTGCAGCCGGACTACCCGGTCGGGGCCAGCGCCACGACCGAACCCCTGATCGGCGCGGCCAGCCTCATCTTCAACATCCCCACCGGCGATCGCATGGCGTTCTACGTGCTCGGCGGCTATTCGCGTCTCGATTTCGGCAACACCTCGCCATACCGCTTCGTGGACGGTGGGATCCACGGCGCCGTCGGCGACCACGTGTTCGTGAGCCAGAAACTCGCCCTGCGCCTCGAGGCGCGGATGATCTACACCTCCAAGACCACCGCGACCTTCGCCTCCGGGGCGATGACGCACCTCGTGGGCTCGGTGGGCCTCTCGTTCTTCGACCACGGCGGCTGGAAGCCGCCCGACAGCGACAAGGACGGTGTCATCGACCGCTTGGACGCCTGCCCGGGCACGCCGATCGGCGCCACGGTGGACGCCCGCGGCTGCCCCTCCGACGCCGATCACGACGGCGTGTTCGATGGGCTGGACAAGTGCGCCGACACGCCGGCGGGAGCGACCGTGGACTCCACAGGCTGCCCGGCCGACACGGACAAGGACGGAGTGTACGACGGTATCGATCAGTGCCCCGACACGCCCGCCGGCATCCCGGTGGACGCCAAGGGTTGCCCGGTGGACACCGATAAGGACGGCGTCGACGACTCCAAGGACAAGTGCCCCGACACCCCGGCGGGCGCGGTCGTGGACGCGACGGGATGCCCGGTGGATTCCGATCACGACGGGGTGTTCGACGGCCTCGATCAGTGCCCGAATACGCCCGCCGGTGCCACCGTCAACGCCGCGGGCTGCCCCGCTGATACCGACGGCGACGGCGTCCTGGACGGCATCGACAAGTGCCCGGGCACGCCAACGGGCGTGAAGGTAGACGTGAACGGTTGCCCGCTGGCGGAGGTCCGGGACTCGGACCACGACGGCGTTCCCGACGACCGGGACAAGTGCCCCAACACCCCGCCGAACACCGCGGTCGATCAGTACGGGTGCATCATCCTGTTCCACGAGGAGCGGGTGGCTCCGCCGGCGCCGGGCGCCGCGCCGGGTGCGCCGCCGCCGCGGCCCACGCTCATTCTCCAGGGCGTGCACTTCCAGACCGGGCGGTCGGTGCTCACGCTCGACTCGTACGTGGTGCTCGATCAAGTCGCCGGATCGCTGGTCGCCAATCCGGAGATCCGCATCGAGATCGCGGGCTACACCGACTCGACCGGCTCGTTGGCGGTGAACACGCGGCTGTCGAATGCCCGGGCGCTCGCCGTGCAACACTACCTCGCCCGCAAGGGCGTCCGGCCCGACCGCATGACCGCCCGCGGCTATGGTCCCGCAAGTCCCGTCGCGCCGAACGCGACGGCGGCGGGGCGGGCGCAGAATAGGCGAGTGGAGTTGCATAAACTGCAGTGAACAGAGTGAACAGACTGAGAGACGGACTGGTGTGGAGGACAAGCCACAACTAGTTGTATAGACGGAGGGCGGGGTTCAGAAGTGTGTATTTGGGACTATCCTGAACCCCGTTGGCTGTTTCCCGCTGCTCGTCTGTACGTCTAGCCGTGCTTGTCCTCATCACACTATCTTCCCGTCCCTCAGTCTTCCGCTGGAACTAACCATGCGTACCGGCATTGCCCTGTTGCTCGCCGCCGCGCCGCTCGCGGCCCAGACGCCCTCCCCCCGCCCCTTCCAGGCGACGGACTACTACCGGATGACCTTCGTCGGCGACCCGGTGCTCTCCCCCGATGGCCGGCGCGCGGCGTTCACGGTGACGACGGTCGTCGAAGACAAGGACCGCCGCCACACCGAGATTTGGATGGCGCCGACCGACGGCTCCGCGCCGCCGTACCGTTTTACGAGCCCCTCGTTCGAAGCGGGCGGGCCGACGTGGTCGCCGGACGGCTCCCTGCTCGTCTTCACCAGCCACCGCGAGGGCGCCGACGACGACGTGTGGTTCCTGCGCACCGGCCCGTTCGGCGGCGAGGCCTACCAGGTGACCGGCGTCCACGCGCTGCCGGCGTTCTCGCCCGACGGCCGTCAGCTGCTCTACGCGTGGCGCGGCAAAGACTCCGACAGCCTGAAGCAGCAGCCCTGGCGCGAGCGCGTCTCCCCGATCGCCGTCACCCGGGGCACGGACCCCAAGCGGTTCGACGGCCGGGTCTACACCTCGCTCCCGTTCCTCGCGGACGAGCGTGGCCTGATCCCGCCGCGCGAGACGCGGCGGCCGGCGCACCTGTACGCGGTCGCGATTGACGGCGGGACGCCGCTACAGCTCACCGACGGCGACCTGAGCCAGACGCAGCCCGCCTGGTCACCGGACGGGAAGCAGGTCGCGTTCGTGCAGGATTCGACCGAGCCCGATGAGATCCGGCGCGACGTGCGCCCGCAGCTCTATGTGCTCACGATCGGTGATAAGACGGCCCGCCGGATCGAAACCGGATTCGTCGAGAATCAGGCGCCCGACTGGTCACCCGACGGCCGCGCGCTCGCCTTCGTGTGCTCGAAAGGCCGGGGCGAGGAGAACGACGTGTGCGTCGTTCCCACCGCCGGCGGAGCGGTCCGGAGCCTCACCTCGACCTGGGCGCTCGACCCGCAGAACCCCTCCTGGTCGCCGGACGGAAAGACCGTCTACTTCTCGGCCGAGACCCACGGCAACGTGCACCTGTTCGCCGTGCCCGCCGCCGGCGGGCCGGTGCGGCAGGTCACTCAGGGCGAGCGCACCTTGCGCGGCTTCTCGCTGAGCCGGGACGGCAGGACGTTGGCGTACACGGCGAGCGACGTCACGCACCCGGCGGAGCTGTTCGTGGCCCCGACCTCAGGAGGCCCCGAGAAGCGGCTCACGACGTTCAACGACGCCTGGCTCGGACAGCTCGCCGCGATTCCAGCGGATACGTTCTGGCTGAACGGCGTCGGCGGGCTGAAGGTCGAGTGCTGGCTGATGAAGCCATACGGGTGGCAGGCGGGCCGCAAGTACCCACTGGTACTGACGATTCACGGCGGGCCTCATTCGAACTACGGCAACATCTTCTTCCCCGAATTCCAAATGCTCGCCGGACAGGGCTATTGGGTGCTGTTCACCAATCCGCGGGGCTCGTCGGGCTACGGCCACGCGTTCACCTATGCCACACGCAACCGCTGGGGGATGGAGGATTATCAGGACCTGATGCAGGCGGTCGACGCAAGCGTAGCCCGCGGCGGCGTGGACACGACGCGCCTGGCGGTGCTGGGAGGCTCCTACGGCGGGTTCATGACCAACTGGGTCGTCGGCCACACCAGCCGTTTCGCGGTGGCGGAGACCGACCGCTCGATCTTCAACTGGTATTCGTGGTACGGCTCGTCGGACGCGCAGGGCCTCACCGACTACGAGTTCGCGGGCGAGCCTTGGGGGAGCGACTCGCTGTACCGCGCGCTGTCGCCCATGACGTTCACGAAGAACATCCGCACCCCGATGCTGATCGTGCACAGCGAGGACGACCGCCGCACCCCGATCACGAACGCCGAACAGCTGTTCGTGACGCTGCGCGAGCGCGGCGTCCCGGCTGAGTTCGTGCGCTACCCGCGGTCCTTCCACGGCCTGTCGCGCACCGGACCGCCGTGGCTCCTCGTGGACCGCTTGGAACGCATCCGCACCTGGTTCGCGCATTGGTTGGGGACGGGGACCGAGCCCGCCCGGGCAGTCGGGGCGCCGACGCGCTGACGCCCCGCGCCCCATGACCCTCCGCCGTCTCGCCCCGATTGTGTGCGCGGCGCTGTGCGCGACACCGGTGGCGGCGCAACGTCCCCGCCGCCCGGTGGCGTCCGCGCCCCGCGCCGCGCCGCGCATTCCCACGCCGCGGTCCATCCTGGGGTTCGAGCCCGGTGAGGACCGCAAGCTCGCCGACTGGCCCGCGCTGGTCCGCTACTACCAGGCGCTCGCCCAGGCCAGCAACCGCGTGGACTTCCGCGAGCTCGGCAAGTCCACTCTGGGGGCGCCCTTCGTCGCGCTCGTGATATCGAGTCCCCAGAACCTGCGCCGGCTCGACGTCTACCGGCGGCTGAACGCCAAGCTCGCGGACCCGCGCACGCTCGGCTCGAGCCGCGACGCAACCGAGACGCTGCGCGACGGCAAAGCGGTCGTGTTGATCACCGGCGGGATCCACTCGACCGAGGTCGGAGGCAATCTCACTCCCGCCCTGCTCGCCTACCGGCTCGCGACCGACACCAGCGCCGAAACGCGGCAGATCCTCGACAACGTCGTCCTCTGGCTGGTGCCGTCCCTCAACCCCGACGGGGTCACCATCGTCACCCGCTGGTACAATCGGACGCTGGGCACCACCGCCGAGGGCACCGAGCCCCCCGAGCTCTATCACCACTACACCGGTCACGACGACAACCGCGATTGGTACGCGTTCACGCAAGTCGAGACGCGACTCACGGTGGATTCGCTCTACAACGTGTGGCACCCCCAGATCGTCCACGACATCCACCAGCAGGGTCGCACCGGGTCGCGGTTGTTCCTGCCGCCGTACTTGGATCCCATCGAGCCGAACGTCGACCCGCTGCTGGTGGACGGAGACAACGCGCTAGGCACCGCGATGGCCTGGGAGCTGGCCGGCCAGGGCAAGACCGGCATCGCCATCAACGCCATCTACGATGCGTGGACGCCGGCGCGCGCCTACCAGCACTATCACGGCGGGGTGCGCATCCTGTCGGAAGCGGCGAGCGCGAACCTCGCCACGCCCGTCTCGGTTCCCTTCGACCAGCTCACCCCGCGCTCGCGCGGGTTCAACCCCCTCGAGCGCTCGTGGAATTTCACGAACCCGTGGCCCGGGGGCCGCTGGAGCCTGCGCGACATCGTCACCTACCAGACCGACGCGGCTTACGCGCTGCTCGGCAACGCCGCGCGCTACCGCGCCCGCTGGCTCGCGAACTTCCTGGCCGTCGGGTCGCGGGCGGTCCGCGGCTGGCGCGGCTGGCCGTATGCGTATGTGATCCCGAAGGGTCAGGACTCGATCGCCACGGCGACGCTGCTCGGCATCCTGCAGCGCGGCCAGGTCGAGGTGCGCACGGCCCTGCAGCCGTTCACCGCCGCCGGCGAGCGCGTGGCCCCGGGCAGCTTCGTGATGGTCATGCGCCAGCCGTACGCGGCGTTCGCGAAAGCCCTGCTCGAAGTGCAACACTACCCCGATCGCCGGCTGTATCCCGGAGGCCCACCGGAGCGGCCGTATGACGTCACCGCCCACACGCTGCCGCTGCTGATGGGCGTGACCGCGTTCCCGGTCCAGGACTCGATCCGTGCCCCGCTCTCCGCGCCGGTCGCCGCGCCGCGGGCGACTCCAGGGTACCAAGGCTTCGGGCAGGGCGTAGCGCCCCGGGTGGGGCTGTATCGCTCCTACGATGCGTCGATGGACGAGGGCTGGACGCGCTGGGTGTTCGACACGTGGAAGGTGCCGTATGTGTCGCTGGTGGATTCCGTCGTGCGCGCCGGTCGGCTCAAGCAGAAGTTCGACGTCATCATCCTCCCGGATCAGTCGCCTCGAGAGCTGCTCGAAGGACTCGCCACGCGCATCTACCCGGCCCCCTACGCGGGCGGCCTGGGCGACGACGGCGCGCAGGCACTGCGGCAGTTCGTCGACGACGGCGGCACCCTCGTCGCGCTCAACAACGCCAGCCGCTTCGCGATTCAGACGCTGCTGCTGCCGGTGCGCAATGTGCTGGAGGGACTCTCCGACGACGACTTCTACGCTCCGGGCTCGATCTTCCGCATCGAGCTCGACACGACGCACGCCGTGACGAAGCGGATGCCGTCGCAAAGTATCGCCTGGTTCGAGAGCGGGCCGGCGTTCGACGTGCTGGATTCGAGTCTGGTGCGGATCATCGCCCGCTATCCGGACGACCCCGATCAGCTGCTGTTGTCCGGCTGGGTGCTCCACCCCGACCGCGTCGCCGGGCGGGCCGCGATCCTGGAGGTCCGGCAGGGACAGGGCCGGGCGATTCTCTTCGGCTTCCGACCCCAGTTTCGGGGCCAGAGTCTGGCGACTTACCCCTTGTTGTTCAACAGCTTGCAGTTGCGATAGGTGACGTCCGCCCTTGCCCGGGCGGGGGCCGTTTCCTATTGTGGTACCCCTTATGCGAATGGCCTGGCGGGCAGGCGCCCTCTTGCTCTGGGCCGCGATCTCCCATCGCGGCCTTTTTGCGCAGGGAGTGGGCGCCGACGGCCCGCCACGGCTGACGCCCATTCCGGTCGACCAGCTGCCCGGGAAGCTCACGGCCCAGGACCTCCGCTACATGCAGCCCGAGCCGCTGGTGTTCACGACGCCGCGCACGGTCAAGGCGCTGTACGTGAACGCGTGGGCGTTCGGATCCAACAAGCTGTGGCAGCTGGTGCGTCTCGCCGACTCCACGGAGATCAACGCCCTCGTCGTCGACGTGAAGGATGATACGGGCTGCATGCTTTATCCGTCGCAGGTGCGGACCGCCGAGGAGATCGGCGCCAACACGTGCGTGCGCACGAAGAGCATCCGCGCGCGCCTCGACACCGTTCTCGCGCACGGGATTTATCCGATCGCGCGCATCGTCGTCGCCAAAGATCCGCTGCTCGCGGAGGGGAAGCCGCTGTGGTCGGTGCAGAGCACCAACGGCGGCCTTTGGCGGGACCGCATCGACATCGCGTGGGTGGACGCGTACAACGATTCGGTGTGGGTCTACGCCGCCCAGCTCGCCGCGGAGGCGGTGCGTCTCGGCTTCGCCGAGGTGCAGTTCGACTACGTCCGCTTCCCCGACGAGCCGAAAGAGCGCCTCGCCACGGCGATCTTCGCGGCGCGGCGCCCGGGCGAGAGTCAGCGTTCCTCGGTACGCCGCCACATCGAGCTGCTGCGCCGTCGCCTCGAGCCGACCGGCGCGCCCGTCACCTTCGACATCTTCGGCCTGACCGCGTCGGCCGTAGGCGATCTCGGGATCGGTCAGGTGTGGGAGGACTTTGCCGGCGTGGGCGACGTCGTGCTCCCGATGGTGTATCCGAGCCACTACTATCCCGGGGCGTTCGGCTTCGCGCATCCCAACGCGGAGCCCTACCGCATCGTGCGCGCCGCGCTTCGGGAAGCGATCGCGCGCAACCTCGCCACGGGCGGCACCGCCCAGATCCGCCCCTACCTCCAGGCGTTCACGCTGGGCCGCCGCCGGCCGCGGTACACGCCGTTCGAGATCCGCGAGCAGATCCGCGCGGCGGAGGAGCTGGGGATCCGCTCGTGGGTGCTGTGGAACCCCCGCAGCGTCTACCCCCGCGACGCCCTGCGACCCTACCCGGTCGTGGTGCGGGCCGCGGTGGCGCCTTCCGGCGGGGAGCAATAGCAGCGATACTGCGGCATCACCCGGAGCGACTCATGAAGCGTCCGACCGCGATCCTCTGCGCCGCCCTCGCGGCGGCCCTCGCCTGTTCCAAGAACTCCACTGCCCCAGACCCCGATGTCATCGACGGCCCGGAGATGGCCGCAGTCCGGACGTCGCTCGATTCGGCGCTCAAGAACGACAGCAACTACGCCATCCTCCGAACGATCGTGTTCGGACTCCTGGACCGCGCCTCGCACATCACCGACGCCGCCGGCGAGACCCGTATCGCCGGGTTCCAACTCGACATCGATGCGACGAAGGGCACCCAACCCTTCGTGGCTCAACTGAGCGGGGTGCTCGCCTGGCGAGGCTACTCGCCCGCGACGCACACCGTGGACTCAGTGACGTTCGTGATCGGAACGGGCCTGAACGCACCCGTCAGCGACACCCTCCAGCCCAGCTTCTCACCCGCCAATGCGGGCGAGGGGACGGGGTTCATCATTCATGAGGCACCCGACTCCACGGTGACGGCGTGGAAGGCCCGCACCGGTGCCTTGCACGTAACTACCACGTCATATGGCAGCGGAGACACGCATTCGGCAAATGGGCTGACCATCACGGTGTATCGCGGTTCCCTCACGGGGGACTACCACATCGGCGGGCTGAGCGTTCCGGATTCAACGACCGCCAACCGGAGCACGGCAAGCTTCTCGACCGGCGTCCGCGCGGTGAAGACCCGGATTACAGGGACGATTCCCTAGGGGGTGAGGACCCGCCCCGGCTCCCATTCCGTGATGTAGCCGGCGATCGCCGAGGCAGCGACGGTGTAGGGGTTGGCGAGGTAGAGCTGGCCGGGCCCCGAGCGGCCCGGGAAGTTGCGGTTGATGGCGCTGATCGTCACTTCCTCCTTGGTGCGCGACACCCCCGGGCCCGCGTTGATGCACGCGCCGCACGACGGCTCCAGAAACGTCGCGCCCACACGGCTGAAAACGTCGAGGTACCCCCGCTCCGCGCAGTAGCGCTTCACGTCCTGCGAGCCGCACTGGATGAAGAACTTCACCCAGGGCGCCACCCGATCTCCGCGGTCCACCGCTTCCTGCAGCACGCGGGCGTACATGTCCATGTCTTCCTTCTTTCCCGCCGTGCAGGAGCCCGCGTACGCGATGCCGACCTTCACGCGATCGGCGAGCTCTTCGATCAGCAATCCGTTGCCGGGATCACCCGGCAGCGCCACCATTGGCTTGAGCCGCGAGGCGTCGAACTCCAGCACCTCGCAGTATTCGGCATCAGCGTCGCTGGCGAGCCCGGCACACAACGGCTCGGCCTCCGCCCGGGACATGCCCCGGTACGCCATGAGATACTCGACCGTCGTCTCGTCCGGGGCGACGTATCCGGTGAACCCGCCCACTTCCGCGGTCATGTTCGTCATCGTGGCGCGCTCATCAACCGACAGCGTCTCGACAGCTTCACCGCAGTACTCGACCAGTTTGCCGATCGCCTGGCCACTCTTGATATAGGGATGGCGCAGGATCTCGAGCATGAAGTCCTTCGCCGTGACGTTGTCGGGCTTCGTGCCGCGGACCACGACTTTCACGGTCTCCGGGACCTTCACCCGCACATCCTTGGTGATCCACGAGTTGAAGATCGCTGTGGTGCCGACGCCGAACGCCACACAGCCGACGGCCCCGGCGTGCGGGGTGTGCGAATCCGAGCCGATGATCACCTGCCCGGGGAGCGCGTGCGCCTCCAGAATCTTGGAGTGGCAGATCGCCTCCGCGCCGTGCACCCCGAGCCGCAGTTCGCCGTACAGCTTGATGCCCTGCGCCACCGCGAATTCCCGCTGCTTCACTTCCAGCTGGTTGGCGACGTCGAGCAGCCCTTCCTTGACGCGCTCCGGCGTCATCGCTTCGGCGAGGAACGTGAGGTGGTCGCGGAAGAACAGCACCGAGCCGGGATCGTTGACCTTGCCGCCCTGGCCCACGAGCTGTTCGAAGAAGATCGCCGCCATCGGGGTCACGTACTCGTGGCTGAACCGGATATCGGTTCCCACGAACCCCTCGTCCCCCGGCTTGACCGCCGGGACGCCGACCGTCCCGTGTGCGAGATCCACCACCCACTGGCGCGCGAGGATCTTCTCGCCGAGGGTCATCGGGCGCCGCGGCGTGGTCGGGGCGGCCGGGGCGACTTTCCCCTGGAGCCGGGCGACGTTGTAGTTGAACAGACCGCCGTACTCGATGATCCCCCGGGTGATCTCGCCTTCCCCGGCGGTGAACGCCGACAACGGCAGCTCGTCGCCGCGGCGGACTTTCTCGATGATCGAGAAATCGGTCGTCGTCAGCACCCCCAGGTTCTGACAATTCTCCCGGTAGATGCGCTCGATATTCTCGGCGATCACGAGCTTGATGCCCGCACACATCTCGGCGTAGGGGGACTGCTCACGCGACGACCCCTTCCCGCGCCGCTTGCCCGACACCGACGCCACGTACCCGCCGCGCTTCACGGACCCTTTCGTGATCGGGAACTCGGTCCCGCACTTGAGCCCCAGATACGGGAACTCTCCGAGCGTGTCGTCGAAGTAGTAGCAGATATAGGCGGGGGTGATTTCGTCGGTCGAGATGTCGTCACGCAGCTTCTGCTCGGGACGCCACTCCAGATCCTGGCCCTCGAGCTGGTGCCGGACCAGGCCGGCGTCTTCGGTGAGAAAGAGGATGCGGCCCTTGAGCCGCACCTTGTCGGGGAGCTTGCCCACGGGCCGGGCCTTCAAGGCGTCCTTCATGCAGCTAAGATCACCCCTTACCGAGGGTCGATCAACGGCTGACGGTCGTGCAAGACTTTGCACCCGGCATTGCCTATCAGCCAGGCCGCGGGTAAGTTTGCGCCCGTTTTCATCCGCCGTCCCCCGGCTGCTATCAACCCAGGAGCGATTTCGTGGAGCTGCCCGCCTCGCATCGGCTGCCGCTCTCGTGGCTCTTGGAAGCGGCCAGCCCCCCGATCCAATACCGGGCGCTCGCCGAAGCGGCACCGGAATCGGCGCGCGATCCCGAGCTGCTCGCCACCCTGCGTCAGGCCGTTTTCGACTACAAGCCCGCTCACGCCATCGCGCGCAAGCAGCGGGACAGCGGGCTTTGGGGGGGCAACCTCATCGGGCCCGGACCGCTCAAAGCGTTCGGCTGGAAGGAGGCGGGCACGGTCTTCCAGTACCGCCGGCTCCTCGAGCTGGGGTGGCCGCCGGACCTGCGCCCGTTCCGGCTCACCGAGCGGTTCCTGTTCCGGCTGCTCTCGCGGGATGAGTCGCCCGAGCTGTTGGTCGAGTTCCAGCGCCCCGCCAAGGGAGACCCGGGATTCGCGCTGTGGGTGCGGCAAACGTTTCGCGAAGCCGCGGCCGCAGCACTCGCGCGCGCCGGGCACGCCGAGGACCCGCGCCTCCGGGGCGCCGCCCACAGGATCGCCAGCGACATCGTCATGTTCCTGCGGGGCGAGCTGGTCGAGAAACCGTTCCGGAAGGCACAGGGGAAGACGGTCCTCGATCCCCTCGCCTACCCGCCCACGTTGTTCTCGATGGAGATGCTGGCGTTTCTCCCCGTGCTACAGCGCGAGCGCGCGGGGTTTGTCGAGCGGCTGGGACACTACCTCTCCACGCCGGCCCCGCGGCGCGCGTTCTGGGTGCTGGCAGGCCGCAAGCTCCTGAAGCCGCTGTTCGTCATCCTCGGCGATCCGCTGCGCAGCGATGCCCAAGGCCGTGTGACGGACGTGGCCTTCGCGGTGTACTGGCTGGAACTGCTTGCCCGGCTGGGCGTGGTGCGGCAGGTGCCAAGCGCCTCGCGCGTGCTGGCGCGCCTGTTCAACGAATGCGACGATCAGGGAGTGTGGACGCCCAAGAATCTCCGCGCCATGCCCCGGTCGACCAATCCGGCGATCACGCACTATTGGCCGCTGGAGGGTCCGGGCAAGAGCCCGGCGCAACGACAAACGGACGTGACCTTCCGACTTGCGCTGATCGCGCGCCTCATGGGGTTGCCGATCGAAGTCATTTAGTAGTAGCTTTTGCTACTACGAAAGCCATCGATCTTACACCTTTTGGCTTCACTGCGACGGAGTCCCGCGTGTACGGGACGCTGTTGGGGTTGGGCCCGGCCACCGGCTACCAGGTCGCGCGAACGGCCCGGCTGGCCAGGGCGAACGCCTACGCCGCCCTCGAAGGATTGGTCACCCGTGGCGCGGCGATCCGGTCGGGTAGCCGGCCGATCCGCTTCCGCCCCGTCGACCCCCAAGGACTGCTCGCCCAAGTGGCCGCCCGACAGGGGGAGGCGCTCGACCGCCTCAGCCGTGCGCTCGAGTCCGCCGCCCGTCCCCCCGAGCCCGAGACGCACGCGGTGGACGGCGCTCGCGCGGTGGCGAACGTGATCCAGCAGTTCGTGGCGCGCGCCGAGCGCGAGGTGCGCGGCGTGCTGGCCGCCGAGCTGTGGCGGCCGACGCTCCCGGCATGGCGGCGCGCCGCGAGCCGCGCCACGCTGCACTTGCGCCTGGCCGGCGAGGCGGCCGACACCGCCGGCCTCGTCACGGAAACCGTGGCGCCAGAGACGCCGACCCTTCTCCTCGTGGACGACAGCTCCGCGATCACCGCCACTGGATCGGGCGACCAGCTCCAGGCCCTGTGGAGCTCTCACCCGCTGATCGTCGAGCTGGCGCGCCGCGCGCTTGGGGAGTCCCGGTGAGCGCTCGCTGCCTCCTCCCTGCGCTGCTCCTCGCCGCCTGCCGGGCGGCACCGCTACCGCCCGAGGCCCGCTGGCCTGCCGGCACGCCCTTCCGGGCCAGCGCGATCGTCGTGGACGGCACTCGTCTCCGCTACATCGACGCGGGGGCGGGACCGGCGGTCCTGCTGATTCACGGCTTCGGCGCCTCGATGTACTCCTGGCGCTACGCGATCGGCCCGCTCGCAGCCGCAGGCTACCGGGTGGTGGCGTTCGACAACCGCGGCTTCGGGTTCTCGGACAAACCCGACAGCGGCTACACGAACGCCGCGTACGCCCGCCTCGTCGTCGCGCTGCTCGATTCGCTGCGCATCGCTGACGCGGTGCTGGTCGGCCACTCGATGGGCGGGGAAATCGCCGCCGAGGTGGCGCTCGCCCACCCCGACCGCGTGCGAGCCCTGGCGCTGATCGACGCAGCCGGCACGGAGGTCCATTGGCCGGTGCTGCTGCGGGCAGCGCGTTGGCGGGTCGTCGGCGGCATCGCCAGCGGGCTGCGCGGCCGCGCGATCACCGCCCGGATCCTCCGCGGGATCTACGCCGATCCCACGAAAGTCACGGCCCAGGACGTGGACCAGTACTACGCGCCCGTCGCCGAGCCCGACTATGGACGCGCGTTGAAGGGGGTCTTGCGACAGTTTCGCTTCGACGCCCTGCGCGGCCAGCTGAGCGCGATTCAGGTCCCCACACTCCTGCTGTGGGGAACTGACGATCGGCTGATTCCGCCGTCGGTGGGCCGGCGCATGGCGGCGGAACTGCCGCGGGCGGCGTTCGTGTTCGTGCCCCGGGCCGGCCACGCGCCGCCCGAGGAACAGCCTGACGCGGTCAATCACCTCCTGCTCACGTTTCTCAAGGAAGGACTGCCCACGGTCCCCGAGAACCTCGCCGTGGCCCGTATTTACTCTGGACCAGCTCAGAGACTATATTTCCTCAACCACCTGGTTGATGAATGGTGAATTGCCTCCTAAGTTAGCCAACAACAGAGCGTTACGGATTATGACCGCGGCGAGACAAGAATTCGCTCGGCGCGGCTTTGATGGCGCGCGGGTGGATGCCATCGCCCGGCGAGCAGGCGTCAACAAGCAGCTCCTGTTCTACTACTATCACTCCAAGCGCGGGCTTTTCCACGCAGTCCTCAGCCAGGTCGCTGGGGAACTCGAGCACGCCCTGGCGGCACTGCCCGTAGCGGAAGGCCGCCCCTTGGAGCGGCTGGAACGCGTGCTCCAGGCTCAGTGCGACCATCTCTGGCAGCGGCCCGAGCTGGTGGCGCTGCTGGCGCAGACCGGGCGCGCCGACCTCGCGCCCTTCGCGCCGGCGATCAAGCGGCTGGTGGTGCTGTTGGCGGAGGGCCAGGGTCTGGGTCAGGTGCGCGATGACCTAGATCCCCACCTGACAGCGGCGCAAGCCCTCGTGTTGCTCGTAGGGTATTTGCAGCTGGAATCGGCGATCGCGGCGAGCGCCCCCGTCCTCGGCGCCGACGAGCCGGCCCTCCGGGAGCGGTGGAAGGAAGGGGCAGTGGCGCTGATTGTGAATGGCGTGCGCGCTGTGTAGGTGCGGGTGTCGGGTAAACGTCCCCGACACCCGGCACCCGCTACTTCTTTCCGACCATCCGGGGCTCCACCGGCGCTTCCCCGTCAAATACCAGCTGGCCGTCCTCATACCTGGCGCGC
>Ga0209158_1000418_pt1 | contig 32149 bp, 43 predicted proteins | sample GraSoiAngelo_140_FD_185897 | JGI IMG/M metagenome (GOLD analysis project Ga0209158, IMG submission 185897) | Grasslands soil microbial communities from the Angelo Coastal Reserve, California, USA - 14_0929_12_30cm (SPAdes) (version 2) | ecosystem: Environmental > Terrestrial > Soil > Grasslands ...
GACGAGCGCCTGCGTGCCGTTGCCGTGATGGACGTCCCAATCGACGATCAGCACGCGCGCCGCCCCGAGCCGCTGCGCGTGCCGCGCGGCCACCACCGCGTTGTTGACGAAGCAGAAACCCATCGCGCGGGCGGCCAGCGCGTGGTGACCGGGGGGCCGCGTCGCGCCGAACGCCCGGCCGGACGCGAGCCCGCATTCGACGGCGCCGATTGCTACCCCCGCCGCCGCGAGCACCGCCTCCCAGCTGGCCGGGCTCATCACCGTGTCCGCGTCGAGCGCGCCACCGCCAGCGTGCGCCAGCCCCTCCAACCCCTTCAGGTACTGTGCCGGGTGCACGCACTCGAGCTGCTCCCGGGTCGCCGGTCGCGCCTCATGCCACGTCACCAGGCCGGCCAGCTCCGGCGCGCGTAGCGCGCCGAGCACGGCATCGATCCGCTCGGGGCGCTCGGGGTGACCGGCGCCGGGATCGTGCAGCCGACAGGAGGGGTGATGAACGACGGGAACGGGCGGCGTGCCCATTCAATTGTGCAGGTGCTTGCCGTGCAGCAGATCGCGAATCGACTCCGCCTCGGCCCGCAGGTCGCGCCGGGCGCGCTCCAGCTCCGCCATCACCCGACGGTAGCGCCGCCATCCCAACACCACCAGCCCCGCCGCGACGAGGCACGCCCCGCCCCACAGGACCAGCATCACTCGATGCAGCGCCAGACCGCTGTATGCGAGCAGCACGCCGTCGAGCAGCAGGAAACCTACCGCAAACGTAGTCAGCGCACGACTCGGCGTACGGGGCTCTCGAGACATGATCAATGCACCGGCTGACGCCGCGCCGGCAACACGATGAACGGCGCGTTGGGCGCGACGGCGAGCGCCGCGAGGGTCGTCGACTCGTCGAGCACCTGCGCGCCGTGGAACTTCACGATGTACTCATCGAGCGGGAGGTTCGATCGCTTCAGCGCCTGGGCCAGGGCCTGGCGCTTGAGCTCCGCCACCGTGGTCGTCGGCTCGGCCGCCAGCAGCACCTGATCCCACACGTCCGTCACCATCACCCGCACGGCGAAACGCTCCATGACCGAGCTCACCCGACCTCCACACCGCTCTCGAGGGGGAGCGTCGAGAAAAACCGATCAAGCGCCTGATCGAAAAACAGTGTGGACGCCCGCACCCGCGTCTTCCCCGCCCCATCCGCCCAGGCCCGGATCACGACTTCCTCGCCGCCCTGACCTCGCAACACCGCGAACTGCGGTCCTTCTTTTTCCACGTAGGCGGCGGCGTGGGGGACCCGCTCGGCAAAGAACCGCTTGGCCCGCTCGAGCACCTCCGCCGGCGGCAACGCGACGCTGGTCGTGTGTGTCACAATGTGAGCAAAGATAACACCTGCAAACCTGACACGACTTGCCACGGTTGCAGCCCAAGGATTGTCATTGTGGCAAACCGAAGCCTCGACAAACCGGCACGCCCGTTGCGTGGCGTCCGTCGCGAGAACCGGCGAACCCGGGTTGGAAACGTCAACCAATGAACTAGAGGAGGTAATGAGATATGTCGGTCCTTCCCCGCATCTCCAGAGATCCGGCGCTGGCGGACTTCGTCGGCCTGAGCAACCGCCTCGGCCGCCTGTTGAACGACGGCCTGCTCGGCGTGGACTGGCAGCCGCGCGACGGCACCACCACGGCCTGGGTGCCGCCGGTGGACATCTTCGAGGAAGATCACGCCATCCGCATCACGGCGGAGATTCCCGGCGTACGCCCCGAGGACATGAAGCTGACCGTGGAGAACAATTTCCTCACGATTCAGGGCTCGAAGCAGCAGCTGGCCGAAGAGCGCGCCGACCGGGTGCATCGGTATGAGCGCACCTACGGAGCGTTCGAGCGCAGCTTCACGCTGCCCACGACCGTGGACGCGAATTCCATCAAGGCGAGTTACGAGAACGGCGTGCTGACCGTGACGCTGCCGAAGGTCGAGAAGGCCAAGCCGCGGCAGATCGATGTGCAGGTCGCTGCGAAGTAAGCGGCGGTGACGGTGCACGGCCTGTAGGGGCGCAGCATGCTGCGCCACTACGGCGTCTTGAGCAGCTCCGTCAGGTGTTGCACCACCTGGGAATTGGGCACCGCTGTCGCGCCCGCCTCCCGTGCCGCGCGCAACGCGTCCGGCCGCACGTGCGAGCCGAATGCCAGCACCGGGACACTGCGGCGCACGAACTCCACGACCCGGTCTGCGGCGGGCCCTCCGAGCTCGAGAACGGCGAGATCACACTGCGCCTCGTCGCGCGTCACCTCGCCGCCCGCGGCGGCGACCACGCCGGCGAGCTTGGAGCGGAACAGCAGGTCCGCGGTGACCAGCAGCACGCGCTTGCCCACCGCGATCAGCCCTGGAGCTTGCCCGTCAGGTAGCCGGCCAGGCGATCGGCAGCGACGCGCTCCTGCTTCAGGGTGTCGCGATCGCGCACCGTGACGGTCCCGTCCTGCGTCGACTGGCCGTCGATCGTGATGCCGAACGGTGTGCCCGCTTCGTCCTGGCGGCGGTAGCGCCGTCCGATGGACCCGCCGTCATCGTAGAACGCGTTGTGGGACTTGCGCAGGTCGTCGAAGATGCGGCGGGCGAGCTCCGGCATGCCATCCTTGTTCACCAGCGGGAAGACGGCCGCTTTGAGAGGTGCCAGCGCGGGGTGGAACCGCATGACCACGCGCTTTTCGCCCTCGACGTCTTCCTCGTTGTAGGCGTCGACCATCACCACGAGGGCCGTGCGATCGGCGCCCGCCGACGTTTCCACGACGTAGGGTACGAAGCGTTCGTTCGTGGCGGGATCCAGGTACTCGAGTTTCTTACCCGAGAATTCCTGGTGTCGCGACAGGTCGAAGTTCGTGCGGTTGTGGATACCCTCGAATTCCTGCCAGCCGAACGGAAACTCGTACTGGATGTCGTAAGCGTCCTTCGCGTAATGGGCGAGCTCTTCCTTCGTATGCTGATGAAAGCGCAGCTTCTCCGGCCGGATGCCCAGGCCGCCCAGCCACTTCATGCGCTCCTCACGCCAGAACTCGAACCATTCGAGGTCCGTGCCCGGCTTCACGAAGAACTGCATCTCCATCTGCTCGAACTCGCGCGTACGGAAGATGAAGTTCCCGGGTGTGATCTCGTTGCGGAATGCCTTCCCGATCTGGGCGATGCCGAAGGGAATCTTCTGCCGCGCCGACTGCAGCACGTTCAGGTAATTGACGTAGATGCCCTGCGCCGTCTCGGGGCGCAGGTACACGACCGCCGCCACTTCCTCGACCGGGCCCATGAACGTCTTGAACATGAGGTTGAACATGCGCGGCGCCGTGAGCGTGCCCTTGCTCCCGCACACCGGACACTGCGCCGTCGGCTCGCCCGGAGTGCCTTTGATACGAGGGTCGTCGGCCCGAAACCGGTTCTTGCAGTGTTTGCAGTCCACCAGGGGATCGGTAAAGCCAGCCACGTGGCCCGACGCCTCCCAGACCTTCGGGTGCATCAGGATCGCCGCGTCGAGCCCCTCGATGTCCTCGCGCTCGTGCACCATGGAGCGCCACCAGCGCTCCTTGATGTTTTTCTTGAGCTCGACACCCAGCGGCCCGTAGTCCCACACGGAGCCGAGGCCGCCGTAGATCTCCGAAGACTGAAACACGAAGCCGCGTCGCTTGGCGAGCGACACCAACTTCTCCATGATGTTGTCGGTAGGGGGCATAGAGGCCGGAAGATAGACGCGCCGCTAGGCGGCAGGCAACCCGAACGCCTGGCGCACCGCGCGCTCCGCGAGCACCGTCAGCCCGCGGGCGTCGAGCACCTTCCCCTCGCCGTCGAGCGCGTGCAGACCGATCAGTCCTTCGACCCGGCCCGCGATCACCGCCACTTTTTTCTTGGCGGCCTGCGCACGCCGCACTACTTCGCCCGACGCCTTACCCACGAGCGACGTGCGGTCGAAGGACCCTTCACCCGTGATCACCAGCTGCGCGTTGGCGAGCGCGGCGTCGAACCCCACGCGTGACAGCACCCACTCTGCTCCGGCGATGAGTTGCGCCTTGGCGAAGAACGCGAGTCCGGCGCCAAGCCCCCCCGCCGCGCCGCCTCCGGGGACCGTCGCGAGCTCGGCGCGGCCGTGGCGGGCCATCAGGTCGCCCAGGCGCTCGAGACCGCGGGACAGCAGCTTCACGCCCTCGACTCCCGCCCCCTTCTGCGGCGCGAACAGCGGCGCCGCCCCCTGTGGTCCCACCAGCGCCGTCGTCACATCGGCCAGGGCGACGACCCGGGCTTCGAGCGCCCAGCCCCCGTCGAGCACCGCGAGCTGGACCAGCGAGCCTCCGCCCTCGGGAAGAGCCGTGCCGGACGCATCCCGCAGCGACCACCCCAACCCCCGGGCCGCGCCCGTCCCGCCATCCACTGTCGCCGATCCGCCGAGCCCCACCACCACGGTCCGGGCACCGCGCTCGACGGCTTCCCACACCATCTCACCCACCCCTCGCGTGGTGGCCCGCAACGGATCCAGTTGATCCGGCTCGAGCAGCGCGATGCCGCAGGCCGTGGCGCTCTCGAAGATCGCGGTCTCCGCGTCGATCCAGCCGAGCTCACCCGACACCGGTTCACCTAGGGGGCCCGTGACCCTGACGTGCTCACGCAGCGACCCGGGTGGCAGCACTGCATCAAGCAACCCGTCACCGCCATCGGAGATCGGGCATTGCAGCACGGCGGCGCTGGGCACAGCGCGGCGCGCACCCGCGGAGATCGCTTCGGCGACCTGCCGGGGCCCCAGCGTGCCCTTGAATGCCGCCGGGGCGACGAGAATTACATCAGACATATTGCATTACGCATTGAATAGTGCATTATGCGGCACGTATCAGTGGAGTTGATGCATGCATCTCCTGCCGTGATCGCAATCGCAGTCAAGGCACTCTTCTTGCTTCTGACGCCAAGGCAGACGGCTTCGTCTCGCTCGCATCGGGTTCTAGGGCGCACGATGTCGAGCAGGCGATCACCCCCCAGGGGCAACTCTGGGGGGTTCGCTTTTTACGTGGTCGCAAATCCGGCCGCCGTGCTCCCGGCCGTTCTCGATGAAGACCTTGTTGGCCTCGAACCCGGAGCAGAGAACGCCCGCGATGTAGACGCCGGGAACGTTGGTCTCCATGGTGGCGGGGTCGTGTCCGGGCACGCCCGTGGTCTCGTCGACCGCCACGCCGAGCGAGCGCAGCAGGCTCAAATCAGCGCGGTAGCCCGTGAGTGCCAGCACGAAGTCCGCCGGCACCGTCTCCCGGTCGCCGTCCGGCTCACGGCGCACCACGACGTGGGAGCGCGCGATCTCGGTCACGCGGCTGCACCAGCGCACGGCCACGCGGCCCTCCTTGAGGCGGTTGGTGATGTCGGGCAAGACCCATGGTTTCACGCCGCGGTCGAAGTCGCCCAGGAAGTGCACCATCGTGACCCGCGCGTTCACGCGGCTGAGCTCGAGCGCGGCCTCGACGGCGCTGTTGCCCCCGCCCACGACCACCACGCGCTGCTGCCAGTAAGGGTGTGGCTCGACGAAGAAGTGCGACACGTGCGGCAGGTCTTCACCGGGGACGCCGAGCAGGTTGGGCGACTCGAAATACCCGGTCGCGCACACCACGTGGCGGCTGCGGATCGTCTCCGGGTCCGCGGCGCCCGGGTGGCGTGCCACGAGCTCGAACCCCTCGGGCGTACGCTGCACGCGCACGACCTCGTGATACTGGCGCACGTCCAGCTCGAAGTGCTCCGCCACCCGCCGGTAATACGCCAACGCTTCGCGCCGCGTGGGCTTGTCGCCGGCGCTGACGAACGGGACCCCGATCTCAAGTTTTTCGGGCGTGGAAAAGAACGTCATGTACAGCGGATAGCGTTGCAGGCTGGATACGACGGGCCCCTTGTCGAAGAGCGAGCAGGCGAGGTGCGCGCGCTTGGCAGCCACGCCCACGGCGAGCCCGCAGGGCCCCGCACCGATTACCGCAAGATCGAGCATCAACGGGACAGTGTCACGTCACTTCGATGATTTGGTCGCGGTGCGTACCCACGCTGACGTAGCGAATCGGGGCATGGGCCAGGTCCTGGAGCCGATCCAGGTAGGCCCGCGCGGCGGGCGGCAGGTCCGCCAGCCGTCGCACCATGCTCAAGGATCGCTGCCAGCCTGGCAGCGACTCGTACACCGGCTCGACCCGTCCGAGCCGCTCCACTTCGGCCGGCATCGAATCGAGCGCTTCCCCGTCGAGACGGTAGCCCACGCACACGGGGATTTCTGAGAACGAGTCGAGCACATCCAGCTTGGTCACCGCGAGGCCCGTGAGCCCATTGACCCGCACGGCGTAGCGCACGACCACCGCGTCGAACCAGCCGCAGCGGCGTGGGCGTCCCGTCGTGGCGCCGAACTCGTCACCCAGCTCCCGGATCTTCTCCCCGAGCGGCGGAGCGGCCTCGGTGGGCAGGGGTCCGTTGCCCACGCGTGTCGTGTATGCCTTCACCACGCCTAGCACCGCGTCGATGGCCGTGGGTCCGATCCCGGCACCAACCGCGGCGCCCCCGGCGGTCGTGTTGGAGGACGTGACGTACGGGTACGTGCCGTGGTCGACGTCGAGCAGCGCTCCCTGAGCGCCCTCGAGCAGCACCGACTCCCCGCGCTGCAACGCTTCCCACACGACGCGTCCCACGTCGACGGCGAGCGGCAGCAGGCGCGGCGCGAGTCGCTCGAGCAGCTGCACGTGCTCCGCGGCGTCGGCCCGCTCGGGCGAGCCCAGTACCTCGAGGAACTGGTTCGCCGCCTGCACCCGCGCGCACACGAGCTCCCGCGCGCGCCCGGGATTTCGCAGGTCGCCCACCCGGATGCCCCGCCGCCCGTACTTGTCCTCGTAGGTGGGTCCGATGCCGCGCCCGGTGGTGCCTATCTTCTCACTGGCTTCGCGGGCTCGGTCGAGCAGCTTGTGAAACGGGAGCGTCAGGTGCGCGCGCTCCGACACATACAGCTTGTGCTCGGTCCGCACGCCGCGCTCGCTCAATGCGTCGAGCTCCGTGAACAGCGTCTCTGGATCGAGCACGACGCCGTTGCCGACCAGGCAGATCGCTCCCTGGATTATCCCTGAGGGAATCTGGTGGAGCACGAACGCCCCGGCAGCGGTGTGCACGGTGTGCCCGGCGTTGGCGCCGCCCTGGTAGCGCACCACCAGGTCGGCACGCTCGGCGAGCACGTCGACGATCTTGCCTTTCCCCTCGTCGCCCCACTGGGCGCCGACCACGACCACGCAGTGCGTCTTGGGTCCGAACATGGCTCCCCAGCAAAAACGCCCCGACACGCGGGGCGTTGCAGTATCCTCCGTGGGAAGCTAGACCAGCGGGCAAGTGGCGTCAACGCACCCGTTCCCACCCCGCAGAGTGGGCCCATCTCCGGCGTCAGCGGGGAAAGGCCTCCGGAAGACCGCCGTCGACGGTAAGGATGTCCCCGGTGGTGAAGCGGAATCGCTCACTCGCTAGCAACACGGCGAGGTCCGCCACCGCTTCGGCCGGGATGAGCGAAACGCCCATGAGGGTGCGGCGGCGGTATGCCTCCAGCTGCGTTTCCACGGAGACCCCGCCGCTGGCAGCCCGCTCCTCGACGAACCGCCGGAACAGCGGCGTCTCGACTTGGTCGGCGTTGATGGCGTTCACCCGAATGCGGTCGCCGCCCAACTCGACGGCGGCGACGCGCAGCGCCTGCAACAGGGCAGCCTTGCTCCCGCCGTACGCCACAGCCTGCCGCCCGGGCACGAGCGCCGCCTTCGATACCGACGCAACGATCGAGCCGCCCGATCGCTGGCGTTGCATCACCGCCGCCGCGGCGCCCATGGCCAGGACGGCGCCGAGGTAGTGCACGTCGAGCTGTCGCTGGAGATCCTCGCGCCGGATGTCCGTCAGTCCCGCGAACCGGGGAGCCAGGCCCGCCGTGTAGAACAGACAATCGAGCCCGCCGAACTCAAGGACGGTGCGACGGACCAAGTGAGCGACACTCGCGTCGTCCCGGACGTCCACGGGGACGGCGACGGCGCGACCCGGGTGAGCCGCTCCGACCTCCGTCACCACCGTCTCCGCGGCCGCCTGGTCGAGATCCGCGACCACGACGTGCGCGCCTTCCTCGGCGAACCGCCGAACGGCGGCTCTTCCGATGCCGCTCCCGGCGCCAATCACCATGGCGACGTGACGGGGGACGAGGAGCGACGCGCGCTCCCGCGCATCCTGCTCCTCGGTCTTGCGCCGCTCCAGAGGCCAGTGCTCGAACGCGAACACCTCCGGCTCGGGAATGAACTGGAAAGCGTCGATCGCCTCGGCGTTCGCGATCGTCTCGAGCACGGCCCGATAACACAGATTGGCCGTCACCGCGCCCCGCTTGTCCCGGAACGCCGTGATCATCCCCAGCCCCGGCGCGAGCAGGACCTTGGCCCAGTCGTCGAGCGGCCGCTCCCCTCGGGCAGCATAGCGCCGGTGGTACTCCTCGTATTCTTGCCGCTGCTGCGCGATCTGGGTGCGGGCCGCGTCGGCTATGCGGTCCGGCGGCGCGGACGGATCCACGTCGAGCCAGAGAGGAAGGCGGCCGGCGCGCAGGATGTGCTCCGGCGTGGCCATCCCGCGGCGGACCACCGATGGCAGTCGCTCCGCCCCGAGGGCGGTCAAGATGTCGTCGGCGTCGTCGAAATGGAGGATCACCCGACCCCCCGCGGACGGCCCGAGCGCGCCGCGCACGATCGGCAGCACGAGTTCCGCGCAACGTCGGCGGACCTCCGCCGTCGCGATCGAGCGGGGTGTCGCCAGCACCGCTCGACCGCGCCGGCTCCGCTCGAGGTACTCCTCGATGTGGTTCACGACGCGCACGAGGCGCGCGTAGCACTCCGCCGGATCCGCTCCCCATACAACCAGGCCGTGATGCGCCAGCGCGAGGCCCGTGGCCCGCGGTGAAATGCCGTCCACCATGCCATTCACCATCTGGGCCAACGGGAACCCCGGGCGCACGTACGGAACGTAGAGGATCTCTTCGTGAAACAGCTCGGCGACGAGGCGCTCCGCCGTCGCGTCGCTCAAGTTCGTAAGGCTCATCGTGGCGACGTCGTGCGTGTGCGCGATGACCCGATGGGGAAGCAGCGAGTGCAGCGGAGTCTCGACACTAGGCTCTGGCCCGCCGGACTGCAGCATGCAGCTCGCCATGAACCGCATCATTTCGACGTCGCTCATCACCGCGACGTCCCGCAGCGCAGCCAGCCGCGGAAGCGACAGGTGTGCGAACCCGTCGCGCCCGATCGTGCGTAAGTCGGTGCCGCTGCCTTTCACCAGCAAGGCGTCGCCGAGCTTGATCGACGTGTTCCCGCCGCCCGGTTGCACAAGGCGTGGTTCCCGCCCGATGAGACGGGAGAGGTGGACGAGCTGGTCGAGCTCGTCGGCGCCCGGTGCAGGGCCGTCAGCCCAACGCTCGTCGACCCGCGGGGATACGACGTGACGGGTCATGGCCGTGTAAGATGCGCTCTCGCCGGCGACGCGCGAGCGATTCCTTAGCCCTCCCCGGAGACCGTGGGTAGGCGATCCGGCACGCAATCGGGCTGGCGGCGGGCCGCGATCCAGAGCCAGAGTCCCGCCGCGCTGAGGGTCGTGGCCGAGAGCTCGAGCCCGTGGTGCAGCGTGCCGATGGCGACGGCCGTCGGGAGTGGAACGCCCGCCTGGGTCAGGCCGAACGCCAGGACGCTCTCATAGACGCCGACATTTGCGATCGACACGGGAACGCTGATGCCAACGTTCAAGGCCGCCAGCGCGAGGACGAGTTGCGGGAGCGACAGCGGGAACCCCAAGGCGCTGCAGAGCACGCGCAGGGCGAGCAGCTCGGCGAACCACGCGCTCAAGCTGAAGGCGATGCTCGCGAGGAGCCTGCCGGGGTCCTTCAGGGCGGCCAGCCCCCTCACGAGCTCGCTTCGCAGCACGGTGACCCGCGCGAACCACTGGCGGCGCGCGTACCGAACGCCCAGAAGCACGGCTGCCAGCATGACTCCGGCCGCAAGTGTGACGCCCGAACTGGGGAGTCGCGCCCGGGCGCTGGCCGCAATCAGGCTGGCGGCACCGGTGACGCTGCAGAGGAGGACCAGTGATCCGACGTCCACGACCTTGTCGGCCAGGATTGCCCCGGTCGCCTTGGGCAGGCTGAGCGGCGCCGCGCCGCGGATGCGGTTCAGCAGCACCACCTTGAGCGCGTCCCCCGCGCGCGCTGGAGCGAAGATGTTGGCCCACTCTCCCAGTGAGAAGGCGTACGCCGTGCGCGCTATGGAGAGGGCGGCGTCTTGAGGGAGAATGGCCCAGAGCCGGCAGGCCTGACACGCCAGTTGGCACAGGACGAGGAGCAGCGCGGCCCCGACCCAGGCTATGGGCACGAGAGTCAGCTCCTGCCACACCGCGCGCGCCTCGGCCTGATGTGTCAGGGACACGGCCGCCACACCGGCCAAGAGTGCGGCGGAGACAAGCATGACCCGTCTTGACGGCTTCCACACGTCTGGCTTCACGGCTCGCTCCGCGCCATAACCCTGCTTCCGAGGCCGTTCGCCCGCCTCCCTCGGACCGTGTGCCACGCCAGCCGGAGTGCGGACCCGATGGTGCGCACCGGCCGATTGTCCAGCACCGAATCCCGGTACACGCACAGGAGGGCACACCCCTCCTCGCAGCCCTTGTAGGTGCGCCCCCATGCCCGAAGGTCCTGCCGTGTGTACTCGAGGATCGGTTTGTTCAGCCGACCTCGCTGGGCCGAACAAAACTGCGCTTTGCCGAATTCGTCCACGTAGAGAAAGCGCGATCCCGCCCGACACTTCCACTGCGGCCGCTGCCCTCTGAGCAGCTGCGCGCCGTACGCCTGGTCGAGAAACGCTTGGGGTGAGCGGTCGACGTAGTACTCCTTCCAAAGCTCGAGATACTGCTCGCCCTGGATTTGGATCGCTCCCCGAGCGTCGTGGAGCAGATCGATCGTCACGAGGAATCCGAGGTCCTTCAGTTCACGCATCGCCTCCGGGAAATCTCCGATGGTCTGCTCACACAGCACCATGTTGACGAACACGTCGAATTTCGCGAACCGACGCAGCAGGGCGAGCTTGGGCCGCGTCGTCTTGAGGCACTTCTGGATGTAGGCGGTCCGGTCGGCCCGGACGGCGTCGATGCTCACCTCCATATTGGCGAGCCCCGCGGCGTTGCACCGCTGGATGAGATCTTCTGTCAGGAGGAAGCCGTTGGTGGTGACAGAGACCTGTGCCCGGCGATCGCCGTAGGCGATGATCTCGGGGAGGTCCGGGTGCATCAATGGCTCCCCGCCCAACAGGGCGATGTTGACGACCCGTAGCCGGTGGAGGGCATCGATCCGCTGCTGCAAGATGTCGAGCGGAATGAAGTCCGAGACGTTGTCGTACTCCGTGCAGTAGCCGCAGCTCAGGTTGCACCGGCGAGTGACGATGAGTTGCGCCTCAAGTGGGGCCTTCTTGACGAGGACCCTCAGGGCTGTCCGGATCGGGTGTTTGACGCGCATAGATGCCTCCACTCGGGGGGAGGGCGCTGCTCCACAGAAAGTGTCTGACCGGACGATGACGAGGTGCACTCAAGCACATATCAAGATTGGAGAGTTCCCTCCAATCCCGCGGGAGTAGCGCGCCCCAGAAGCAAGCGACCGGCCAAGCGCCTACAGCGCTCAGCCGGTTTCGCAATGAGTCGCGTTCTAATATGGACGCTGGAACGAGGACCGCAAGGATGGGCTTCATCCTGGGAAGAGCGCCGCGGCGACCGCCCCCGCCACGCTGCGGGCGCCGTCCAACGTCAGTCGCGCGGCGGTATCCCGCAGCGTATGGACCACCCTGGTGGTGCCCCAGTCACCCCGCATGATCGTGACGCACTCGCGCGCCACGGCCGCGAGCGCCAGCCCATCCACCACCACGGGGAGCCAGCGGGCACGTCTCGCTTCGAGGGCACGCGCCACCCGGTCGACCGTCGCCCCACCGCGATGCATCAGCGCGATGGTGGCGCCACGGTCGTCGATGCCGTCGAAGTTGACGATGGTCGTGTCGGCGAGCAGGTTGGCCCGCTCCCGCACCAGGGCCCGAGCGCCCAGCAGGCCGAATTCCTCGGCGTCCGGAAAGATCACGCCGACTCGGGCCTCGGGCGGCAGGGTATCAACCGTGGCGAGTGCCGTGACAACGCCCGCCGCATTGTCGACGGCGCCCGCCGAGCGATTGGTCACCCGGTTGAGCGCGAGCAGGCCGGCTCCCGCGGCGCCGGCGCCGCCCAGCGCGGCGTCCAGGATACCCGGATGGACCGTGCCGAGTAGGGCGCGCAGCGCGAGTCCGAGCAGCTCGACCACGCCGACCCCGACCAGAGCCGCCGCACCGAGGCGCGCGGCCATGGAGAGTGGCTGGCCCTTCGAGTCGTAGTGCGCCACCAGCCACGTGACCACCCGGGGACCCGGACGGACGGCGATCAGGTTGACGCCCGAGAGCGGGACCCGGGCGAGCCGGTACAGCAGCGATCGACCGGTGAAGCGGTGCTCCATGACGACCAGGCCGCGGGCCGCGAGCTCGCGTGTCAGGAGCTCGCGTACGGGCTCGGCGGCGGCCGTGCCGGCGAGCCTGGGAATGGCCAGCTCGGCCAATAGGGCCCGATAGTCGATCACGCGGCGACGAGCTTGGCGACGCGCTCCCGGTCCGCCGCCGCAACGGGCGCCAGCGGAGCGCGCACCGGCCCGCCGTACAGGCCCCCTCCTACGGCGTCCATCGCCGCCTTCACCCCGGCCGGCCCGAGCTTGGCCACGATCTCCTTGTCGAGCGGCAGCAGACGCTCCTGGAGGTTGCCCGCGCGCGTACGGTCGCCGGCCCGGAACGCCGCGAGCATCCCGGCGCAGAGCTGGGCGGCGAAGCACGCCACCGCAAGAATGCCTCCGTCGCACCCCAGCTCGAGGCCCGCGTAGAGCAGCGAGCCGGAGCCGACGAGCACGGACCACCGGGGGACGGCATCGCGGTAGGCGGCGAGGTTCTTGACGTCCCCCGATGAGTCCTTAACCCCCACGATGTTGGGGTGGCTCGCGAGCTGCTGCAGCAGGGCGGCCGCGACGGGGAGGTGCGTGTACTTGGGAATGTTGTACACCAGCACCGGGATGGGACTCGCCTCGGCGACGGCGCGATAGTAATCGACCAGGCTCGCGGGCGAGACCGCCGCCGAGTAGTAGCTCGGGGGCCGGACGAGCACGGCGTCGGCACCCTCCGCGCCGGCCGCACGCGTGAGGGCCACCGCCTGTCGCGTGGATTCGGCGCCCGTGCCGGCCACGAGCCAGCGCTGGTCCGGCAGGACGTCCCTCACCCACGCCACCATGCGCCGCTGCTCGTCCGGGTCGAGCAGGGCCGACTCCCCCGTCGAGCCCGCCACTACCACCCCGTCGAGCCCATCGTGCACCAGGCGTAACACGTTGTCCCGCAGGTGGACCGGGGTGACCTCTCCGGTGGTCGGGTCGAACGGCGTCGTGATGGGCGCGAGTACGCCCGCGAGCTGCCGTGCCGTCACCGCTCCATCACCGACGCGGGGTCGCCTCCACGGGCGCGGCGACCCGGGCGTGGCGACGCTCGTCGCGCATCTGGCGCTCGAATTCCTTGGGGTTCGTGGCAGCCGCCACCGCCGCCTCGTAGGTCACCACCTCGTCCATCGCCAGGTCGATCAGGTGCTGGTCGAAGGTCTGCATCCCGAATTGGTCGCGTGCGTCGCGGATGTAGTCGTGGAGCTCGGGCGTGCGGGCGGGATCCTTGATCAGGTCGCGCGCGGCGGTGGTGCAGATCAAGACCTCCACGGCAGGCACCCGCCCGTGGCCGTCGGGGCGCGGCAGGAGCCGCTGCGACACCACGGCCTGGAGCGCCTCGCACAACCGCATCCGCGCGACCTCCTGTTCTTCGGCCGGGAACATCGAGACGAGGCGCGTGATCGTGCTGACGGCGTCGGGCGTATGCAGGCTGGAAATGACGAGATGCCCCGTCTCGGCCGCCTTCAGGGCCGTGTCGATCGTTTCGGCATCCGGCATCTCCCCGATCATGACGACATCGGGATCCTGGCGGAGCGCGGCGTGCAGGCCGGCCCGAAAGCCGTCGGTGTCCACGCCGATCTCCCGCTGCGTCACCGAGCTGTTGATGTCGCGATGCAGGAATTCGATCGGGTTCTCGAGCGTCACGACGTGCTTCTGCTGCGTCTGATTAATGTGGTTGACGAGCGCCGCCATGGTCGAGCTCTTCCCCGAGCCCGTCACGCCGGTCACGAGGATCATGCCTCGCTCGGCCGCCGCCACGGTGGTGAGAATCGCGGGCAGCTTGAGCGTGTCGAACGTGGGGACGTCGAACGGGATGACGCGCATGACGATCATGAACGACGAGCGTTGCCGCAGGATGTTCACGCGGAACCGCCCGACGCCGGGCATGCCCCAGGAGCAGTCGTAGTCCCGAAGCTTGTCCAACCGGGCACGGTCCTCGTCGTTGGCGATGAGATGCTGGGCGATGGCCCTGGTCTGCTCGGGGGTGAGGCGCTGCTTGGTGAACGGGACGAGTTTGCCGTCGATGCGTGCACGGAACACGTCCCCGGCCTTGATGTGGAGGTCGGACGCGCTGCGGTCGATCGCCGCCTTGATGATCTGCTCGATCCCGCGCTGGTGCGTTGCGGCGCTGGCGCGGGTGCTCTTGGACTTCTCGTCCACTAGTAGCCGGCCTCCGGGTCGACCGTGTTGGTGAGCGGGGACCCTGCAAGATAGCGGGTGATGTTGTCCACGATGAGGCCCGTCTCCCGGTCCCAGAACCGGGCCGTCACGGCGGCGACGTGGGGGCTCACGAGCACGCGCGGGTGGCGCCAAAAGGGATGGCCCGGCGGGAGCGGCTCCGTGGCGAACACGTCGAGGGCCGCACCACGCAGGCGTGAAGCGTCCAGCAGGTCGAGCAACGCGGTCTCGTCCAGGAGCGTGCCGCGCGACACATTGACGACGATCGCGTCGGTCGGGAGGCGTTCGAGCACCGCCCGGGTCACCGCCCCGTTCGTCTCCGCCGTGTGGGGCGCGGCGATCACGAAGCAATCGCTCTCCGCTGCGAGCCGCGGCAGTGCGTCGAAACCCATCACCCAGCGAACCCCGGGCGGCCCGCCCCGCTCCGGCCGCCGGCGGACCCCCGCAACGCACATGCCGAGCGCGAGGCCGCGCCGCGCGATCGCCGCGCCGATCCCGCCCAGGCCGAAGACGCCGAGCCGCAGCTCGGTGAATTCGCGGAACGGGACCGGGAGCGCCGTGAGTTCGCCGCTCGCCCAGTGCTCCGCGGCCTGAAACGCGCGCATCCGATCCAGGCCGCGGGCGAAGTAGGCGAGGGCCGCGATCGTCCAGTCGGCGATCGGCTCGGCGTGCACGGCGGCGCTGTTCGTGAGCACGATCCCGCTGCCGGCGACATGCGGCAGGCTCGCCCCGACACCGGCGGTGCCGGTATGGACCCAGCGCAGGGTCCCCCGCCCCGCCGCGGCCACGCCGGCCGGTACGCCATACCCTAGATAGATCTCCGCGCCGCGCGCGGCCGCGACTGCCTCGGGGCTCCCCGAGCCGCCGTCGCCGTCCGAGGCCGCTGGCGCGTGGACCTGGAGCACCTCCCAGCCGGAGCCGAGCGCCGCGCGGATCCTCTGCACGGTGGCGGGCGGGATCCGCCAGGCGGCGCGGGGCGACGCCAGGTCGACCACCAGCCGACGCGTCACTCGCCCGTGGAGACCGTGCGCACGCCCGGGTGATGCAGCAGGGCGATCATCACCTCGTCGTGCAGCCGCTTTGGTCCGCGCAGCGTGAACTCGATCACTAAGTCGACGTTCTCGCGCCGGCTCGCCTGACGCTCGATCTCGAGGCCGGTGCGGCGCACCACCGCCTCCAGCTCGTCCAGCGCGGTGGGCTCGGGGCGGGCGTGCACCAGGAGGGTGCTCTGCGTGGACTGCCGCGCCACCAGCCGCTCGACGCGCCCCAGCCCCTGGAGCACGACCAGCACCAGCAGCGTGGTGCCCGCGGCTTCCCAATACGAGGCGGCGCCCAGCGCCACGCCGATGGCGGCGACCACCCAGATCGTGGCGGCGCTCGTAAGGCCGACGACCGCGCCGCGCGCGTGCAGGATCGTTCCCGCGCCGATGAACCCCACGCCGGTCACGATCTGGGCCGCAATGCGCGTGGGATCGGCATTCCCCGCGGCCATCGCGACGGACAGCTTGGTGTAGAGCACCGAGCCGAGGCAGATCAGGATGTTGGTCCGCAGCCCCGCGGGCTTGCCGCCGAGCTCCCGCTCGAGCCCGATCGCGCCACCGAACAGGGTCGCGAGACACAGCTGGAGAAACAGCTCCAGGCGGAACATCTGGATGACGCTCGCGACGAAGTGCTGCATCAGCCGTCCGCCTCCCCGAGAAACCCCATGCGGCGTCGCACCTGGGCCATCGTGCGGCGCGCGATGGCGCGCGCTTTGGCCGCACCGCCGCGTAGCAGCTCCATCACCCTGCGCGGCTCCGCGCGCAGCGTCTCGGCCCGCTCGCGGATGGGTGTGAGCGCGGCTATCATATTGTCCGCCAGCACCCGTTTGCAGTCGAGACAGCCCCACCCCGCCGTACGGCAGTTGTGCGCCACCAGCGTGATCGTGTCGGGCGGGGAGAAGCCGTGGTGGATCGTAAAAATGTTGCAGACGTCCGGGTTGCCCGGGTCCTTGCGCGTGACCCGCGCGGGATCCGTGGCGGCGGGCTTGAGCTTTTCCCAGATGGTCTCGGGTGAGTCGAAGAGGCCGATCGTGTTGCCGAGACTCTTCGACATCTTGGCCTGACCGTCGAGCCCGAGCACTCGCTTGGCCGTGGAGAGCAGCGCCTGGGGCTCCGGGAACGCGAAGCCATCTGCGAAGCGGCTGTTCCAGCGGCGCGCGATCTCACGCATCAGCTCCAAGTGCTGGAGCTGGTCCTCGCCCACGGGCACGAGTGTTGCTTCGTACAGCAGCACGTCGGCCGCCTGGAGAACGGGGTAATTGAGGAGTCCCGCGGGCACGCTCGCCTGGCGCTGCGCCTTGTCCTTGAACTGGGTCTGGCGCTCGAGCTCGCCGAGCGGCGTGACGGTGTTCAGGAGCCAATTCAGCTCGGCGTGCTCCGGCACGTGTGACTGCACGAACACGATCGCCCGCTCGGGGTCGAGCCCGGAGGCGAACAGCCCGACCGCCATCTCGATCGTGCGCTGCGCCAGCGTCGCGGGGTCGTAGGCCTGCGTGATGGCGTGCAGGTCCACCACGGAGAAGAGGCAGTCGTGCTGGTGCTGCAGTCGAACCCAGTTCTGCACCGCGCCCAGATAGTTGCCGATGTGCAGCTCGCCCGAGGGCTGGATACCGGAGAAGACGCGCGCCATGGGCTCACAACCTACGCGGGTGGAGGCGAGCACCGCAAGGTGCGAGAACTCAAAGACTTAGTCGATGTGGCCCGGCGCGCCGCCGGGCGGGCGGCCGCCTTTCTTCGAGACACCACGCCGCCCTCCGAGGCGGACTGGATCGAGAAGGGCCCCCACGATTTCGTGACCCAGGCCGACCGAGGGGCGGAAGCGCTGATCACGGAGGCGCTCACGCGCGACGTGCCCGGAAGTACGGTCATGGGCGAAGAGCTGTCGCCGCACGTCGCGCCCGCGGGCGAGGTGGCGTGGATCGTGGACCCGCTCGACGGCACGACGAACTATCTGCACGGATACCCACAGTACGCAGTCTCGATCGCGTGCGCGGTGGGTGGCGCGCTGCGCGTGGGAGTCGTGCACGACGTCGCCCGTGATCTGGCGTACTGGGGTGGAGTGGGGCTCGGCGCCTGGCAAGGCGAACGCCCCATCCGGGTGTCGCGCGTCACGGAGCCGCGCCACGCGCTCGTCGGCACCGGGTTCCCGTTCAAGAATCTCCCGATGCTGCGCCGCTACCAGGACCAGTTCGCCGCGGTGATGGGAGCGACGAGCGGCATCCGCCGGGCCGGGGCCGCGGCGCTCGATCTTACGGACGTGGCGGCCGGCCGCCTCGACTGCTTCTGGGAGCTGACCCTAGCGCCGTGGGACATGGCGGCCGGCGTGGTACTCATCCGGGAAGCCGGTGGCATCGTGACCAGCCTGGACGGGTCGAACGACGTGCTGCAGCATGGTTCTCTCGTAGCCGGCAATCCGGGGCTGCATCGCTGGCTGACGGACTTGCTGCGGAGCGCATGACCGTGCCGGCTCCCCTCGTGGAGTGCGTCCCCAACTTCTCGGAAGGCCGCAATCCCGGGACCATTGAGGCCCTCCGCACGGCGCTCACCAGCGTCCCCGGCGTCCGGCTGCTCGACGTGCAGGCGGACACGTCCCACAATCGCTCCGTGTTCACGTTCGTCGCCCCTCCAGACGCGAGCGTCGAGGCCGCGCTGCGGGCCATGCGGGTCGCCACGGAACGGATCGACCTCACCAAGCATACGGGCGAGCACCCCCGCATGGGGGCGACCGACGTGGTACCCTTTGTCCCCGTGCGCGACGTGACGATGGAGCAGTGCGTCTCGCTCGCCCGGCGGCTGGGCGAGCGGGCGGCGGCCGAGCTCGAGATCCCGATCTATCTCTATGCCAAGGCGGCCCTGCGGCCCGAGCGGGAGCGCCTGCCGGACATCCGGAAGGGCGAGTTCGAAGGCCTCCGCGAGCGCATCGGCACCGATCCGGCCGCCGATCCGGACTTCGGCCCGCGCCGCATCCATCCCACCGCGGGCGCGACGGCCGTGGGGGCGCGACCCTTCCTGGTGGCGTTCAACATCTACCTCGACACGGCCGACGTGGGCGTCGCCAAAGAGATCGCGAAGCGGATCCGGACGTCGAGCGGCGGCCTGCCCGCGGTTCAAGCCTCCGGTTTCGAGGTCGGGGGACGGGCTCAGGTCTCGATGAACCTGCTCAACATCGACACGACGCCACCGGCCGCGGTGTACGGCGCCGTCGAGGCCGAGGCCCACGCCCGCGACGTCGCCGTCGTGCAGAGCGAGGTGGTGGGCCTCGTGCCCGAGCGGGCGATCCTGGGCGCGGGCGCCGCCGCGCTGCGGCTCGCCGACGCCGCCGACCACCTGCTCGAGGCGAAGATCCGGGCCGCCGAGGGACCGACCCTCGACGGCTGGCTCGAGGCCGTGGCCGGTGGGGCTCCCGTCCCCGGAGGCGGAAGCGCGGCGGCGCTCGCGGGCGCGCTGGCGGGCGCGCTGGTGGCGATGGTGGCCCGACTCACCGTGGGCCGGAAGACCTACGCGGCCGTCGAGCGGCGCGCCGCGGAGATCCTCATCGAAGCGGACACGCTGCGGAGCGCGTTGCGTCGCCTGGTCGACGACGACGCCGCCGCCTACGCGAAGGTCAGTGCGGCCTACGGCATTCCCAAGGACGACCCGAGCCGCGGCCGGGCAATCGACGCGGGGCTCGTCGGCGCGGCGCAACCGCCGGTCGAGGTCGCCCGGCGGGCCGCGCGCCTGGTCATGCTCGCGCGCGAGATCGCGGAGATCGGCAACAAGAATGCCCGCTCGGACGCCCGCGTCGCCGAGGCCCTGGCCCGGGCCGCCGTCGCCGGGGCGATCGAGAACGTCCGCGTGAACGTCGCCGGCCTGTCGGAGCCCGCGCACGGTAGCGCGATGCTGGAGGCGATCGCTCGCCTCGAGAGGGAAATCAGTCCGCGGTCGTGAGCACCCGCGGCGGCCCGCCATTCTCGACAATGGCCACCGTGTGCTCGAAGTGGGCGGAGAGCGAGCCGTCCTCGGTGACCACCGTCCACTTGTCGTCGAGCGTGCGGATGTCGGCCCCGCCCACGTTCACCATCGGCTCGATCGCGATGGTCATCCCCGGCACGAGGCGCGGTCCGCGTCGCGGCTTGCCGTAGTTCGGCACCTGCGGATCTTCGTGGAACGACGATCCGATCCCGTGTCCCACGAGCTCGCGCACGACGGAGTACCCCGCCCCCTCGGCCACCTGCTGAACGGCGTGCCCGATATCGCCGACATGGTTGCCGGCCCGCGCCTGGGCGACGCCGGCCGCGAGGGCGGTTCGCGTGGTGGCGAGCAGTCGCTCCGCGTCCGCGCTCACGGCGCCGACGGGAAACGTCGCCGCCGAGTCCGCGTGCAGCCCGTCGACCCACACCCCAACGTCGACGCTCAAGAGATCGCCGGCTTTGAGGACTCGCTTGGACGACGGGATGCCGTGGACCACCTCCTGGTTGATCGAGGTGCAGAGCGTGGCGGGGAAGTCGTACAACCCCTTGAATGAAGGGCGCGCCCCGGGGTGCGAGCGGATGAATTGCTCGGCCAGCCGGTCGAGCTCCTCCGTGGAGATGCCGGGGCGGACGTGGCGCGCCACGAGTGCGAGCGTTGCGGCGACGATGCGGCCGGCGGACGCCATCGTCTCGATCTCGCGGGGCGACTTGATCGTGATCATCGCCCGATGATCCGCTTGATCTCCGCCGCGATTTCGTCCACCCCGCCCACGCCCGGCACGCGCTTGACGATACCGCGCTCGGCGTAATGGGCGATGAGGGGCGCCGTGTCGCGCTGGTACACCTGCAGCCGCGTCCGGATGGCCTCGGGCGTATCGTCCGAGCGCCCTTCGTGGGCCGCCCGACCCGTCATCCGGCGCACCAGCTCTTCTTCAGGCACGTCGAGCAGGAGGATGTGATTGAGCCGCTGGCCACGCTCGCCGAGCGTGCGATCCACGAGCTCGGCCTGGACGGCGGTGCGGGGAAACCCATCGAGCACGGCCCCCTGCTGCGCCTCCGGCTTGGCGAGCTCCTCCTTGATCATGCTCAGGATCACGCTGTCGGGCACGAGCGAGCCTGCGTCCATGTACTTCTTCGCTTCGCGGCCGAGCGCCGTCTCGGCCTTCACGGCCGCGCGGAGAATGTCGCCGGTGGTGATCTTCGGCAGACCCAGCCGTTCAGCGAGGAGTCTTCCCTGGGTCCCCTTGCCTGAGCCAGGCGCGCCTAACAGGAGAATGAACACCGCATCCCTACATGTAGCGCTGGCGCCCGCGGAACTTGACGCGCCCTTCCTTCATGAAACCGTCGTAGTGGCGCAGCAGCAGATGCTGCTGCACCTGCTGCACCGTGTCGAGGGCCACGCCCACGACGATGAGCAGCGCCGTGCCGCCGAAGCCGAACGGCATGCCGAGGATGTTCGACACGACAATCGGTAGCATCGCCACGAGCGTCAGAAACAGCGCGCCCGGGAACGTGATCCGCGAGAGCACTTCGTCGATGTAGTCGGCCGTGGCGGCCCCGGGCTTCACGCCCGGGATGAACCCGCCCTGCTTCTTCAGGTTCTCCGCCAGATCCACCGGGTTGAAGATGATGGACGTGTAGAAGTAGGCGAAGAAGATGATCAGGATGGCATTCGAGATCACGTACACTGGCGACGTGACGCTGAAATACTCGGCGAGGTGCTTCAAGGTCTGGTTGCCGCTGAAGGCCGCGAGCGTCCCCGGCACGATGATGAGCGACTGCGCGAAGATGATCGGCATCACGTTGGCGGTATTGAGCCGCAGCGGGATGAACGTCTTCTGTCCCTCGCGGATGCGGCCGCGCCCCATCACCTTGCGCGGGATCTGTATCGGAATGCGGCGCGCGGCCACCGTCACCGCCACCGTGCCCGCGACCACCAGCACCATCACGACTAACACCGCGAGCAGCGTCGGCACGCTGAGGCTGCGCGCCTGGAGCGCCTCCATTGTGCGGATCGTCTCGGGCCAGATCCGCTCGACGATCGAGAAGAAGATCAGCAGGCTCGCCCCGTTGCCGATGCCTCGCTCCGTGATCTGCTCCCCGAGCCACATGACGAACACGCCGCCCGTGGTGAGGGTCAGCACGGTGGTCAGCCGGAAGAAGAACCCGGGATGGGCGACGGCGCCCGCAATCTGCTCGGTGAAGAGCGCGTAGCCGTACGCCTGGAACAGGCACAGCACTACGGTGGTGTAGCGGGTCCACTGCGTCAGCTTGCGCCGGCCCTCGTCGTCGCGCTGCATCTTCTCCACGACGGGGAACACGGGCGCGGCGAGCTGGAAGACGATGCTCGCCGAGATGTACGGCATGATCCCGAGCGCGAACACGGTCGCGCGGCCGAAGCTGCCGCCCGCGAACAGGTCGTACAGGCTGAACAGCGTGCCCTGCGCCTGGTTCCGCAAGTAGTCGGCGAGGGCCTGGACATTGACGCCGGGCGTGGCGATGTGCGCGCCCATGCGATACACGACCAGGCAGAGGAGCGTGAAGAGGATTTTCTCCTTCAGCTCCGGCACCTTGAACAGGTTGGGCAGCCGGGGGGCGGTCATGCGGTCAGCTCGCGATCGTGCCGCCCGCCTGCTCGATCTTCGAGCGGGCCGAGGCCGACACGGTCACGCCCTTCACACTGAACGTGCGCTGGACGTCTCCCATGCCGAGCAGCTTGATGGGGCGGTCCGGGCGGCGCACCAGCCCGGCGCCGAACAGGGTGTCGGGAGTGACTTCGACGCCCTCGGCGAGCTTCCCCAGGTGCCGCACGTTCACCACCTGCGCCGGCTGCTTGAACGGGTTGGTGAAGCCGCGCTTGGGGATACGGCGGATGAGCGGCATCTGCCCGCCCTCGAACCCCGGCCGGGTCTGGCCGCCGGAGCGCGCGGTCTGGCCTTTGCCGCCGCGGCCGGCGGTCTTGCCTATCCCTGAGCCGGGCCCGCGGCCCTTGCGGATGCGGGCCCGGTGCGAGCCGGGCGGCGCCCGCAGTCCCGACAGGGTGAGCGGGCGTACGTCCTCCGCAGGCACCTTGGCCCTGGGGGTCGGGCGTGCGCGCCGCGTCTTGGGCTTCGCCTTTCCCTTCGCCTTAGTCTTCGCCTTCGGCATCGTCTACTCCCCTGCCTTCGCGGGCGTCACCTCGATGAGATGACGCACCTGATGGAGCATGCCGCGGAGCGCCGGATGATCGGGCTTCACCACGCTGTCCTGGTGGTGCTTCAACCCCAGAGCCTCGAGCGTGCGCCGCTCGAACGCCGGCCGCCCGATCCCCGAGCGGACCTGGACGATCCGCAGCGAACCTTTGCCCGGGGGCGGCAGCGCCCGGTCGCGACCGGGCTTGCGCTTGCGGTACTTCCGGGTGGGCGGCAGCCTAGCCATGCACCGCCTCCTGTCGGGCCTTGTAGTGGATCGCCTCGAGCTCCACGCCGCGCTCCCGGGCGACGTGCCGCGCCGTCGTCAGATGCTGCAGGGCGTCGAGGGCGGCCCGTACCATATTATGCGGGTTGGTCGAGCCGAGACTCTTCGTGAGGATGTCGCGCACGCCGGCGCACTCCAGCACCGCACGCACCGCGCCTCCCGCGATGACCCCGGTGCCCGACGCGGCGGGCTTCAGGAGCACGCGCCCGGCGCCGTGATGGCCCACGATCTCGTGCGGAATCGTGGTGCCGGTGAGCGGCACCTCCATCATCCGACGGCGCGCGGCTTCCACGGCCTTGCGCACCGCTTCGCTGACCTCGTTCGCCTTGCCTGTCGCGACGCCGACATGCCCGTGCCCATCGCCCACGGCGACGAGCGCGTTGAAACCGAAGCGCCGCCCGCCCTTCACTACCTTCGCCACGCGATTGATCGCGATGACGTTCTCGATGAGCCCGTCGCCCTCACGCTGGCGCTCGCTCGAATCGCGCCGCTCGCCACCCCGCCCCCGGCCGCGACCGCCGCGGCCCCGTCCGCGCCCCCCCCCCCCCCCCCCCCCCCCCCCCCCCCCTCCGCCACCTCCGCCACCTCCGCCTCCCACTCCCCCGCCGCCGGCGGGACCGACGGCCGGCCGCTCTTCGGGATGCCCTTCGCCCCCTGCGTGCGCCGTCTCCGGCGCTTCCGTCGTCGCCGGTCCGGACGGACCCTCCGGGCCTGGCGGCCCGGGCTGGTGTTCGTTCGCCATTAGAACTCCAATCCGCCTTTGCGGGCGCCGTCGGCCACGGCCTTCACGCGCCCGTGATACTGGTAGCCGCCGCGGTCGAACACCACCTTGGTGATCCCCTTCGCCTTCGCCCTGACGGCGATGAGCCGTCCGAGCGCGAAGCTCTTCGCGGTCTTGCCTTTGCCCTCGACCTCGATGCCCTCGGACGAGTCGGCGGCGCCCACCAGCGTCACGCCGCGCGTGTCGTCCACGACCTGGGCATAGATGTGCTTCGAGGAGCGGAACACGACCAGACGCGGCCGCTCGGGGCTGCCCCCCACCTTGCGGCGCACCCGCAGGTGGCGCCGATACCGGCGGCTCGCCTGGGTTCGAACCTTATGGATCGCTCGCATGGTCTATTTCGCCGCCTGGGCGGTCTTGCCGGCCTTGCGCCGGACCTGCTCACCCACGTAGCGGACGCCCTTGCCCTTGTACGGCTCGGGCGGCCGGATGGCGCGGATCTCCGCGGCCACCTGCCCCACGAGCTCTTTATCGACGCCCTCGATCTTCAAGATCACGTTGTTGTCCACCGTGATCTTGATCCCCTGCGGCGCGTGGTAGGGGACCGGATGGGAGAACCCGACCACGAGTTGCACCCCGAACGGCTTCGGCTCCGCCTTGTAACCCACACCCTGAATCTCGAGCGCCTTCGCGAACCCCTTGGTCACGCCATCCACCATGTTGGCCACCAGGGTGCGGGTCAGGCCGTGGAGAGCCTTGTGGCGGCTCTCGTCGGAGGGTCGCCGCACCACGACGGTGTTGTCCTCGAGCGTGAGCGTGAGATCCGGATGCGCCAGACGGGTGATCTCGCCTTTCGGTCCCTTCACCGTGATCCGGCGCCCTTCGATCTGGACTGTGACGCCCTTGGGCAGTGGGACCGGTTTCCTGCCGATGCGCGACATGGTCCCCGCTCCTACCAGACTACCGCGAGCAGCTCGCCGCCCACGCGGGCGGTACGGGCTTCACGGTCGGTCATGAGCCCCTGCGGCGTCGACAGGATCGCCATGCCGAGGCCGTTCTTGACGCGCGGGATCTCGCGCGCTTTGACGTAGCGTCGCAGGCCCGGTGCCGACACGCGCTGCAGCTCGCGGATCACCGGCGAGTCATTGTGATACTTGAGGTACAGCCGCAGCAGCCCGTGACGTCCGTCGTCCAGCACTTTGAAGTCCTGGACGTAGTGGTTGTCGCGGAGCAACCGCGCGATTTCGACTTTCAGCTTCGACACCGGCATGTCCACCCGACGGTGGCCCGCCTGGCAGGCGTTGCGCACCCGGGTCAGCATGTCGGCGACGGGATCGATCACGCTCATCTCGCGTTCCGTCCTTTACCAGCTGGCTTTGCGCACGCCGGGAATTTCCCCGCGCAGCGCAAGCTCACGGAAACAAATGCGGCACAGCTTGAACTTGCGGAGCGTGCCCCGGCTGCGGCCGCACCGCTGGCAGCGGTAGTAGCCGCGTACCTTGAACTTCGGCTTCCGTTTGACCTTCTCCATCCAGGTCCGCTTCGCCATCGTCAGAATCTCCTAGCCGACCGCGACGGGGGCTTCGCCCCGGAAGGGCATCCCCAGCTCGCGCAACAGCGCCTGGGCGGTGTCGTCCCGCCCGGCGGTCGTCACGAGCGTGATATCCATGCCGTGGATCTTCTCGACCTTGTCGTAGTCGATCTCCGGGAAGATCATCTGCTCCTTGATCCCCACCGTGTAGTTGCCCCGGCCGTCGAAGCTGTCCGACGGCAGCCCGCGGAAGTCGCGCATGCGCGGCACCGCAATCGAGATGAACCGGTCGAGAAACTCGTACATCCGCGCGCCGCGGAGCGTCACGCTGCAGCCGACCGCCATCCCCGCGCGCAGGTTGAAGTTCGCGATCGCCTTCTTGGCCCGCGTCACCACGGGCTGCTGGCCGGTGATGGCGGCCAGCTCCGCCACGGCCGCTTCGAGCCCCTTGGGGTTCTTGGGCGCGTCCCCCATCCCGACGTTGAGCACGATCTTCACGAGCTTCGGGATCTCGTGCGGGTTCTTCAGGCCGAACTGCTGCGCCAGCCTGGAGCGCACCTTCTGCGCATAGTACTCGTGCAGTCGCGCCGGCGGCGCGGGCTCCGGCGGCGGCCCCTCGGGCTCCGCGGGGGCCGCTTTCTGACCCTCGGCCGGCTTCTTGCCCTTCTGTTTGTCCTTCTGCTTCCCCCGCGGCACGGCCGCGGGGCCGGGGGTGGCTGCCCCGTCCTCGGGGTGCTGCCTCGGTTCCTTGTCTTTTTCGTCGGCCATACTACTTCGCTTTCACGCGAGGAATCGGCTGGCCGGACTTGACCGCGATCCGCTCCGCCGTTCCATCCTTGTCGAGACGCCGCCGCACCCGCGTCGGCTCTCCCGACTTGGGGTCGAGCAGCATGACTTTCGACGCCGCGAGCGGGGCGGGCAGCTCGATGATGCCGCTCTCCTCGTTCGGCGTGGCGGCGCGCTTGTGCTTCTTCACGATGTTCACGCCTTCCACCACCACCCGGAACTCTTTGGGGTGCACGCGCAGCACTTTGCCTTCCTTCCCCCGATGCTCGCCCGAAATCACCCGCACCGTGTCGCCCTTGGCGATATGCAGCTTGTGGCGCTCGGGCTCCCGGGGCCCGGCGTCGCGGCGGCTCTTCTTGAAGACGAGCGGCTTCATGTCAGATCACCTCCGGCGCGAGCGATACGATCTTCATGAACCGTTTCTCGCGCAGCTCGCGCCCCACGGGTCCGAAGATACGGGTCGCGCGGGGCTCGCCCTGATCCGTGATGAGCACGGCGGCGTTCTCGTCGAACCGGATGTAGGAGCCGTCCCTGCGCTTGGTCTCCTTGGCCGTCCGCACGATCACCGCCTTCACCACCTCGCCCTTCTTGACCTGGCCGGTGGGAATCGCGTCCTTGATCGTGACCACGACGATGTCGCCCAGCCCGGCGTAGCGCCGCTTGGACCCGCCGAGCACGCGAATGACGAGGGCGCGCCGCGCGCCCGAATTGTCCGCGATCTTGAGTATCGACTCCTGCTGCACCACGGTTTCCCCCTCCGCCGCTACTTCGCGCGCTCGACGACTTCGACCACGCGCCAGCGCTTGGTCTTCGACAACGGGCGGGTCTCGACGATCCGCACCGTGTCGCCCGCCTTCGCGTCCGTCTCGTTGTGGGCCGCGACCTGTTTGGTGCGGACCACCTGCTTGCCGTAGAACCCGTGAGCGAAACGGCGCGTGAGCGAGACTGTGACGGTCTTCTGCATCTTGTCGCTCACCACCACGCCCGTGCGAACCTTGCGCCGGCCCCTCATGCCCGCTTCCTCTCCGCCAGAATGGTCTTGATGCGCGCGATCCCGCGGCGGATGGCGCGCAGCTGGAGCGGATTCCCGATCGCCTCGGTCGCCCGTCGGAACCCCAGGCGGAACCGCTCCTCCGTGAGCACCGCGAGCTGCTGCTCCAGCTCCTCGTTTTTCATCTCCCGCAGAGCCTCCGGCTTCTTGCGCGCCATCCTAGCGCTCCTCCCGCTTCACGAACTTCGACTTGATCGGCAGCTTGGCCGCCGCCAGATCGAGTGCCTTCCGCGCCAGGTCCTCGGCGATCCCTTCGAGCTCGAACATCACCCGCCCGGGCTTCACCACGGCCACCCATCCTTCGGGATTCCCCTTGCCCTTCCCCATCCGCGTCTCCGCCGGCTTCTTGGTGATCGGCTTGTCGGGGAAGAGCCGGATCCACACCTTACCGCCGCGCTTCATCTCGCGCGTCAGCGCCACGCGCGACGCCTCGATCTGCCGGTTGGTGATCCACCCGGGCTCGAGCGCCATGAGACCGTAATGGCCGAACGCGACGGTGTTGCCGCGCGTCGCCATCCCTTTGGTGCGGCCCTTGAACCGTTTGCGGAACTTGACGCGCTTCGGTGCCAGCATCCCGTCAGACCCCCGTCGAGTACGTCCGGCCCGAAAGCTCCTCGGTCATCTCGCGCGTGAAGATCCAGACCTTCACGCCGATCGTGCCGTAGGTCGTCATGGCCGTCGAGGTCGCGTAGTCGATGTCGGCGCGCAGCGTGTGCAACGGCACGCGTCCTTCATGGTAACCCTCGGTTCGCGCGATTTCCGCGCCCCCCAGCCGCCCCGCCGTCTTGATCTTGATGCCCTGCGCCCCCATCCGCATCGCGCTCTGGACCGCGCGCTTCATGGCACGCCGGAACGAGATGCGCTGCGTCAGCTGGTGGGCCACGGAGTCCGCGACGAGCTGCGCGTCGAGCTCCGGCCGTTTGATCTCTTCGACGTTGATGCCCACTTCCTTGCCCGTGAGCTGGGCCAGCTCGTCGCGCAGTTTGTCCACCTCGGCACCGCGCTTGCCGATCACCACGCCCGGCCGCCCCGTGTGCACCGTCACCGTGACCTTGCCCGGCTTGCGCTCGATGTGCACGTCCGCGATGGCCGCGTGGCTGAGCCGGGTCTTCAGGTACTTGCGGATCAGCTCGTCTTCTTTCAGGAGCTCGGGGAAGTCGCGCCGGGCGTAGTATCGCGAGCGCCACGGCTTGATGATCCCGAGCCGGAACCCGTAGGGATGTACTTTCTGGCCCACTTACCTGCTCCGTTTCTTCTTGGACGTGCCCGCCTGCTTGGCCTTGGTGCCCTTGCCCTGCTTACGCCCCGCCCTGACGGGCGGGGTTTCTTTGTCCTCCGCCGGCGCCGCCGCCTTGGCGGTCGGGGCCTTGGGCGCGCGCGTCTCCGCCGCGGCCTCCACGTGGATCTCCACGTGGCTGGTGCGCTTCAAGATCGGTGTGGCCCGGCCCATCGCGGCCGGCGTGAACCGCTTCAGGGTCGGCCCTTCATTCACCACCGCATACTTGACGCGCAGCCGGTCCACGTCGAGCGCCGCGTTCTCGCGCTGCGCCCGCTGCTCGGCGTTCGCCACCGCCGACTTGAGCACCTTGTGGATCTGCTTCGCGGCGAGCTTCTTCGAGAACCGGAGAATGGCGTAGGCCTCCGGCACCGCCCGGCCACGGATCTGATCGATCACGAGGCGCATCTTGCGCGCCGACTGGCGCACGGTCCGCTGGATCGCTCGGGCTTCCATCGACTACGCCGGTGGCTGCTCGGCGGCGGCTTCGGCTTCCCGCTCCTGCGCCGAGCCCTTGGCCGAATGGCCGCGGAACAGTCGCGTCGCCGCGAACTCGCCGAGCTTGTGGCCCACCATGTTCTCGGTGATGTACACCGGGATGAACTTGTTCCCGTTGTGCACCGCCAGGGTGTGGCCCACGAAGTCGGGCGTGATCGTGGAGCGCCGCGACCAGGTCTTGAAGACTTTCTTCTCGTTCTTGTCGTTCAGGGCCTGGATCTTCACCATGAGCGACGGCTCCACGTACGGCCCCTTCTTGACCGAGCGTCCCATTATTGTGTCGCCTTCCCGCGCTTGCGTCCGCGCACGATGAGCTTGGTCGACGGCTTCTTCTTGTGTCGCGTCTTCTTCCCCTCGACCTTGCCCCAGGGGTTGGTGGGTGGCCGGCCGCCCGACGTCTTGCCTTCGCCACCGCCCAGCGGGTGGTCGACGGGGTTCATCGCCACGCCGCGCACGCGGGGCATGCGTCCCAGCCAGCGGCTCTTGCCCGCCTTACCTATCGACAACAGCTCATGCTCGGCGTTCGACACTTCGCCGATCGTGGCGAGGCACTCGCCGCGCACCATGCGCATCTCCGTGGAGCGGAGCCGCAGCGTGACGTAATTGCCCTCCTTGGCCACCACCTGCACCCCGGTGCCCGCCGAGCGCGCCAGCTGGCCGCCGCGCCCGATCTTGAGCTCCACACTGTGCACCGTGGTGCCCAGCGGGATCTCGAACAACGGCATGGTGTTCCCGACGCGGATGTCCGAGCCCGGCCCTGAGACCACCGTGTCGCCCACGACAAGGCCCTTGGGAGCGAGGATGTAGCGCTTCTCGCCGTCCGCGTAGAACAGCAGCGCGATGCGCGCCGTCCGGTTCGGGTCGTACTCGATCGCCGCCACCTTGGCCGGCACGCCGAACTTCTCGCGCCGGAAGTCGATGCGGCGATACTGCCGCTTGTGACCGCCGCCCCGATACCGGGACGTGATGTGGCCTTTGTTGTTGCGGCCACCGGTGCCACGCTTCGGCTCGAGCAGCGACTTCTCCGGCGTCGTCTTCGTGATCTCCCCGAAGTCCGACACCGAACGGAACCGCGTCGCCGGCGTCACCGGCTTGAACTGTCGAATGCCCATGTCAGCCCTCGAACACTTGGATCGCGTCGCCCTCTTTGAGGGTCACGATCGCCTTCTTCCACGCCGGCCGCCGCCCCACGTAGCGACCGTAGCTCTTCCGCTTGGCGCGCATCACCAGCGTCCGCACGTCCGTCACGGTCACGTCGAACAGCGCCTCGATGGCCGCGCGGATCTGCGGCTTGGTGGCCTGCGACTGCACCCGAAACGCGTACTCCTTGCGAGCCTGAAACGCCGCCGACGTTTTCTCGGTGATGACCGGCCCCACGATCAAATGGTGCTGCTCAGGCATCCTCGGCCTCCGCCTTCTCGGTCGCGGCGCCCCCTCCCAGTGCCGGCAGCTCGGCGACCACCGCATCCGCCCACAGGATCTCATACGCCGTGGCATCGGCGAACCGCATCACGTGCACCTTCGGCAGGTTGCGACCCGACAGATAGACGTTGTGCGCGTGCGCCGCGCCGGCCGTCACCACCAGCACCTTCTTCTCCGCCACGCCCAGCTTGGCGAGCAGCTCCGCCAACGTCTTGGTTTTCGGCTTCTCGTACTCGAGCGCGTCCACCACGAACAGCGCACCCTCGCGCGCCCGGGCGTTCAGGGCCGATTTCTTCGCGAGCTGGCGCATCTTCTTGGGGATTCCCAAGCGGTAGCTGCGCGGGTGCGGGCCGAACACGATGCCGCCGTGCCGCCAGTGAGGCGCGCGGGTCGAGCCCTGCCGCGCCCGGCCGGTGCCCTTCTGGCGCCAGGGCTTCTGGTTCCCGCCCGAGACCTCGCTCCGGGTCCGCGTGTCGTGCGTCCCCTGGCGCTGGTTCGCGAGGTAGGTGATCACGGCACGGTGCAGCAGGTGCTCGTTCACCGTGCCGTCGAACAGCGCGGCGGGCAGCCGCACCGCCTTCTTCTTCGCGCCGGCAGCGGAATAGTGCGGGGCCTCAATCATGGCGGCTCCGGCCTGCTTGCTTGCGCACCGTGACGAGCCCGTTGAACGGCCCGGGTACCGAACCCCGCACGAACAGCAAGTTGCGCTCGGCGTCCACCTTCACCACGCGGAGGCCGAGCTCCGTAAAGCGCCGCGCTCCCATGTGGCCGGGCATCCGCTTGCCTTTGATGATGCGGGACGGGTCCGTGCCGGGCGCGATCGAGCCGGGCTTGCGGTGCCGGGTGTTGCCGTGAGTCTCGGGGCCGCCGCCGAAGTGATGGCGGTGCACCACGCCCTGGAACCCGCGGCCCTTGGTCACGCCCGTGATCTTCACACGGTCGCCCGCGGCGAAGATCGCCACGGTCACGCTCTCGCCCGGCTTGGGCGCCTCGCCCTCCGCGGCGAGCACGAAGCTCTGCAGCACGCGCGGCGCCGTCTCCAGACCGGCCTTCTTCACGTGGCCGGCCAGGGCCTTGGCCGTGCGCTTCGGCTTCTTGATGCCGAAGCCGAGCTGGATCTGGGTGCCCGCGACCTGCACCACCGGGCACGGACCCGCTTCGATGACCGTGACGGGCACGTGCGCGCCCTCGGCGTCGAACACGCGCGTCATGCCGAGCTTCCGGCCGATGAGTCCGGTCATCGCGCTACTGTACCTTGATCTCCACGTCCACGCCGGCCGGCAGATCGAGCTTGGTCAACGCGTCGATCGTCTGGGAGCGCGAATCGAGGATGTCGATCAGCCGCTTGTGCGTCTTCAGCTCGAACTGCTCGCGGCTCTTCTTGTCGATGTGCGGGCTGCGGAGCACGGTCCACAGCTGTCGCTTGGTCGGCAGCGGGATCGGCCCCGAGACCTGCGCGCCCGTCTTCTCCGCGGTGCGCACGATGTCGGCCGCGGCCTGGTCGATCAGGGCGTGGTCGAAGGCTTTGAGACGGATGCGGATTCTGCCAGCCATAAGGGCCCTCGCTACTTCAGGATCTTGGTGACCACGCCGGCGCCCACGGTGCGGCCGCCTTCGCGGATCGCGAACCGCAGCTGCTCCTCCATCGCAATCGGCGTGATCAGCTCGATCGTCATCTTCGTGTTGTCCCCCG
>Ga0209158_1000419_pt1 | contig 32124 bp, 30 predicted proteins | sample GraSoiAngelo_140_FD_185897 | JGI IMG/M metagenome (GOLD analysis project Ga0209158, IMG submission 185897) | Grasslands soil microbial communities from the Angelo Coastal Reserve, California, USA - 14_0929_12_30cm (SPAdes) (version 2) | ecosystem: Environmental > Terrestrial > Soil > Grasslands ...
CCAAGGTTGGGGTCGCGGGTTCGAGTCCCGTTTCCCGCTCTGGCACAGCGACGCGGGGTGGAGCAGTCTGGTAGCTCGCCGGGCTCATAACCCGGAGGTCGTGGGTTCAAATCCCACCCCCGCTACTACTAGACGGGTAGACGGAGAGACGGGTAGACGGAGAGCGGTGCGTAGGGCGGAGTCGCCGGGACTAGGGTCACTCTGCCCACTTCTAACTACGAACCGCTACCCGTCTACCCGTCTCTCCGTCTACCCGTCTAGTCTTTTCGGGCGGTTAGCTCAGTTGGTTAGAGCGCCACGTTGACATCGTGGAGGTCACTAGTTCGAATCTAGTACCGCCCACTACCGTCTAGGTTTTGCGCCCATAGCTCAACTGGATAGAGCGCTTGACTACGGATCAAGAGGCTGGGGGTTCGAGTCCTCCTGGGCGCATGCCGAAGTACGCGGCGACCGCGCAGACACCTGACACGGCGCCGCACAGGGCGAGCGGCAGCGCAACCGAGTACCTGAGCAGCCACCCACCGACCGCCGCCCCGGCGACCATGGTCACAACCGATGCAGCGCGCCTCGCCCAACCCCGGTTACTCCCGCCCGCGAGCCTCGAGTCCGCAGCCAGACCAGTCATCGTGAGGGTCAGTACGGTCGTGGTGAGGTCCGGTACCGCGAGCCTCCGTGCCGTGGCGTTGCGGATGCCCATGGCGAGCCCCGTGAGCGCGATGACGGCATAGACGCGTGTGGGCTCGATGGCGAGCGCCATCGCGGTGAACAACAGCGCCGCCTCGGCCCCAAACGCGACGCCGGTCCAGCGATGCCGGGGGCCGGCGCTCATGCGCGTCGCCACTCGCCCGCCGATCACGGCACCGAGGAGAAACGCCACCACTGCCGTTCCCGATCGCGGCGCGGACAACCCCTTCCCGCCCGCCGCAGCGAATCCCAGGAACACCACGTTCCCAGTCATATTCGCCGTGAACACGTGCCCGAGCGCGAGGTAGCTCACCGCATCAACGAGGCCGGTCACGACCGTGAGCCCAAGCAGCAGGGGCGCCAGGATGGGCTCGGGGGACGACGCTGATGCGGTCATGTTCCCTCCTCTGGAAGGCTGCTACCGTGCGGTGCCGCTCCCAGCCCCAATGTGCACGCGCGCTCCGTCGCGCAGATCGTCGGCCGGATTGACGACGACGACGCTCCCGTCCGCCAGGCCACCCGTGACCTCGACCCAGCTCCCGAGATCGCGGCCGAGAGTCACCGTCTGGTATCGGACCGTCGAGTCGGGACCCACCGTCACGACCTGCGGCGGGCCGTCGCGGATCACGAGCGCCGTGGCGGGCACGCGCAACGGGGGCGTGCCCGCGCCGAGCGCCAGCTGCACCTGGGCGTACATCCCCGGCAGGAACACGCCCGTCGGATTGGCCACCCGCACTTCCGTGAGCAGTGTCCGGGCGGTGGCATCGAGCGCGCCGGCGGTGCGCGCCACGCGCCCGCGCAGCGTGTCGCCGGGGAGCGCGGGCACGGTGACCACGGCAGGCTTCCCGATCGTCACGGCCGCGGCGTTGTCTTCCGGCACGGTCACATACACGCTCAGCGTGTCCGTCTGCGCCACCGTGAACAGGCTCCCGGGCGCGCTCCCGGTAGCTGCGGTCAGCGTGCCGCTCACGCCGCCCGCGGTTCCGACCAGTGCCCCGGCGTCCACGTTGCGCGCCGTGATCACGCCCGCGAACGGCGCGACCACGCGCTCGTATCCCTGCAGCTGCAGCAGCCGCCGCAGGTTGGCCTCTGCGCTGTTCGAGTTGGCCACCGCCTCGTTGAAAGCCGCCTGCATCTGATCGACCTCTTGGGCCGTCACCGCACTGTCGATGGCGAGCGCCCGCCAGCGCACCAGGTTGGCCTGCGCCAGCTCCTGCGCCGCGCGCGTCTGAGCGACCACACCCCGCGCTTGCGACACTTGCTGATCGAGGTCGGGGGCGTCGATGTCGGCGAGGAGTTGGCCGGTGCGCACGCGACTACCGATATCGACCAGGCGCCGCCGCACGTAACCCGGAGTCCGTGCGTAGATGGCGGCGGTCTGCACGGCGGTGAGCGCGCCGGGCAGACTGACGCTCGACGCGCTCGTATCGTGCGTCACGGTCGTCACGCTCACGCTGGGCACGGTGACACCAACGGCCGCGGCGGCAGCCGTGAGGCGGTGCCGCTGCGCGATGCGCGGCACAATGCCAGTCAGCAGCATCGCCGCCAACACGCCTCCGGCGATCGCGCCCCCCAACGCTCGGGTGCGCCGGCGCCGCTGGGAGGCGGGCTCGGATCGGTGATTTTCCTCGCCGGGGTGGGGCTGCTCCAGGATGTCCGGTACGGCGCTCATGCGTGTCCCTCCGGGATGACGATCGGTGGCGTGGGCGGTGCGACGCGCAGGATGCTGTAGAGCACCGGCACGACTACCAGAGTGAAGCAGGTGGCGACGAGCAGCCCGCCGATCACGGCGCGGCCGAGCGGGGCGTTCTGCTCGCCCCCTTCGCCCAGGCCCAACGCCATCGGCAGCATTCCAATGATCATGGCGAGCGCCGTCATGCAGACGGGCCGCAGCCGCACGGAGCCGGCTTTGAGGGCCGCCTCGAGGGCAGAGAGCCCTTCCCGTCGCTGGTCATCCGCGAAGGTGATGAGCAGAACGCTGTTGGCGGTGGCGACGCCCAGGGCCATGATGCTCCCCATCAATGACGGCACATTGAACGTGGTCTGGGTCACGAACAGCATCCACACGATGCCGCACAGCGCGCCGGGCAGCGCCATCACGATCACCAGGGGATCGAGCCACGACTGAAAGTTGATCACGAGCAGCAGGTACACGAGCACCATGGCGAACAGCACCCCCAACCCGAGCCCGAGGAACGATGACCGCATACTGGCGACCTGGCCGCGCACCACGATGTGCGTCCCCTTCGGCAAGGACTGACTGATTTTGGCGACGACTCCGTCCACATCGCTCGCCACGCCCCCCAAGTCCCGGTCGTCCACAGCCGCGTAGACGTCGGACACCGGTTGCGTGTTGTAGTGGTTCACAACGGCGAACGCGGTCTGACGGGTCGACGTCGCCAGGTTACCGAACAACTGCGGCGCGGCGAGTCCCGGCGCCGTGACCGGCGTGTTGGTCAGCGCGTCCAGGGCGTTGATCTTGGAGAGCGGCGTACGGACGGCCACGCTGTAGCTTACGCCGTTCTGCGGGTTGAGCCAGTAGTTCGGCGCGGTCTGCCCGCTGGAGGAGAGCGAGATGAGGAGATTGCTCGCCACCTGGCGCTGCGTGAGGCCGACTTGCTGCGCCCGGATGCGGTCCACGGTGAACAGAAACTCCGGCATGTTCACCACCTGCTGCACCCGCACGTCGACGGCGCCGGGGATGCGCCGCAGCTCGGCGGCCAGGCGGCTGGCCACGCCGTAATCGGCCATTTTGTCCTGCCCCACGATCTGGACATCGATCGGGGCCGGCAGGCCGAGGTTGAGCACCTGATTCACGATGTCGGCCGGCAGGAAGAAGAAGGTCACGCCGGGGAACTCGGTCGGGAGCGTCGCGCGCAGGCGCCGCACGTACTCGAACGTCGAGGTGCGGCGCGTCGGCGCGAGCTGGACCACGAGATCGGCGTCCGCCGCGTTCAGGGTGGCTGTGCCGCCGGTGGCCAGATTGATCGCGTTGCGGTTGATGCCGATGTTGTCGAGGATGAGCCCCAGCTCCGCCGCGGGGATCACACGCCGAATGGTCCGCTCCACGCCGGCGGCGATGAGCTCGGTCTCTTCGACCCGCATCCCGGCGGGCGCGCGCAGGTGCAGCTGGAAGGCACCGGCGTCGGTGGTCGGAAAGAAGTCCTGCCCGATGAACGGGACCAGAGCGAGCGAGACCGCGGCGAAGCCGCCGACGGCGCCGAGCAGCAGGCGCCGGTGTCCGAGCATCAGGGAAAGCACGCGCTGGTAGGCCGCGCGGAAGCGCGCGAAGACGGCCTCGAACCGCGCGCTCACCCGCTCGATCACGCCCCGCGGCGCCGTCCCCCCCGCCGCGAGGCGGTGCGCGTCGGCGGCCAGGAGATAGTGGGCCATCGTGGGCACGATGGTTCGGGACAGGAGATAGGAGGCGAGCACCGCGAACACGACCGCCATGGCGAGCGGTCGGAACAGCGCGGCCGCCGGACCGGTGAGGAAGAACATCGGTACGAACACGATCGAGATGGCGATCGTTGAGACGAACGCCGGGGTCGCGATCTGCGCCGCCCCATCCACGATCGCCGGCAAGATCTCCTTCCCCTGCTCCATGTTCAGGTTGATGTTCTCGATCGTGACCGTCGCGTCGTCCACCAGGATCCCGATGGCGAGCGCGAGCCCGCTCAGGGTCATGACATTGAGTGTCTGTCCCAGCGCCGCGAGGCCGATGATCGAGCACAGCACCGCGAGCGGAATCGAGGTCGCGATGATGAGTGTGCTGCGCCAGCTCCCCAGGAAGAGCAGGATCATGAGCGCGGTGAGGCAGGCCGCGATCAACGCTTCCCGGATGACGCCCGAGATCGAGGCGCGGACGAACAGCGACTGGTCCACGAGCAGCTGGATGTCGAGCGACGGTGGCAGCGCGGGCTTGAGCGCCACGAGCAGCGCCTTCACACGGTTGACCACCGCGAGGCTCGAGGCGCTGCCGTTCTTGAGCACGCTCATATAGGTGCCGTGCTGTCCGTTCTGGCGGACGATGTTGGTCTGGACGCCCGCCCCGTCGCGCACGTACGCGACGTCACGGATGTAGACCATCGCCCCGTTGACCTCTTTGATCGGCATGTCGTTGAGCTGCTCGACGACCTCGGGGCTCGAGTTCAGGCGCACGCTGTATTCCCGGCTGCCCAGGCGGGCCGACCCGGCGGGCAGGATCACATTCTCCGCGTTGATCGCGGCGCTCACGTCCGATGGCGAGAGCCCTTTCGCATATAACCGCGACAAATCGAGATCGACGTTGATCAGCCGGGGCGCGCCGCCGTAGGGGAACGGGATCGTCGAGCCCTGGGCGGTCGCGAGCGGCGTGCGCACGAAGTTGGACACGTAGTCGTTCAACTCGGCTTGCGACATCGTGCTCGAGCCCACCCCGATCTGGAGGATCGGCACGTCGGTCGCGTTGAACCGCAGGATGATGGGCGGCGTGATCCCCGGCGGCAGGATCCTGGTGTTGCTCTGGGACGCCGCGGTGAGCTCGGCAATGCCCGTCGCGACGTCCGCGGTGGGCTGGAAGAACACCTTGATCACCGCGACGCCGTCGAGCGATTGCGACTCGATATGCTCGATGTCGTTGACCGTCGCCGAGTAGGACCGCTCGACGATCGTGACGACGCGCTGCTCCATCTCTTCGGGCGACATCCCCTGGTACTGCCAGATCACCGTCGCGACCGGCAGCGGGATCGCGGGGAAGATGTCGACCGGTGTCGTCATGATCGCCACCAGCCCGGCGATGAAGACGAGGATCGCCCCGCAGATGAAGGTGTAGGGGCGCCGCAGCGCGACGTGAACGATCCACATTATGGCTCGAGCCTCACAGGTCTCGGCCGAGCAGCGCCTCGAGCGAGGCGCGCGCGACCTGATAGGTGAACCGCGCACTCACGAGATCGAGCTCGGCCTGGATGAGAGCGGTCTGGGACGTGAACACGTCGAGAATCGTCGCGATGCCGGCGCGATATCGCGCCTGGATGACGCGCAAATCCTCGCCGGCCAGCCGCACCGCTTCGCGCGTGAGCGTGATATCCTGCTCCGCGACGTGCAGGCGACCGAGCAGCCGCCGAGCGTCGGCGCGGGCCAGGCGCTTCGTGTCCGCCGACGTCGCCGTGGCGACCTCCGCTGCGACCTCCGCCTGCGTGACGGACGCCTCTCGCACGAAACCGTTGAAGAGCGGGAACGACGTGGTGAAGGCGACGACCCACCCCGACCGCAACGCCCCGGGGACGCTCGACTGGTTCGCCCAGTTGTAGCCCGCCCCGAGTGAGATGGTCGGGAGGTATTGGCTCTTCGAAGCCCGCACGCCGGCGGCACCGGCACTCGCGAACGCCTGGGCCTGTGCGACGACGGGGGCGGCCGCGGGTGCCAGCGCGAGCAGCCCCGAGTCGCTGAGGGCGAGCGGCGCGGGCTCGAGCGTGGCCGGCGGCTCGGCATCGACGGGTTCGTTGGCGCCGACCAGCCGCCCGAGGGCGGCGCCGGCGACGCTGAGCGTGTCGCGGGCGGCGAGCTGTTGGCGGCGGGCCGTCGACTGCGCGAGCTCGGCGAGCAGCACGTCCGCCCGCGTGGCCGTGCCCGCGGCGAGACGGTCGCGGGCGTAGCCGAGGCCCAGCTCGGCCTGCGCGACGAATTCCGCGGCCACGCGCACGAGCTCGTGCGCGCGCAACACGTCGAAGTACCCCTGTTTGGCGGCGAGTATCGTCACGTAGCGCTGCTGCACGAACCCGGCATCCGCGGCCTGGCTGATCGCCTCGGCGTAGCTGCGTTGTGCGCCGCGGCGGCCGCCAGTGAAGACGTCGAGCGCGGCCGCGAAGCCGGCGCCATATGTGTTCGTCGCGCCCGCCGGGTTGAGTCCCGGAGTCGCTCCCGCGGCGCCGAGCGTCGTCTGATCACTCCAGCCGGCGCTGGAAATGAGGAAGAAACTGGGCAGGTACGAGCCGATGGCCATGCGCCGCGCGGCGGCGGCGTCGCGCACCGCGCCCTGCGCGCCGGCCACACCCGGACTGTAGGCCAGCGTGCGTGCGACCACGGTCTCGAGCGACAGGCGGGGCCCGAGCGCAGACGTGTCCGGCTCTTGGCTCTGACTGGTCCCGGGAAGGCTCGCACCCAAGACGATGACCAGCGCAAGTGCTCTCACGGCCGGACCGGCCCCGTTCCCGCACCGGTGCGCTTGATGGCGCCGGCAATCTCGGCTAAGTCCGCGTCGGTGAGCGCAAGCGCCGCCGCGCCGATCCAACCGTCCACCTGCGCGGGGGATCGCGCGCCGACGATGGCGCCGCTCACGCCGGGCCAGGCGAGCGTCCAGGCGACCGCCACGGCGGCGACGCTCGCGCCGTGCCGCTGCGCAATCGGCCGCAGCGCGTCCGCCAGGGCGAGGTTCCGGCGCAGCCCAAGGCCCGTAAAATCGGGAGCGTGGGAGCGCCAGTCACCCGCTTCGAGGCGGGCTGCGCGCGCGACGCTGAACGCGCCCGTGAGGAGTCCCGACTGCATCGGGCTGTACACGATGACCCCGGTGCCGTGCGCGGCGCACCACGGCAGCTCCGCGGCGGCGACCTCGCGGCGGATCGCGGAAAACGGCGGCTGCAGTGTGTCCACGTGGCCGAGCCGTTCGGCCCCGTCGAGCTGCCCCACGTCGTGATTGGAGAGGCCGACGGCGCGCACTTTCCCTTCGGCCTTGAGCTGCAGCAACGTGCCCCAGTAGTCCTCGAGCGAGGTGCCGTCCTGGGCGGGCCAGTGCATCTGGTACAAGTCGATGCGCTCGACCGCGAGCCGGCGGAGCGACGCCTCGAGCTCGCGGCGAATGCTCAGGGGATCGCCGACGCGGCGCGGGGGGTCGGCGCGGTTGTGGTCGTCCCACACGAGGCCGGCTTTGGTGAAGACGTATGGGCGATCGTCGGCCGGGATGTCGCGCAGCGCGCGGGCCACGATCTCCTCGGAGTGCCCGAGGCCGTACACAGCCGCCGTATCGATCCAGTTGATGCCGCGCTCGACGGCGTGACGGATGGCGGCGATCGAGTCCGCGTCGTCCTGGTTGCCCCAGGCGAAGCTCCATCCGCCGCCGCCGATCGCCCACGCGCCGAAGCCCACGCGGGTGATCCGCATACCCGTCGTGCCGAGCGGCGTCGTGGGAAGGGTTGCCGTGTCTTCAGTCGCGCGTGTCATGTGTCTTCCTTGTCTCCCTCTTAGGGACGCCTTCTGCAGGCGTCGGTCGATCATGTCCGCGAGGCCGCTGAGCTCAGACGGGTTGATGGCCTTGAGCGCCTCCATCTCGACTGAGCTCAGCGGGAGCCCCTGGTACCGCAGCCACGCCAACACCGCGTGCGGATTCTGCTCAAACGCCTCCCTCAGCTCCTCGTCCGTGACGAGTTTGCCGATCAGGATCTCCACACTCTGGTGCGTCATCCGTCAGACCTCCGTGGCTCGGCGTCCAATCCCTTGCCTTACTGCGCCAGCGCGACCTTGTTCGCCGCGGCGGGGAACTTGTCCACGATCGCCTCAACGGTCTTTTTGAGTTCCTGCTCGTATTGCTGCTCGTTGTCGGAAACCGCCGCGACTCCCTGGCCACGCCACAACAACTCTTTGGTCTTGGGGTCGAACACATCGACGATCACGGTCCCCTGGGTGTACTGAGTCACCGTGGGAGCACTCTGCATGCCCCAGTCCCCGCCCCAGCCACGGCCCCAGCGGCGTCCCCAGCCGCTCCACCAGTGCGGCTGCCACGCATACCCGTAATCCCAATAGGTGACGTCGAGCTTCTGGTTGGTGCTGGCGTAGTAGGCGACGCAGAAATCAGGGGTACTGTCGCTCGCGACGTAGCCGAGGCCCGCAAACTCCTGCACCAGGTCGTTCCGGAGCGCCCGGTTGGAGATCGAGTTCACGAGCATCGGATCGTTGGCCGATGACACCGCGCCCGCGATCTTCGGTTTGGGCGTCGGCTGGACACGGAAAGTGCGCAGCCCGCGGAGGCTCACGTCAGGGGTGAGCGCCGTGCGCACGCTGACGGCCGGGGCGCAAGCCCCGAGCGCGAGCAGTACGGCTGTCGTCAGAAGCTGTGTGGTTCGCATCGTGTTCTCCTGGTTTGGGAAATCGTGGTCGCCGCCTGGCCTTTGCACCCACCATGCCAGACGGGGGGCGTGGCGCATGGGCGGCAAAGTCATTGTGGAGTTGCGAGTTTGCTCTTCGAGGACAACGGACGGCGCGGCGACCGCACGGTCGCGGGTGATGAACATCAAGCAGAAGTGCACGCAAATCGACAGGCTGGTAGAATCCCCCTGATGCACTCACGTCGGCTGCTCCGGCGGCATGACAAGTCGTCGATCCGCGACTACACCGTGGCGGTCCTGTCCACCGCCGTCGCCCTCGGCATCGCGCGGTTGCCGGTTGCCCACCTGGAAGGCGCTCCCGTGTCGTTGTTCCTGTGCGCCGTCATGCTCAGCGCATGGCTCGGAGGCGTGGGGCCGGGCTTGCTCGCGGCCGTGCTCTCCGCGGCGGCGTTCGCGTACTATTTCGTGAGTCCGCTCTATTCGCTGGCTGTGGCTCCCGAGGAGCTACCGCGTTTTATCATCTATGTGCTGGCGGCCATCCTGGTCGGCTCACTGAGCGCGGCGCAACGCGGCAGCATGCAATCGCTCCGGAAGGCGGGGGAGGCGTTGCGCGAGACACAGACAGCGCTCGCTCACGTCACGCGGGTCATGACGATGGGCGAGCTGGCGGCTTCCATCGCCCATGAAGTGAACCAGCCGCTCGCCGGGGTCGTGATCAACGGCAATGCGTGCCTCCGCTGGCTGGCGGGTGAATCGCCCAACCTCGCCGAGGCCCGCGAGGCCGCGCAGCGCATCATTCGCGATGGGACCCGGGCGAGCGAGATCATCTCGCGAGTTCGCGCCCTCGCGCGGAAGACGGGCACACTGACCGAGCGCGTGGACCTGAACGAGGCGATCAGCGAAGTGCTTGCCCTTTGCCAGGGCGAAGCGCGGAAACACCGCGTGGAGCTACGGGTGCAGTTGCCCGGCGATCTCCCGCCGGTGCGGGGCGACCGGGTCTTGATTCAGCAGGTGGTGTTGAATCTCGTCATGAACGGGATTGAGGCGATGAGTGGCGCACAGGACCACTCGCGCGAGCTGATGATCCAGGCGCAGGGCGAGGCCGGTGAAGTGCGTGTGACGGTGCGCGATTCGGGCATCGGGCTCGACCCGCAAACCGTAACGCGGATCTTCGATGCGCTCTACACCACTAAACCCGGGGGCATGGGCATGGGGTTGTCGATCAGTCGCACCATCGTCGAGAATCACGGGGGGCAGCTGTCGGCCCTCGCGCAAGACGGTCCTGGTGCGACCTTCGAGTTCACGCTCCCGGCGTACCGCTAGGATCGTTCATGCCGACGCCTAGAGCCACCGTCTTCGTGGTGGACGACGACGCATCGGTGCGCGAGGCCTTGCGGGGCTTGCTGCGCTCGGCGGGGTTCGGGGTCGAGACGTTTGCGTCGGCGCACGAGTTCTTGGCCCGCCCACCGTCGGATCTGCCGGGGTGTTTGGTCCTGGACGTCGGGCTGCCGGACCTGAGCGGGCTCGACCTGCAGCAGCGCATGGCCGAGATGCAGATGGAGATTCCCATCGTGTTCATTACGGGCCAGGGCGACGTGCCGACGTCGGTACGGGCGATGAAAGCGGGAGCGGTCGAGTTCCTCATGAAGCCGTTCGGTGAGCGGGATCTGTTCGACGCCATCCGCCAGGCCGTCGATCGCGATCAGGTCGCCCGTCGGCTGCACGCCCAGCTGTCGGAGCTGCGCCAGCGGTACGCCACCCTGACACCGCGCGAGCGCGAAGTGCTGGAGCGGGTGGTGTCCGGACGGCTGAACAAGCAGATCGCCGCCGAACTGGGGACGAGGGAAATCACGGTCAAGGTGCATCGGGGCCGGGTGATGCACAAAATGCGGGCCGCGTCGTTGGCGGACCTGGTGAGAATGGCCGAGCAGCTGCGCATCCGGTACGCCAAGCAGTGAGGGCCGTGACGTATACGAAGGTCTAATACCCCACCCGGGCTCCCCGTGGGATCTTGCGTCATGCCGCACTGTGCTCTCGTCGCCGTCGTCGATGATGATGATTCCGTCCGCGAGTCCCTGGGCGGCCTGTTCCGGTCCGTCGGATTCACCGTGCGGGGATTCGCCTCGGCCGCCGCTTTCCTGCAATCCGATGATCTCGCGAAGACAGACTGTGTGATACTCGACGTACGCATGCCCGGGATGGACGGCCTCGAGCTGCAGCGCCGGCTGGTCGCCTGCCATCCGGAGCTGCCGGTCATCTTCATGACGGCGCATGACGACGCCCGGACCCGCTCGCAGGCCTTGAGCGGTGGTGCGGCGGGCTACCTCATCAAACCCTTCAGTGAGGAAGCGCTCCTGGACGCGGTCCGGGGGGCGCTCGACTCCCAATGATCGCGAACCAAGCGGACACGGGGCGTCCCGTGTGCGTCGTGGATGATGATGCGTCCGTGCGCGAATCCGTGAGGAGTCTGCTGCGGTCCGCGGGGCTGACGGTGGAGACCTTTGGATCGGCGCGGGAGTTCCTGGCCAGCTCGCGGCGCGATGCGTCGAGCTGTTTGGTCCTCGACGTGGAGCTACCCGGGCTCAGCGGCCTCGATTTGCAGCGGGAGCTCGCCAACGCGGGGGTGCGAATCCCGATCATTTTTCTCACCGGCCACGGGGACATTCCCATGTCGGTGCGAGCGATGAAGGCGGGCGCTTTGGAGTTTCTGACCAAGCCCGTGGCTGGCGACGAGTTGTTGGCTGCGATCCAGCAGGGAATTGCGCAGCACCATGGTGGGGCGCCGGTGGGCGAGCATCGCGGCGTCATCGGAGCGTCGCAATCCTGGCGCGCGGTGTTGGCGCAGGCGGCGAAAGTGGCCCCGAAAGAGACGACGGTGCTCCTCTCCGGGGAGTCGGGGACGGGCAAGGAGGTCGTGGCGCAGCTGATCCACCGCGGGTCGCGCCGCTCGGCGGGGCCGTTCGTCGCGTTGAACTGCGCGGCGCTGCCGGAGGCGTTGCTCGAGTCGGAGCTGTTTGGGTACGAGAAGGGCGCCTTCACCGGGGCCGTGTCGGCGCGGGCGGGCCGGCTGGAGCAGGCCGCCGGAGGGACGCTGTTTCTCGACGAAGTGGGCGAGATGAGTCCCGCCGTGCAGGCGAAGTTCCTGCGCGTGCTGCAGGAGCGCGAATTTCAGCGGCTCGGCGGTACTCGGACGCTCAAGGCCGACGTACGCGTCATCGCCGCCACGAATCGCGACCTGAAGGCCGCGATGACCCAGGGCGCGTTTCGCGAGGATCTGTACTATCGGCTGCACGTATTCGCGATCCACCTGCCGCCCCTGCGGGAGCGCCAGGAGGACATCCTGCCGCTGCTCGAGCACTTCATGGAAGAACTCGGGCCCGCGGTGCTGGGGCGGCCGGCGGCAGGGATTTCGCGCGAGGCGCGCGCGCATTTCCTGGCCCACGCCTGGCCGGGGAACGTGCGCGAGCTGCGCAACGCCGTGGAGCGGGCGCTGGTGCTATGCGAGGGCGGCCTGATCAATCCCGAGCACCTGCCTTGGCGCGTCGAGGCCCCGACGAATGCCCCTCTGATCCGGCTGACCGCCTCCGCCGCCACCCCGGCATGCGGCGACTTCCCCGCGCAGGGCGTGGACCTCGAGGCGATGGAGCGCACGCTCATCGAGCGCGCCCTCACGCAGACCGGCCGGAACAAGTCCAAGGCGGCCAAGCTGCTTGGCTTGAGCCGGGGCAAACTCTACACGCGCATGGAGCGCTTTGGCCTCGCGTAGCTCGGCCTCATTGACGCTCAGCGCTGCGGCGCACGTTCTCCAGGAGGACGAGGGCGAGCAGCAGGAACAGCACCGCCCCGCCGCGCGCATCGCGCAGCCCCAGCGCCGGCAGCGCGAACGCAGCGATGGCGAACCAGACGAGGATACCGAGGGTCAAGCTCGCATCCTCGACGAACAGTCCCCACAGCGAACCCAGGGCCGTCACGAGCGCGGTCACCGCCGCCTCCCGGCCTGACCTGCCCATGCTGGTGGAGCCGACCGCCGGACGACGGCGACGGCGAGCAGTGCCGTCGCGCTGAAGCCCGCGACCAGGCCGAGGATCGCCAGATCCTTCCCCGGCCACGGGTACCCGAGTCCCTCGCCGACCCAAAAGACCCCGAACGCGGTGAGCAGCACGCCCACGCCGAACTTGAGCGCGTTCTCCGGCACGCGCGCGAGCGGCCGGCGCACCCCGAGGCCCGCCAGGACGACGAGCGATCCGGCCAGGGCCGCTCCCAGTGCGGCCGGTGCCAACAGTCCACGTGCGCCCGTGGCGATAACGATGAAGACGACCTCGAGCCCCTCCAGGGTCACGGCCTTGAAGGAGGTCAAGAGCGAGATGCGATCCGCCGTCTGCTTCGCGTAGATCGCGGCCTCGTCGTGGAGGGCGATCACGCCGCCGGCCCGGAGGATGGCCTTGCGGAGCCACCGCATGCCGAAGAGCAGCAGCAGGACGCCGACCACGAGCTGCAAGGAGCCGAGCGGGATGCGCTGCAACGCCGGCCCGACCGCCAGCGTGAGCACGGTCAGGAAGAGCACACCGGCGCCGGCCCCGATGAGCGCGGACCGCCAACCGCGCGTCGTTCCCACCGCGAGTACGATCGTGAGCGCCTCCACGAACTCTACGAGCGACGCGAGGAAGGCGGCGACAATGACGGTGCCGACATGCGCCCAGCTCATGACCTCCCTCCGCGCAGGACGGCGAGCGCCGCGTCCGCCGCGGGTCCCGCCCGCAACGATCGCTCCTCGGACAGGCCGAACACCCAGCGAGCACACGCACCGGCGACGAGGGCGTGCACCAGGCCGGACTCGGCCCAGCGAGAGCACCGCGGCCGGAACGCTCCGGATACCACGCCGCGATGGATGATGCTCCGGAGGACGCGCTTGCCTCGGTGCATCAGCTTGACCCGGAGTGGCGCACCGTCCGAGTCGGCCGAGGCCCGGCCGGCGATCGCCCAAAGCGCGTCCACGGCATCGCGCAACGCCGTCGCGGGCTCGGCACTCGCGTCGCCGGAGCGCTCCAGCGCTTCCAGCACCGTCTCGATGGAGCAGGCGTCGACGGGGCTCACGGCATCACCTCGATCGTCGCCATCATGCCCTTGTCTTCGTGCGACAGGAGATGGCAGTGGTACACGAACCTGCCCACGATGACCGGATCGGTGAACGGGATGATCACCTTCACCGCGCCGTGCACGGGGACGTTGACGATGTCCTGGTACCCGTCGAACCGTTGCCGCACGCCGTTCACCTCGGTCACCTGGAAGTGCGTCTGGTGGATGTGGAAGTCGTGCAGCTCGCCGGACTCGTTCCGGATGGTCCATTCCTCGATCGCGCCGAGCGTGACGCGCGTGTCGGTGCGGCTGGGGTCGAAGGTGCGGCCGTCGACGAAGAGCGTATCGCCGTCGGCCGTTTCGGAGAAGACGATCGTGCGGCGCCCCGTGATCCGGCGGCGCAGGTCGGCAACGGGGAGCAGCCGCTTGGGAAGCGCGAGCGGCGGGACCGCGGCACCCTCCACCCGCACGGTCGCAAGCACCGCGCCCGGGTACCGGTTGCCCTGCGGCCCGGTGTCGAAGCCGGCGGTCCGGAGCTGGTAGGTTCCGGGGCCGGCCGCCTGCACGAGGACTTCCTCTCTCGCACCCGGCTCGAGCAGCAACTGCCGCTTCGGCACGAGCCGGGCGAGGCGGTGGCCGTCGCGCGCTACTTCGTAAAAGCGGTGTCCGTCGAGCGTGAGCAGGTAGTACAGGTCCGCTCCGACGTTCCCGATGCGCCACAACTGGGTCTCGCCCGGTTGGAGCGTGATCGTGGGGTCAAGCTGGCCGTTCACGGTGCGCTCGGCGTCGTCGCCGATTCCGCGACGCACGATTTTCCCGTCCCCGATCTGCGCGTCCTTGAGCAGCAGTACGTGCTCGCGTAATCCCCGCAGCTCCGGAAACGGGTCGAGCAGGCCCTCGACGACGAGCGCGCCGGACATGCCGTTTCTTACCTGCTCATCGGAGTGGCCGTGGGCGTGCGGATGGTACCAGTACATTCCCGGTGGCTGAGTGGCAGGGATGCGGATCTCGTAGTCCTGCGCGCGGCCGGGCGCGATGTGCAGGAACACGTTGTCGGAGGTGCCGAGCGGCGAGACGGCCATCCCGTGCACGTGGAGGTTCGTGGTCTCGTCGAGCGCGTTGACGAGCCGCAGCCTGATCACGTCGCCCGGGTGCACGCGCAGGGTCGGCGGGAGATAGCTGCCGTTGTACGCCTGCGCGCTCACCCGCCGTCCAGCGAGCTCCACTGGAGCTCGCGCGGCGTCGAGCGTCAGCTCGAGCGTGCCGTCGCGGCTGGCGACGACGGTGGGGTCGCGAAACGTCTCCGGCCCGGCGGGGCCCGCCTCGCGCACGCCGTCGGCAGCGAGCGGCAGCGCCAGCAGGACCGCCGCTCGCAGATTCATGGTGCCTGGACCGCGCTGCCCGTGGCTCCGAACACCGTGAACGGTGCGCTGGTCACGCTCGCCACTCCCGATGCGGACGCGACGAGCATGTAGCCACTGCCCGCCTGATTGATCACCAGGGTGTCGAAGATCGCGAGCCCAGACGCGGCGGCGGCGCTGGTGGTGCCGCGGAGGGTCCCGCCCGACGGGGTCGAGGCGAGCGTCACGAACACCCTGCCGCTGAACTGGCTCAGCACGCTGCCGAGGGTGTCCAACGCTACGATTTTCACTTCGGGGGAGATGGGGCCGCCGGCGACGGCATTGTTCGGCTGAACGACGAACGCCAGACGGCCCGATGTGGGGCCGCCGCCGCCGCCGCCCGACGCCGTGGCCAGGCCGGTCAGGGCGTCCGAGCCGGGGCCCATACACGCGCTCGCGGCGCACAGGACCACGATCGACAGAAACGTTCCGGCGCGCATAGGGGCGGTCATTCTCCCCGCGCCGCCAGGGTCCCCGTGTGCACGCGGTTCCCGGGTTGGTGGTCCAGGGTCATCACAGCCGGCCCGTCCGCGAGCCGCAGTTGCCGTTGGGCCCGATCGCGGCCGATCCACACGATGCTGTCGCCGCACATGATCGCGTCCACCGGGTACGGCTGACGCGCAAACGACTCCGCGTCCGAGCTGGCGACTTGTGTGCCGGGGAAGTAATAGAAGCAGCGCTCGCCTCCCGGGTGGCTGTGGATCATTCCCACCGTTCCTGTCCATCCTGCCTCCTCGCACGTCTGCCGCGGCAGCACGTGAGTTCGAGTCGAGTGAGCGGGATCCACGTCGGCGGGTGCGATGCGCTGCACGAACACCACGGGACCGTGGACCTGGCCGATCATGCACCCCATGAACTCGGTGGGCGAGCCGTATGCCAGCGTGAGGTAGCGCCGCGCCTGATCGGACACGACCAGCGCCCGCGTCGTCATGGACACCGCGTCCGCCGCGCCGGCGGCGCCGAGGTGCAGCACGAGCAGGGCCATGACGCCAGCCGTCGCGACCGCGGCGCGGAAGTGCAGGGCCTTCACGGACGCACCTCGTACCGCATCAGCACCTGCGGCTGCACCGCGCTCGAGCCGAGGCACCACCACGCCGCCAGGACACGCAGGCAGCGCAGGTATGCCGGCTCGGGCAAGGTCAACGTCATGGCGGTCGTCATGGCTCGGTTCCCTTTGCACTCCGCATGCCACACGACAAGCGGCTGCACCAGTCGCGCCAAGTGACGAGGCTGCCGCGCGTTCGCTCACCGGAGGTCGAAACAGGCCTCGGGCATCTGGTGCGGAAGGTCGAGCAGAATTGCGCGGAAGCCGACAGCGGCACAGGTGAAGACCCGGCGTGAGCAAGGTCGCTCCTACTGGCACGCTGCCTGCACGCCGACAGGTCATGCCCATCAACTCTCGGCGCTGGTATGCGCTGGCCGTGATGCTGGCCGCCGTATTCCTCGCGGCGTTCGACTTCAACGTCGTCACCATTGCCATCCCATCCATTCAGCGGGGGCTGGGGACCAGCTTCGGCGAGATCCAGCTGATCGTGGCGGGGTACGCGCTGTCGTTCGCCGTATTGCTGATTACGGGAGGTCGGCTCGGCGATCTCTACGGTCGCCGGCGGATGTACGTGATCGGCATGACAGGCTTCACCATCGCATCCGCGCTGTGCGGCTTCGCCCGCTCGCCGACTGCGCTCGTCGGATCGCGTCTGCTGCAGGGAGCCTTCGCCGCCGTCATGGTCCCGCAGGCGCTGTCGTTCATTCAGGTGACGTTCCCGCCTCGGGAGCAGAGTCTCGCCTACGCGATGTACGGCATGACTATCGGGTTCGGGATGATCGCGGGCCAGCTGCTGGGCGGCCTGCTGCTCAGCGCCGACCTGTGGGGGCTCGGGTGGCGGCCGGTGTTTCTCGTAAACCTCCCCTTCGGCGTCGTCGCCATTACCCTCGCCTGGTTGCTCGTCCAGGAATCGCGCGCACCGGCCGGCCTGAAGCTCGATCCGGGCGGAGTCGTGCTCGTGTCCGCCGCGCTGGCACTGCTCCTGTACCCGTTGATCCGCGGGGAAGCGGCGGGCTGGCCGACCTGGACCTGGCTGTCGCTCGCCGGCGCGGCCGTTTCTCTGGTCGCGTTCGTGCGCTACGAGCGGTGGAAGACGGACCGGGGCGGGTCGCCGCTGCTCGCGCTATCGCTGTTCCGTCATCGGTCGTTCGTGGTCGGACTGGGCGTGGGTCTCAGCTTCTTTTCTGTGCTCGCGCCCTTCTTGGTGCTGTTGACCGAATACCTCCAGAGCGGGTTGGACCTGACCCCGCGCGCTACGGGCCTGCGCTTCCTGCCCTTTGCGATCGGCTTTCTGTCGGCCTCGCTCGCTTCGGCGCGACTGGCTCCGCGCCTCGGTCGAGCGATTCTGCAGCTCGGCGCCGGGCTCATGGTCACCGGCCTCCTGACCCTGATGGCCGTCGTGCGCAGCGCTGCGGTGGACACCTCCCCGCTCGCGTACATCCTGCCATTGCTCGTCTACGGGTTCGGACAGGGGAGCCTGCAGGCGCCACTCGTCAACTTCATCCTGGTCGACGTGCCGCCGGACGAGGCGGGCTCCGCATCGGGTGTGGTCACCATGCTGCAGCAGCTGTCCTTCGCGCTAGGCGTAGCGGTGATCGGAAGCGTCTTCCTGGTGGCGCTCGGGCCCAATCCTGGCTCGACTGCGTACGGGCGGGCTTTGGATCATGCGTTGGCGTGGAGCATCGGGCTTCTGACCGTCACCTTCGTCGCGGCGTTCGCGCTGCCGCGGCGGGTACGGGTGCGGGTCAAGGACGCGGCGGCGAGCGCGTAATTAGGCGACACCCGCCAGCCGTTCCATCGCTCGCACGATAACCGAGAAATCTTCATCGCTGTGCGCGGCCAACTGCCGGGCGTGCTCCGCGGCGGCCACCTGCACGGCCGCGGCGGTCGCAGGCATCGGGACCGACAGCTCCATGGCGGTCTCCACGATCAACCCGAAGTCCTTGAACATCAGCCGCAGCGCGAACGCCGGCGGGTACTCCTCTTTGCGCGCGTTCTCGAGCTTGGCCTTCTGACTGGGCGAGACGACCGCGGTTTCGCCCAGCACCTGCAGGAACCGCTCGCGCGGCAGCCCGGCTTTCACGCCGAGCGCGATGGCCTCGGCCAGCGCCTGGACCCCCAGCCCCAGCAGCGTGTTGACACACAGCTTCATCGTCGCGCCGGCGCCGCTGGGCCCGAGATAGAACGTCTTGCTGCCCAGCACGGCGAGGATCGGCTGGCACTTCAGATACACGTCCTCCTCGCCCCCCACGAAGATCACGAGCTGCCCCTGCTCCGCTTGCACCGTGCTCCCGGAGACGGGCGCGTCGAGCACGGATACGCCGTTGCTCCGAGCGGCTTCATGTACCTGGCGCGAGGTGCGCGGGTTCACGGTGCTCATCTCGATCACGGTGGCGCCGGCACGAGCGCCCGCCAGCGCGCCGTCGGGTCCGAACATCACCTGCTCCAGCGCGGCGTCGTTCGCGACGCTCGAGAACACGACGTCGACCTCGGCCGCGAGCTCGTTCGGCGTCGTCGCGACCTTGGCACCGCGTTGCTCCAAGGGTCGGGCACGCTCCGCGGTTCGGTTGTAGACGACCACGTCGTGGTGGGCCGCGAGTAACCGGCTCGCCATGCGACTGCCCATCGCTCCTAGGCCAATAAATCCCACACGCATTGTGTCACCCCAGCCATTGTGGATTCTGGTACGTCCCATCGAAATGATGAGTCGTCTTGTACAGCTCGTACTTTCGGGCGCGCGTCACACTCATTCGCACGCCGCATGCCAGCCGGATGGCGATCAGCTGCGGTGTAAGCCCGACGGCTGATGCGGGACATCGAGCAAAACTGCGCGGAACCGGACAATGGCCCGCGTGGGAGATCGAGGGAGGTGCAGCGAAGCAGGCGGGGTTCGCCTGGCACAGCGCGTGCAAGACCGCCCGATCATGAGCGATCGACGCTGGTCGCGGCCTGGGGTCTCCCTCAGCATCATCGCCGTGATACTGACGGTGGGCGCGCTGTACATGGCGCGCACGTTCTTCATTCCGCTCGCTCTGGCGCTCGGGCTCCATGCGCTGCTGCGTCCTCTCGTCCGCGGACTCGAGCGGGTGCACATCCCCACGCCGCTCGGCGCCGCGATCATCGTGCTCGGCGCGGTAGCCGGTGGGCTCACGGCGGCCTGGTCGCTCTCCGGGCCGGTCGCCGCATGGGTCGAGGGAGCTCCCGCACGCTTCGCCAGCGCGCGGACGAAGTTGAGCGCCATCGTGCGTCCCCTCGACCGCCTGACTGACGCAGCGGTGGGCGCGTCGGATCCGCCTCAGACTCCCCCGCCTTTCGCCGGCGCGACACCGGGACCGCCGCTGCTTGCACGACTCCTCGGGGGAACGACGACGCTGCTGCTCGGTCTGGCTGAGGTGATCGTGCTGCTCTACCTCATGCTGGCCGGAGGCCACACGCGCAGCGCGAGGAACCTCCTGCCCGATACGGAATCGATCGTCGCGCGCTACTTGGCGCTGTCGCTGCTCATCAATTGTTGCGAGGGAATCGCCGTAGGAATTGTCATGTGGGCGATCGGCATGCCCGACCCCCTGGTGTGGGGGTTGCTGACGTTCGCCTTGGAGTTCATTCCCTACCTCGGAGCCGCGACCATGGTAGGCCTCCTCACGATCACCGGCCTCACCACGTTTCCAAGCATTGGCCACGCGCTGCTTGCGCCCATCAGCTATCTCGCCATCACGCTGCTGCAGAGCAACGTGGTGTCGCCGTTCGTGTATGCCGGACGGCTGAAGCTCAACCCGCTCGCGGTAATGGTGTGCGTATTGTTTTGGTGGTTCATCTGGGGCGTCCCGGGCGTGTTCCTCGCGATCCCGATCGCAGCCACACTCAAAGCGCTCGGCGACCACGTGCCGCCGCTCGCGCCGCTGGGGGAGCTCCTGGGAAATAGGGCAGCGTCGTGAGGACGGCGCCAACCCGAGGTAGGCGCCGCATCGGTCAGCGCACGCCACGCGAGCGGTCTCACCCCAGCCATTGTGGATTCTGGTACGTCCCATCGAAATGATGAGTCGTCTTGTAGAGCTCGTACTTTCCCTCGCGCGCCGCGAGCGCCGTCCGCTTGAGCAGCGCCGCTACAGCCGCCTCGCTCAGCGGGCGAAAGCTGCGAGCCGCGTGCAGCGCCTGCTCGAGCACCGGCAGGGAATCGCAGCCCGTGATCACCACGCTCGTCGGCAGGCTCATGGCGTAGTGGAGGCATTCGACGGCCGTCACGGTGCCGCTCACCAGAACGAAGGGATCGCCCAGGGGCTTCATCCCCAGCACGCCGATGTCCTGCTCCACGAGCCAGGGCACCACCTGCTGCACGAAGCTGTCGTAGTGGGCATCCATCACGTTCAACGGCATCTGCACCGCGTCGAACCTGAACCCGTGTGCCCGGGCGGTGTCGAGCATCCGCAGGTGGATGGCGGGACTCTTGTGGCCGGTGAAACCGACGTAGCGGATTTTGCCCGCGCGCTGCGCCGCGACCACCGCTTCCAGCGCGCCATCCGTGCCGAACACCCGCTCCGGATCCGTCATCCGGATCACCTCGTGGAACTGCATGAGGTCGATGCGGTCGGTTTGCAGCCGCCGCAGCGACTCGTCGATCTGCCGCGCCGCGCTCTCCTTGTTGCGGCCGTCGATCTTGGTCATGAGAAACGCCTTGTCGCGATAGCCGTCGCGCAGCGCCTTTCCCATGCGGATCTCGCTCGCCCCACCGTTGTAGTCCCAGCAGTTGTCGAGGAAGTTGATACCGTTGTCGACGGCGGTGCGGACGATACGGATGGTTTCCTGCTCGTCCGCTTGCCTCCCGAGATGGTAGCCGCCCACACCGACCAGCGACACCATTTCCCCGGTGCGCCCCAGGCGACGGTAGGGAATCCCGTTGCGGACGTTGCTCACGTGTTGCGGTGGCGTTGACAGGGACATGCCGGCGAGCCTCTAGCCCCGCCGGGCGCGAGGGAACCGCGCGAGGATCGCCCTGATCGTCTTCTGAAGGTCCAGCTCGTACGCCCGCTCATCGTCCGAGACCGACACGAGGCCCTTCCCGCGCCACAGCGGCTCTCTGGTCTTCCAGTCGATCACGTCTACGACCACGGTCCCCGGCGCGTACTCGGTCTCCTCCATGGGGCCGACCGGCCCCCTCGGGCCCCAACCGCGCCACCAGCGCGGCCACCAGGGGTAGCCGTAATCCCAGCGCATGATGTCGAGCTTGTCCTTGGTGGTCGCATAGTACGCGACTGCGAAGTCCGGACTGCTGTCAGCCACCGTATAACCGCGCCTCGTGAACCCCTGAAGGAGAGCGTTGCGCAGCGCGCGATTCGCGCCCGAGTTGCCGAGCATTGCGGCACTCGACGAGTCGCCCCCGCCGACGTGCCGTGGCGCGGGGAGGATGCTGAAGGTCTGCCGGCCGCCGATGCCGCCGTCCGGACTGACCGCCGTGTGAATCTGGGGCACCGCGGTGCACGCCGCGAGCGTGAGAGCCACGGCCGCCGTGAAGGCGGGCGTCATTCGCATCATCGCTTCCCGGGCGCCGGCGTGAGGAGCAGCGCCGGCACTTTCGCCGACGCGCTCACCTGGAACCGGATCCACATCCCCGCCGCGCCGTGCCCCGGCACGCCGCAGAAAATCAGATAGTCCCCGGCCGGTTGCGCCGTGAACCCCATCGTGTCCGTCGCTTCCGAGATGAGCCCCTCCGCGAGCCGCAGCGTGAAAGCCCGCGGGATCGCGGGAGCGACGGGCTGGATCGGGAGCGGGGTCTGCGGCGCGATCACCTCGGCACTGTGCGGCAGCATCCCGTCGTGGTTGCGGAAGTCGATCTCGGTCTGCCATCCGACCGGCACCACGAACGTGAGGGAACCGTCCGAGAAGCCGTTGAAGTTGAGGGCCCCGTTCAGGCCGGTGAGCCCGGCGATGAGCTGGAACCGGGCCGACCGTGCCGCGGCGTCGAAGCTGAGCCACGTCGGGTCGATCGCTTGCTGCTGCGCGTGTGCCGACGTAGCACCGAGCACGGTGACGACCGCCGCCAACGCCGCGACGGTCCGGATGCGGCGTGCAATACGGGATCCTGACATCTCCTTAGCTCCGTTCAGTCAGACGAGTGCCGTGCGTCGTGCCCCTCACCGGCGGACCGCCGTCGCACGCCACGTGCCACGCCGCACGCAACGCCGGTTGTGCAAGGCAAGTCCCTGCCGCGCCGAGCGTTCAGCGGCGCCAGGGTCACAGGCGCTGGCGGCGCCGACATGGCGGGGTGCGGAAGTCTGAGCAGAACTGCGCGGCAGCCGACATCCGAGTAGAATATTCTCCGAGATGGCTCCCGGCTCCACCGAAGAGACCTTCGGACTGCTCCTGAACGTCCTGGCGCAGAGCCTCGACGTCCGTGAGATCTTCACACAGATCTCCGCGCTGGCCCGCCAGACAGTCCCGCACGATCGCCTGGTGTTCGGCTTGATCTCGGAGGATCGCGAGCGATACCGCGTCCTGGCCCATTCCGAAGATGAATCGGGGGGGGCCGCCTTGCCAGAGATTCGTCTCCAGGCCTCGCGCGCGCTGGTGGAAGAGGATTGGGCGATCGCGCACCACGTCCGAACGCTGCCGGGAAAGAGTTTACGGCTCGAGGGGACGACGCGCACCTCGTCGCGCCCCGCCGACGAGCCGTTCGAGTGGCGACCCGCCGGTCTGCACTGGGCGGGGCACGAGTCGTGGATGCGGCTCACCGTGCGCCTGCGAGGGGGCGTGCTGGGCTTCATCATCTTTCTCTCCCGCACGCCGGACCAGTACACCGAAGCGCTCGTACCGCCAGCGCGACGGATCGCCGACCTTGTGGCGTTGGCATTCGCGCACGAGCGCCTGGCCGAGGAAGAGCGCCGCCGCGCCGAGGCCCAGGAACGGGCGGGTCGTCTCGAAGCGCGGGTGGCCGGACTCACGACGGCGCTGGAGGCGGTGGAAGGACACCGCGCGATCGGGACGTCGCAATCGTGGCGCGAGGTGCTGACGCAAGCAGCGAAAGTAGCTCCGGCTGAGACGACGGTGCTCCTCAGCGGCGAGTCGGGGACCGGCAAGGAGGTCGTGGCGCACCTCATCCACCGCGGCTCGCGCCGCGCCGAGGGGCCGTTCGTCGCGTTGAACTGCGCGGCGCTGCCGGAGGCGTTGCTCGAGTCGGAGCTGTTCGGCTACGAGAAGGGGGCCTTCACCGGAGCCGTGTCGGCGCGGGCGGGACGGCTGGAGCAGGCCGCCGGGGGGACGCTGTTTCTCGACGAAGTGGGCGAGATGAGTCCCGCCGTGCAGGCGAAGTTCCTGCGCGTGCTGCAGGAGCGGGAATTTCAGCGGCTCGGCGGCACCCGGATGGTCAAGGCCGACGTACGCGTCATCGCCGCGACGAACCGCGATCTGCAGGTGGCGATGACCGCAGGCGCGTTTCGCGAGGACCTGTACTATCGGCTGCACGTGTTCGCGATCCAGCTGCCGCCGCTGCGGGAGCGCCGGGAGGACATCCTGCCGCTGCTCGAGCACTTCGTGCAGGAGCTCGGGCCAGTCGTGATCGGGCGGCCGGCCGCGGGGATTTCGCGCGAGGCGCGCGCGCATTTCCTGGCCTACCCCTGGCCGGGAAACGTGCGCGAGCTGCGCAACGCCGTGGAGCGGGCGCTGATTCTGTGCGAGGGTGGCCTGATCAATCCCGAGCATCTGCCCTGGCACGCCGAATCGCCGCGGAGCGCGCCCCCGCCGCCCCCCTCTGCCGCCGAACCGATGGTCGGGGATTTTCCGGCTCAGGGCATGGACCTCGAAGCGATGGAGCGCACGCTCATCGAGGGCGCTCTCAAACAGGCCGGTCGCAACAAGTCCAAGGCGGCCAAGCTGCTCGGCCTGAGCCGGGGAAAGCTCTACACGCGCATGGAGCGCTTTGGGCTCTCGTAGGTGACCGCAAATCTGCATCCCATGACGCCAGACAGCGGCAGCGGAATTATCACGCTGCCGAGCCAACATTCCGTCGACCAGACCCTGGAGAAACTCCAAGCCCTCCTTCGCGCCAAAGGCGTCACGCTGTTCGCGCTGGTGGATCATAGCGGGGAAGCCGCGAAAGTCGGAATGACGCTGCCTCCCACCAAACTCGTGATGTTCGGCAACCCGAAGGCAGGCACGCCGCTGATGCTGGCCGCGCCGAGCGTCGCCATCGACCTGCCGTTGAAGCTCCTGGTGTGGGAAGATGCGCAAGGGAAAGTCTGGCTCTCCTACAACAGCCCCGCGTACCTGCAACAGCGGCATGGCGTGCCGGAGGCGCTGTTGCCGAACATCGCGGTCGTGGAGGCGTTGGCGCGCGCCGCCGGGGCCTCCTCCCCCTAGAAGTGATCGTCCGTCGCCGCTGAGCCACCCGGCCGTGGGAGCCGCTTGGGTCCTTCCCACGCGCTCGTCTGCCAGTTGTCTGGTCGTTCTCCCTGCCGCACCCAAGGCGGCAGGGTCACCGCGAGGTGTCGCGCCAGTGCCGCGACGTACGGCTCGTACAGGCGTCGTAGCTCCGCCAGCTGCTGCCCCGCGCCCCCAGTCTCGCGCAACGTGAGCCCCGCTTCGACGAGACGGGCCTGGAGCCGGGAGAACTCCGCGTCCGACAGCCGCTGCGCGGGCTCATGCGGCGGCGTGTTGAACACCTGCGACAAGTCCACGACGGCGTGGCGCGCCATGGCGAACGTCAGCCTCGCCTGCTCCACACACCCACCTTCCAGCCCCACCAACACGAGGGCGCTGGCGTCGAGAATCGTCGTCAGCGCCGCCAGCCACGACTGGTTGTAGTGCTGCGAGCGGAAGTAGGCGAGCGCGGGATAGGACAGGTGGCTTTCGAGCACGTCGGCGGCCCAACGCTCCCACTCCCGTAACAGCTCGGCGAGCGCGTCGCCGCTCTTGTCCCACCGGTAGCGCCATAGTAGCTCGCCCGCCGTCGGCGGCGAGCCGGCACGGGCGTCGAGTAGCGAGATCGCCATCTCGCGGCGCGAGAACGCCTGATAGATCACGGGGAAGTAGCCGATCACGAGCGCCAAGAACGCGAAGCCCATCCCGGCTTCGATGACGGTGAGCGTCTTCGCGAGCGGCGTCCGGGGTACGACGTCGCCCAGGCCAAGGGTAAAAAACGTCGTCCCGCTCATGTACATGTCGGCCCCGAATCCGGGGTCGGCGCCGGTCATGCTGAGCGCCGAGCCGGCGGCCCATTGCACCATCCCGAACGCGAGCGCGATCCCGGCCGCCCACAGCGCCAGGAGCAGGAGCAGGGAGAGCGGGCCGTAGAAGCTCAAGAACGCATCCCCCGGCCGGCGCGGCAGCAGCGGGGCGACCGCCCGCCAGGGCGGCCACGTCGCGCGGTAGAACAGCTTGGCGAGTCGGAAGCGGCCGCTGATGCGCCGCGGCAGGATGATGGTCTCGAAGGCGTCCCACAGGACGATCGCCAAGAGGGCGATCCCGACGACCCCGACGACCCATCGCATGACAGGGAACTTAGCGGACCTGGGGGAACTCGGCTTTGTTACGTTAGGAGTGGCTTAGCATAGCCCAAGGAGGCAACATGTCCATTCGGCCGATCAAGTCGATCATTCAGTCGCAGCCCACCATCGAGGGGGCGGGCGTGAAGCTGCGCCGCGCCTTCGGGTTCGGGAACACCGGCGACTTCGATCCCTTCCTTCTATTAGATGACTTCCGCAACGAGCACCCGGAGGACTATCTCGCGGGTTTTCCCTGGCACCCCCATCGGGGCATCGAAACCATCACCTACGTCCTGAGCGGCACGGTGCAGCACGGCGACAGCCTGGGCAACCGCGGCGCGCTGGGCGCCGGGGACGTGCAGTGGATGACCGCGGGCTCCGGCATCCTCCACCAGGAGATGCCCAAGGGAGACGAGCGTGGCCGGATGCACGGCTTCCAGCTATGGGCGAACCTGCCCCGCTCGCTCAAGATGACCGATCCGCGCTACCAGGACATCCTGGCGAAAGACGTCCCGGAAGTCGTGGACGACGACGGGACGCGCGTGCGGGTGGTCGTCGGCGACTTCTGGGGCAAAACCGGTCCGGTCGAGGGCGTCGCGGCCGACCCACGGTACTTGGACGTGTGGGTCCCGCCGCGGGTGAAGAAGACCCTGCCGGTCGAGTCGTCGCGCCACGCCTTCGCGTACGTGTTCGAGGGAAGCGGCACCTTCCGCGACGCCTCGGCGCCGCGCGGCGTGCTGACCGAGCGCGTGGGGGAGGGGGCAGGCGCGTCGGGACCGCCGGTGCGCGAGGACGCCGGCAATCGCTCGCTTGTGTTGTTCGACTCGGGCGACGAGATCACCGTGCAAGCGGGCGAAGCGGGAATGCGGTTCCTGCTCGTGTCGGGCAGGCCGCTCGAGGAGCCCGTGGCCTGGGCCGGGCCGATCGTAATGAACACGCAGGCGGAGCTGCGGCACGCCTACGCCGAGCTGCAGGACGGCAGCTTCATCAAGCATCGCTGAGCGGCGCCTGCGCGGCTTCCCTTAGGTTTCGTCGGCTTCTAGCTTACGAGCCTCGGGGCGTAGCGCAGCCCGGTTAGCGCGCCTGGTTCGGGACCAGGAGGTCGGAGGTTCAAATCCTCTCGCCCCGACTCATCGAAGACCAAGCCTCGCAATGGATTCCGTTGCGGGGCTTTTTCTCCCCCAGTCCCAGTGGTGTGAGTTTCGGTGTGAGTTTCTCCCGCCGCTAGCGGCTCACGACCCGCTGCGTCGGGTGCAACACGACTTGCCGCACGGTTTCGACGCCTGCCCCGCGCGGCCTCACGGCGGCAACCCCACTTCGTGGACCAAGGCCTGGAACCGTGGGTTCGCGCGCAGCGGAGCCCAACGGAGATCGCGGTTGAGCCACACCAGCCAGTGCGTGCGTTCCCGGACGCCCCGCGCCAACCACGCGAAGGCGCTGTCCCTCTGCCCCAGCGCCGTATGCACCAGCGCCACCGCGTACGCGGTTACGTACTGCCGCCGCGACAGGGAGTCCATGCGCACAAGTGCCGCCTGAGCTTCCCGGCGCCGACCGAGGACCCCGTACACGTACCCTTCGGCCGCCACCGTGGGCACCCAGTTCCGCAGCGGGCCGGTCGTCGCGTACTGCGACAGCGCGCTGTCCATCTGGCCCTTGGCCTGGTAAACGCGGCCCAGATAGAGGTGCCCGAGGGTGAAAGTCGAGTCCATCCGCAGCGCGACCTGCAGCTCCCGCTCGGCGTCATCCTGGCGACCGCTGTAATGCAGCACCCACCCCGTCGTACAGTCGATCGAAGGGGAGAGCGGGTCCAGCTCCTGGGCGCGGCGCTCGTGCGCCATGGCTTCGTCATACCGGCCCATCGCCGTGAGGAACAGGCCGTACCACTCATGACCAGTCGCGTAGCTCGAGTTCAAGGCAAGCGCGTGCTGGAATTCCCGATCCGCGCCGGCCCAGTCCCAGTAGTAGTACATTCTGACGAACCCAAGCGTGGCATGCGGCTCAGCGAGGGTCGAGTCCAGCTGCAGGGCGTGGAGCGCGGCGGCCTCCGCTTTGGGGAAGGCATCACCGGGAGAAAGCAGACTGCCGTAGCCGAGCTGGACGTAGGCGTCGGCCATCCCGGAATAGGCAAGCGCGAACATCGCATCGAGGTCAAGCGCCCGCGTGAACAGCTGAATCGACTTGAGGAGTGCCGGTCCCCGTTTGTTCCACCAGTAGCGCCCCTGGATGTAGAGGTCGAGCGCTTCCGGATCGAGTGGCCGGGCGCTCGCCAGTCCGGCCTGCTGCGTCGGCGTGAGCGCGCCCCACAGCCGTCGGGTCACCGCCCGGGCCACTTCGCGCTGCATCCGCAACAGGTCGCCACGAGTCCCTTCGTAGCTCTGAGCCCAGATGGTGCGGTCCTGTTTCGCGAGCACAAGTTGCGCCGTCATGTAGACGGTGTCGCCGAGCCGCTGCACCGTGCCTGAGACGACGGCGTCGGCGTGCAGGGTACGCGCGATCTCCTGAACCGTCTTTGCCCGGTCGCGGTAGGCCATCATCGTGCGACGGTTGATCACCCGCAGTGCCCCACCCTGCGCGAGATCGGTGATGAGCTGCTCTGTCACGCCGCTGGCCAAATACGACGGCGTGCTGTCCCCGCTCAGGTCCTCGAGCGGGAGCACCACCACGGTAGCGCGCTCGGGATCGAACGGCGGCCGCCGGTTGGCGAAGGCCGCCAGGTATCCGATCAGCGCCACAACGCCGCCGATCGCGAGATAGACGAGCGTCCGGCGCGCGCGCGGCGCGGGGACCGCCACCGTCTCGGCAGGCGCGACGGACGGGCCCGCGGCACGGGTTTGGAATCCGACCGCTGTCCGGTGTCTGACGCTTTGGATCAGCGCCTGCGTCTCAGGCGCCGGCAGAACGTCGTATTCCTGTTTCAGCCGCCGCGCAAATTCGTCATAAGCGCCGATGGCGCCGGACCGGTCCCCCAGATCATCGAGGAAGGCGATGAGATGGGCCAGCTCCCCTTCGTCCTCGGACGCGAACCCGGCCGCCCGCCGCGCCAGCGCCGCCGCGTCGGCCCGATCCCCGGCCACTCGATACCCGTCCGCCAGCGCCCAGGCACTCGCTGCCGCGCGGCGGCGCAGGGCGATTCGCTCCTCTTCCACCCACCGCTCGAGCTCGGGCGCGGCCTCCGAGACGAAGAACCCGTCCAGAAAGGCGCCCTGATAGAGATCCAGCGCTTCGGCGTGCCGCGCGCCTTCGCAGGCCTCCACAAATGCGGTTGCGTCACACCGCAACACGCCGCGGTCTACCCCGATTTCCTCTTCGCCGCGACTCACGATGATGCCCTCGCCCAGCGAGCGGCGAAGGAAGCGCAGCGCCTGGCGCAGCGATCCCCGTGCATGCTCCTCGTCCAGCTCGGGCCAGAACAGGGCGACCACGGTGTCCCTGCGACGGAAGCCTGAGGATCCGGCGAGGGCGAGGTAGGTCAGGAGGGCCAGACGCTTGGGCTGGGTCAGGAGCGGGCGTAGCTCGCGACCCTCGGAATCCTTCAAGTCCACAGCGCCCAACGTCCGCAACCGGATCATAGAGGACCGAGTCACGCTGGCATCACGGGTGGGTCACCCGCCGGACGTAGGATGTCGACGGTGCCTGGCCACTTCGCAATTTACGCGCCGCGGAATCCTCCGTACACCGCTTCGCGTCTGACGTCGTTGCCCAGTGCCCGTTCCGCAAGCCACATCCATTATCTGGGAGGACCTATGCGCTCCGCATCCAGACTCATCCTCACGACGGCCGTTGCGCTCGCGCTGGGCGCTTGCTCGGACCCGCAGCGCAGCCCGACCGAGCTCGCCGCGACCGGTGGCCCCGCGTTCGCCGCCGCGCAACCCTGGGGCCCCGAGACGCCGAACTTCAATCTTGAGGTCGTGCTGCGCGGCGACGGCTTCGGCCTGGTGAAGTTCCGGCAGCCGAACGACGCCGACAAGATCGTCTACCTCGACACCTGGGTGCGCGACCTGGCGCCGAACACGAGCTACCTGCTCCAGCGAGCCGTGGACACCAACGTGGACGACGACTGCACCAGCACCGGGTGGCTCACCCTGGGCAAGGGACTCCAGCCGCAGGCCATCACGACCGACGCGAGCGGGACCGGCCGCGAGCAGCTGTTCCGCAACCTCGCCGCTTTCCCGGTGGGGTCGAGGTTCGACATTCATTTCCGCGTCATCGACGCGGCCACCGGAACGGTGGTGTTGACGAGCGACTGCTATCAGTTCACGATCAGCCTATGAGGCGGGTGACACCCCGGGGCTTCGCGCCCCGGGGTGTCCAGTTCGGCAAGGCGTCCCACGCCCAGATCGCCAACCGGCTCCCCCGGCACCGTCGCCGCTCAGTTTGTTCCTCGTGTCGAAGGGGAAAGGCGTGCGCGCCTGCCAAGTCGTAACTCGGTCCGCTGGCGATTCGCATGGGGTTCGGGGGTCGCGGGTTCAAGTCCCCTCACTGGAGTTACGTTCTTCGGCCGATCGCAACGCTTGGTCGTCGCGAGTAGGTGGCACTGCGCGAGAGGGGGGAGAGGTCGCAATGTTTGAGCTCCCAAACCATGCAAGAAGAGCGACCTCCTGAAATCGGTCCAGGAGGTCGCTCGCGGTGTGAGTTTGGTTGTGAGTTTCTCGCTACTACGCAGCGATTTCAGCTCCCGAGGTACGACTCCGACTGCCCAGAACACCGCGTGAGTACTACATTTCGTCGTACGTCGGTACCCTTGGTCGCCGCTTCGGGACCAGGAGGTCGGAGGTTCAAATCCTCTCGAGTACAGTTATCGAGCATTTCACTTCGGCGAACGGCTCCCCCTATTACGCTCCCCCTAATTGCCTGAACAAGCACCCGTCCCCGAATTCCCATTCAAACAAACGATCACCGCGATTCCCACGGCGACTGCGGAGAGGCCGAGGAATAGCCCGATCGTTTTGCCGGCACCGAACTTCGGGGTCGCAACCTGGGTGACGTCCGAGAGCGCGACGCTAGATGCCACTTTGTAGTGGGTTCCGGCCAGGCTGTCGCCCGCCACGATGCGGGGCTGATCGAGCACCGTGCGCGAGCCGTCGGCCCGGGTCAGGCGCACCACGTGGGGGTGCTGGTTGGAGATCAGCTGCAGCGGGCTGACTCCCTCCTCGACGTGCCAGCTCGTGCACGCGGCGAGATAGCAGAGCAGGAGGACATAAGCGATTGGTCGGCGAAGCATGGTTGACTCCCTTGTGAGAGCTCTAACCTGGAGTCTGGTACCTCGAACCGTTAGGCCGTCCTCGCCGGCCACGGCCAGGCCTCTTCGCCCCGACTGATAACCAAATGCTCGATAGCCATTTAGGGTATCGAGCATTTTTCTTCGAACGAACTTCCCCTAATTGTCCGAGCCCTGCCCTGCTAGGGATCCACCTCATCTGCCTTGTCGAGCACGGTGTGGACCGCCAACCCGTACCCGTGGAATCCTCCGGTTGCACTGGTCGCAGGGATAGTTGCCAACGGTGTCACGTCCCCGCTGGCTCCGGCCGGGTAGACGGTGACGGTATTGTTGCCGTCGGCGACGTAGATCCTCCCCGCGGCATCGCGGCCCATCGCGAAAGGAACGAACAGTCCAGTGTTGGCGCCGGCGATCACTACCGTCGGCGTGGCGTCGAAGTTGGCCCCTGAAGCGAACACCCGGACGCTGGCTGGAACAGGAGGACCGCTGCCGATGCTGGTGACGTAGAGATTGCCGGCGGCGTCCAACGCGACGCCCGAGGGAGCGAACAGTCCCGCATTAAGGCCTTCGATCCTCGCGATGGGTGTCGTGAGCCCGTTCGCCCCTGCCGCGTACACCGTGACGTTGTCAGCCTCTTCGTTGGCGACATAGATGTTGCCGGCGGCATCCACGGCGATGCCCCTAGGTCGGTCCAAGCCTCCACTGATTGAGCGATCCGGTGTTGCATTCCCACTCGCTCCCGGCGCGTAGACCGTGATCCGACTGGCCGGCCCCCCAATGAAATCATTGGCCACGTAGATGGTGCCCGCAGCATCCACTGCGATTCCCTGAGGCGTGGAGAGGCCTGTGTTGCTGCCGGCGATGGTGGCGGTGGGCGTCGCATCACCAGTCGCGCCGGGCGCGTAGATCGTGATGCTGGCCGTTGCCGGGGTGGCAGCGCCGAAATTCGTCACGTAGATGTCGCCGGCAGCATCCACGGCGACGGCGTCGGGGTTGTTCAGTCCCGTGCGGCTGCCCATGATCGTGTCTGTCCGTAGGACGTCCCCAACGCCGTCGAGTGTGTAAGCCGTGACGCCCTGGATCGTGGAGTTGGTTACGTAGAGCAGTTGGCATCCGGCCTTGCGAGTCTTGCCCGGTCGGTCGGAGTGGC
>Ga0209158_1000423_pt1 | contig 32038 bp, 32 predicted proteins | sample GraSoiAngelo_140_FD_185897 | JGI IMG/M metagenome (GOLD analysis project Ga0209158, IMG submission 185897) | Grasslands soil microbial communities from the Angelo Coastal Reserve, California, USA - 14_0929_12_30cm (SPAdes) (version 2) | ecosystem: Environmental > Terrestrial > Soil > Grasslands ...
CCCCGTGCCCGGCACGGCGAAGCCCGAGCCGAACGGCACGCCGAGCGTCTGGGTGACGGTGACGACGGTCGCGCTCGCGTCGGCGCAGGCGAAGTGCGTGGTGTGCTCGTTCACGAACTGCGCCGGATGCCCCTCGAGGATCTGATTCGGGAGCTTCTCGCGGCGCCAGCGCTCGCCCTCGCTCCGGCCCGCACGCACGGGGTCGATACGCGCGCGCTGCGACGCCGCGTAGGCCTTCGAGAGGAGCCCCCGGATCGGGACGTCGGCCGTGTAGCCATAGGCGAGGCGGTCGGCGGAGGCGAGCTTGACCGCCTCGACCAGGTGGTGGAGGTAGTCCACAGAGTTGTGGCCCCACGCCTTGACGTCGTACCCCTCGAGGACGCTCAGCGTCTCGAGCATCTGGAACGCCGAGAAGGGCGGCGGCACCGAGGATACGCGGTGCTCGCGGTACGCGATCGTCGCGGGCTCGCGCCACTCCGGCGCGAGCGCCGCCAGGTCCGCCTCGTCGAGCCAGCCGCCCGCCTCGCGCACCGCGCGGGCGATTGCCTTCGCGATCGGCCCCCGGTAGAAGACGTCGCTCCCGCCTTCCGCCACCTGGCGGAGGGTCGCCGCCAGCTCCTTGTAGGTGACGACGGCGCCCGGACGAGGGCCGCCGTTGCCGAGATAGAGGCGCCGGGCCTCCTGCGAGCGTCCGAGCGTGGCGCGCGCCGCCTCGTAGAAGTCCACGTTCTTCCAGGTCAGCGGCACGCCCTGCTCGGCGAGGGCGATCGCCGGCCCGAGCACGCGCGCCCGGTCCATCGAGCCGAACCGCTCGAGCGCGGCGAGCCAGCCGCCGAGGTTCCCCGGAGTCGCGCAGGACTTCGGCCCGCCGGCCAGCTCGTCGTCGGTGCACCTCGCGGGGTCGGCCGCGCGCGGTGCGCGTCCGATGAAGTCGAGGACGTGGCGCTCGGATCCGCGCGAGATCAGCATCAGGCCGATCCCGCCGACGCCCGACATGAACGGCTCGACGACGTTGAGGGTGGCGGCGACGGCGACCGCCGCGTCGACCGCGTTGCCCCCGGCGAGCAGCATCTGGATCCCCGCCATCGACGCGAGCGGGTGCGCGGAGGCGACGGCGCCCCGGGTCCCCATGACGACCGGACGGTAGGCGTTTCGATGTGGTGGCATGTGGTCCCCTCTCTTGGCCCTACTTCAGCACGCACGCGCTCCTCGAAGAGCCGCACGCGGAGCATCCCGGCGTACATCGCGAGCAGCCCGTCGGGAGCGGGCGTCATTGTAAAGGGGTCCGCGAGGTCGGCGCCATTGGTGGGTGGCCTGAGACGAGGCGCGACCCGGCTCCGGTCCGCTCGCCGCTCTTCATTCCACCAGGGGTCCGCGAGGTCGGCGCCATTGGTGGGTGGCCTGAGACGAGGCGCGACCCGGCTCCGGTCCGCTCGCCGCTCTTCATTCCACCAGAGGTCCGCGAGGTCGGCGCCATTGGTGGGTGGCCTGAGACGAGGCGCGACCCGGCTCCCGTCCTCTCGGCGCTCTTCATTCCACCCGGGGACCGCGAGACCGGGACACTTCGTGGGTGGCCTGACAAAGGCACGACCCGGCTCCGTTACGCGCGCGCCTTCACGCCAGGGGGCCGCGGGAGACGAGGCGCGACCCGGCTCCGGTCCGCTTCTCGCTCTTCACTCCACGCCTTTCATCGCTCGCAAGGCGCGCATTATAGCATCGGCAGCTCGTTGAGCCGGACGAGGCGCCACCCCGCGGCGACGCGCGCAAGCACGCTCAGCGCCCCATAGTCCTGACCGAGCGCCAGGAGCCGGCGAAGCTCGAGCCCCAGCGCGGTGCAGAGCAGCGCGCGGTTCGTGCCGCCGTGGGCGACGATGGCGACGGACTCCCCCGCGTGCGCCCCGATGATCGCCTCGAACGCGGGCCACGCGCGAGCGCGCAGGTCGGGCACGCTCTCGCCCTCCGGGAACGGGAACTCGCCAACGCGGGCCATCCAGTCGGCGAACGCTGCTGGCTCGCTCCCCCGGATCTCCTCGGCGGTCCGGCCATCCCAGCGGCCCATCGCCATCTCCCGGAGCGCCGGGATCACGGTCGGCGTGAGCCCGTGCGGCGCCGCGATGATCTCCGCGGTGCGGCGCGCCCGCGCGAGGTCGCTCGTGAACACCGCGGTGAGCTCGGCGTCGGCGAGCCGCGTGGCCTGCACCCGGCTCTGCCGCTCGCCGCGCTCGGAGAGCGGCACGTCGAGGTGGCCGATGAACCGACGCGTCTCGGCGTGCACGACTTCGCCGTGGCGGAGGAGGTAGATCAGGGTCGCGCGTGCGCCCACGCCGACACCGTGAGGAGGCCCGCCAGCTCCGCGACCTCGATCGCCGCGCCGAGCACGTCCCCGGTGACGCCCCCGAGCCGCGCCGTCATGAAGCCCGCGAGCGCGAGGGCGGCCACGAGGGCCGCGCCGGCGCCGAGGAGCCCGGCGACGCCGAGCCCGGCCCAGACGAGGGCCAGGGCCGGTACCAGAGCGACGGGCGCCGCGCCCGCGCGCAGGCCGCTGCGGAAGGCGGCGCCGTGACCCTCGACCTTCGCCGCCCGAAAGCACCGGGCCACGAGCGGCGGTGTCGCGCGCGAGAGCGCCGGCACCACCAGGAGAGCCCGCCAGCGGAGGCCGGCCGGGAGCTCGGCCACCGCGGCGATCTCGAGGAGCAGGAAGAGGATCAACCCGACCGCGCCAAAGGCGCCGATACGGCTGTCGCGCATGATGCTGAGCCGGTGCTCGGCGTCTCGGCCCACGAGCCCATCGAGGCAGTCGGCGAGGCCGTCGAGGTGGAGGCCGCCGGTGAGGACCTTCCACGCGGTCACCGTCAGGAGCGCGGCGAGGAGCGACGGGAACAGGACGCTCGCCACGCGCTCGACGCCGACCAGGACGAGCCCGAGGCCGAGCCCGACGACCGGAAACCAGCCCGCCGCGCGCCCGAGCGCGTCCACGCCGTGCGCCGCGCGCCCCGGCAGCGGCACGATCGTCAGGTAGCGCACGGCGAGGATGAGGCCCGTCACGTGACGAGGCTAACACGGTGACGCTGGCCGTTGACACGCGCGCGGGAGCGCAGCGACAATCGCGGCCTCTGACTGAGCCGGCCCCTCTGGGCCGGGGGGAGGAGACGACGATGCCGGAGGCGTGGCGGATCGAGGGCGAGTACCTCGAGAACTGCAACTGCGAGGTCTTGTGCCCGTGCCTCCTCGGACCGCGCAACGCGAAGGGGGGCGCGGCCGCCCGACCGACCGAGGGCCACTGCGACGTCCCCCTGGTCTTCCGGATCGCCCGGGGGAACCACGGCGCGGTGGACCTGAGTGACACAGCCGCGGCGCTCGCAATCTACACTCCCGGCCCTATGGGCGACGGGAACTGGACCATCGGGGCTTACGTGGATGAACGGGCCCGCGACGACCAGCGCCGGGCGCTCGAGCAGATCTTCACCGGCCGCGCCGGTGGCATCCCGGGCGTCATCTGGACGCTGGCGGGCAAGCGGTTGCCGACGCGCGCGGCGCCCATCGAGTTCGGCAAGGACGGCCGGCGCCGCTGGGCGCGCATCGGCGACGTCCTCGACGTCGAGATCGAGGGCATCGAGGGCCGGCAACCGGGCACCGAGAGCTGGATCGACAACGTCCGGCACCCGGTCTCGAGCCGGCTGGCCGCGGCGCGGGCCACGCGCATGACCTACCGCGACCACGGCTTCGCCTGGAACAACACCGGCCGCAATGGCCACTACTCCGCGTTCGTCTGGTCCGGCCCCTAACGCGATCGATGGTAAAGTGGACGGCGGTGCTCGACCTGTACGTTGAGCTCCGCCGAATCGCCGAGGCGCTCGACGCTGCCGGCGTCGCCTACGCGCTGGCTGGTGGCCTCGCGGTTTCCATCTACACGACGCCGCGCGCGACCGAGGACATCGATCTGCTGATCCGACGCGAGGACTCCGATCGCACCGTGCGCGCCGTCGAGCCGCTCGGATTCAGGCCGGCGGGGCGACCGATGCGCGTCGCGGAAGGCCGCATGGAGATCCAGAGGCTCCTCAAGATTGAGGGCGCTGATCTGCTTCCGCTTGACTTGCTGATGCCAGTCGACGCGGGGCTGGCGAGTCTCCTGGCGGACCGGCATCGGCAGGTCGTCGAGGGCTGGCCCCTGGAGATCGTCGGGATTCACGGGCTCCGCACGCTCAAGAAGCTCCGCAACTCCGCCCTCGACCGTGCTGATCTCGAAGCGCTCGGGCCCGACGAGCCATGACGCCTCCCGACATCGCTACGACACTGCGCAAGGTCTCGGCGCTTCGCTCGCTCTGCCTGCGCCTGCCCCACGTCCCCACACCCGCCGAAAAACGGCTCCTCGAGCGCTTCGAGGCGCTTACAGCAGCGCCGACGCGCGCGACGGCCGCCGACATGGAGGCAATCGCGGTTGGCTGGAGCGGTTGGTGGCGAGGCGGCAATACCGGTAAGGTTCTGGACATGGCGGCACGGATCCCGGTCGACCTCATCGAAGCGAGCCAGACCGCTTCAAGTATCTGGGCCGGAGCACTTCGTGCTCGTTGGGAACCAATCCAACATTTGGTGTGGCTCTGTGCCGCCTGCGTGGGACGCAACCTCGTGGAAACCAAGCTTCGACAGCAGACGCCTCCTCTTCAAGTACGCCCCAAACTTCTGGTTGTGTCGATCGCACCCCCGTTTGAGGTCACGGCCGTCAAGAAGCCGGCACGGAGCGCCACGAATGATCCTGACGACAAGCTACGAAGGTTCCTAGAGAGGGTCCTCGGATTGGCGTGGACCGAACTGACCGCCAGAGGACTCGCGCTCGTTCATGCCGTCAAGTGCGGAATCGTCCCTGAAGATGGGCATCAGAACCCGCCTAACGGCGTCGTAGACGAGTGTGCACCCCGGCATCTGATGTGCGAGCTACTGTTGGCCAGGCCTCTTGTGGCCGTGACCTTGGGGCGAGCCGCATATCGTGCAGTCGTTCAGGCCCTCCGGGCCGCGGGCTGCAGCAATTCCGACGGGCAACTCAGACTGACGAGGCCGCCGGCGGCCGCTCACCAAAGCGGGTACGTCGTGAGCCTCCCAGATCAGCAGTTCCGACTCTTCGTTGGCCCCTTTATCCGCGCGAGTCTCGGTCCTGATGCGGTGGCTCTGATCCGCGCTGCGGCCTCAGCTGCGGGCCTGTAACCCGCGCGCCGGCTACACCGGATAGACGCCGTTCTTGCGCTGCGGGAACTCGTGGGCCTTGGTCTGCGCGTACGCGAGGCGCTTCACCAACTCGTCGCGGAGCGCCCCGCCCGGCACGATGTCGTCCACGAGCATCTCCGAGGCGAGCTTGTGGAGGTCCACGTCCCGCGCGTACTCCTCGCGCTTCTGCTGCACGAACGCCGCGCGCTCGCCTTCGGGCAGCTCCATGATCTTGTTGTAGTAGACCGCGTTCACCGCCGGCTCGGGCCCCATGATGGCGATCTGTCCCTGCGGGAGCGCGAGCGTGGCGTCGGGCTCGAAGGCGGGCCCGCACATGGCGTAGAGCCCGGCGCCGTAGCACTTGCGGACGATCACGGAAATCTTCGGCACGGTCGCCTGCGCGGTCGCGAAGATCATCTTCGCGCCGTGGCGGATGATGCCCGCACGCTCGACCTTGCTCCCCACCATGAAGCCCGAGACGTCGGCCAGGTAGACGAGCGGGATGTTGTAGGCGTTGCACAGCCAGATGAACCGCGCCGCCTTGTCGGCGGAGTCCACGAAGAGGACGCCCCCCTTCACCTTCGGCTGGTTGGCGACGATGCCGACGGGCCGACCGCCCAGGCGCGCCAGGCCGACGATGAGCTCGCGGGCGAAGAGTCGCTTGACCTCGAACCACGAGCCCGCGTCCACCACGCGGTCGATGACCTCGTACATGTCGAAGTACTTCCGCTGGTCGTACGGCACGATCGCCTCGATCGAGCGCCCGGGCTTGGGCTCGACGGCCTCCCGCACGGGCGGGAGCTCGCGGTACGACGACGGCATGTAGGCGAGGTATTGCTTGGCGAGCTCGATCGCCTCCTCGTCGGACGCCGCCAGCACGTCGCCGCACCCCGAGACCTCGCAGTGCATCCGTGCCCCACCGAGCTCCTCGAGCGTCGTCTTCTCGCCGATCGCCATCTCGACCATCCGCGGGCTGCCGACGTAGAGGGACGCCTTGCCGTCCACCATGATCACGAGGTCGGTGAGCGCCGGCAGGTACGCCGAGCCCGCCGGCGAGGGACCGAACAGAATGCAGACCTGGGGCACGACGCCCGAGAGCTGCACCTCGTTGTAGAAGATCCGTCCCGCGTGGAGGCGCCCGGGGAAGATCTTGATCTGCTCCGAGATGCGCCCACCGGCGGCGTCGACCAGGTACAGGAGCGGCAGGCGAAGGCGCGCGGCCCTTTCCTGGATGCGCACGATCTTCTGCACGGTCTTCTCGCCCCACGAGCCGGCCTTCACCGTGTAGTCATTGGCCATGACGCAGACGGTGCGGCCGCCGACTCGCCCGACCCCCGTGACGACGCCGTCGGCCGGTGTGTCGGGCTCCTCGGAGCGCGCGAAGAGCCAGTCCTCCTGGAACTCGGAGCCGGGGTCGAGGAGGAGCTTCAGTCGGTCCCGGACGAAGAGCTTGCCTTCCTCCCGGAGCTTCTCGCGGTACTTCGTGTGGCCCTGCTCGATCCGGGCCCGCTCCTGGAAGTACCGTTCCTCGCCGTCCACCCGGGACCTCCGCTCAGGGATTCGGGTTCGGCCAGACGATGATGATCAAGACGCCGGCGCCGTGGCGCGGACCGCCGATGACCGCGGGGTTGCCCGACTGCGCCTCGATGTTGGTCCCCACCTCGGTGAGGTTACCGCGGGTGAGGCGCACCTTGAACTTCACGGTGCCTCCCCGCACGCTCTCCGGCGTGACCTCGAGCTGGCGGTCGCCGGGCACGGGCCAGCGCTGGGTGGCGCCGATGGGCACCTCGGCCCGGTAGCGCTCCAGGGAGGTGTACTCCTTGTAGCGGAAGTGCTGCCGGAGCTTCGGGAGGAAGCTGTCCAGACGCTCGTCGGGCCCCGCCGGCGCGAGCCGCATGCCGGGCGGCGGCGGCGCGTCGCCGGCGAGCACGACGCGCGTACCGAAGCTCACGACCTGCTGCGCCGGGGCAGGTGTCGGCGCGAGGAGGATCAGGAGGGCGAGGACCACACCGAGCAGCGGGCCGAGCACCGCGCGCAGGCGCTTGCGCGCGTGGTGCAGACGCGACATGACGGTTCCCATCGGGATCCTCAGCACCTCTGCGATCTCTCGGTACGAGAGGCCCTCGAGATCACTCAACATGATAATCGCGCGGTGATGCTCCGGCAAAGCGTCGAGCGCGCGCGCGATCCGCCGCCGCGCCTCGCCGCGCGCCGCGCGCGCGTCGGGCGGCTCCCCTGGGTCGATCAGCTCGCGCTCCCACTCCTCCTCCTCGACGCGCTCGGTCCCGAACGCCCGCCCGCGCGCGGAGCGCTGGCGGGCGCGGTCGGACGCCACGTTCATGGTGATCCGGAACAGCCAGGTGTAGAAGGCCGACTGTCGCCGGAACGACGGGAGCGCCTGCCAGGCGCGGATGAACACCTCCTGGGCGACGTCCCACGCGTCCTCCGTGTCGCGCAGGACGTTGAACGCGAGGCGGTAGACGCGCGCCCGATATTTTTCGACCAGGGGCTCGAACGCGGTGACGTCGCCGGCGATGCAACGCTCGACCAGGGCGAGATCGTCGAGACCCGGCACGGATCACCCGCGCGCCCGTCGCCGGTTAGACGGCGGGGTAGACGCGCCGATTCACCGACGCGCGCGCCCAAGCGCCGCGAGCGCGTCGAGCCCGAGCAGATAGCTCTGGGGCCCGAAGCCCGAGATCTGGCCGCGCGCGACGGCGGCGATCACCGAGTGGCGGCGGAACTCTTCGCGCCCGTGCACGTTGGAGAGGTGGACCTCGACGACCGGGACCGTGATCGCGGCGACGGCGTCCCGCAGCGCGAGCGAGTAGTGGGTGAACGCGCCCGGATTGAAGACCACGCCGCCGAAGCCGTCGCCGTGCGCCGCCTGCAGCCAGTCGACCAGCTGCCCTTCGACGTTGGACTGACGGCACTCGACGCGCATGCCGCGGCGGCGGGCGTGCTCACGGATCATGCGATCGAGTTGGGCGAGCGTCACCCGGCCGTAGACCGACGGCTCCCGAACGCCGAGGAGGTTGAGGTTCGGACCGTGAAGGACGAGCGCTGAGCGCACGCTCATGGCGGGCAGAATAACACGCCGCCCCCGCGTGACCGGTGGGGGGGGTCGGGGGGAGCGGCGGCGCTCCCCCCGACGTTCAATGTCCGCCGAGCGGGGCCAGCAGCCAGTCGGCCAGCGCGAACAGGACGAGGCCCGCGAAGACCGTCCAGCCGAGCGCGGGACCGCCCTCGCGGTTCACTTCCGGAATCAGGTCCGACGCCGCCACGTAGATCGTGACGCCGGCGGACACGGCGAGCGCGTACCCCACGTGGTGCTCGGCGACGAAGCCGGTCGCGATCGCGCCGGCGAGCGTGAGCACGCCGAGGGTCGCGCCCGCGCCGAGCGCCGCCGCGGGCGAGTGTCCGCCGGCGAGCATGACCGACGCGATCGTGAAGCCCTCCGGCACCTTGTGCAGAACGACGGCGATGGAGAGGAGCGCGCCGAGCGCCGGCCCGATCATGAAGCCGGCGGCGATCGCGACACCGTCGAAGAACGTGTGCACGCCGAGGCCGAGGAGCGCGAGCCAGCCCGCCGCGGGATCGAGGAGCGCCTCGGGATGGACCTCCTCGCCGAAGTGGAAGTGGGGCGCGACGGTGTGCTCGAAGAGGTGGACGCCGAAGTAGCCGACGAGGACGAAGAGGAACGCGTGCGGGACGTGGGCGCTCTCGGGGAGCATCCGGACGAACGCCGCCGCCAGCATGAACCCGGCGCCGGCGGCGACGAAGTACCGGAGCGGCGCGAGCCCCTTGCGGTGGGCGGTCACCACGAGCACGGCGCCCGCGAGATCGGCCGCCGCCGCGAAGGCGGCAAAAGGCAAGTATGCTACCATAGGCACGCGAGCATAGCATGGTGATCGCGGCGCTTCTCCGCCGACTCGGCGAGATCCTAGTCCAGGAACGGTTGACCACTCCGGACGTTGTCGAGCAGGCGCTCGCCCGCGCAAAGACGACCGGTGAGCGCGTGGGCGAGGCGCTCGTGGAGCTCGGCGCCGTCAAGAGCGAGGACGTACTGCGCGCGCTCGCCGAACAGCAGAATCTCGCCTACCTGTCCCGCGACGAGCTCCCGTCGCCGCTCCCCGTCGTCAAGACCCTCTCGGCGAAGTACCTCCGTCAGTACACGGTGTGCCCCGTCAGCATCGAGAACGGCCTCCTGACCGTCGCCATCGCCGACCCGCTGAACGCGGTCGTCCTGGACGATCTCCGCCAGTTCACGGGGCTCGCGGTGAAGCTGGTCGTCAGCTCCGCGGAGGCGATCACCGAGGCCATCGACCGGACGTACGACGGCGCGGCCACGCCGCTCCAGCGGATCGTCGAGGGCATCGAGGACGAGAGTGCCGGCGCGGGCGAGGAGGACGTCAACCACCTCCGCGACATGGCGTTCGAGGCGCCGGTCGTCCGGCTCGTGAACCTCCTGATCGAGAACGCCATCGATGCCGAGGCCTCGGACATCCACGTCGAGCCCTTCGAGGACACGTTCCGAATCCGCTACCGCCTCGACGGCATCCTGTTCGACCAGGAGGCGCCGCCGCGGCGGCTGCAGGCCGCGGTGACCTCGCGCATCAAGCTCATGGCAGAGATGAACATCGCCGAGCGGCGGCTGCCCCAGGACGGGCGCATCCGCGTGACGCTCCGAAGCCGACGGGTGGACATCCGCGTCTCGACGATCCCGACCGTGCACGGCGAGTCCATCGTCATGCGGCTCCTCGACCGCTCGAGCGTGTTCCTCCCGATGGAGAAGCTCGGCTTCGCGCCGGGCACGCTCCGGCGGTTCGAGGCGCTCATCAAGCGCCCGCACGGGATCCTGCTCGTCACCGGGCCGACGGGCTCCGGCAAGACGACGACGCTCTACGGCGCGCTCGACAAGATCAACACGCCCGACCGGAAGATCATCACCGTCGAGGACCCGGTCGAGTACCAACTCAAGGGCGTCAACCAGATCCACGTGAAGCCGAAGATCGGCCTCACGTTCGCCACGGGGCTCCGGCACATCGTTCGGCAGGACCCGGACGTGATCCTCATCGGCGAGATCCGCGACCTCGAGACGGCGGAGATCGCCATCCAGGCGGCGCTCACGGGCCACCTGGTGTTCTCCACGCTCCACACGAACGACGCGCCCGGTGCGATCACGCGACTGCAAGATATGGGGGTGGAGCCGTACCTGGTCGCCTCCGTGCTCGAAGGCGTGCTCGCGCAGCGGCTCGTGCGGCGGATCTGCACCGCCTGTCGCGTGCCCGACACGCCAAACGCCGCCGACCTCGAGGCGCTCGGGATCGAGGGCACGAGTGGCCGGCCGCTCTACCGCGGGCGCGGCTGCGACGAGTGCCGTGGGACCGGCTACCGCGGGCGCACCGGCATCTACGAGTTGTTCCCGATCAGCGAGGACGCGCGCAGTCTCATTCTGAAGAGAGCGCCGAGCCGCGACATCCGCCGCTACGCGATCGAGGCGGGTATGGTCACCCTCCGCATGGACGGCTGGCTCAAGGCGTGCGAGAGCGTGACGACTGTCGAGGAAATCCTTCGCGTCACCCAGGAAGACGCCTAGCTCGCGATGCCCGTCTTTGTGTATCGGGCAGCCGACCGACGGGGCCAGACCATCGACGGCGTGATGGAGGCGCCCGACGCGCGCGCCGTCGTCGAGCGGCTCCAGAAGGACGCTTACTTCCCGATCCGCGTGGCTCCGCACGCCGAGCGCGCGGGCTGGCTGGCGTTCGGCGCCTCCTCGCGCGTCAGCCAGCGCGACCTGCTCGCGTTTACGCAGCAGCTCGCGACCCTGGTCGAGGCGGGGCTCCCGCTCGACCGCGCGCTGGCGATCCAGGAGGAGCTCGCCTCCACGCCGCGGGTGAAGGCGATCGTCACCGACCTGCTCAACAGCGTGCGCGGCGGCTCCTCGCTCAGCGAGGCGCTCGCCAAGCACCACCCCCGCCCGTTCTCCCGCCTCTACATCAACATGGTCCGGGCGGGTGAGAAGGGCGGCGTCCTCGAGGTCACGCTGCGGCGCCTCGCCGAGTTCCTCGAATCGCGCGCCGCGTTCGCCGAAGCCCTCGTCTCGGCGCTCGCCTATCCCGTGGTGATCTTCTCGGTCGGCATCGGCGCGATCGTGTTCCTCATGACGTTCGTGATCCCACGCTTCGCCACGATCTTCGCCGACCTCGGCCAGGCCGTGCCGCTGCCGACCCAGATCTTGCTGTCGATCAGCGCGGGCTTCCAGCAGTACTGGTGGGTGCTGCTCCTCGCGGTGCTCGCCGCGGTCCTCGCGTGGCGCGTCTGGACGGGGACACCCGAGGGGCGCCTCGCGTGGGACCAGACACTGCTCCGGCTGCCGCTCGTCGGGTCGCTCTCGATGAGGGTGGAGACGGCGCGCTTCGCGCGGACGCTCGGCACGATGCTCAAGAGCGGCGTGCCGGTCATGGGCGCGCTCGCCGTCGTGGGCGACACGATGACGAACCAGGCGATCGGTCGCGCCGTCGGACGGCTGGCCGACGGCGTGAAGCGCGGCGGCACGATCGCGGTGGGAATGCAGGCCGAGGGGAGGTTCCCCGCGCTCGCGGTGCACATGGTGCGCGTCGGTGAGGAGACGGGACGGCTCGAGGAGATGCTGCTCAAGGTGGCCGAGACCTTCGAGAACGACGTGCGCGTCGAGCTCAAGCGGGTGCTCGGCCTCCTCGAGCCCGCGATGATCCTCGGCATGGGGGTGCTCGTGGCGTTCATCGTCGTGGCGATGCTGCTCGCGATCTTCTCGATCAACGAGATCCCGCTATGACCCGGCGGCCCTCGCTTCGCGTCGGAGCCGGCGAGCCCCTCCTCGACCACGACGGCTCTCAAGCGCATCGCGTCGGGCCACGTGCTTTGCGGCGCCCGTGCGCTGACGACACGGGTCTCGGAGGGGCTCACCGACCCCGACGCGGGCGGGGCCCGCGGATCCCCTCCTACATCCTCCGGGCGCAAGCAGGGTTCACGCTGATCGAGCTCCTCGTGGTGATCATCGTGTTGGGGCTCCTCGTGGGCCTCGTCGGCCCGCGCCTGTTCGGGCGCGTCGGCCAATCCAAGCAGGCGGCGGCGCGCGCCCAGATCGAGCTGATCGGCGCCGGGCTCGACCAGTACCGGCTCGACATCGGCGCCTACCCGACGACCGCCCAGGGCCTCGACGCGCTCCAGCGGAACCCGGGCGTGGCCAACTGGAACGGACCGTATCTGAAGAAGGCCGTGCCGAAGGACCCCTGGGCCAACCCCTACAAGTACCGCTGCTGCCCGGGCCAGCACGGCGACTACGACCTCTGGTCCGAGGGTTCCGACGGTCAGCCCGGCGGTGAGGGCGAGAGCGCCGACATCACGTCATGGGACCAGAGCGCGCAACAGTAGCGCCGCGCGGCTTTACGCTCCTCGAGCTCCTCGTCACGCTGTTCATCATCGTGGTCGCCGTCGGGGTCGTCGTCCCGACGATCGGCAAGAGCGCCGACACCGTCCGCGTACGCGCGGAGGTGGCGGCCTTCGCCGCGTTCTTCCGGCACGCGCGCGAGCAGGCGATCACCCGCCGGCAGTCCGAGCGCGTCGTCGTCGAGCCGGACGCGCACCGGCTGACGCTCGTGGTCGGCGAGGACACGATCCGCGAGACGCGCGACGTCCCGGCGCGCCTGGCCATCGAGCCGGCAACGCCCGGGGCGCTCGTCGTCCGTTTCGAGCCGGAGGGGACGTCGAGCGGCGGCGCGTTTCGCCTGAGCTCCGGCGGGACGACCTACCGCGTGACCGTGGACGCCGCGACCGGCCGCGTGCGGAGCGTGCGCGAATGAGCCGGGTGGGGCGGGTCCTGTCGCGCGGCGCGGGCGTGACGACCACTGCGCGGCGCGAGGCGGGTCGGGGGGAATGCGCGTCCGCGCCGGGCTCGGCGGCCCCCCTCCGAGACCCGTGTAGTCAGCGCACGGACGCCGCACCGTGTAGGACCCGACGCGGCGGACTTGAGAGCCGTCGTGGTCGAGGAGGGGTGCCCCGAACCCGGCGCGGAGACGCGACCCCGCCAGGACCCGCCTCGCGCCGCGAGCGTGGGTTCACGCTGCTCGAGGTGCTCGTCGCCTTCGCGATTCTCAGCATCGCGGTGGTCGCGGCGATCCAGGGCTTCGCGGAGGGTCTGCGGCTGCTGCGCCTCGCGGGCGAGCACCAGCAGGCGATGCTCCTCGCGGACCAGAAGATCCGCGAGGTCGTCAGGCCGGCGGAGGAGCGCAAAGGCGACGTCGAGGGCCCCTTCACGTGGGAGCGAGCGATCACGATCGTCCCGACGCCGGACCTCGGCCGGACACCCGCCACCGACAAGTGGCACGTCTACCAGATCACCGTGCGGGTGCGGTGGGGCGACCGGCGCTCGGTCGAGGTCGCCACGCTGCGCACCTCGGCCCAGTCGCCGGAGACGCCGGGAGCCCGCCAGTGACGCGGGGTGCGCGCGGCTTCACGCTGCTCGAGATGCTGATCGCGCTCGCGATCGTGGGCGCGCTCCTCGTGATCGCCTTCGGCGGCATGCGCGTTGCCCTCGGCGCGTGGCGCCAGGGCGAGGACCGCGCCGAGGCCTATCAGCACGTGCGCGGCGTCGCGCTCTCGCTGGCGCGCACGGTGGGCTCGGCGTATCCCTACGCGGGTCCGCGCGGCGAGGCGCCGGAGTCGGTGCTCTTGTTCTCCGGGAGCGACACGCGTCTCGAGTTCGTCGCGCAGTCGTCGCCCGCACCGTTTCCCACCCCGATCGCATTCGCCGCGGTCGTGGTCGGGTTCGACGAGAGCGCGGAGCGTCCCGGGCTCGTGGTCCGACAGCGCGCGCTGCCGAACCGGAACCCGTTCACCGATGCGGAGGTGGTCTTCCACGACCCGACGGTCACGGAGCTCAAGCTCCAGTACATGGACGAGAGCGGCGCGTGGCAGGACGCGTGGGACGGAGCGAACGACAAGACCACGCCGCGCGCCGTCCGCATCACGCTCGGCACCACGCTCAACGGGCGGACCGAACGGCTGCCGCCACTGACGGTCTCGCTCCGGGTGAGGGCCGAATGAGGGCCGAGCGCGGGTTCGCGCTGATCGTCGTCCTCCTCGTGATGGCGATCGTGGGCGTCGTGGGCGCCGAGTTCGCCTACTCGATGCGGCTCGAGGCGACCGCCGTCCGCGCGTACAAGGACCGGATCCTCGCCAGCCACCTGGCCGAGGCGGCATTCGCGCAGGCGGTGCGCGAGATCGTCGCCGAGTCCAGCTACGTGACCTTCGACGAGCACGGGCTGCTCACCTTTTACAGGCAGGATCGGCTCCCGCTGCCCCAGCTGCCCCGGGAGAAGGTGGACTTCGAGGGCGGTCAGTACTCGTACCGGATCACCGACGAGGAGGCGCGGATCAACCTCAACGCCTCGCCCCCCGACCGGGTCGACCGCCTCCTGCAGTTCTGTCTCGGCCTGGACAAGAGCGTGCGCGACGTCATCGGCGACTCGCTCCAGGATTGGCGCGACCCCAACGAGGAGCACCGGCTCAACGGCGCCGAGAGCGACGACTTCTACCTGAAGCTCCCGCTGCCCTACCGCGCCCACAACGCCAACCTCGAGTCCACCACCGAGCTCCTGCAGATCCACGGCGTGCTGGAGACGCCGGCCATCTTCTGGGGAACGCCGGAGCGGCCTGGCCTCGTGGACGTCGTGACCGTGAAGACACCGGGCCAGACAGTCAACCTCAACACCGCGACGCCGTGCGCGATGCAGGCGCTCGGTCTCTCGGACGCGAAGATCAGCGAGGTCATGCAGCAGCGCCACCTCGCCCCCTACGCAACCCTCCCGAGCAATTTAGGCGTCAGCGGCGTCGGCGTCACGACACAGACCTTCCGGATCGAGGCGCAGGGCATCGTCGGCGGGCGCGTCGACGCCCGGCTCACCGCCATCGTCCAGAAGCCGGCGAACGCGACCCCTCCCACGGTCCAGATCCTCGAGTGGTCCAGCCCGCGCTGAGCCCGCGAATCGCGCCCGAACCACTGGATTTGGTGGTAGATTTTCCGACGTCACGTCGCATATTTTAGGGGGATGAGTTTCGCAAGGATGAATTTCGGAAGAGCAACGCTGAGATTCGGACCACTGAGGCTCGCCGTCGTCCTCCTGGGCGACCGGCTCAGCGGGGCCGCCATCCAGCAAACCCGCGTGGATACGTTCGTCATCGAGGCCGAGAACCCCGGCGAGGCGCTCCGCGCAGAGCTGGACGCGCGGGGGCTCGCCCCGCGGAGCGTCGCGCTCGGCCTGGCCCGGACAGCGGTGGCCGTCAAGCCGATCGACCTCCCTCCGGTTGTCGGCGAGATGCGGGAGATGGTCAGGTTCGAGCTCGACCGGCACCTGCCCTTTCCGGCGGACGATGCGCCGTTCGACTTCCTCACGCTGCCGCCGGACGGCGAGCCGGGAGAGCCTGCGAGCGAGACGAAGCGCGTCCTCATCGCCGCGGCGGACCGGCGCGTAGTGGAGACGGCCATCCGGCTCGCCGAGGAGGCGAAGCTCCGACCCGTCTCCATCACGGTGGCGGCCCACGATCTCCTCGCGCTCGTCAAGACGGTCCGCCGCGAGCGCGTCGCGTGGATCCACCGGTGCGGCGACACCGCGGACCTGTTGCTCCTGAACGGCGACACGCTCGTCCTGAGCCGCAACGTGCCGGCGACGGACGAGGCGGAGCTCGCCACTGAGGCTCGCCGAAGCCTCGCCGTCGCCCGCTGGCGGGCGTGCGACGCGGTCTGGGTCTCCGGTGACCACGCCGAGACGGTCGCGAACGCCCTCGCCCCACTGGGCGCGCCGGTCACGCGCCCGCCGTACACGCCTCGCGCCGAGCGACGGCTGGCCGCGATCACCGAGGAGCCGCGTGGCGCGCGCGAGCTCGCGGTCGCCGTCGCCTCCGGTCGCGGCGTCCGGCCGCTGGACCTGATCCCCTCGGCGCTGCGCCCGCGCCGGCTCACCCGCCCTCAGTGGATCACGGTGGGGACGCTCGCCGCGACGGTCGTCCTGGCGATCGCCGCGCTGCTGGTCCCGGGCTACCGCGAGCACCGTGTGCTCAACGCGCTGAACCGGGACGTCGCGCGCATCGATCCCGAGGTTCGGGTCGTCGAGCGTACCCTCGGGGAGCTGGAGCGCAAGCGCGCGCTCCTCACCGCGGTCCAGACCATCGAAGCGAGCGCGATCCGGCCCCTGCCCGTGCTTCGCGAGCTGACCGAGATCCTCCCCGGTGACGCCTGGCTCACGATGCTCTCCTTCGACACCAAGGGCGTCGAGTTGACCGGCCAGGCGGCGCAGGCGAGCGCGCTGATCCCGGTCCTCGAGAACTCCCCGCTGCTCGAGCGTGTCGAATTCGCGTCGCCCGTCACACGGGGACGTGACAGGGAGCAGTTCCGCATCCGCGCCGCCTGGGAGGTCGGGCGCCCGGAGGCGGCCGCCGTCGGCGCGCCGCCGTCCCCGTCCCCGACGGCGGCGCGCCCCAAGCGCGACGAGGAGCCGCCGGCACTCGGCGGCGCCGCGACCCCCACGCGGCCGACGCCCGGCACGCCGCCGCGCGTCGGGCCTGGAGGCCGCCGTCCATGATGGCCAACCTCTCGCGGCGCGAACGGACGATCATCGCGGCGGGGCTGGCCGTCGCCGTCGTAATCGGCGGCTGGTCGTTCGTGGTCGAGCCGATCCTCGAGGCGACCCGTCGCGCCGGCGACCTGGTGCCCGCGCGCGAGGAGGTGCTGCAGAAGAAGCGCGACCTGATCGCGCGCAAGGGCGTGATCGAGGCCGAGCTCAGGAGCACGACCGAGCGCCTCAACGACGTCTCCGCCAGGTTCCTCACCTCGGCGACGCCCGCGGTCGCCGCGTCGGAGCTGCAGAAGCTCGTCAAGGACATGGCCGCGCAGGCCAACACGGAAGTCCGCAGCGAGCGCATCCTGCCGCCGGCCGAGCGCGGCGAGCTGCTCGAGATCCCCGTGGAGATCGCCGTGTCCGGTGAGGTCCGACAGCTCGTCGACCTCCTCGCGCGCCTCGACAGCGCCCCCAAGCTCCTGACCGTCCAGGATGTACGCGTGCGCGTCGTCAACGTGAGCCAGCCGAAGGAGCTACTGACCACGCTCACGCTGTCGGGGTACATCCTTCCCGGCAAGACCAAGATCTAATGCCCAAGCGCCTGCTCATCCTCAACGTCCTGCTCGGCGGCGTGGGCCTCTTCTGCGTCGCCTTCATCGTCCAGCAGCTCGTCTGGGCGCCGCCACCGCTCACCGGGCGCCCGCGCCCGGTGACACCACCGAGTGGCCCGGCCGGCCGGCCCCCCGTGCCCCACGCGCCCGTGAGCGCGTATAACGTCATCGCGAGCCGGAGCCTCTTCAGCCCGACGCGCAGCGAGGCGCCGGCGACGGCGACGACCGGCGCCCTCCTCGGAGGGCCGAAGCCGAACCTGCAGGGTGTCGTCCTGCGCGACACGAACCCGATCGCATACCTCGAGGACCCGCTGACGAAGCGCGTCGCGGGGTACCGCATCGGCGACACGATCGCCGGGGGCCGGGTGGAGGCGATCACCGCGGACCACGTGCTCATCTCGCGGCCCGACGGGAACATGGACGTGAGGCTCCGCGATCCGTCCAAGCCGCGACCCGCGCCCCCGGCGCAGCCCGCCGTGCCCGGCCAGCCGCCGGTGCCCGGCGTTCCCGGCGTGGTGCCTCCGACGCCGACCCAGCCCATGCCGCAGGTCGCGCCGATCCCACCACGGGCCCTGTCCCCTCAGCAGCCGGTGCCGCCGTTCCAGGGACCGCCGGTCAACCCACTCGTACCCGGCCGGCGTCTCTCGCCGAGCCTGGGGAATCGTCTCCCCCTACCGTCGGCGAGCGAAGGCGTCCAGCCGCCGCCGCAGCCGCAGCAGTAGCATGAAGCGCCTCGCGGCGGCGGTCTGCGTGCTCACGCTTCTCGCAGGGTGTGCGACGACGCGCCCGCCTGCGCCGCCGCCCGCGCCACCGCGGGTGGTCACCGTGACCCCGCCCCCGCCGCCCGCGCCAGCCCCGCTTTCCCCTGTGCCACCGGCCTCCATCGGGCCGCGCGCCGAGGCGCCGCAGGAGCCGCCGCGCGTCGAGCGGCCCACGCTGCCGCGGCCGGGCCCGACGGCGCCCGAGGTGCCCGCCGCGCAGCGGGGCCGCTTCGTCGTGCTCAACTTCGACAACGCGGACATCGAGACGGTCATCCAGGCCTCGAGCGAGATCATCGGCTTCAACTACGTGCTGGCGCCGGACGTGCGCGGCAAGGTGACCGTGCAGACCTCGGGCCGCATCGCGCAAGAGGACGTCTTCGGCGTCCTGCTCGCGATCCTCGAGGTGCACGGTTTCACGGCGGTCAAGGCGGGCAACCTCTACAAGATCGTGCGCATCGAGGGCGCGCGCGAACGCGCGGTGCCCACAGTGGTGGGCCAGACGCCGGACCCGACCCGGATCACGGACGAGATCGTCACGCAGATCGTGCCGCTGCGCTACTCGTCCGTCGCCGACCTCTCCACGCTTCTGCGCCCGCTCATCTCGGCGCGCGGCACGCTCATCGCCCACCGCGAGACGAACGTGCTCATCATCACGGACGCGGCGTCCAACATCCGGCGCCTCCTCGACATCATCCGGCTCGTCGACGTGCAGGTGGCGCAGGAGGAGCTCCAGATCATCCCGATCAAGTTCGCGGACGCCGCCGATCTGGCGAACATCCTGAACCAGCTCTTCGCGAGCGGCCGTATCGGGACGGTCGCGCCCGGCGTGCCGCCGACGGCGCCCGGAACCCTCACGCCGCCCACCGCGCCCCCTACGCCGGGCGTGCCCGGGCAGCCAGGGGCGGCCCAGGAGCGGCGACCGCTCATCATCGCCGAGCGCCGCTCGAACTCGCTCATCATCCACGCCAAGAAGCACGAGGTCGAGACGATCAAGCGTCTGATCGGTCAGCTCGACATCAACATCTACGGCGGGCGCAGGGTGTTCATCTACTACGCCGAGAACGCGAAGGCCAAGGATCTCACCTCCACGCTCAACCAGATCTACGGTCGTGAGGCCGGAGGGGCGGCGCCCGCGCCGGGCGCCCCGTCCGCTCCGGGCGCTCGCCCTCCCGCCTTCACGCCGCCCCCCCCACCGACCGTGCCCGGCGCCCCGCCCGCCGTCGGCGTGCCCGGCATCGGCGAAGCGGGCGTGGCCGAGGGCCAGGTGAAGTTCATCGCGGACGAAGTGACCAACGCCGTCATCGTCACCACCTACCCGCGGCTCTGGGAGGAGATCGAGGGCACGATCAAGCAGCTCGACCGGATGCCCAGGCAGGTACTGATCGAGGTGCTCGTCGCCGAGATCACGCTGAAGGACGACCTGAGCCTCGGCATCGACTGGGCGGTCCGCTCGGGCAAGTTCGGCTTCGGCGCCGCCCCCACAGCCGGCGGCGGCAGTCTGACGTCGCCGTCGTCGATCTTACCGCCCGCCGGGGCGTTCGGGCCGGTCTCTGCCGGCCTCACGGCCTTCACGTTCCAGACAGGCAAGTTCTTCGCGATGCTCAACACGCTGGCGGCCCAGAACCGCGTCAACATCGTCTCCAATCCGCACATCCTGACGTCGGAGAACAAGAAGGCGGTCATCAACGTCTCGGAGTCGGTCCCGATCGTCACGAGCCAGCAGCTACCGATCGGCGGGGCGGTCCCTACGGGCGGGACCACAACGGCCGTCGTCGGCACGCAGTCGGTCGAGTACCGTGACGCCGGTGTGGTCCTGACCGTCACGCCGCGCATTGGCGAGCACGGCACCGTCGCCCTCGACGTCAAGCAGGAGGTGAACCAGATCGGCACCAAAACACCGCCGACCGACTCGCTCTCGATCATCAAGCGCGAGGCCGAGACGTCGGTGGTGCTCATCAACAATCAGACGCTCGTCCTCGGCGGCCTCATCCAGGACAAGATCACCCTCGACGACCGGGGCATTCCGTTCCTGAAGGACATCCCAATCCTCCGCTACCTGTTCGGTTTCAAGGAGCGGCAGCTCACAAAGACCGAGTTGCTCCTGCTCATTACGCCGCGGGTGCTTGGCACCGCGCTCGACGCCGCAAGGATCACGGACGAGATGCGGCGGGCGACGCCCGAGCTCGACCATGCGATCCGCACCGCGCCCCGCCCGCCGACGACCGCGCCTCCACCGCCCACCGGCGGAGCCGAGCCCTCGGCGCCCGCGCCTCCACCGCCCACCGGCGCTCCCGAGCGACCGGCTCCCGAACCGCGGCCCCAGACGAATTAACGGGCCGTCCGCGTCGGGATCTCCCTGCGGCGCCTTCCGCCGACGCGACTCACCGGCCCGTGAACTTGGGCGGGCGCTTGTCGAAGAAGGCGGCGACGCCTTCGCGATGGTCGTCCGAGGCGATCGCGAGCCCCTGCGAGGAGGCCTCGGCCTCGAGCGCGCCGCCGAGGTCGGTCGCCACCGCGCGGTTGAGCATCTGCTTGTCGAGCCTGAGCGCGAGGGGCGGGCCTGCGGCGATCTTCGCGGCGAGCGCCCGCGTCGCCGTCTCGAGCTCGGCGCTCGGCACGACCCGGTTGACGAGGCCCAGGCGCGCCGCCTCGGCGGCGTCGACCACGTCGCCCGTGAAGACGAGCTCCTTGGCGCGCGCCAGACCGACCACGCGCGGCAGGAGCCACGTGCCCCCGCCGTCCACCGCGAGGCCGATCTTGCAGAAGAGCTCGCCGAACTTCGCGCGGTCGGAGGCGACGATGAGATCGCAGCAGAGCGCCAGGTTCGAGCCGGCACCGACGGCGTAGCCGTCCACCATCGCGATCGTCGGCAGCGGAAAGCTCACGAGCCGGAGCACGAGCCGGTTGAGCAGCTCCACCCGCCCGCGCCCCTCGGCCGCGGTGTGGCGGGTCCGCATGGTCTTCACGTCGCCGCCCGAGCAGAAGTGGCCACCCGCCCCCGTCAGGATCACCACGCGGGCGGTCGGGTCGGCCTCGATCTCGTCGAGCACGCCGAGCATCTCGCGACGCATGGCGAGATCGAGCGCGTTGCGCGCCTCGGGGCGGTTCAGCGTGATCGTCGCGATCCCGTCCGCGCGTTCGACGAGCAGGGTCTGGTATCCCACATTCCGCTCCTTCCGTTGGTCGACCGTTGAGCGCCGCCACTATAGCGGACGGCCGGCCGGCTGACAAATCAGCGTCGCGAGTTGTCGAAGCGCTGCATCTGCCCTCGGCCGTCGGGCCGGGGCACGTCCTTGAAGCGGCCGCCCGTGTAGCGGCCGATGACCCGCCGCCAGAACGCCTGCGCCTCGACGTTGCTCCCGAGCTCGGTGACCTCCCACCGGCCCGGGAACATGTCGAAGACGCGTCGGGCCACGCGCTCGCCCGCGCCCCGCCGCCGGTACCTGCGCAGGATCAAGAACTCGCTGATCTCGCGCGTCCCGTCCCCCGCGAAGTGCGCGCCGTCGCGGACCAGCGCGAAGCCCGCGAGCTTCCCGTCCACGCGGACCAGGAACGACCGCCGGTTGGGGTCGGTCCAGAAGCCTTCGATCCGCGCCTCGATCCCGTAGAGCCCGTCGTCGCCGATGTCCCAGCCGTCGATCGTGCCGAGGTCGTAGAGATAGAGCTGCATCAGGCGCCGGAGGACCGGTGTGTCCTCGCGGCGCGCTTCCCCGACCTCGACGTTCATGACGCCATGCTACGCTACCCTGCGATGCGACTGGCGCGCACGCTGATCGGCATGGTCCACCTCCAGGCGCTCCCCGGCAGCCCGCGCTGGGAGGGCTCGATGGCGCGCGTGATCGAGGCCGCCCTGGCCGACGCGCGCGCACTCGTCGAGGGCGGGATCGACGCGCTGCTCGTGGAGAACTTCGGCGACGCGCCGTTCACGGCCGGGCGCGTCGACGCGGCCACGGTCGCCGGTGTGACGGCGGTCGCCGCGGAGATCCGGCGGACCTTCGCCGAGACCCCGCTCGGCGTCAACGTGCTCAAGAACGACGCGCGCGCGGCGCTAGCCGTCGTCGCCGCCGTCGGCGGCCGGTTCATCCGCGTCAACGTCCACGCGGGCGCCGTCGTCGCCGACCAGGGGATCGTCGAGACCGACGCCTACCACACGCTCCGCGACCGGCGGCTGCTCGGCGCGGAGGCCCGCATCTTCGCGGACGTCGGGGGCAAGCACGCGGTTCCGCTCGTCCCCGTCGAGCTCGAGCAGACCGCGCGCGACCTCGCCCACCGCGGGCTCGCCGACGTGCTCGTCGTGTCGGGCCCCGCCACGGGCCGGGCGACGCCGCTCGCCGACGTCAAGCGCGTCCGGAGCGCCGTGCCGGAGGTGCCGGTCCTCGTCGGCAGCGGCGTCACCGCCGAGACGGTCGCCGAGCTCCTTTCGGTCGCGGACGGGGCGATCGTCGGCACCGCGGTCAAGCAGGGCGGCGACGTGCGGAATCCCGTCGATCGGGGGCGGGTGGAGCGGCTCGTTGCGGCGGCTCGTCGCCGCTAGCCTTCTCGTCGTCGCCGCCGCCGGCTGCCGCACGTATCCGCCGCTCGAGCCCGTGCGTCTCGCCGCGCTCGAGACCGACCTGGGCCAGCTCCTGCTCGTCGGCTTCGAGGGCACGGAGGCCGAGGGAAACCAAGCGGTCGAGCGACTCCTCTGTGAGACACGGATCGGCGGCGTCGTCCTCTTCGCGCGGAACATCACGGGCGACGAGCAGGCGGGGCGCCTCACGCGCGCGCTGGCCGAGCGCGCCCGCGCGTGCACCGGGCGGCCGCTCCTGATCGCGGTGGACGCCGAGGGCGGCCAGGTCATGCGGCTCGGCGCCGGACTCACCGCGACGCTCTCCGCCGGGGAGCTCGGCGAGAGCAACGACTTCACGCTCACCGAGCTGGAGGCGCGCCGGATCGGCCGCATGCTCAAGAGCGCCGGGATCAACTGGAACCTGGCGCCCGTCGTGGACGTCGGATACAACCCGGCGAACCCGGTGATCGTCGGTGCCGCACGGAGTTTCGGCGCGAACCCGCTGCTCGTCACCGCACACGCGCGCGCCTTCATCCAGGGTCTGCACGCCGAGGGCGTGCTCACCGCGCTCAAGCACTTTCCGGGGCACGGCTCGAGCTACGGGGACTCCCACAAGGGGTTCGTCGACGTCACGACGACGGCCAACCCTGAGGCGGAGCTCGCCCCCTACCGCACCCTGATCACCGAGCGGCTGGCCGACGCCGTGATGACCGCGCACGTCTTCAACCGCGCGCTCGACTCCGAGTTCCCCGCCACGCTCTCGCGCGCGACCCTCACCGGGCTCCTCCGCGGCGAGCTCGGCTTCGACGGGCCGGTCGTGACCGACGATCTCCGGATGGGCGCGATCGAGCAGCGCTGGGGGCTCGAGACCGCGGCCGTCACGGCCCTCGCGGCGGGCGCTGACATCCTGCTCATCGCCAACGATCGCCTTCCCGACGGCGGCTCGGCCGCTCGGGCCGCCCTCGCGACGATTCAGCAGCGCCTCGTGAGCGGCCGGCTCGACCCCGAGCGCATCGAGGCGGCGCTCGCCCGGTTGCGGGCGCTCAAGGCGCGGCTCGGCGACGGTTGAGCCGCGCCTCGGCGGCGCCTCACGCGCCGAGCAGCGTCTCGACCTGGTCCCGCCGGGGCAGCGACGGCTGGGTGCCGCGAGGCCGGCGTTGAACGCGTCGCCCGCGGCGGTGGTGTCCACGACCGCCACCGGCAGCGCCGGTGCCCGCACCAGGCCGTCGGCCGCGCACGCCGGCGCGCCCTGAGCGCCGAGCGTCACGATCACCGTGCCGGCGCCGCGGCTCCGGAGCGCACGTGCCGCCGCGGCGGCGGATTCCGCGCCGCGCACGACGACGCCGGAGAGGCGCTCGGTCTCGGTCTCGTTCGGCGTCAGGTAGTCGGCGAGCGCCACAAGGTCGCGCGCCTCGTCGCGCATCGGCGCCGGATTCAGCAGCGTGACGCGGCCGCGACGGCGCCCCTCGCCGAGCACCCACGCGACGGCGCCCTTACCGCCGCGGCTCACGAGGAGTGTGCCACCGGTGACGGTCTCGCCGGGGCGCGGCAGGCGCTCGGCGGCGACCGTGAAGTCAACGTTCGCAGAGCCGACTACGAGGACGCGGGGCGCCGGGGCGCGCGTGGGCAGAGGCGCTCCAGGAACAGGCGGAGGAACCGGTCGGTGTCGACACGCCTGGCGATCCGGCAGTTCGGCTCGCCGCTCGCGCGCAGGGTCTCACCGTCGGGGCCGACGACGAGGCGCACCGGCTCCCACTCGGCGAGCGCCGGGTCGATCGCCAGCGCCAGCGCCAGGGGATCGTGGAGCACGAGCCCCCGTGCGCCGGTCGAGTGGTCGAGCCTGAAGCCGCGCTCGCTGAACGCCACGATGCGGTCGACGAGCGGGCCCGATTCGCGCCGGAGCGCCGACTTCAGACCGGCGCGCGGCAGGACGGCCTGGCGCGTCGCGTCGAGGGGCACGAGGTCCAGGGGCAGGTGTGCGGCGAACACCCGGTGGGCGGCCTCGGGGTCCACGTACATGTTGAACTCCGCCGTCGGCGTGATGTTGCCGGGCACGTCCACGGCGCCGCCCATCGCGACGATGCGGCCGATCAGGCTCACCGCGCCGGCGTCCGACTTGAGCGTCAGCGCGAGGTTGGTCAGCGGCCCGAGCGCGACGAGCGTCAGCAGCCGCTGCAACCGCCGCGCGTGTTCGACGATCACGCTCACCGCGTCGGGCTCGAGCGGCGGCTTCTCGGTCTCGGGCCAGTCCGGGAGGTCGCCGAGACCGTCCTCGCCGTGGTAGCGCTGGGCGGTGAGGAGGGGGCGCGCGAGCGGCTCGGCGGCGCCCACGGCGATCACGGGGCGCGGCGTCGGCTTGCGCAGTCCGAGTAGGCGGAAGACGTTGACCGTCCCCTGCTCCACGGGAACGTTGCCGGCGACCGTGGTGACCGCCTCCACGCTGATCTCCGGCGAGCTCCAGCCCATCAGGAGCGCGAGCGCGTCGTCGATCCCGGGATCGGTGTCGATCAGGACGGGCGCCGCCATGGCCCGAGTCTAAATCAATTTCCGGCGCAGAATCTCCCGACATCCCGGGCGCATCTAGTAGAATAGAGCCCCCAAGGACGAGGAGGACTCGATGGACATCCAGATCAAGTACTGCGGCGAGTGAAACTACCTGCCGCAGGCCTCCAGTTTGCAGGAGGCCATCAAGAAGAAGTACGGCCTCACCGCCGGACTCAAGGAAGGCGCGGGCGGCATCTTCGAGGTCTCGATCGACGGCAAGGTCGTCTACTCCAACCAGACGACATACCGCTTCCCGACGGACGCGGAGATCTTCGAGAAGATCGAGGCCGCTAAGAAGAAGTAAGCACGCGTTCCAGCTCCCCCCGAAACCGGGGATGCGCCACCGCGAGCAGCGCCCGGGCGCGTCCCTGCTCTCCCTTGCCGCGCAGCGCGGCGACTCCATGCTCGGTCACGACCCAGTCCGCCAGGAAGCGCGGGCTCGTCACGGCGGCGCCGGGCGCCAAGCGCGGCACGATGCGCGACACCTGGCCGTCGCGCCCCGTCGAGGGCAGCGCGAGGATCGCCGCGCCGCCCCGCGAGTGCCGAGCACCCAGCACGAAGTCGAACTGGCCCCCGATGCCGGCGACCTGGAGCGGCCCCAGGCTCTCCGCCGTCACCTGTCCCGAGAGGTCGACCTCGAGCGCCGAGTTGATCGCCACGAACCGGTCGAGCCGCGCCACCGTCCCCGGGTCGTGGACGAACGCGGACGACTCCATGTTGACGCGCGGGTTGTCGTGGAGGAAGTCGAAGAGCCGGGGCGTGCCCATGGCCTCGGCGATATCCATCCGGCCGCGATGGAACGGCTTCTTGGCATTGGTGACGACTCCTCGCTCGACGAGAGTCACCGACGCGTCCACCAGCAGCGAATGGAGGGCGAGATCGCGGTGGTCCACGAGCGCGTCGAGCACGGCCTGCGGGAGCGCGCCGACCCCCACCTGCACCGTGGCGCCGTCGGGCACCACCGCGGCGACGTGGCGTCCGATGGCGCGCTCCACGGCGCCGACGACCGGCGGCGGGTACGGCGCCAGCGGCTCGTCCACCTCGACCCACGCGTCGATCTGGCTCCGGTGGAGGAACGCGTTGCCGAGCGTGCGAGGCATCGCGGGATTGACCTGGGCGATGACGAGCGGCGCGCGCCTGGCGGCGGGCAGCGTCACGCCCACCGAGACGCCGAGGCTCAGGTAGCCGCGAGCGTCCGGCGGGGCGCAGTGGACGAGGACGCAGTCGGGCGCCCACGCGCCGCCCGGGACGAGCTCGCGCGTGAGGTCGAAGTAGCGGAGCGGGAGGAACTCGACGCGCCCCCGGCGGCGCGCGTCGTCGAGGCGCCTCGACATGTGCCACGTCGCGAATCGGAGCGCCGCGTGCTCGGTCCGCGCCCACGGGTAGTCGCCCAGGTGGATGCCGCCGAGGAGCGTCAGCTCGGCGAGCCTCGAGGCCTGGCGACAGATCTCGCCGACGAGTGCCTGCGGCTCACCGCACCCGGGCGGCAGGAGCACCCGCGTCCCCGGCCGGAGGCGGGCGACGGCGTCGGCGAGCGAGCATTTCGTGAACGCGCGGGCCATGAATCGCGAGGCAATCATATTCGATCGCGCTAGAATGACCGCGTGATTCGCCGCGCGCGCCGTCTCCCGCTGCTGCTCGTCGCGGTGCTGCTCGTGGGCTGCGCCGCGGCCGCGCCGGGGACCGACCCGGAGCGACGGTCGAGCTCGCCGCGGGTGCGCTGCCTCAGCGACCCCGGGCGCGACGTCAGCGAGGGCACGCGCCCGCTCTTCTTCTTCTTCTGTGTCGAGAGCCCGTGATGGCCGCGCGGGCACGCCGGGTCGCCCTCGTCACCGGGGGCGGCCGGGGCATCGGCCGCGAGGTGGCGCTGGCACTCGCGCGCGGCGGCTACGCGGTCGCGGTCGCCGCGCGCACGCGCGCAGAGCTCGACGACGTCGCCGCCGCGGCGCGCCGCCTCGGCGTGGACGCGATGGCGCAGGTCCTCGACGTGACCGACGCCGCGAGCGTGACGCGCGCGGTCGACGCGGTCGCCACGACGCTGGGCCCGGTGGACGTGCTCGTGAACAACGCGGGCATCGCGGAATCCGCGCCGCTCCTCAAGACCGACCCGGCGCTGTGGGACCGTCACCTCCGGGTCAACGTGACGGGCCCGTATCTCCTGACGCGCGCGGTGCTCCAGGGGATGCTCGCGCGGGGGTGGGGCCGGGTGATCAACATCGCCTCGCTTGCCGGGCTCTCCGGCGCGCCGTACGTCACGGCGTACTCGGCCTCCAAGCACGCGCTCGTCGGTTTCACGCGCGCGCTCGCCGCCGAGGTCGCCGGCCGGGGCGTCACGGTGAACGCGATCGCCCCCGGCTATACGGGGACAGACCTCGTGTGGACCGCCGCGCGCAACATCGCGGCGAAGACGGGCAAGTCGTTCGACGAGGCGGTCCTGGCCATGGCCCGGATCAACCCCGGCGGGCGGCTCATCGACCCGGCCGAGGTCGCTGCCGCAGTCTCGACTCTGCTCGACGACGCCGCGACCAACGGGGAGACGATCGTTCTCGACGGGAGGAGCCCATGACGAAGCGGATCGAGTTCTACAACCCGCCGACGCTCACGCGAGCCGTCGGCTACGCCCACGGCGCCGAGACGCGCGGCGGGCGGCTCTTGTTCGTCGCGGGTCAGGTCGCGAAGGACAAGGAGGGGCGGGTCGTCGGCTCGGGCGACCTGGTCGCCCAGTTCCGCCAGGTGTGCGAGAACCTCCGCGCGATCGTCGCCGCCGCGGGCGGCGAGCTCACCGACGTGGTCAAGCTCACGATCTACGTGCTCGACACCGACCTCTACAAGCGACACGGCAAGGCGATCGGCGGGGTGTACCGCGAGTACTTCGGCAGACACTTCCCCGCGATGACGCTGGTCGGGGCGCGCGACCTCTACGACGCGGCCGACGGGTGCATGCTCGAGATCGACGGCGTCGCCTGCCTGCCGTGATCCCGGCGGTCCCGTGAGCGTCACGGCTCCTGAACGAAAGCGGGTGCGTCACCCGGTGCCGCCGGCCAAGTGGCCGACACGCGAGGAGGCGGCGCGCTCGCGCTGGTTCTCGCCGATCACGCTCGGCACGCGCCTCGTCGCCGCGGAGCGCACGTGGGTGCCGGCGATGGTGCCGTGGCGCGCGACCGACGACGGATTCGTCACGCAAGACGTCCTCGACTGGTATGCACGGTTCGCCGAAGGCCAACCGGGGGTCCTTGTCGTGGAGGCGACCGGCATCCGCGACATCCCGAGCGGCCCGCTGCTCCGGATCGGCGACGACCGTTTCGTCCCGGGGCTCTCCCGCCTCGTCGAGACCGTGCGGGAGGCGAGCCGCGGCCACACGCGGATCTTCATCCAGATCATCGACTTCCTCACGGTGCGCCGGCGGCCCGAGCCCGAGAAATACTTCATGCGCTACCTCGAGGTCACCGACCCCTTGCGGGTGCAGCTCGCCCTCTGGCTCGACGACAAGCGCTGGCGCGAGGCGCCCGAGGACGAGGTGCGGCGCTTCCTCCGGGAGGCCGATCGCGTGACGCTCGAGACCGTCCTCGCCGACCGCGAGCTGGAGGCGCTCGACTACGGCTACCGCGAACGCGTCTGGGACCTGCACCTGCCGTGGATCCGCGAGCTGCCGCGCGTCCTGCCGGGCCTCTTCGCCGAGGCCGCGCGCCGTGCGCAGGCCACGGGCTTCGACGGCGTCGAGCTCCACTACGCGCACGCCTACACGATGGCGTCCTTCCTCTCGCGCCTCAACACGCGCACGGACGGCTACGGGGGGACGCTCCCGCATCGCGTGCGCCTGCCGCTCGACGTCCTCGCGGCGGTGCGCGCGCGCGTCGGCCCCGACTACCCGGTCGGCATCCGCTACCTCGGCGACGAGGTCGTGGAGGGCGGAAGCCGTGTCGACGACGCCGTGTGGTTCGGAATCAAGTTCGCCGAAGGCGGCGTCGACTATCTCTCGGTCTCGAAGGGCGGCCGCTTCGAGGACGCCAAGCAGCCGAAGATCGGCGAGGCGGTCTACCCGTACACGGGCGAGTCGGGCTACGAGTGCATGCCGACGGTGCTCTCCGACGCGCGCGGCCCGTTCGGCCGCAACGTGCCGCTGGCCGCGGCGATCCGCCGGGCGCTCCGCGGCGCGGGCCACACGACGCCCGTCGTGACGAGCGGCGGCATCACGACGTTCGAGCAGGCGGAGGGGATCCTGGAACGGGGGGAGGCGGACTGCGTGGCGGCCGCGCGGCAGTCGCTCGCCGATCCCGACTGGTTCAGGAAGGTCCGTCTCGGCCTGGGCCACCTGGTGCGCCGCTGCGAGTTCACGAACTACTGCGAGGGGCTCGACCAGCGCCACAAGCAGGTCACGTGCAAGCTCTGGGACCGCAAGCTCGACCCGACGGAGCCGACGGTGAGGCTCGCGAGCGACGGCAAGCGCCGCCTTCTGCCGCCATCGTGGACCGCGCCCTCGGCCGACTGACGTCCGCCCGAACGCCGCCACCGCGCCAGACGGCTCCGCGTCGGCTCAGGCATGTGCCCTCCGCACCGTCTCTGACCAGTGGCACAATTGCAGCGAACGTACGAGCCACGAAGCCGCGATGTCAGCATCGAGACGCTTCTTGTCGAAGGTCGTGTCTCGATGGCGCTCGACCATTCTGCTCACCACGCTCATCGAGTATCCCGCGACCTCCCAGGTCCCCACGATTTCCGGAATTTCGGCGCTTCGACCCGGCGCGACCGCTGCCTGGCATCCCCGCTGCACCTACCTCCCCCAGAGAGACGACCCCTCCCGATAAGGGCACACCCGTCGCGAGGCGGGGCCGCAAAGCCACGGGTCAGACCTTTCGTCTGATAGCCGGGTGGTCTGTCAGCCCTGGCGGAACAATGGGGTCCTCCTTCTGTCGAAACAGAACCTCACAGGAGGCCCAGTGGCAATGATGCAGGTGAAAAAGACGCTCTCTACACTCGGCGTGTCACGCGCCCTCTCGCTCCTGGCGGCTGTCGGTATGTTGCTGTGGGCCGTGCCGCCTGCCCACGCTCAGAATGTGGCGTCCCAGAAGGCGTACTTCGGCTCCGGCCAGACCGAGATCCTCAACCCGAATGGCGGCGTCGTGCTCTCCGGGTACATGAAGACGTCGAGCGTCGGCGACTTGCTGATCGGGTTCTCGATGGAGTGCGCGCTGTGGACCTCGACGAGCACCACGGCCACAAAGGGTGGCGCCAAGACGACCTCCACGGCCAGGGCGGCCGTGAATGTCACCGTCTACGTCGACGGTGCCCAGGCTGAGCCCGGGCAGGTCGTGTACTGCGACCGCCAGCAGACCGTGAGTCTGCAATTTTCTTCGCTCACGGTCGAGGTCACGGATGCAATCACCCTGGACCTATTCCTCAGAACCAAGAACGCGAATCACTTCAACTTCTACCGGAACAACGTCGGCAGCGGCGTGCACTACGTCGAAGTTAAAGTGGACAGCATCGTGAGCCCCGACCCGAATGCGCCGGCGGACCCCGGGACCCGAGCCGTCGCCGGCAAGCGCTCCTTGGTGGTCGAAGAGTACAACAACCCGTAACAGGTCGCACCCACCCGAGCGCCGAGCCCTCTCGGTGCTCGGGAGTCTCAGCGTTTCGAGCGGCTCTCCCCTGCGCTCACGTGACGCCTCGAGACGTCATCGCTCGCGGCCGCCCGCGAGGCGGCGGAGCGGCGCGCCGGCGAGACGGGTGAGGATCCACTCGCGCCGGAGCGTCGCGCCGAGCTTCTGGTAGAAGCGGATCGAGGGCGTGTTCCAGTCGAGCACCGCCCACTCCATCCGGCCGCAGCCGCGCCGCACGGCGATCTTCGCGAGCGCCCGGAGGAGCGCCCGGCCGGCGCCGTTGCCGCGCTCCGCGGGCAGGACGAAAAGGTCCTCGAGGTAGAGCGTCGGCCGGCCGAGGAACGTGGAGTACGTGAAGTAGTAGAGTGCCAGGCCGATGGGCGTGCGACCCCGGCGGCAGACGAGCGCCTCGAAGTAGCGCGGGCGGCCGAAGCCGTGACGGCGGATCCGCCCGGCGGTCGCCTCCATCCGGTGGGCGAGCCGCTCGTACTCGGCGAGGCCGCGGATCAGCCGGAGGATCGTGGGCGCGTCGCGCGGCGTAGCGTGGCGGATCGAGAGCGCGGCCGGAATCGCTCAGGCCCCCGCGACGGCGAGCAGCATCTCCACGTAGCACCGCGCCCCCGCGCGGATGTTCTCGAGCGAGAGCCGCTCGTCATTGCCGTGCACGCGATGCCACTCGCCCTCGAAGTCGAGGATGAACGGGCTCCAACCGTAGCCGTGGAGCCCGCAGCGCCGGAACACCCAGTTGTCGGTGAAGCCGACGAGGATTTCCGGCACGACGACGGCGCCGGGCGCCCGGCGCCGGATGGCGTCCGCGAGCGCCTTGTAGAGCTCGGTGTCGGGCGGCGAGAGATTCGGCGCCTTCGGCTCACCGGTGACCGTGACCTCGACCCGGTCGTCGTCGATCACGCGCCGGACCCAGGCGACGATCTCCTCCGGGTCGTCGCCCGCGAGCATCCGGCAGTCGATACCGGCGGACGCTTCGGGTGGGATGACATTTCGCTTCTCGCTGCCGTGAAGCATCGTCACGGCCAACGTCGTGCGGACCATCGCGGCGTGGAGGCGATTCGTGAGGAAGCGGGCGCGGAAGGCCGCGTCGGCCAGGCTCGGCGCGAGATCGTCGTACCCCACGCCCGCGTCCCCCAGCAACACGCTCGCGAGCCGTGCGAAGTACTCC
>Ga0209158_1000426_pt1 | contig 32017 bp, 37 predicted proteins | sample GraSoiAngelo_140_FD_185897 | JGI IMG/M metagenome (GOLD analysis project Ga0209158, IMG submission 185897) | Grasslands soil microbial communities from the Angelo Coastal Reserve, California, USA - 14_0929_12_30cm (SPAdes) (version 2) | ecosystem: Environmental > Terrestrial > Soil > Grasslands ...
AAGGCCGTGGCCGTCGAAGCGCCCAACCAACTTTTTTTTCTACTGTATTCCGAAATCGCAAGACTCTGAATGAGCAATGTGCATTATCCGGTCCCGGTAGCCTCTCCACTCTAGGTTTTCAAGGGGCTTTCTGGCGTTACTTGGGTGGATATGGCTCGGTTACTGAAATCTCAAACCCGGTTCTTCAAGAGCTTAGCAAGGACAAAGCTTGGGCAAAGTCAGTCTGCTATCCCGTATCATTGGTAAGGGGAGTAGCTGGATCTTTGCGGCTAAACTCCTATTGTCGCTCGTGGCTATCGTCTTTGCCGCTAGCGTCTCAGTGACCTCGAGTACCTATCAGGCTGAGATTGGCTCCGCAGTAAACGTCGCGAACGGTCTTCTCGCGACCGACAAAGGCTTCTCGCTAGCTTCAGTAGCTTCGAATGGCACGTCATGTTCCAGCCCTGTAACGTTTGGTCCTTCTCCTGGCACAGCTAACACGAACATTACTGCAGGACACTTGGTTTATGACGTCCAGGTTAATTCGACCACCAGCACTTCAATCCCTCCGGCGGGAACCAGATTCAACGTCACGCTTGTCATCAGTTCCACTCCGTATGGACCCGTCTGCATACAGACCCCTACACCCTCGATAAGCGGCCAGACGATAGACTGCAAGTTCGACGTAGGCACAGCCCTCCCCGCGTCACCCTACACTTTCAAAGTCACCGTTCAATGATCATCTGGCGATAATCGACAAATCCGAGATTACGTCCAAAAACGCTTCAGTCAGTGGAGACCCCTCCTAGAACTTACAAAAAATACTTCATGCGAAACAAAACAGCTCCTCGAGAATTTTCTCCGATTTGCTATCTTTCTTTTCTGCTAACTATTTTTTTCTGCTATCTATTTCTCGACCGCCCCGGGGGAGTTGTCAGAACAAAGAAGTCCTTCACACTCTATCGAAATCTCATCGTTGAAAATCGCCCGGAATAACCCCTGATCCGGAATCGGGGCAGGCGATTTGAGATCACGCATTATGCGCGTTGACCTGCACGCTGAGCTACGCCGTATCGAAAACAGCGGACCTGCTGATTCTGCGCCCTATTTCACAAGACTCGCCAGGTTCAGCTTCAACTGGGCGGGCCCCCTCCGGAAGATCTCAAAAGCAGTTGCTTCCCGCGACACAAAACTCGACTCTGGGAGGGAATTAACAAACAGTAATCTCTCCGCTGTCCGGGGGCCTTTCAGAGAAAGAAAATCCGCAGACTGTCACCGTTTGAAACCGGACAATTGCAGAATAGGCTTAGATCGGGAATCTGGGCAGGCGTTTTCGGATCACAAGACTTTCACGGAGGGCCATAGGCTCGATTTCCACTCTGGAAAAACAGTCGACCAGCCTATTCCAACCCGTAAATCGGAAGACTCGCCTAGATCCGCTTCAACTGGCGAGACCCCTCAGAAAAAAAGGGGGCAGGAATTTTTTTCTCGCGACGTGGAAGTGCTTTTTCAGGCGTTCTATGTTCCTTCGACTAGTTTCTGGACTTCGGTTAACTTCGATAAGGCTTCTATTCCTAGCGGTGTTGTCTGGAACTTTGACTTGCCCTCATCCACCACCGTCACAAGCATCCCTCTTAGCAGAAGACGTGTAATGTACTTCTCAGCAGCAACGAAATTGATGTTTGACCTGTAGACTATCTCTGTCTTCGACGCTCGTTTCGCGGCCACGGCTAGAATGTCGCGGATGATTAGCAGCGAGTCTCTAGGCTTCGGACTCATACACGTTCTAAAGGACCTCTCTTCCCCGGAGTAGGGGATTTAGTTCTTTCCAACATTTTCAAGCAAATGGGAAGAATCTTCCCTCTCTTTACTGTGAGGTGCCGAGCCGTAACTGTTCGTCCACGTACCCCGTCTTCTCAGTCTTCAACCACAACCTAGCCCCTCGTCGAAGGATGAGCACCATCGCCGCCAGATTGGCGAGCGAGACGAGCGCCGCGTAGGGGTAAGTTGCCAGCAACAAGCCCAGATGGGAGAGCATGCTCGACCTTGCAGAAGAGACTACAGCCGCGACCAGCGTCCCCACATATACAATGTTCACCGCGACCATCACGAGGAAGAGTGGGAGAAGCGTCTCGAAGGGGAGTCCCACCTTGACTATTCCCAGTCCCAGAATAATCCACGCCACAAAAGTCAACACCGCAAGGATCGGGCTCATCATCAACGCCTCCATATCCAGAGTCTTCGCAATCGACATTGACCTCCAAGCATTCCAGTGCTTAACCCCCGTCAGCATGTTACCGCCAGACCACCTAATCCGCTGCTTGAACAAAGTCCCAACCCGGGCAGGCATTTCTTGCCAACACTCCACCGGCGCCAATCGCGTAGCAATGTGAGCCCTAGCAAACCGGACCGACAACTCCGCATCCTCAACTAGTGAAGTGGGATCCCACAACCCAACCTTCTGAAGTGCCGTCCTTCGAAAGAACGTGTTGGAACCCGAAAACGTAACAAACAATCGTAGGGCGTACTTTCCATCATTCGACAAGCGATACAGGAAATTCTCGTAGGCCGCTAGCCGCGAAACAATACTCTCCCGAAGGTTCAGCGTCCTGTGAAAGCCATGTACAGCCCCAGTCTCCGGACTGTTAAAGTAACGGAGAGCCTTCTTCACAGCCTGCTCCTCCGGCACATCATCAGCATCAAAAGTCGCAACGATCTCACCCGTCGACCGGTGAAACGCAAAGTTCAGCGCATCGCCCTTCCCGAGGCTCGCATCTCGATGGAACACTTTGATCCACGGATACTTCGCGGAATAACCCTTACAGATCTCTAGCGTCCGATCCCTAGACTCATCCTCTACCACGACAATTTCCAAATTCTCCTTCGGATAGTCCAGCCGGACCAGCGCATCCAACAATCTCCCCACCACCTTCTCCTCATTCTTCACTGGGACGAGAACGGACACATTCGGTGGATCCCAGTCCTCTCCCGGATCCTCCCCGAACCCTCGCTTCTTGTATCGCCAGACGCCGAGCAGTATGATTGGAGTCGCGTAAACGAAGTAGACGAGAAAGAGGATCGTCAGCCCGAAAACAAACCAGTTGGCGACGCTCACTATCCCTTATCCAGCTCGGGTTCGCCGTTCTGAGCAAGGAGGCTATTTATCGTCTTAGAAGCGAGCCTTTCTCGCGCGAAATGCCGCAGTAAAAATCGGATTACGTCAACAGCGGACCGTTCGAGACCCGCGTCAAACTGCGAAATCCTGAAAGTGGTAGGACGCCATTTCGGGCCAGCTTGGAGAATAGTCGCGCGCGGGCCCGCCGCTTTTCTCCGCTCTTCTACTAGGAAAAGTAGGAATAAGAGGAGGGGATGGTCTGAGTGTTTTCGCATTTATACTCGATTCACACGTTCAAGCCTTAAAACATACCAGGTCTCCCAGCGATATCCAGGAACCACCCCCAAGTTACTGTGGATATCCACAGCTCCACCAATCACAGATTGACCGTTTTCAGTCAATAAGAATGAACGGAGCCCGAGAAAGCATACACAACTGGTACAAAACATGGGCAAACTAATGATCTCGCTCAGTGACCAATCCGAAAACCTCGTACGCAGCGAAGTCCAACGCGTCTATCACGGCAGAGTCGGAGGCCTATCAATATTCTTTGAGCAAGTACTCCGAGACTACTTCCACGGCAATGGCAAACCGACAAAAACCACGCGGACAAAGAACGGCAAGAACTGAGCTAAAAACCACTAGATCTGCTAATACGAGATCCGAAAAACCTGGCCGACTTTCCAGTGCTTACTCTGTTCGCTTTCTCAACTAGGTACGTGGGACCTGAGGGATAACTGGTCTAATTCCACGCGCCCTTGCTTCGAGCGACCGGACAAAGCTAGGAAGCTCTTCCACTGATCGAACCTCGGTTCGCGCGAGAGATCTCATTCTGATCCATAATTTCAGATCACTCTTCACTCCCCTCTGGGAGAGTTCCTTGTAGAGCCAGGTCTCCAACTTCTTCCCCTCTCTATCGAAGTCTGTCAACACAATAGCTTGCTTTGTTCCGTTGAGCCGATCCAGAAATTCGTGGCGGGATTCACCCCTCGCTTTCAGGCAGTGCACCTTCCCCGCCACTCCCAGTCTCCGAAGAGCAGCTTCGTCTCGCCGTCCCTCGACGATGATTGGGACCCCGGCCGCGGATAGTGTTCTGAGCTCGTCGATGATTCTCTCTGTCTCCTCCATCTTCCACGTGTAATACTCAGCTCTGGGATTCCGCAGTCGAGCGAGGCTTCGATGTGGACTTGGACCAGTCAGCTCTCGTCAGCTCTTCTCCAGTCTCCGGACTTCTTCTAACGGATGTGCATTTCTTTTGAAGTATTCTCTCACAGGTTCCAACTTCTGGGAGAGGATTCGTGACATGTTCGTTTTCAGGTCTCCCGGATGGATCTGTCCTGACGCATATTGTTTCTCGAGCTCGTCATAAGTGGCCACGTGAACATCTCCTCCGTACTTCGGATTGCGCTTCAACATGAGTGGCTCGCGGTTTTCGAAGACTAGGATGCGATAGTACTCCAGGATCGGGTTGTCTTCCACCACCTTTGGCGGGCAGAACGCCTGCTGGATCTTCCTCGCAATCACCTCAGGCTCATCATGGATCAGAATGTTATTCTCGGGCTTGCTCTTCGACATTTTCGCAGCTATCACTTGGTTCAACTTAGGGTCCTCATCGAAACTGCCACCAGGCGCGTTCTGAATACCCGCGAGTCCGACTAGCATAGGCGTGTGGAGGCTGACCGGCTTACCCCAGCCCAGTTTCTCCCCTGCCTCTCTGGCGAGAATGTGGGCCTTACGCTGATCTATCCCGGCACATGCAAGGTCCAGTCTCATCTGAAATATGTCTGCCGCTTGCATGCAAGGGTAGAAGATTGTCGCAGCGTCGTTCTCTTTCGACTGCATGTCCCTTCCCATTATGGGTATCGCCCTCAGGACCCGCTGTATTGTTGTTGCTCTCGCTATTCTGAGGACCTTCTCCCAGTACTGGGATCTCTCCGCGAGTTCGGATGCCCAGATGTACTGGGCTTTGTTCTCTGGCACTCCAAGGGCTGTGAAACAGTGCTTGTAATACCGGCCTACGGTCCGAATTTTTTCAAGATCGCCCCCGAACTTGTTGTTGATCATCGAATGCCAATCGGCGAGGAAGACAATGAAGTGAAACCCAGCCTTGATCAGGTCTTGAATCTTGGAAGCGCAGACGAGACCTTGGCCGATATGCATCATTCCGTGCAGCATACAGCTGCGTTCCGGAGCACTCGAACCCCCAGTAGGCCCGAGGATTCTTCTTCTCCTCCACGAGCTTTTCTAGCTCAGACCTCTGGATTATCTCGACAGTTCCTCTGGTGGCCAGCTCAAGACGCTGCTCTGAGTTCATGTCCGCCTCCGGGGGGAGGCTGTTTCTGTACCTCGGCTAAAAACCTCTAGACCCTTCGACCATTTCGGAACATAGGGGCAGAAGGCGAGTTTCGCATTAGAACCCTTCCTTGTGGAAGAGTTCCCTGTCGCCCGCGACACTAACACCCAAGCCTCACTGTGAAGATCACCGTCTTCTCTCAGCCCGGCTCTCTCGAGGCGGGCGTCTGGCGCTCGCCCTCACCGCAACCGATTCTCCCCCATCGTATAACCATTCCAGTGGAAAATGAAGAGTCCGGACTTTTGCCCCAGATAAGAAATCTATCAGATCGTGCAGCATCAATGGAAAAGCCCGAATCTGCAAGGCGATCCTTAGAGCGGGATTCCATGCCCGAAAAACATCCCAATAGACAGGATCGAGTGAGGGGCGCCATGGACCCTGGGGGGCGCTAAAGTGTCTTTCTCGGAGATTCCAAAAAAAAGGCGGTAAAGTATCTGGTTCTGAGACGTGACTAAGGCAGTTTTCGGTTTACTTGAGTGGAACGTACATGCTTGAACGGGATGCGCCGATCCCTGGTGTTCCATGAACAACCTTCTGGTTCGTGATCGCGAATTCTCCCACAAAATGCCCAATCATCTCAGGCTTGATCTCAATAGAGACATATTCTTTGCCGGAGTGTAGTTGGAGTGTCAATCCTAACATCTCAGGGATGACGATCATATCTCTGACGTGCGACCTTACAGGCGCAGGCTTGCTACCGTTCTCCTTCCTGGACTTACGAACATGTTCCATTAATATTCGCTGTTCATTAGTGAGCCCTTTGATGAGTGATCTGCGCTGCCGTGAGGGGAGGAGCTTGATGAACTCATCCATAGACATCTGTTTCAACTCGTCTACAGAGTGCCCACGATAGGTAAACTGTCTAGGCGTAACTCTTCACCCGCACCGCGTTATTCATAAAAGCCGGTCCATGATAAGAATGTTCCTGGTGTCTATCGCGCCGAGCGACGTTTAGCCCGTCCCGTCTGGCGAGCGGCAATATTGCCCACCTTTCTTCCGGGAGGAGTATCGCGCCCAACGGTTGTAGGTTTGCCTGCATGTTTGTGCCTTCCACCACCGTGAGGGTGAGATGCCGCGATCATTGCTTGGCCCTTGACCACAGGCCATTTCCGGCCTCTCGACTTTTGTAGGAACCACTTGGGTCCGGCTTTCAAGAACGGCTTCTCGGTACGACCGGCTCCGGCGACCACTCCTATCATGGCTCTACACCTGTCGTTCAGGTGTATGGTTCGACCCGAGGGCATGCGAAGCTCAGTTCCCACGGGTGTGTGGGCGACCACCAGCGCGAAGCTGCCCGAGGACCGGGCTAGTGTACCTCCGTCACCCGGACGGAGTTCTATATTGCAGATCATGGTTCCTTCCGGGATTCTGCCTAGCGACTTGATATTCCCTGTTTCCGCAGGCACCTCGCTCCCCATCTCAATGTGTTGTCCCACGTACATCCCTTCGGGTGCAGGAATGTAGACATCTTCACTGCTGCCTACTACAAGCCTGGCCAGGGGGGCTCCGCGTGCGACTTCGTGGAGAAGGTCTCGGACGAAGCCTGTGCTGTGACCGTTTACGGAATTGTATCCAGTGGGATGGAGTCTTCGATGAGTGGGTGCTCTGAAGATGAAGAAGCCTCTTCCTCGTCTCTGGACTAGGATATTCTTTCCCATGTTACACCAAATCTCTCTTACAATATTCCTAGTTTTACAGCCAGGTCAGAGGCTTTTGATTCGGGGCTTAGCTTGACGTAAGCTTTCTTCTTTCCCTCTGGAGTCGTCAGTGTGAATACTCGGGACACGTTTACCTCGTAGAGTTCCTCCACGGCCCGCTTCACGTCGTTCTTGGTTGCTTTGTTGTTGACGATGAAGGTGATCTTGTTTTCGCCTTCGATCAGTTTGACGGTGTCTTCCGACATCATCGGGTAGATGATCACGAGCTCGGACACTAGCCTGGCCATTTGTATTACCACTTTCTCTCTGCTACTGTCTTGATGGCTGACTCGCTCCAGATAGTCAACCTGCCCGGATGCGTACCTGGCGCAAGAGCTTCCACGCTGAGGTCTCTGGCTCTAATTACTTCGACGCCTTCAAAGTTTCGAAGGGCTTTCCTAGCATTCCTGTCGTCTCCAACTACTATCAGGGGTCCGACCGCGTGAACTCTCACTCCGCTCTTGATTCTCTTGCTCTTTCTTACTCGAAGTATGTCGTCCCAGACGCCGATGGAGGTGAGAAATCGCTTAGCATCGGATGACTTCGAAAGATTCTCCACTTCGTTGCTGACGACTAGGGGCAGTGTTCGGTCCTCAAGGAACTTGTGGCCTCGACTCCGGACGACTTGGTCCGATGCAGTTGCGGCGATCGCTGATTTCAAAGCGAGCCGTCTCTCCTTCTGGTTGATTCGTTTAGCGAGCTTCTTTGACGTAACCGGTGGGAACGCCATTCTACCACTTACGGTCCCAGGGGCGAAAGCTGCAGTCCCCGACAAAGGTCCGTGCCCCCCGATTCGTGGCACTCGCGATATTCCTCTCCCGACCCCGAAGCCTTCGGCGGTTGTTCTCTTTCCAGCCATTAGGTTCCGGCCTTGGGGTTGGAAAGCGTGGGATTGTTGAGCGATTGCAGCCCTTTGAATGATATCTAATCTGAGGCTCGTCTGGAAGACTTGAGGTAGATGGATTTCTCCGGCGGACTTTCCTTCTACGTCGAGAAGATGCGCAGTGAGTAAATCGTTTGACATGACGGTCTATGCTCCCTGTTTCGATGCGAGATTCAGCTGTTCTATCTTAGGCGGTTCTCCTGTGGGGTTTCCTCTAGCCGGGTATCGGAGAGCAACGAGTCTCCTAGTGGGCCCCGGAATCGTTCCTCGTAGAACGGTGTATTCCGTTTTAACTGGTCCATATCGGAGGAATCCTCCTTTGGGAGTTACGTCAGCGCCGTTGTTCCCCATCTTCAAGATCTGCTTGTTGTGCTCCGTTCTTTGGGCAAATCCCATCTGACCTGGTCTAGGTACGGAGTACATTACGTAATGTGGGTGCCATGGGCCAATCGACCCGACTCCTCTGACCGTTTTTCTTGACTTGTGTTTGAGTTTCTTTACTCCCCATCTCTTCACCGGGCCTTGGATTCCTTTTCCTTTCGTGATGGAAATTACGTCGACTTCTCCTCCTTCTTTGAAGACCTCCGAGACTTTGATTTCCTTTCCAAGGAGTTTTTTCCCGAACTCGAGCCGCTCCTGAACTGTTCCCCCATCGATCTTCACCTCAAACAAGTCGGGTATTTTTCTACCGATCGTGGTGGTCCGTGGCTGGCTTGCAACTACTACTCTCACCTCCGATAGCCTGCTCGTTGAGAGCTGTAGCCTCTCCCAGGCCTTGACGTCGTCAAATTTTTCGGGCGTCTTTATTCTCCTGTGGAGATCCCTCGTTTGGTCGTTGGACCATACTTCTCCTAAGGTTTGTAATCCACCGTTCAGCGTTTCGTAGAAACGCAAGGCGGTTACCTTCAGCGGAGGAGTCTCGACAACCGTCACTGGGAAACTCACTTCCTTGCCGTAGTTCAGGGAGCCCTGGCGATTGTCGACAACGGTGACATGAGTTGTTCCCGCCTTGAAGCCTGCGAATCCCAAGAGGCGTGGCGGACCTTCATATTCTGGCCAATAGCGAATTCGTGGGGTCCAGTGACTTGCCCTCCCGCGGGGGAGATAAGCGAGGGATCCTCTTCTGGGAGCGCTGTATTTTCGGTGACCCATCTATGTCTCCTCTAACAAGTTCAGTATTGACATCGTCGTAAGGACTGCTTCCTCTGTTCGGACTGTTTGTACGCCCTGATTCGGGATCATATTCAGGTTGAAGTCGACCATCTTTGTAATGTCGGCTCCTTCTTTGGCTAGAATCTCGGGCACACCGTCTGATGGGGACCCGAAGACGACTAGTGGCCGTCGTGAAGATTTCCATCGAAGAGTCAGATCGGTCAGGACCTCCCGTACGACTTTCCCTCTTCGAGAGGTAGAGATTGTCAAATCCTGTCTTCTGCTCCCTATGAGTTTATCAAGCGTAAGATTGGTTCGAGTGACCTTGAATCCCCAGTATATAGGTAACCGGGTCGGCTCAACGAGCTCTCCCTGAAGCCGTGGCGATATTCGAGCGATCCTGATCGTCACTCTCTCCCTCAGCCTCAGCTTCGAAGGGACTTCCACGGCTGGTCTGAAGCCCGCGTCTATGATAGAATGGGTTCCCGATTCGATCACGAGTCCGTCACGAATTTCACCTACTCGAGCCTCTCCTATGCTGGGATGGCTGGGCATGCGCAATGGGGGCAATATTCCCGAAAATTGAAGATCGGGATCTTGGTTGAACAGTGCCTTCCGTAAATACTGGGGCGTTTCCTGATATCCGAGTAGTTTCTCGAAGAGCCTTCCCTCGCTCTCTGAGCTCCTACCAGTTTCATCGTTGTAGATCATCACTTCGTCGACTCGGAAAATTGCGAGGGACCTGGCGATTAGGCCGACCCGGCTGGTCTTCTCTCTGAGATGAGGTACGTCCTTCGTAAACGATGCTGGAAGTGCTATGGAGAGCCGTTGGAGTCTTCTGGGGACCTCTATCATGGAATCACAGGGCGCGACCATAAGATATTAGCCCATCTCGATAATCAACAGTCTCGCTGGGGAAGACCAAAGATGCTCGTGGATCTAGACGATTTGAAGCTACTTTCGAAGATAGATCGCTCTAACATGATGAGTGCTGTCGATCGGTTTTCCGATATTTTTCTTCGCTCCAGAGACGAGGCGGAAGTTTCTGTGACGAAAACAAAAGCCTCGTTCCAAAGCCTCGTACTAATGGGGATGGGCGGATCGGCGAGTGCAGCGGACGTAGTCTTGGATTGGCTCAAAGGGTCCTTGCCCATTCCAGCGCTGGTTCATCGCGAGCCTGGATTGCCTGCCTTTGTCAATTCGAGAACTCTGTTCATCGCGCTGAGCTACTCAGGTGAGACTTCAGAGACGCTGGCCGCGTTTCGAGAGGCGAAGAACCGAGGCAGTTCTCTTGTAGGTATTGGACATGGAGGGTCACTCGCCTCGTTTTGTTATCGCTTCAAGGCACCATTCATTCGTGTCGAAGCCTCGCTGGCTCCGAGAGCCGCGCTTGGCCAATTGATTGTCTCCGCGGCAATTGCTCTGGAAAATGCTAACCTGATTCGCTCAACCACACGAGAGATATCGAAAGCTGCTCAGGAGCTTGTTCGCATCAGGCGCCGTTGCCGCATCGAAACTCCTGTGGCAGACAATCCGGCGAAGAGTCTAGCAGTGAAACTGTTAGGCCATTTGCCAGTACTGTATTCTCTGCAAAGGATGTCTTCGGTTGCTCGCAGGTTCAAGAACCAACTTGCGGAGAACAGCAAGTTACTCGCGAAATACGATTTGTTGCCGGAGGCGGGGCACAACGAGGTTGAAGCTTGGCACGAGAGAGACAACATGCTACCGGTGATTATTCGAGACGCGCAGGAGACCTCGTTTGAGCGTTCAATCGTCCGTGCCTTCCGCGGTACGATAAGTTCGGCGAGCCGATCTCATCCGCTGGACGTCCGCGTCGCTAGCAGAGGAAGCCTTTCGAGGCTACTATCTCCAATCTTCTTTCTCGATTATGTGTCCGTGTACCTCGCTATGCTGAGGCGAGTTGATCCGACCCCTACTGACCTAATCAACGAATACAAGAAACGCTAAGGACGTAGGGTCTTCGACCACGCTTTACCCTTTCGCTACTCCGATGGGGGTCATCCGGACAACTTTCTTTCCTATTCCAAGTTGGTCACTCACATCGGCGACTCTGTCTACATCCTTGTAGGCGTCGGGTGCTTCCTCAGCGAGAACTTCCATGCTTGCCGCTCTGATGACTATTCCTCGGCTTTCCAGTAATTTCTTCAAGTCTGCTCCCCGCCACTTTCGTTTCGCCGCCGAACGACTCATGAATCTCCCAGCGCCATGAGCGGTAGTTCCGAAACTCAACTCCATTGCCTTGGGCGTGCCTATCAATACCCAGCTGCTAGTTCCCATACTTCCCGGAATCAGGACCGGCTGTCCAACGTCTCTGTACTGAGCAGGGACATCCGGATGCTCTGGGGGGAAAGAGCGGGTCGCGCCCTTTCTATGGACGATGACTTTTGTAGCCTCGCCGTCAATGTGGTGCGACTCAATTTTCGCGACGTTGTGACAGACGTCGTAGACAATTCGCATATCCATTGAATCTGCTGATTTCGCGAATACCTTCTCGAACGCCTGTCGCGCCCAGTGGGTGATCATTTGCCTGTTGACCCAGGCGAAGTTGCATGCAGCGGACATCGCCGGGAGATAGTCCTCAGCCTCAGGACTCTTGCTCGGGCAGGCGGCTAGTTCTCTGTCGGGTAAGTGGATGTTGTATTTTCCCGTCGCTCTTTCCATGACCTTCAAATAATCGCTGCATATCTGGTGTCCATACCCTCTGCTCCCGGTATGGATCAGTACGAGAATTTGCCCTTTCTTGTGGATTCCTAAGCGCTGGGCAACTCGTTCATCGAAAATCCGGTCTGCTCTCTCGATCTCGATAAAATGGTTGCCGCTCCCTAGACTTCCCAGTTGTGGCGCTCCGCGCGATCTTGCACTGCTCGACACTTTTGACGGATCAGCTGCTTCCATGCAGCCCTCCTCTTCGATTGTCTTGGGATCTTCAGGCCAAGCGTACCCTTTGTCGACGGCCCAATCGAGGCCGTCAGTAACCGCCTTGTCCAGCTCGATCGAGGTAAGTTTGATCTGTCCTCGGCTTCCGAGGCCTGATGGGATGAAATTGAAAATTGTGTCAACGAGCCGCGACAGTGCCGGACGGACGTCATCCTCGCTGAGATTTGTACGAATAAGCCTGACTCCACAGTTAATATCGTAACCAACGCCTCCGGGGCTGATTAGCCCTTCATCATAGTCTGTTGCAGCTACCCCTCCGATCGGAAATCCATAACCTTCATGCCCGTCCGGCATCGTGATGGCATACTTGTAGATGCCAGTTAGATGGGCGACATTGACACACTGTTGGATCGTCCTGTCAGTGCGCATCTTGGCTAGTAGGTCTTCGTCGGCATAGATTCGCGCTGGGACCTTCATTCCAGGCTGGTAGTCCTGCGGAACTTCCCAGATGTTTTGAGATACTTGCTTAACGGGAATGTCCGCGCTTGATCTGCTCCAAGAGTTCAAAGCTTGAGTGCTCATTCGTTAACCAAAACGCAGAACGACGACCTAGCTATAAGTATCGTTGGGTCAGTCGCCAGAATAAGCGGGATCCACTTATCCCATAGACTAGCCATCAAAGATCTAGAATGAATCTGACTCTGGTTTCCTTCGCAGTTTCTTCGATTGCCATTAGGTGGTAAGTCACCCCTTTTACCTCGGTCCTAGCTCCATGCTTTTCCCGATCATACTTCTCGCCTCTCACTTTCGCATGAAGGTCGAACAGTGTCGGCCCGTCAGATGCAATGCTGATGTCGTATGACGCGTAAACCATTTCTTTGATGTCGAACTCTAAGAGTAGTTGTTCAAGCCAATTGTAGAGGAGTTCCTTCTTGTCGTGGCCTTCAACTCGGACATGCTCATCTGCGATTGGGTCGATTTTCTCAAAAAACAACATCGTTTCATAGAATCCTTGCGCGGCTTGAGCAAATGCTCGTTCAAGCATCGGGCCCCAGGCTTCAATGTAAGCATCTGTAGTGTGTTCGAGAAATCTATGTCCCTCCACCTTCCGTTCTTGCGCCGACACTTCACTCGAAATAATCGGCTCGCAGGAACCGTTTATTAGGTGAGCTGAGGATGAAACGCTTCTTTGACCTGAATGCGGGTTAGCTTGCCGGGATTACACAATCCGTGAGATTGTGTCTCGTAGGCCGAGTGGATTAACCCGACTATGTGGGTCCAAAGGCGCAGTTCTCCTTTGGGGGAGCGCTGGCCTTGAGAGCCTGTGGCCCGTTAGGGCCGCGTGGGTTCGAATCCCACTCCCGGCGCCAGAAATGTACGGAGCTGACTTGAAAGTGTGAAGGATCTCTGGAGAAATGACTTACCTCCGGGGGGCCTAGAAATGAATGTTTGTTTCTATTTCGGAGAATGTAGTTTTACGTCTGTCTTAGACGTTTACCGTACTTCGTGCTTGATGAACGCGTTTGGGTCTGGATCCTGGCAGGCTCCCTTGTGCGCGCGGTTCCGGGTCCTACGGAGCCAAGCGGCTGAGAACGTTTGGCTATTGCGGATGAGCTACGATAAGGTTGCGATTTCCGTTAGGTTTTTCGAGCTTATGCAGTAGTGCTCGGCGCTATTGCCGGTTGGGGACAGGTAGCGATGTGCGCGGAGTACTTGTCCAGTCGAATGTTCTCATGACAGCGAGGACACTGGAGTACCTTCATCTCCGATCGGATGTTTCTTCCTTTCCAATTTCTTCCTCTCAGTTTCTATACACCTCTACTTGTTTCCCTTGCCGTCTACAGAACTCGATCCCTGTCAGATTGGGATTCCTGCATCCAGCAACAGCGTTACATCGACAACACGATATAAGGACTCTTTCACTGACAACTATTGTCCCGAGTCTACATCTTCCACGTTGGGGAGATTATTGGTAGAATTCGGGATGTGTTTTCTCCTTGAAAGCAGTCGCACCTTTCACGAAGTCAGGACTTGTAATTGTTCGGAAGAGCTCCCTATGCGCGAGGTCCAGCGCATGTGCGGTGAAAAGTCCTCGATGAATGCGTTTGAAACTGGAGTTCGAGATTGATGAAACCTTGCGGATTTCGTTCAAGATCCGGTCCACGCGTTCACGTAGATGGGCAGTCTCTTCAACGTAGTTTACAAGTCCGTGAGATCGAGCTTCCTCCGCACTGATGGGGGCTCCTGTCAGATTCATTTCAACGACCATCCTCCCGATCATCGCAAATTGACCGAATGCGGCTGAAATGCAGCATAACGCGCCGACCCTCCCTCCGGAGAAGGCAAAGGTGGACTCGGTCGATGCCGCGACTATGTCAGAAGCTAGCGCGATCTCCGCGCCCGCTCCATAGGCGAGTCCATCGACCATTGAGAGAATTGGTTTCTCGCATTCCAAGAATCGTTTCCAAAAGGGCCTGACGAGACTATAGACGAACTCGCGAGCCTCCGGGCGCGATGCGAATCCGCTAACTTCTTTCACGTCTAATCCTGCCGAGAAGGCTCTTCCTTCTCCTTTAATGACAATGGACGACACGGCTCGATCTTTCGAGGCATCTCTAAGACTTGCTTCAAGCTCTCGGAACATTCCTTTGGAGAGGGCGTTGAGTGCCTCTGGCCGATTCATCGTGAGCCATGCGCTGTGATTTTGAACCTCGTATTCGACATTCTTGTGAGGCAGGCTATTTCACACTCCTGACATTGGTGAGGAGGGGTTGATCATGAGTATTTTTCCATTGTTTCCTCGAGTTCGAGAACATTTTTGAGGTGCCTCCACGACATACTTCCCATCGCGGTGCGAATTTCTGATCAATCTGCCGTATAATTCGAATCTCAAGCTGAAGGCCGTCCTGGATCGCGTCAACGGTGACGAGTATCTTCAGAGTCTCTGGGAATGCATCAACGTTAATGCCGTGAGAAGACTGGGTCTCTCCGACCACGGCCCCGTTCACTTCGCAATAGTTTCAAACATTGCGCTGAAAATCCTACGCAATCTCTTGGAAGCGGATGTCAAACCCAACATAGTTACGGATCATAAGATGACAAACGAGGATGCAGAGGTAGTCGTATTCCTCGGCGCCGTTCTTCACGACCTAGGAATGATAGCCCACAGAGAAAACCATCACATGTTCAGTGTTCCGCTGGCATTTCAGTTGTTGCCAGGGTTGTTGGAAGGCATCTACGATGAAAAGGAACGGGCAATCATTACTTCCGAGACTTTGCACACGATCTACGCTCATGAATCAGAGATTCCTCAGTTGACGCTGGAAGCCGGGGTTGTCAGAGTGGCCGACGCTTTGGACATGAAAGAAGGTCGTGCTCGGATCCCATTTACAGCGGGAAAGAAGGACATTCATGCCCTTTCTGCGATGTCAATACGAGACGTGAAAATCAGGAAGAGTAAGCAGAAGCCAGTCATCGTGGAAATCAGTATGTATAATGAGTCAGGCATTTTCCAAGTTGATCAGCTTCTAAGAAAGAAAATCGCAGGGACAAAGTTGGAGGGGTTCATCGAAGTTGTGGCGCAGGTCGAAAACCAGCAAAGGAAGACGGTGCTCTCCAGGTACACCTTGGGGACTGTTGCTGAGACCCCTACGGCCGAGGTCTTTGTTCAAAAATAGATTCGGCGAATCCTAACGTACTAGGGTTCCGATCAAAAACAAAAACGTTATTGTTAGGTTTACTCTACCTTTGCCAGCTTTCCGTATCTTCCGACGTTAAGCTGCAGTTCTCCTCTGAAAGAGTCAACGTAGCCATTCTGAATCTCAATCGTGTCGTTGACTGCAACCTTTGATATGTTCTCGTTCCACAATGTGACCTTGACTGATCCGGACTCGTCTTGGAGAGTCGCGGATGCAACTTGGCCGGGGCCGAATTTGGTCTGTACCTCTCTCGGGCTCTCTACGTCAACGATCTTTCCTTTCACATCGACTCTTCTCATTCCCGGTTTCAGCTCTGCGATTTTCATTCCGTTGCTCCTGTTACTACTTCACCGGTTGCGAAGTTGTTCCTAACGCCTGTTATTCGCACCTTGACCTTGTCACCAGTGTTGGTTCCCGGGACGAATATCACAAAGTTGTTGAAGCGGGCGATCCCATCGCCTCTCCTACCAACTGAATCAATCGTTACATCAATCTCCTGGCCCTCCTCCACAGGTACTGGGCCCCGATCGCGTTCGGAGCTCCTACCGCCACCACCTTCGCGGCCGTAGCCACCGCCACCGCCTCGTCCGTAACCTCCGCCGCCTCCTCCGCGGCCATATCCTCCCCCTCCACCTCTGCTACCTCCACCGTAACCTCCTCCCCCGCCTCCACCTCCCCTTCCATAACTGCCTCCCCTTCTACCATAGCTTCTTCGAGGTCTCTCTTCTCCTCCACCTTCCATTTTTTGGTTCTACTCTTGTGTCCTAAAGTCGAGTCGAACAATCAAAAGGTCAGTACAACAGCAGTATCCTGAGCAAGGCTTGCTTCCAAGACCACTTTCATACCGCCCGAGCTTGTTTCAGACCCGTCCTTGAGTTCTGGCGCTTCTGATTCGATATTAAAGATTTGACCCTGCCTAACAGCCGCACTCAATCCACCGGTTGCATAAGTTCTCGTTACTCAAATTCTGAACCCCTGCAGTGTAACAAAGCCAGGGCGTCTGCTCTCAGTAGATCGCCTTGTACGCCTTAAATGGAACATGGAGCGGGCGGCCCTGCGGAAGTTAATGGGGACTGCTTTACCGTCAAGTTCGGAGGACTCAGCCGACTCTAGGCCATCGTCGTCTCCCGATTCAAAGGAGTCTCTTTCTTCGACACCGATTGTGAACAAGGACAACGCATCATCCGCAGTGTTTTCGGCGTTCACACCCAAGATAGTGGAGAAGAGATGGGACCATAGCACTGAAGTCCTGACCCAACAGCTCTGGGAGAAGGAAGGACTCTACAAGTTCAATATCAACACCAAGAAGTCCATCTTCACAATTGACACTCCACCCCCCTATCCCTCTGGGAGGCCCTGGCACATCGGAGCGCTGGCCCACTATGCGCAGATAGACATGATCGCAAGGGCATCCCGCGCTCTGGGCTATGAGACCCTCTTTCCAATAGGCATTGACAGAAACGGGTTGCCGGTGGAACGCTACGTTGAGACAACTTACAAGATCCAAATGCGGTCCCAGGATCGAGAGAAATTCATCGAATTATGCGCTCATGCCCTAGATGAATTGGAAGCTGAGATGGTGGCGCTGATGAAGCGGGAGGGTCTCAGCCCAAATTTTGCTAACAAGTACAGGACAGACGGGGAAGGTTATCGAAAGCTGACCCAGAGGACCTTCATTGAGCTCTGGGAGAAGAAGCTCATCTACGAAAGCACGTACCCAAGCAACTATTGTCCCGGATGTCAGACGACAATCGCGGATGCTGAAATCATCTACCAGGAGAAATCCACCAAACTAGTAAGCATCGCATTCAGAGTCAAAGAAACCGGCGAGGAGTTGCTAATCGCTACAACTCGGCCCGAGCTAATGAGTTCATGCCAGCTTGTCATTGTGAACCCAGAAGACGAGAGCTACAAGAAACTACACGGATTACACGCAGTCGTCCCAATTTTTGAGAGAGAGGTGGAAATCAGGCCTCATCCGAGCGCAAAGCGTGAGAAGGGCACGGGTGCGGTGATGATTTGCAGCTACGGTGATTATCACGACGTTACACTCTTCCGAGAGCTAGGTCTTCGAGAGATCATCTCGATAGACGAGAGAGGACGAATGACCGAAGCCGCCGGCCAGCTCCGAGATCTCACAGTAGAAGAAGCCAGGCGAAACGTAGTCGAGGAGTTGACCGCGAGGGGCCTGGTGAGAAGAACATTGACGATCACGCACGAGGTGCCCACCTGCGAGAGATCGGGAGATCCAATTGAGATCATTCCAATGAGGGAGTTCTACCTGAAACAGCTCGATTTCATTCCGCAACTGACCAAGATCGCCAAATCACTCAAGTTTCGTCCGGATACTCACCGGCAGATTCTACTGGATTGGATAGGATCTATCGCCATCGACTGGCCTATCTCAAGAAGAAGATACTACGGGACTGAGATCCCGATATGGTACTGCAAAAAGTGCGGACGAGCTAACCTACCGAAACCCGGCAAATATTATCGGCCTTGGCGGGACCCACCTCCATTCAAGAAATGCGCTTTCTGCAGCCACGACGAATTCACGGGAGAAACAAGAATTCTAGACACTTGGATGGATTCAGCCATCTCACCACTCTACAACTCCAAATACGAAGAAAAGAACAAACGATTCTATCGGCGAACCTACCCGGCCACGATTCGGCCTCAAGGTAAGGACATTGTCAGAACTTGGCTTCACTACACAATCCTACGCTGCTTCCAGCTTACGGGAAAGAAACCATTCACCGACGTTTGGATCACGGGAATGGGCCTAGATGAAAAGGGAGAACGCATGAGCAAGAGCAAGGGCAACGTGGTGGATCCAGGGCCAGTTCTTGACAAATATGGGGCTGACGCGTTCAGACTCTGGTCTGCCCTCGAGACAAACCTCGGCTCCGACTATCGCTACTCAGATGCTAGAGTTGCTGGCGCGAGAAATACTCTCACAAAAATCTGGAACCTCGCCAGGTTCATATCCAGTTTTCCCCAAGTCAAAACCGCTAGACTTCGACCAGCGGATCAGTGGATTCTGTCCGAGCTATCCCACCTGACAAAGCGGTGTCTCGAAGGATACAAGGAATTCAACTTCTTTATCCCGGCAACCGAATTACGGGATTTTCTCTGGGGAAGCTTTGCATCACACTATCTCGAAATGGCTAAGGCAAGAGCTTACGGAATCGCCTTTACGAAGGCCGACCAGAGAGCCGCGTGGAGCACACTACATACCTGTCTTAGGACGATGCTCCTCTTACTGGCGCCAATCGCGCCTCATTTGACAGATAGCATATGGCGAGAGATCTACAGTAGGAAGAGCGTTCACTCGGAGGCATTTCCGAGATCGGCATGGAGAGAGATCTATAGGAAATACACTCGGCCGTTGGTAGATTTCAATAGCGAAGTTTGGAAGACGAAGAAAGAGAGGGGATTGTCACTATCATCGCCCGTGGATCGCGAAATCCCTTCAGGTCTGCGACTCTTTGAAGACGATCTCCGTGCAATGCACAAAATTTCCCAGGTCGCTAACCAGAGGAATTAGAAGGCGTCGCCGTTGGCAATGTGTCCGCAGACTGGAATGTCCCAGGCATGATCGATGGTGGCTTCTCTAGTAACCACGAGATTCCGACGATAATTCCCCACACGCCAAGTGCTAGGACCCCTAGAAATACTAGAACGTTCAGAAGGAATGGAGCGAACGTGCCATAAACATACAGGTAGAAGTTAAAGAACCAATGGAGTAGAATGTCAGCGTATGGTCCGTAGGCGATGTATGTGAGGGCAAGGACAAATCCAGACAGTCCCGCGGTCAACACCTTTCCTGGACCCCACCCGGAACCTGATGTATAATGGTCTAACCCGAAAATACCCGATACGCCAATGACGGCTAACCAATCTGCCCAGTGAATACCCTTCCAACCGTTGTTGGCGATTGTTGGGAGGCCGACTTTTCCCTTCGCGTAGTCAGGAGAGATCATCGTAAGTATGATCAGGCGAACAGGGTTGGGGACGACTGCGCGCATGCTACTGTTTGTCCCAGAGGTTCTCAAGTAGACTCTGATCACTGCGATCACCCCTAGAGCCAAGCCGAGCGCAGTGATTCTGAAGCCTATCTCTTCAGCTATTGGCGAATATGTTAGGTCTGCGAACAGGAGTGCAGGGCTCTCAGTATTCAAAGAACCCGTAGGAAGGCCTGCCGTGCTCTGAATTGTCGTCAGCAGCAACACGACGATCAAGAGGGACGAGGCTACAAGCGGCATCACGACAAGCCAATTCGGGAGCGTAGATGGCCTCGATCCACTGGACACTTGCTTCAGGCCTAAGAAGAAGCCCCCTTTTTCATTCCCAGCTACGATGAAGCAGATGCAGAAGACAATCAGGCACACAAAGACGAGTACTAGGAGATTGACCGGAAGAGGCGTTGGAATGAAAAGCAGAAACGCTTCAACAGGAGGATGACCGTTGAGGCTGAGAAGCTGGGATCCGAGCTGAGTCGCAATAACGGTGGCGAAGCCGATAACAATCGCGAGTCCGTAGGTAAATACGGCGACGACGACCGCTACAACTGTTATCCAGCCGAGCGCGGCTCTTACATTATAGCCCATACCGCGGCAGGGGCTAGCAGACTTGTATTTTACCTTCCGTCAAACGCTTCGTGAAGTCGTTTATGCTGTTCAGCTCTGATCTTACAATGTCGTTGACTTGCTTGGATACCGGCTTAAAGTCGACTCCTTTCTCTAGGATCAGTTCTACTCCAGCGACTTTGGGCTCGTTTATGGGTCTTCCAATCTGGCTGAGGAGCCAGACATAGACCTCCTTGATGCCTGTTACTTTCTGATGGACGTGTCCAGCAATTTCGTAGGTTAGTAGGTTGTAGATCTTGCCCACATGGCTTACTGGGTTCTTGCCGGCTGCTGCTTCTGAGCATGTGGGCCTGTTGAGGGGTATCAATCCGTTCGGGCGATTTCCCCGTCCTACCTGTCCACCGTCTCCATCGTCTGCCGATGTCCCTAGTACTGTGAGATAGATGCCTCCCATTCCTCGGCGGCGTTTGTCGAGAGTGTTGATTGAGACTGTGAGTTTATCCTGTTTTATTCGAGACTTCGCGAACCGTGTTACTTCTTCGACGACTTCTGCCTTTCGCTTGAAGTATTGATTCTCGTTCTCGATGAACTTGTCTACGAAAGCTAGTGCGATAGTGAGATTGAGGTGGTTGCCTTCGCGTGATCCCATTATCTTGACGTCTTCACCGGTTTCCGGGAATTCTTTCTTGAAGCTGGGAGAGTTCATGTAACGTTCCGTGTGGAGGACGATCCGTTCGGTATCAGTAAGGGGAGCGTAGCCTACCGCTGCCGATGTATCGTTGGCTCCCATGAATTTTCCCTTCCGATTGAAAATATCTGTCAGAGCTTGAGAGCCTTTCTTCAGCTCTACTTGATACCTCACGTGTTTCTCTGGATCGACAAATCGAAGGTGGCTCTTCAGCCACTTCTTCGCCGTCGAGACAGCCATTTCATCGACGGGAACTGGGTCCCCGTCAACATCATAAGTTGCCCGATCGCCAAAAACCATAAGCATCGGCCGTCTTACTTCCCCGCCCCCGAATCGGGTCTTGACTTCTCCCGCAGCGAGGAGAGCTTTGTCGATGTTGTGGTGCATGACGTGTCCGTATCGTTTCAAATATTCTTTGGAGAGTGTGACTGAGACTTCGTTCATTACTGCGTCGCAGATGTGGTCGGGGTGGCCGACTCCTTTCCTCTCGACAATTTCGAGCTGTTGATCTTCTATAGGTGTCTGGTACAGTTGGTTGACTCTTATGGTCATGTCTTTCTAAATCTCAGAATGATTGTAGTGGGCTAACCGGAATTTCCATTATTAATGTTTCCTTTGATTATTCCTAAAGGAATAGGGCAAAAAACCTACTTCTTACGTGCGGCTATCACGATCGAGATTACATCCCGATCTCTGAGCTCATAGTCTTGGGGCAACCGTAGACCATTTCTAGCGTCGATGGCATGGAGCATTTTGGTGGCAAGTTCTGAGTGTATTTCTCTGGCCAAATCCTTCGCAACATATCCTTTGGGAACCAAGCATACATCTGGTAGAATGTTCCTGCGCTTGTCAGACAACGTCTTGGGATCTTCTACAGGATAAACGGCGTTCATTCCCAGAAGCTTGAAGACGGCGGCATTGAGCGCGAATTGGACTCCAGTTCTCATCCATTTCGTCATGACCTTCTGCTGAACATATGCAAGAGCCCAGGCCTGATCCTTAGATAATCGAGACTCGTCTATGACTTTGAACGTCTCTTCTCCAGGAACGTACTGGATGAATCCCTTGCTCTCAGCCCTCTTTAACGCCACCTCGGCTTCGCTGCAAACTGGAATGACTAATTGTGATTTGAATTCTTCACGAAGCTTCTCGAAATTCTTTTCGGAATACGCCAAGTCCATCTTGTTCGCAATGATGACTGTGGGTTTCGATATCGCGCGGAGCGTTTCTGAAAATGTTCGGGAATCTGAGTCTTTCCATTCCTTCGGGTGTGTCTTGGACAGGTCGGTCTGGTCGAGCGCTTTCGAGACGTGTTCTAGTTTGACTCCGATTCCCGCCATTTCTTTCGATATTGGTTTGTCGAAGGAGCCCGCTTTGAGTAATTTTTTCTTGGTCCGTTGAAGTGCCCTGTCTACTGCTACCTTGAACCATAGGATCATTTCCTCTTCAATATCGTAGACGTCAATGACTGGGTTTCCCATTCCTGGATGGGTAATTTTCCCCTGCTCGTCTATACCACCGGATGCGTCGACCACGTGTAGTAGTGCGTCGGCTTGTGATACCACATTCAAGAATTGGGTTCCTAGACCTTTCCCTTCAAAGGCTCCTTTGATGAGTCCGGGAAGGTCGATGACCTCGATTGGTATGAATCTCCAACCATCCAGGCATGTGGAGTTTCTTGGTTTGTCTGTGACTCCCAATTCTCGGCAAACGCATAGTGTCTGCACTTGGCCCGTGGCAGTGTTCGGCTTCTTGGTTGTGAAGGGGTAGGTAGATACCTCTCCTGTGCTTGAGGTTGCAGCGTTGAAGAATGTTGTTTTTCCGGTGTTCGTCTTTCCGATTATTCCAACGCGAATCATTGTGGAGCTTACCGAAACTCTCCGTTCCTAGTGATATTAGAGCTAATCACAACTGACGCTGTAGTGCGATATGCCAGGGTTTGTCTCTAGCAAGAATAGTGAGCGGAAAGGTCGCGCAATGGTTTATAGTGGGACGGTCCCAAGTCCCGCATCGTCCATCGATGCCGGCTGAAATCACCAACACCGACGAATTTGTCGGGCTCTCGGAAATAGCGCATGAGTGCAGAGTCAAACGTTCCAAGGACCTCGTCAAGCTTAAGCTTAGAACGCCCAGCCAGTTGTACACGCTCAAACTTAAGGTCGATAAGGCTGACGATGTAATCAAGCGCTTGAAATGCGAGATTGTTGAAGTTTAGCCTCCGTGCGCTACGGGAATTATCGTAACTACTGTTTCAGAGTCCAGCATTGTCCGTAAACCCTGAAACAGGTTACAGTCCTGCTCGTCCAGTAGGATGATGACGTTAGGGAGTGGATTGTTTGTGGCAGAATCGATGAGTAATTCTTTGAATTGACGCTTGTCTACTCGCGCGAGAAGACTCGAGATAACGTCGGTGAGAGAGAGCTCGGTTTCTGAATTTATCGACACTTGTCGCGTACCGGCGGCGGTGGCTAGGACCCCGATCAATTTGATTGAGTAGCTGTATCCGCTGACAGTTAGGGTTTCACTCAAATAGGAACACTTCCTCCATGTACCTCCTACTTCCTACCTTCGAGCCTTCAGGCAATCGCCTGATATGTTTTGAACGAATGTGCTTCTCAAACGCGGATTCTGCCTCTGGGTAATTCTTGCTCCTCAGCCAGTCCAATGGAAACGCGAGACCTAGTGGTCGAGAGGGGATCAGGTGACGGGTTGATTTCGGCGGGAACAAAGAGTGGCTGACGCAGCTCTCAATCACTTCGCTCTTTTCGACGCGAATCGTTGACATCAAGAAGCTGTTTCTCGAGAGACCTTTAACATCATCGCGGTCGGTGTAACCTATTTTCAGATGATTGTTGCGGGCGATCTCCTCGATTCGGAAGGCGTGCTTACAGGCTTCCAAGGCTCTGTGTCCGTTTGACCTAAAGGTAAAACACTCGTTCTGATTGCAAAGGGCCGCGTAACTCGACCGGGAGAGTAGGCCTTGGTCCGCTTCTGAAGCTGACTTAGCCATATCACTCCGGCTCTGGTCTATTCGTTTCATGAAATCAGTCAGATCCTCGCCGGTGATCACTCTGAACCACCGGTCAACCCTAACCAAAGGATTCTGGTAATCAATTAGGGCAGTCGGAATTGTTTGACAACCTAGTTGCGAAAGAGCTGCGAGGCGATGAGTTCCGTCCAGAACGGCGCCAGTTGCGGAATCGGCAATTACAGGATGGCGAAGCAACGGGTCTCGCTCGAGAGTGGAAACTATCCCTTGAAGATCTGAAGGTACAGTCTCCTCGTGGGGCTTGAGTTCACTAATTCGCTTCAGGGTTAGCAGAATGGGAATCTTCCCAGTATTGATTTCGAAGCCTTTTCTAAAGGGGTCTACTTCCAACAGCCCGAGTGGACCGCCGGACGGTGCTATTCCCGGTCGGATTCTTCGGAGATTTCGGTTGGAGCGGCAGCTCTTCTGCCTTCAACTATCTTCAATCGCGTGACGTACCCTACGACGCGGTTTCTCAGGCGCTTAGTCTTCGCATCAACCAGATCGGCGAGAACGGTCTTGTTGGACTCGTAATTGGTTGTGAACTTGTCCGGGTAGCGTGCAATCAGCTCTCTGGAAACCTTCTTGACTGCGGCTATCCGAACCTTACCCACTCTAACACTCCCGAGGCTGGGCGAGCTGTCCGCTGGACTTTTAAATATTTGGCGTCGAAAACGCCCGTCGGCACGACTAACTGTTAAATAGACAGTTTTCGGAACTGAAATCGGTCGCATAGTTGGCGGAAACCGAAATTTCAACCGCCGCAGTGCATCGGCTCATAAAAAAGGGTGGTGCTGGCAGAATAGGCGATGATGCGGCGGAAGAACTGCGGAAGGTAGTGGAAGAGGTTGCCGTGAGAGTCGGAAAGGAGGCCCTGGAACTCGCGACCCATGCAGGGCGGAAAACGGTCAGAGCTGAAGATATCCGGCTCGCAGTGAAGCGAATCTGGAAAGAATAAGCCGAAAACCCCTCCATCATCTGAGATAAGGTTTTTATCGAAATATTTCCGCTTCGCCACTGAGCGAAAACAGATTTGTCTTATCTTGCAAACCAACAAGTCATAATTCTGAAAGAAGGATCATCGCGCAATAGAGGAAAGGATGCCCAGAGAGGCAACATCAGCGCGGCACGTATTGTTTCTGAGGTGGTGAAGACCACCCTGGGTCCACGTGGAATGGACAAGATGATGGTTGACAGTCTAGGAGATGTAACGATAACGAGCGACGGGGCTACAGTACTAGACGAGTTAGACGTACAACATCCAGCGGCTAAAATGCTCGTAGAGGTGGCCAAGACTCAGGACGATGAAGTGGGAGATGGCACTACTACATCAGTAGTTCTTGCCGGTGAACTTCTGAAGCGAGCAGAGTTCTTGCTGGACCAAGGAGTCCATCCGACAGTGATCAATGCAGGCTACAAGAAGGCTGGAGAGAGAGCCAAAGAGATTCTGAATGAGATCTCGAAACCTGTGGACCTGAAGGATACTGAGACTCTGAGAAAGGTCGCAATTACAGCGATGCGCGGAAAGAGTCTCGGGAGTGCCACCGAGCATTTTGCGAAGCTAGCTGTCCAAGCTGTTAACCAGATTATTGAGAAGAGAGGAGAATCGTTTGTCGCTGATATCGACAATATTCAGCTTGTCAAGAAGGAGGGCAAGAGCCTCATGGACACGGAGCTTGTCAACGGCGTGATTATCGACAAGGAGGTCGTTCACCCTGGAATGCCGAAGCGGATGCAGAAGGCCAGGATCGCGCTCTTGGATACCGCCATGGAGATTGAGAAGACAGAATTCAGTGCGGAAATCAAGATCAGCAATCCGCAGCAGATGCAGTCGTTTCTCGACGAGGAGACGAAGTTGATGAAGGACATGGTAGACAAGGTCGCCGAGGCTGGAGCAAATGTGGTGTTGTGCCAAAAGGGAATTGATGAGATAGCTCAGTCTTTCATGGCGAAGCAAGGAATTCTTGCCGCGAGGAGGATCAAGAAATCGGACATCGAGAAACTTTCGAGAGCCACTGGTGGTCGAATCGTCACTAACTTAGAGGATCTGCGAGCCAGCGATCTCGGGAACGCAGGACTGGTTGAGGAGCGGAAGATCGGAGACGACAAAATGATATTCATAGAAGACGCGAAGGACCCCAAGTCAGTAAGCATTCTCATACGGGCGGGTCTGGAAAGAATGGTTGACGAGGCTGAAAGGTCCCTCAAAGACGCGCTTTCGGTCGTCATCGACGTGGTCAAGAAGAACAGAATAGTCGCTGGAGGCGGAGCAGTAGAGACAGAGCTGGCAAAGAGAATTCGAGACTATGCGACCAAGATTGGTGGCAGAGAACAGCTCGCCGTAGAAGCATTCGCTGACGCGATGGAGGCTATCCCTCGTACCCTCTCAGAGAACGCTGGCCTGGATCAAGTTGACATTCTCGTGGCTCTCAGAGCTGCACACGAAACGAAGGGACTTTGGAGTGGTATCAACGTCTACACCGGGGAGATCACTGACATGATGAAAGAAGGAGTCTTGGAACCGGTCAAAGTGAAGGAGCATGCGATCGGATCGGCCGTAGAGGTTGCTTCGATGATTCTCCGGATCGACGATGTCATCGCGGCGGCGAAACCTCCCCCGATGCCAAGGGGCCAGGGTCCGCCGCCCGATTAGATCTCTTCCAGAAAAGGCTTAACTGAAAAGCCGGTCCTAAGAAATGGATTGCTGACGGCTGGAACTCGTCGCAATTGTCAAGAGCCATCATTGCGTAGTTAGGGCGAAAGTCCACTCCTCGGCTTAACTATCCCTCACCCCGCGCGGTCAGTAGGGTCTTCTATCTCTTAGATAGTCACTCCTCACTCTCAAGTAACGAGGGGTCAAACGCAATTGCTTTTTCAGGTTCCGAGGCATAAATTACCTGGTGGTGATTCTTCAAGAGTGTTTCAACAAAATCCGTACGCTCTGATTTTTCTATCTCACTGAGATCATGTCTGCACATAAGCGAAAGATCAAGGCTCTTGAAGTTATCATGAAGTAACTGTTCGTAGAGCAACTCTAGCTTCATGCCTTTAACCGACTTCTCGATTGGCACAAAATTGCGATAAAAGCGGTATGGAGGTCTCAGACCGATGGTAGACTCTCGGATCACCTTCTTGAGATTATCGTACGGGTTGCCTTCACTGACATCAGAACGTTTGATCGTGTATACGCGTAGGAGGTTTCTTTGCTTGAAAGATTCTGCATCTATTCCACTTTTAGATAATCTTCGCTCGATTTTTGTTGGATCCTCGAACGTGAGATAGACACACGATTCTCCTCTTTCGAGTCCCTTCGATATGTAGTAAGACGTTACCAATTCCGCATATTTCTTATCGTCACAGAGAAGCACCGAATGACTCTTGGGCGGTAGGTCATCAAGGAACTTTATTGGTCCATAATCTTCTCTTTCAGAAAGCCTTGATGCCTTGTAATCCAAGTACTTCATGCCAATTTCGTGCACAAATCTGCTGATTCGTCTGTGGTCTTGCAGAAAATCCAAACCCTTTGCAGTAATTGAAATTGGTTCTCGAAGAATCAGTTCCTTAGCTGCCATTTCCCCTAGATAACGCGAAAATTTATCGTAGGCGAGATTACACCGTTGCTGTACTCGCGTAGGCTTTACCTCACCACGACTCCTCAATTCTTGCTCTATCCCTTTGAGAATATCGTTGTAAATTTCCATTCTACTGCGTTTAGGTTTTGGTAGCTGGGCTGAGTTGCTCGTGGCTATGGGCCTGCCTTTTTGTCGCGCGAAGGCTTCTTCACTTTTAGCAAACACTCCCCACGGGGCGTAACTGGTTTTAACCTAAAAAAAGACAACTCCGCGTGATGAGGGCATTGAGACCAAGGAGATCTTCCTCATCTTACAGCGGACTCAATCTGATGCTCCATAGCGGACTGCAACTCTCGTGGTCTACGACTAGAGTATCAGTCGTAGTGAAACTCACCCAATGTGTTTGGCGGAGAGGAGGGTGAGAATTGGAAGAGAAACAAAAGTCGAAGTTAAGATTGAGTTGGACGCGGAAAATCATATTGGGCGTAATCGCCGTTGCGGCAGTTGCGGGCGTCGCGGCCTTCGTAACCTTCACGCAGTACTTCCCATCTGTGCCGACGGGAGCAGTCGCCGCAAACCTAGTAGCGAACTGTGGTGTATCCACCACGACTGCGTTGACCGTTACGCCAGCTACCGTAACAGCAGGGTCACCCTTTGCCTTGGTCTATAGTTGTTCATCAGGAACAGCCGCAATATCAGTAACAAACGGTCCTATCACCAAGATTCCAACAGAGGCACCAGCAATCGGCGCAGGTGGCATGCCTACAACCCTTAGTCTCATTGCTCCTGGTGCAACTTGTACAGCTTCAGCAGGAATAGCTCTTGCGCAAAGCACTGCTGTGAGCATTCCAACAGGCGACTACAACTATTGCGCCACTGGAACAACCGCTCCGGTAACCGGAGTCGTTAGCTTCACCGTAACTTGGGGTTAGACGATATCCCAAGGCACCTCGAACTCCCCCCTTTCTCAGGACGATTATCTATCGCATCAGAATAAGTGCCGAAGAAAGATGGCAACGGAAAAAATTGCGCTGGAAGGTCTTCCTGTGGTTGACAGAGAAGACTCATCCTAACTCGGAGCCCGAGATTATGCAACGATTAGACAACTTGGTTGAAACTCTCCAAAGAATCGGGAACGCCTTCAAGGCCGTGGTCCTAGTTGACTATATCAAAGAGAATAATTCGGAAAGAACAAAAGGACGCTTGACTTCCCCAGGGTCGATTTCGAGGCCCAAAGGGCCCGAAGAGATTCCAGGAGCGGAATAGATATTGGCCAAGTTCATCTTTTCCCTTGGAGACAGTTGCTTCGAAGCTATCAAAGCCGAGGCTGAAGCGAGGGGCATCAATGTTCAACAACTTATCAGGGCCGTCATCATCATACCAGACTGGATAAGACAGAGTCAAAGACAAGGCCTCTCGCCAAGGCATTCGAGCAGCGGCGAGAACTCTCCAATCTCAAAGTCTCCGGTTGGTAGACTACCCTCGATTGGCGGTAATATGCGGTCCAGGAGGAGTAATGGTGAATCAGCAATCGAGCCTTTACCAACAATGATCCGCGCTAGAAGATCCCTTCGTCCCGTCCAAAGCCGAGAAGGGGAGCAGAAGGTTGCACCGCAACCGATGGATTGAGAAGGATGCAGGTCGAATCTTTACGAACTCTCATCAAAGGACTTGAAAGCAGAAGAGGCCACGAATAGTTTCTAAGGTAAGAACGCGTTACTCGAATGGTAAACAAATGGTAACGCTGCGGTCTAACATGGCCCCGAGACCCACCCTTTGTAGGCTTGTCTGTTCCCGAGAGAAGGCATAAGGTGGCCCGGGTCGTCACAACTGTGTTACTGGTCTTTCTATTCGCAATTCCGGTCGAGGCCATGCCAGTTCTAGCCAAGTCCCATGGGGAGAACTATGCTAAACTGGTACCTAACTGCTTGGCCCTTCGATCCAGTCAGGCGACTGTTGTTGCTGGCGGTTCCGGAGGGATATTGTTCTCTTGCGGTGGCAGCGCTGCGCTTACAGTCGGGAAGTCTGATCGGTTCCGACCCTTCTTCACGTTGCCTACAGGATATACTGATCTGAAAATCGTGAATCATGATATCGGAGCTACCGACTGCGACGATGGACCAGTCCTAGTTTCGGGCCGGCCCTTTGACCTTAGTGGGCCTGGAAACTTCGACTACTGCGCGGTCTATGCTAACGCGCCAAGCACTGGGCTAGCTTCATTCAAGGTGACATGGTCAAAGTGATCCGGACGCCCCGCATCGAAATGGGATTTCTACCTGTGAAGCAAGCCTAGAAGAAAGCTCTAGCCCGGTCCCATCTGAAGGCTAGTCTTGGACAAATCAGGAAAGGTCAAAATAAGCGGCGGAATGGATTTAGAGAGAATGAAAAAGTTTCAGGATCGTATAAGGTTCGGAAAAACAGCAACCCTTAACTGAAACATATTTTCTCGGGGCGTCTGCTCCGGTAGTATAGACCGGTCTGCACAATGGCCGAAAGTATGCCGGACTCTCGATCCGGCGACCCGGGTTCAAAAGCTTCCAAAGGGCGGAGAGTCCCGGCCGGAGCACCAGAACAATCCTTGGCCAAGATCATCATCATGACCGGAACGCCAGGGGTAGGAAAGACAGTCCTCGGCAAGCTACTAGCCAAAACCACTGGGTCTACATTTCTCAGTCTGGGGGACCTGGTGAAAATGGAGAGACTTCACAAAGGATTCGATCGTCAAACCAGATCCTTCATAATCGATGAACCTGCTCTAGAACGGAAGCTCAACGGCTACTTCACTGCTCATCAGAAGGAAGGAATTGTGTTTGAGACCCACTTCGTCAGTCCAGTCGTTCATAAGACTCGTCGAATGGTTGCCATCGTTCTGCGTCTGGACCCGATTGTTCTGGCAAGGCGTCTAAGAGCGAGAAAGTGGCCGAAAGCGAAGATCTGGGACAATGTAGAGGCGGAAATGATCGATCTTTCTCTCTATGATTCATTGAAGCTTCTAGGCAAGACAAGAGTATACGAGATTGACACGACCGGGAAGCGTCCCCGAGAATTACTACACGAGACTCTGAGAATGATGTCGAGAGGCAAAGGATGGAGTTTGAACTCATCATCAGATTGGCTTGAAAAGTATGATCCGGTCTTGCTTTCTAGGAGGATTTTATGATCGATCGCTACATTGTTGCGGAATGTTCACGGTGCCACACTCTGCTTATTGCGGATTCACGTTACAAGAGCAAGACATGCCCCAAATGCAACGCGAGGATTCCTATCAACGAACTCAAGGTCATAAAGACTGCGCGAGATTCGCGCGCGGCGAGGGTAATAGTTTCAGAAGCCAAGGCTCGTCGTGGTGGATTGGACCAAAGATGATATAGCGGGTTTGCCGAAGTGGACCCAAGGTAGCCAAGATGTCTTCGACTGCCGGCCGCAAGTTCATGGAGGAACTCTCCAATCTTCTGCAGAAACATGTTAGCATCGTCACGAGCCAGGGCAAGACATACGTTGGAACCCTAACCGGCGTCGACACGGAGCATCTGAGTGTTTGTCTAACAAACGCAAAGGGGGAGCAGGGCGATATTCACAAGCTGTTCATCAACGGCAGCGTTATTCTTCAGATTTCAAGTTTCGAGAAACCGTTCGATCTCCAAAGCCTAGGTGAGAGGCTTGAGCGGGTCTTTCCCCGGATGGTTCGGGTCATGGACGATGCTGGGGTCATTCTTGTGATGGATCGAATCCGGGTCAATGAGAAGGGAATTATCGAGGGGTCTGGGCCCGCCGCAGAGAGGGTTCAGCGAGTCTTTGACGAGTTCATTCGTGAGAAGGGCCTCAAAGTAGCCTAAGACCCGAAGAATGAGTTTTCAGGTTCACGGCAAAGATCTTCTCGGACGAATCGGGACCATCAAGACGAAGAGCGGAGCTTTTGCTACTCCGCACATGTTTCCGGTTCTAGATCCGCATCACCGAATTCTCGGGAGAGAATTCTTCGACCGAGTTGGCATTCATGCGGTGATGACGAACGCGTACTTGTTGAAGAGAGGCCGGCAGGGCTTGGATCCTGTTGACATTCACGAAACCTTAGATTATCCGGGGACTGTTGCTACCGATTCCGGGGCATATCAGATACTGGAATATGGCCATGTGGGTGTAGCGCCCGAAGAAATAGTCGGCTACCAGGAGAAGATTAACACCGACATCGGAGTGATCCTGGATGTTCCAACTGGTTTTAGGAGTGATCCTTCGCGGGCGAGATGGACGGTCGATGAGACTGTTAGACGTGCGGATCGAGCCCTTGAAGTGATTACTCGTAGAGATATCCTGTGGGTAGGTCCAGTCCAAGGAGGCGTCCATTTGAAGGAGGTCGAGCGGTCA
>Ga0209158_1000429_pt1 | contig 31983 bp, 33 predicted proteins | sample GraSoiAngelo_140_FD_185897 | JGI IMG/M metagenome (GOLD analysis project Ga0209158, IMG submission 185897) | Grasslands soil microbial communities from the Angelo Coastal Reserve, California, USA - 14_0929_12_30cm (SPAdes) (version 2) | ecosystem: Environmental > Terrestrial > Soil > Grasslands ...
TGCTGAAATCGCTCGTCGCCGCCTCGCTGTTTCCCACGATCGGGCGCATCGACCGAATGCATCCCCTGCCGCAGCCACGACGACTGCGCGGACTGAGCGGTGAACCGGACTGGCTCGCGGTCCGCGACCTGTTCCCCCTCGCCCCCGATTGGACGCATCTCTCCAGTTTCCTGTTTGTCTCTCATCCCAAGCCCGTCGCCGACGCCATCGATCATTTTCGCAAGAAGCTCGACTCCGACGCGATGTGGATCGAGATCCAGGCGTTCAGCGACACGGAGGGGCATCCGTTTACGGTCGCAAAGCAGGCGCTCGCGAACTATGTCGGGGGCGCCGGATCCGAGATCTGCCTCACCGCGAACACGACCACGGCGCTCGCGATGGCGTATCACGGCCTGCGAATTCGCCCCGATCAGGAAATCCTGACGACGGAGCACGATCACTACTCGCACCACGAGTCGATTCGGTATGCCGCCGCGCGCTCGGGCTGCGGCGTGCGCTACATCGCGCTGTTTGACGCGCCGGCCCGGGCCGACGCGGCGGAGATCGCCGATCGCATCGCGCGCGCGATCACGCCAAAGACGCGGGCCGTCGGCGTGACGTGGGTGCAGTCCTCGACCGGCATCAAGCTGCCGCTCGAGCGTATCGCGGAGGTCGTCGCGCGCGCTAATCGCGGGCGCGTGGCGGCGGATCGCTGCCTGCTGATCGTCGACGGGGTCCACGGCTTCGCGAATCAGGACGTGGATGTCGCGCACACCGGGGTCGACTTCTTCGCGAGCGGCGCGCACAAATGGCTGTTCGCGCCGCGCGGCACGGGCTTCCTGTGGGGCAAGGCGGACGCGTGGCCCGAGCTCCGTCCCACGATCCCAAGCTTCGACTGGGAGACTATCAACACGACGTTCGGCGTGTGGGCCGACCGCAAGGACCTTCCGCCGACGCAGGCGGGGTTCGTGTCGCCAGGTGGGTTCGTCGCCTACGAGCACGTGTTTGCGATCCCGGCCGCCGTGGAGCTGCATCGCACGATCGGACGCGACAAAATCGCGGCGCGGATTGCAGAATTGAACGCAGCCTTCCGCGAGGGCGCCGCCAAAATCCCGGGTTTGACGCTGCACACGCCGTGCGATCCGGCGCTGTCGGGCGGGATTTCCTGTTTCGAGCTGCGCGGCATGCCCCCGGGCCAAGTTGTCGCGCGCCTTGCGGAAAAGAGGATTCGCACGACAACATCCCCGTATAAGGTCTCGTACGCCCGCGTCTCCGCGGGCATCATGAACAAACCGGAAGAGGTCGAGTTGGTCCTGAGGGAAATCCGAGCGTTGGCCGCCTAGGCTTCATGAGAGGAGGGATTGTGCAGGCACAGAGCTACGATGCGATCGTGGTCGGGTCCGGCATCTCCGGTGGGTGGGCCGCAAAAGAGCTCACGGAGAAAGGACTCCAGGTGCTGCTGCTCGAGCGCGGCAAGAACATCGAGCACATCAAAGACTACCCGAATGCCACCAAAGCGCCGTGGGATTATCCGCATCGTGGCGGGCGCACGCGGGCAATGGAGGCTGCCTATCCCGTGCTGAAGCGGGACTATCCGCTCAATGAAAAGAACCTCGACTGGTGGGCCTCGGACCAGGAGTCGCCGTACACCGAGGTCAAGCGGTTCGATTGGTACCGCGGCTATCACGTGGGCGGCCGCTCACTGATGTGGGGGCGCCAGAGCTATCGCTGGAGCGACTTCGATTTCGAGGCGAACTCGCGCGAGGGGATCGGCGTCGATTGGCCGATTCGGTACGCGGACATCGCGCCGTGGTACGATCACGTCGAGCGGCATGCCGGGATTTCCGGATCCCAGGAGGGCATGGCGCAACTCCCCGACGGACAGTTTCAGCCGGCGATGCCCCTCAACTGCGGCGAGGAGCTGATCGCGGGTCGGCTCAAGCAACACTTCGACGGTCGGCGGCGCATCATCCCTGGGCGCACGGCGAACCTCACGCAGCCGTTGCCGGGACGCTCGCAGTGCCAGTATCGGAATGCCTGCTGGCTGGGTTGCCCGTTTGGCGGGTACTTCAGCACACAGTCGTCCACGCTGCCCGCGGCCACGGCCACCGGCCGGCTGACGCTGCGGCCTTTCGCGATTGTCACAGAAGTCTTGTACGATCGTAACAAGAAGCGCGCGACGGGTGTGCGGGTGCTCGATGCAGTGACAAATCAGACGACGGATTACACCGCCAAGATCATCTTCCTGTGTGCCTCCACGCTGAATTCCGCGTGGCTGCTGCTCCGCTCCGCCACCGACGTCTGGCCCGGCGGCCTCGGCTCGAGCTCCGACGCGCTGGGTCGCAATCTCATGGACCATCATTTCCGCGCGGGTGCGTCAGGCAGGATCGAAGGTCTCGACGACAAGTCCTACTATGGCCGGCGTCCGACGGGATTCTACATCCCGCGTTACCGCAATCTGTTCGGCGACAAGCGGGACTACCTGCGCGGCTTCGGATACCAGGGCGGCGCGAGCCGGCAGGGATGGTCACGCGCCGTCGCCGAGCTCGGCGTGGGCGGCGCGTTCAAGGATGCCGCGGCGCAGCCGGGTGCGTGGACGATTGGCGGCACGGCCTTCGGGGAGATGCTTCCGAACCCAGCGAACCGGGTGACCATCGACACCGCGAAGAAAGACAAATGGGGACTGCCCGTGCTCGCGATCGACTGCGCCACGGGCGAGAACGAGCGCTTGATGCGCAAGGACATGATGAACGACATGGCCGAGATGCTCGAGGCGTCCGGCGTGAAGGACGTGCGGACCTACGACAACGGGTCCTGGCCCGGGATGGGGATTCACGAAATGGGCACCGCGCGCATGGGCCGGGATCCCAAGACCTCGGTACTCAACGCGCACAATCAGGTGTGGGACGCGCCGAACGTCTTCGTGACGGACGGCTCGTGCATGGCATCGACGGCCTGTCCGAATCCATCGCTCACCTACATGGCGCTCACTGCCCGTGCGGCGGACTTCGCCGTCACCGAGCTGAAGCGCCGTAATCTCTAGAAGAGGGCACGAATCATGTCTGAGACGCAACAAGGTCAAGGCATCGATCGGCGTGAGGCGATTCGTCGCGTCACGGCGCTGCTGGGCGGGGTCGTGTTCGTCGGGCAGCGTGATCTTCTCACGGCCGTCGAACGCGCTCACGCGCGTGCGGCAGCCGTGCGCCAGGTCGGCACCTTCACGGCGCAGGACATCGCTTTGCTCGACGAAGTCGCCGACACGATTCTCCCTGAGACAAAGACGCCGGGGGCGAAGGCGGCGAAGGTCGGTCCGTTCATGGCGGTGATGGTGACGGACACCTACGACGAGCAGCAGCAGGGAATCTTCCGCGACGGAATGCGGAAACTGAACGAGGCCGGGTTCATGACGAAGACGCCGGCAGAACGATTGGCGCTGCTCGAGCAGTTGGACCGGGAAGCGAAGGCCTATATGGACACCCGAGCCCGAGGCGCACCGACGCATTACTTCCGCCAGATGAAGGAGCTCACGCTCCTCGGCTATTTCACGTCGGAGATTGGCTGCTCGCAGGCGATGCGCTATCGGGAGACACCGGGCCGGTTCGACCCCTGTGTGCCGTACACGCCCGGCGAGACGGCGTGGGCGGGACACGCGTAGGAATCCCTAATCGCGTCGAGGGGCCTCTTGAGCTTCGCGTACCTTGAGTAACGGACGCGCCACCGTCGCTCGGTAGCGGAATTCTTGACGCCCGTCAGGAACGCGAGCCGGCTTGGACACGGGCACCTGGAGCCGCACAACCGCTGCCGCGCCCCGTTCGGTTTCCGCGCTGCAGCAGCTGATTCTGTCGCCATGCGTCTCAGTGAGCCGGCGCGCCAGGGGCGCGGCGCTGTCAGGGACCTCGTCGCGCACAGTTATGACGACGTGATCGTCCTCAAACACGACGTGCACGAAGTTACGTTTCGTCAGCGAGTAGAGGGAGGCGCACTCAAGGACGTCGGCGATGACGTCCGCGACTGGGAACAGGTCGCGTCCGGTGTCGGTGGACGAGTCAACCAGATCGACGATCATCCTGTGTCCACGTCCCGCGAGATCCGGACCCACCCTCTCGAGCGCAGCCTCCATGGCGTCCGACAGTGTTGGCAGCGGGAATTGCTGGTGGGTCGGCATCGTGAGTCCTCCCGACAGGGTCGTTATCGCCGCGCGGAATCGTGCGAACGGTGAGAAGCAACAAGACGGTGGAGGTCAAAACAATGAATCCTTCGATGGAATCGGACTGCAACCGAAGGACTAGCAATTTTGGTAGAGGAGGAAAAACCTATGTCTGATTCCCGATCCCCCACCACCGACCGTCGCGGATTCGTCGGCGCGGTCGCAAGCATGGGCGCGGGCTTGGCTCTCGGCGCGGACGCTCGCGCGCAGCAATCTGCGAGCGCCTCGGACGCGTGGCTCGATCAACTCAAGGGCAAGCACCGCCAGCTGTTCGACGTCCCCGAGCCGGAGGGCGGAACCGCGCTGCGCCACCTACGCAACTACCTCGATGCCTGGCGCAATGCGTTCGGCGTTGGGGAGAAGGACGTCAGCGTCGTCGTGACGCTGTACGCGCGGACCACGCCGCTAGGCCTCCAGGACGCGATGTGGGAGAAGTACCAACTCGGCGCTGCCCTGAGCCTGACGGATCCCACGACGAACGCGCCCCTGGTCCGCAACTGGTTCGCCCATCCGAAGCCTGGCGACCCCGTCGCCGACGGCGAACCCGGGACCTCGATGGAAACCCTGCAGCAGCGAGGCGTGCTATTCGCGCTCTGCAACAATGCGTTGACCCGTTGGGCGGCGCGGCTCGAGAAGAGCGGGATGGGTGCAGCGGCGGCCGTCCACGCCGACCTGGTCGCGCACGCATTACCCGGTGTGGTCATCGTTCCAGACGTGCTCGTCGCGATGACCAAGGCGCACGAACGAGGCTTTGCTTACGTGCGATCCTGACGGGTGAGCGCCAAGGTTGAGCATGCCCGGTCCGTTTCCATTCCGAACATCACTCCGCGTCGCCGCGCTGGCCGCGCTGGCCGCGTTGGCCGCGTTGGCCGCGTGCCAGGCAGCGCCCACCGGCCCAGTGTCGCTCCCGCTCGCGGATGCGGCCTCGATGCATGTCTTCCTTCTGCAGACCAACCAAGATTGGACCTCCCACATTCCGCTGTTCACGGGATATTCCGACCGCCTGAAGGTGCGGCTCTACACGGCTGGGGGGCGGGAGATCACCCCCCTGCAGCATCCCCTCGACATGAGCTTCAGTTTCGCTCCCGCGACGCTAGCGACAGCCACGGTGGCCGACAGCGCCCTGCTGCTGTTTGACATCAGGCCGAACGATCCCGCCGGCAGCGACGGCAGTCTGACGATCACCCTGACGGAGCCAGCCACGGCAACGACGAAGTCGTTTGGGCCATTCTACGTACTGGTTCACCCGTAGGTGCGGACGACGCCTTGGGTAGTGGCGCTCGTCATTCTCGTCGCACGCGGACTGCCGGCTCAAGGGCACGAGGCGCATATGGTCGAGGCGCCCGGCCGGCAGCTGTCCGTGGTGGGCACCGCGGCGTACCTGCAATACGTTCGCACTTTTGGCACCCGGGGTGCCTATCAATTCGGCAGCGTGAATCGCGCGATGGTGGACGCGGGCACACCGTGGGCGAAAGGCGTGGTGCGCGCGCACCTCATGGCGAGCGCCGAACCGCTCACGCTGACCGACCGGGGCGCTCCGCAGCTGCTCCAGGTGGCGTTCATGAGCGGCGGCGGGACAATCACCGATCATGCGCACGCCTCTCCGTGGATCATGGAGCTCGCGGGGTCGTACGAACGTCAGTTGTTGACGGACGTCGCCGTTTCGTTGTATGGCGCGGCGATCGGTGAGGCAGCGCTGGGCCCACCTGCCTACCAGCACCGTGCGTCGGCCGCCGCGAATCCCGCAGAACCGCTCGGTCATCACGCGCAGGACGTCACCCACTCGAGCTTCGGCGTCGTGACGTTCGGCGTGCGGCGGCGCGGCCTCCGGCTCGAAGCCTCGGCGTTCAACGACCGGCAGCCGGACGAGCCGGGGAGCGTGTTTTTCTATCGTGGCGCGCGGCTCGACGCGTATGCGGCGCGGGCAACCTTCGCCGTTGGGAAAGCCTGGAGCCTGTTTTGGTCGTACGGCTATTTGCCGGCCACGAGCGGCGGGCACAGCCATGACTCCCAGCATCGCGTCGGCGCTGGCGGTGTTCACGACACGCCGACATGGTCGCTCACCCTGGTGTACGGCGCCAACGATCCCGTAGGGAATTCGCGCCCACGTCCTACGGTGTTGGCGGAAGCGGAGCGCCGCTGGAACGACCGACACGTGCTGTTCGCCCGGGCTGAGTACGTGGAGCGCACGGCCGAGGAGCTGTCGCTCGTCGGCTCGGTCAGCGCGACACAGGACATCGCCGCGTTCCAGCTCGGGTACGGCCGGACGATGATGGGGCCAGGGGGAACGACAACCCGCGTCGGTGCGTACGCGACCGTGAATGCTATTCCGCCGCAGCTCGTCCCGTTTTATGGCAGCCGCACGCCGTTCGGCATCGCGGCGTATACTCAGCTCTCTGTTGCGCACTGAGAGCAGGGACAGATGCCGCGCAGATAGTCGTAAGAGTACACCCCGGCCGCATGCCCATCGCTCCACGCGAGCTGGATCGCGTACTGGCCGACGGCGGCGATCGCGAGCAGCTGGACGCCGGCGTGCTCCGGTGAGTCAGCCTTCTGACAGATGGCGCACGGACAGCGCTCCCGCAGATAGGGCGCTGGATAGACCGCATCATGGCCGTCACTCCAGCGGATCCGCACGTCGCATTGGTTGGCACGCGTGACCTCGAGCGGTACCGGCTTAGTCGCCAAGCTCAACGCGCTCCTCCGGGCCTTCGGCCGAGCTGCCCGCTCGCCCACAGTCCCGCCTGCACCGACGTCTCGGCCGTCGGTCCCTCGAAGCGGCTTACGAGGATGGCCGGCCGGCCTTCCCTGACGACAGCGACGAGATGCAGAATCGAGATGGTGTCTTCGGTGGGGCTGTACTTGAGCCGGAGCTGAGCGCCTCCAGCTTCGCCACCCGAGGCGAGCGCGATGTCGGCTCCTGCCCGCGCGTTGTACTGATCCACCCACGCCTGCAGCACGTCCATCGCGTCCTTCAGACCTGATTCAGCCATGCCTCCGCTCCTTCTCGATCTGGAAGCAATCGAGGATCATATCCGGCCTCCCCGCCTCGAGCAGCCGGGCCCGCGGCTGACCGGAGATGTCTCGATCGACGAGCTGGGGGAGGTACGCCGGCAGCCAGGCGGGGTAGTGGCCCGGCGTGCTCCAACCGCTCGTGTCGAACGCCGTGCGTCCGTCGACGACGCGCAGCATGGCCACGCCCGCCTCGCGTGCCGCGGCCAGTGCGTCGGCCGCGAAATCGGCGGTGGCGAATACTACAGCAGCGTCGGCGGGCACCTGGGGCAGCCGCGCTTTGACGGACTCGACCACCTCCCGGTCGACCGCGCCGGTTTGGTGGCGGCAGGCCACCAACGCCCGCCAGGTCTCGCCTCCCCGGGCGAGTGGCACAACCAACTCGAGGACGAATCCCCGTTCCGGTTCGGGCAACTCGGACCGCCGGTGGATCCGGACCGTGCCCACATCAAATCCTACTTTGCGCAACTCGCGGACTACCAAGATCTCAAAGTACTCGGGGGTCACAGCCGGGAGCTCGGTCACGGGGATAATCCTACACCCTTGACTCGCAATGACCACGTGGTGATGGTGAAAGCGGATCGCGTCGGCCTGCCGGGGCACACGATACGGCTCTATAGAACCGCGACGGGGGAGCGCCCAAAGTCGATGGCCGGCGTCGAGATTCGGCACCTAAGTAAGCGATTCGGACAGCTCCACGCGGTCGACGACGTGGACCTCTCGATTCGCGAGGGCGAGTTCCTGGTGCTGCTCGGCCCGTCCGGGTGTGGCAAGACCACGTTGCTGCGCATGATCGCGGGGCTGGAACGCCCCACGGCGGGCGAGATTCATATCGGCGGCGAGCGCATGGACGACGCCCCTCCGCGCGCCCGCGGGATCGCGATGGTCTTCCAGAGTTACGCGCTGTACCCCCACCGCACCGTGTCCCGCAACATTTCGTTCCCCCTCGAGGCCCTCGGGCTGGCGCGCGGGGCGATCGACGAGAAGGTGCGCTGGGCGGCGGAGATGTTCGGCATCGGCCGCTACCTCGACCGCTATCCCCGACAGCTCTCCGGCGGCGAACGGCAGCGCGTCGCGCTGTGCCGCGCCCTGGTGCGCGACCCCAAGGTGTTTCTGCTCGACGAGCCCCTCGCCAACCTCGACGCCAAGCTGCGCAACACCGCCCGCGACGAGCTGAAGCGGTTCCAGCGCCGGATCAAGACGACGACGGTGTACGTGACGCACGACCAGGTGGAAGCGATGGGACTGGGCGACCGGATCGCCGTGATGGATCGGGGCAAGGTGCGGCAGATCGGGACGCCCCAGGAGGTGTATGAGGAGCCGGTCGACACGTTCGTCGCGACGTTCGTCGGCCAGCCGCCCATGAACCTAATCGCCGCGCGCGATCCCGCGCTCCCGCCAGGAACCGTGCTTGGCTTCCGCCCGGAGCACTTCCTCCCGCGCGATCACTTCGCCGTGAGCGAGCCGCTCCAGACCTTCCCGTTCGCGGTGCGGCGCGTCGAATACCTCGGCTCCGATCGGTATGTGTACGGCACGATCGCGGACGGCGCGGGCGACGCTGCGACCGTCATCGCCAAGCTCCCGGCCACGGTCGGCACGACGATTCCGGAAGGGGAATCACTCGTGTTCGCCGTGCCGCGGCGAGCGCTGCACTACTTCGACGGCACGACCGGCGCGAGGCGCCCATGAGTCTCCGTCGCCGGTTCGCCGACCGCGAGGACCTGTTGGGGATCGCGATGCTCGCGCCCGCCCTTGGCTACGTGCTGCTGCTCGTGGGCGTGCCCTTCGTGTTGGCGATCGTCCTCAGCTTCAGCACCGCGACAGCCGGGAGTCTCAGCTTCGGGTGGGCCGGGTTCGCGAACTACGCCGCGATCCTCACCGATCCGATCTTCCGCCGCGCTCTCGCCAACACCGTCATCGTGACGATTGGCTCGCAACTGCTGGTCGTCGTTCTGGCGACCGCGGCGGCGCAGGTGTTCCGCGCCGCGTTCCACGGCAAGCGCGCCGCGCGTTTCGTCCTGCTCTTGCCGTGGGCGGTGCCCGTCTCGCTCGCCGCGATCGCCTGGACGTGGATCTTCGACTCCACGTTCAGCGTGATCAACTGGACCCTCAAGGTCGCGGGCCTACTGCACGGCTGGCTCTACTGGCTGGGGGAGCCGCGACTGGCGCTGGTGGCGATCACCATCGTGCAGGCCTGGCGCATCTTTCCCTTCGCGACCGTGATCGTGCTCGCGGGGCTCGCGTCACTCCCGCAGGATGTGATGGAGGCAGCGATCGTGGACGGCGCCGGGTTCTGGCGGCGGTTGTTTTACGTCGAGCTGCCGCTCCTGCTCCCCGTCGTCGCGGTCGCCGTTCTGTTTGGCGTCGTCTACACGGCGACCGACTTGGGCGTCGTCTATATTCTGACGGGCGGCGGGCCCGCCAACACCACGCACGTCCTCCCCACGCTCGCCTTCCAGCGCGGCATCCAGGGCGCCGATCTCGGCCAGGGCGCCGCCATCGCCGTGTTTCTGCTCCCGTTCCTGATCGTGGTCGCGATCGCGATGCTGCGACTTGCTCGCCACACCGAGGTGGGGAGTACGTGAAGCGCGTCGCGTTGTACGCCGCCGCCCTCGGCTTCATGGCCTTCGCCGGCTTCCCGTTCTACTGGATGCTGATCACCGCGTTCAAGCAGAACCGCGACCTCTACGTCGGCGCGTTCGACACGCGGCACGTGCCGTGGATCTTCAACGACCCGCCGACACTGGAGCACGTTCGCCTGCTTTTCGGGCAGACGGACTTCCTGCGCTGGATCGCGAACACCTTGATCGTGGTCGTGGCCGTCGTTGTCATCACGGTTGCCGTAGCGGTGCCGGCGGGCTACAGCCTGGCCCGGCTCACCGGCCGCTGGGGCGAGCGGCTCGGCATGGGGATCTTTTTCACCTATTTGATCCCGCCGACGCTCCTCTTTATTCCCTTCGCGCGCCTTGTGGCGCTGCTCGGCCTCCAGAACTCGCTCGGGGCCCTGATCCTGATCTATCCGACCATCACGATCCCCTTCTGCACGTGGCTGGTGATGGGGTTCCTCCGGTCGGTCCCCTGGGACATCGAGGAGCAGGCCATGATCGACGGCTACAGCCGGCTCGCCGTGATCGTGAAAGTCGTGCCCCGGCTCATCATTCCGGGCATCTTGACGGTTGTCGTGTTCAGCTTCACGCTGGTGTTGCAGGAATTCGTGTATGCCCTGACTTTCATCAGCTCGGTCGACAGGATGACCGTGAGCCTGGGCGTGCCGATCGCATTGGTGCGGGGCGATGTGTACCACTGGGGGGCTCTCATGGCCGCGGCGCTGTTCACGAGTATTCCGCTGGCCATCGTTTACAACCTCTTCATCGATCGCTTCATCCAGGGGTTCACGCTGGGAGCGGTCAAGGGATAGTCCCATGGCCAAGCGAAAGGGGATGGATCGGCGGCAGTTCGTCACGACGACGGGGGCCGCGGCCGCAGCGGCGGTTCTCGGGCCGACGATTTGGGTCAAGCAGCAACAGAAGACGCTCAAGATCATCCAATGGAGTCACTTCGTTCCCGCCTACGACGCGTGGTTCGACAAGTATGCCAAGGACTGGGGTACGGCCAAGGGCGTCGACGTCACGGTGGACCACATCTCGCTCGCCGACCTGACGACACGGGCCAACGCGGAGGTCGCGGCGCAGCAGGGCCACGACCTCTTTCAGTTTCTCTCGCCGCCGGGCGCGTTCGAGCCACAGGTGCTCGACATGGCGGATGTTGTGAAGGAGGCCGAGCGTCAGCACGGGCCGCTAGTCGACCTGTGCAAGCGCAGCACCTACAATCCGGTGACCCGGAAATGGTTCGGCTTCACCGACAACTACGTCCCCGATCCCGGCGATTATCTGAAAAGCATCTGGACGGAAATCGGGAAGCCCGACGGGCCCGCCACGTGGGAGGACCTGGTCACGGCGGGGCCGCAGATCAAGGCGAAGCACCCGGAGATCCAGATCCCGATCGGCATCGGGATGGCTCAGGAGCTCGACACCAACATGGCGACGCGTGCGATGCTCTGGTCGCACGACGGCTCGATCCAGGACGCCAACGAGAACGTGGTCTTGAAGTCCGACCACGCACTCGAGGCCCTGAACTTCGCGAAGCGCCTGTACGAGGCCGGGATGAACGCGGCGGTGCTGAGCTGGAACGCCGCGTCGAACAATCAGGCGTTGAACGCCCGCCAGACGTCGTACATCCTCAACTCCATCTCCGCCTATCGCACCGCGCAGGACAACAAGCTGCCGGTGGCCGACGACATCTTCTTCGTCCCGGCGCTGAAAGGGCCGCGAGGGACGGGGTGGGCGAGCGAGCACGTGATGGGGATCTACGCCATCTGGAAGTTCGCGCAGAGCCCCGACGTGGCGAAGCAGTTCCTGCTCGATCTCGTCGCGCATTACCGTGACGCTGTGACCGCGAGCAAGTTCTACAACTTCCCTTCGTATCCCGGCTCCGTAGCCGACCCGGGGACGGCCCAGGGGCAGAAGCCCGCGGCGGGCCAGCGCTGGCTCGAGCAGGCCACGGCCAACGATCCGTTCGGCTCCAACCCGCCCACCAAGCTCAAGCCGATCAGCACCGCCTTGCAGTGGGCGACGAACATCGGTCATCCGGGGCCGGCCAACCCGGCGGAGTCCGAAGTGTTCGACACCTTCGTGTTGCCGACGATGTTCGCGAACGCGGCCACCGGGCGGATGACCCCGGCGCAGGCGCTGGACGATGCGCACCAGCAGGTGAAGCGGATCTTCGAGAAGTGGCGCGCCAAGGGACTCGTCGCCGGTGGCGCCGGCGACCGAGCGTGACACGCGCGATCTTAGCCGGCCACTAACGTCCACCACCGACCCGAGGGAGTCTATGACTGCGCCCCAGCTCGCCATGAAGGACCTTCGCAGGGTCGTCATTGCCGCAGCAGTCGGGAACGTGATCGAATGGTACGACTTCTACATTTTCGGGAGCTTGGCTGCTCTCCTGTCGGTCAAGTTTTTCGCGGCAGGCGCGTCCGGAAGCGCCCTCATCAAGACGGTCGGAACGTTCACGGCCGGGTTCCTGATCCGCCCGTTCGGAGCCTTCGTCTTCGGCCGCGTCGGCGACATCGTGGGCCGCAAGTACACGTTCCTGATTACGCTGAGCGGCATGGGCCTGGCGACGGCCCTCATCGGCCTCGTTCCGAGCTATGCCAAGATCGGCGCGGCGGCGGGGATTCTGCTGTTGTTGCTCCGCCTCATCCAGGGCCTGTGCCTCGGCGGCGAGTACGGCGGCGCGATCACGTACGTCGCGGAACACGCTCCAGACGAAAAACGCGGTTACTACACGGGCTGGCTTCAGACGTCGCCGACACTCGGGATCGTGGTGTCCCTCGTCGTCATTATCCTGACGCGCGAGATACTCGGAACGCGGCCAGACGGCGGCCAATCCGTGGCGCGAGGCGTTCTGGAGTGAGAACATCAGATACGTGCTGATCGCCAGCGTCGTCGTGATCGGCGAGGGAGTCGTGTGGTACAGCGGCCAGTTCTGGGCGCTCTATTTCATCCAACAGGTGCAGAAGCCGGATGTCTTACACCCGGCCATCATCACTGGCCTCGCGCTGCTCATCGCCACGCCGTCGCTCATTTTCTTCGGCTGGCTCTCTGACCGGATCGGTCGCAAGCCGATCATTCTCGCCGGGTTCTTCCTGGCGGCCGTCACCTACTACCCGCTTTACATGGCGCTCGGCCATGCCGCCAACCCGGCCAACATCAACTACCCGGTGGCGATTCTGATCGTCGCCATCATGGTCTCCTACGTCGGCATGGTGTACGGCCCGATCGGCGCCTTCCTCGCCGAGTACTTCCCGGCGCGCATCCGGTACTCGTCAGTGTCGGTGCCATATCACATCGGCAACGGCTGGGGCGGCGGACTGGTACCGGTGATCACGACTGCGGCGTATGTGTCCGCGCAGGCAGCGGGGCTCAGCATGTCCCAGAGCCTGGGCCACGCACTGGTCTATCCCATCGCGGTGCCGGCCGTCGCGTTCCTGCTCAGCCTGTTCCTGATGCCGGAGACCCGGAAGATCAGCATCTGGCAACCGTCGACAGTGCGCGCGCCCGCCAGGGGCTGAAAACAGCAGGCGCGCAGAAAACAGTAGGCGCGCAGAAAACAGTAGGGGCGCAGCATGCTGCGCCCCTACGTCTTTTCGACATCCTCGCATCACTTTACGATGGTCAGGCCGTGTGGCACCCCGCCTGGGAACACATACGCGTACAGCAACACGATGATCCCGACGATCGCGCCCAGCGCGATCGAATGCCAGAACACGTGGCGGAAGATGGTGCCCTCGTTCCCCACCTGATTCGTGGCCGATGTCGCCACGGTGATGGATTGCGCGTCCACCATCTTGCCCATCACGCCGCCCGCCGAGTTGGCCGCGCACATCAACACTGGATCGAGTCCGAGCTGCTGTGACGTGATCCGCTGCAGGCTCCCGAACAGCGCGTTGGACGAGGTGTCGCTGCCCGTGAGGGCCACCCCCAGCCACCCCAGGAACGTGCCGAAGAAAGGATAGAACCATCCGCTGCGCGTGAAGGCGAGTCCGAGCACCGCGTCGAGCCCGGAGTAGCGCGTGGTGTACCCCAGGCCCAGCATGAACGAAATGGCGATGACGGCCAGCTTCATGCGCTTCAGCGTATGCCAGAAGATCTTCGCGAGTTGGACCGGCCCGACGCCGAGGACCAGGCCCGCGATGATCGCTGCGATGAAGCACCCGGTTCCGGTGGCCGAGAGCCAGTTGAAGTCAAAGCGCGCGGCCTCCGGCGTCAGTTTGGCCACGACCGGCGCGGCGCGCGACACGGCGTTGTGCAGCAGTGGGACGGTCCAGACCGGCGTCGTGGCCCGATTGATGGCGCCCTTGATCGCCGGCAGGCCCCACGCGAACACGGTGAGCGACAAGATCGCGAACGGCATCCACGCCTTGAGAATCTGGCCGGCGGTGTACTTGCGCGCGGGCGTCGCTCCCGCCGGCGCCGCGGCGCGCTCCTCCTCGAATCTCCAGACGCGCTTCGGTCGCCAGAACCGGAGGAAGACCACGGTCGCGAGGAGCGAAACGACGCCCCCGGCGATGTCGACCAGGTTCGAGTCCACGTGGTTGGACCAGAGATACTGCGTGACGCTGAACGACGCGCCCACCACGAGGATCGCGGGCAGCACTTCGAAGGTCTCGGCCCACCCCACCATCGCGCGCACCAGCCAGAACGGCACGATCATGCCCGTGATGGGGAGGATGCGGCCGATCATCGCGCTCAAGTCCGACTCCGGCAGACCCGAGACCGCGGCCAGCGTGTGCACCGGCGTGCCGATCGCTCCCCACGCCACGGGCGACGTGTTGGCGATCAAATTGAGTGCGGCGGCGTGGAACGGCTTGAACCCGAGGCCGATCATGAAGGCGCCCGCGATCGCGACCGGCGCCCCGAACCCCGCCGCGCCTTCGATGAAGGCACCGAAGCAGAACGCGACGAGCAGCAGCTGCAACCGGCGGTCGGCCGTGATGCCCGCCACCGATTCCTTCATGATCTCGAACTGGCCCGTGAACACGGAGATGTCGTACAGATACACGGCCGCGAGCACGATCCACGCGATTTTCAGGACGCCGAACCCGACGCCGTACAGGAAGCTCATGCCGGCGAGCGAGACGGGCATCCCGAAGACCGAGACGGCCACGAGCACCGCGGTCCCGGCCCCGGCGATCGCACACCAATGGGGCTTCACCCGCAGCCCTGCAAGCAGGCCGAACAGCACGAGGATCGGTAACGCCGCAACGAGCGTGGATAGGATCCAATTGTGCAGTGGATCGTACACCTGGGTCCATGCCATGGCTCAGTCCTTTACCGTTGGGCCTCCAAAACGACGCCCTCCGAGCGCGGCAGTCAAGGTCGCAAGGAGGCCTTGACGCGCGCGCGTCGACCATGCCAATGTGCAAGCGGCACGAGCGGTACCGAATCGCGTCACGGACCTGCTGCTAGAGGAGGTCGCAATGCGTTCGACACTTCTTTGTTGGCTCGCCGTAGTCGCCGCACTCTCCACCCCCGCACTCGCGCAAGACGTCAAGACGACCCAGGGTGTCTCGATCACCCTTCGGGGCATCGTGGACGCCACGTTCTTCGCCGACGACGCGCTCTTCCAGCTCGGCGGCGGGCAAAAGGCGAATTACGTCGTTGCTGAGCGCCCCAAGTGGGTGCATGGCGGTGACGCGCGCAACACGCGCTTCACCGTGGCGCTCGCCGGCCCCGAGGTCAGCAAGGGGTGGCGCGGCAACGCCACCGCGGAGCTGGACTTCTTCGGCACGTTCGTCGGAGCGGGCGCCTTCAGCGACGAGCAACCACAGCCGCGGCTCCGCCTCGCCTACGCCGACCTCACCAACGGCCGCACCACGCTTCGCATCGGCCAGGACTGGGACCTGCTGTTCGGCAACGTCCCCGTTTCGACGTCCCACATCGCCTTCCCGCTGGGGCACGGGTCGGGCGGATTCGTCGGCTGGCGGTTCACCCAGGTGAGGTTTATGAAGACGCTCAGCGCGCCGGCGGCGCGAGCGACGACGCGGTTGCAGTTGGCGGTGCTCAGCGGCTCCTGGAGCAACGATAACGGCTCGGACACGTCGGCCAGCGCAGGCGAGCGTGCAGGGCCGCAGGTCGAAGGACGGTTCGACTACAGCACTCCGAAGTGGAGTGCGTATCTGGTGGGCCACGTCGATAACAAGGTCAGCCCCAACATCAAGAGCTACATGATTGAGCTGGGCGCCAACACGACGCGGGGCGACCTCACGCTTCAAGGCAACGCATACATCGGCAAAGGGATGGCGCACCACATCGCGCAGATCGTCCAGTTCGGCGACTTCAAGGGATGGGGCGCGTGGCTCCAGGCCGGTTATGCCCTGAACACCAAGTGGAGCGTCTGGGGCTTCTACGGCACCGACCGCCCGGATTCGACTCAACTGGCCAATCTCGCAGTCGCCGGTGTAACGGAGGCGAACGGGACGACGACGATTCCGGTTGCCAACCGACGCTTCAGCAGCTGGACGTTCACCCCGATGATCCGTTTTAAACCGGCGGGCCCGTACTCGGTGGGGTTCGAGTGGCTGCATAACGAGGTCAAGCTCGGCAGCGGGAATATCCTGTCGGGCAACCAGGTGCTCCTCAGCGCGCGGTACGATTTCTAAGCCTAGGGCCGGTCCGGGGAGGATTGCGCCTCCCCGGACGGGCCGTATATCACGACCGGTAGGAGGATCCATCCTATGCAGGTCAGTCGACGCGATTTCCTGCGAGTAACCGCCGGCGCGGGTGCCGGCACCGCCATCGGCGGGCTCGTCGGCCTCGGCTTGACGCTCGCGCCGGCGCGGGCCCAGGCGCAGGAGCTGCGCATCCGCGACGCGAAGGCGGTGCCGAGTATCTGTCCGTTTTGCTCGGTCGGATGCGCGACCCTCATTCACGTCAAGGACGATCGGATCGTCAACATCGAAGGCGATCCGCGCAGCCCGCACAACGAAGGCACGCTCTGCCCGAAGGGCGCGGCGATCTACCAGCTCCACGTGAATCCGAACCGGGCGACCAAGGTCCTGCACCGCAAGCCGGGTGCCTCGGGCTGGGAGGTCGTGGAACTCGAGTGGGCGATGGACCGCGTCGCGGAGCTGATCAAGAAGACGCGCGACGACACGTTCATCGAGAGCCTCCCTAACGGCAAGGTCGTGAACATGACGCCGGGCATATTCGCGCTCGGCGGCGCGACCCTCGACAACGAGTTCAACCACGTCTGCCAGAAGTTCTGGCGTGGCCTCGGAGTGGTCGCCATCGAGAACCAGGCCAGGATATGACACAGCTCTAGCGTCCCCGGTCTGGGGACACGGTTTGGACGCGGCGCGGCAACGCTGTATCCGCGCAACCTCGAGCATACCGACTGCTTCGTGATCATGGGCTCGAACATGGCGGAGTGCCACCCCGTGGCGTTCCGCTGGCCCATGAAGGCCAAGCTCAACGGCGCGAAGTTGATCCACGTCGACCCGCGCTTCACCCGCACCAGCGCCGTCGCGGACCTGCACGTGCCGATCCGCGCGGGCTCGGACATCGCTTTCCTCGGCGGGCTCATCCACTACGTGGTCAACAGCCGGCGCTGGAACGCGGACCCCTTCTTCAAGGAGTTCGTGGTCAACTACACCAACGCGGCCACGATCATCAACAAGGACTTCAAGGACACCGAGGAGCTGGAGGGGGTGTTCTCCGGCCTCAACACGTTCAGCGAGCCGGCTTCCTGGCCGTACAATGGCAACCAGGGCCGGTACGACTCCGCTTCGTGGAGCTACGACCGGGGTCCCAAGCCACCCGGTCCTGCCACGGCGGATTTGATCGCGCGGCGGGCGGGCCCGCCGTTCGACGATCTCGTCCGCTCGCTCAAGCTGGGCCCGGCGCAGAAGGATCCGACGCTCCAGAATCCCCAGTGCGTGTTCCAGATCCTGAAGCGCCACTTCTCCCGCTACACGCCGGAGATGGTGGAGCAGATCTGCGGCTCCCCCAAGGAGAAGTTCATCCGGGTGGCGGAGGCGCTGCTCGAGAACTCGGGCCGCGACCGGACCAGCGCGTTCGCGTATGCGGTCGCCTGGACGCAGCACACCTACGGCGTCCAGATGATCAGCTGCTGCGCGCTGCTCCAGCTCCTGCTTGGCAACATCGGCCGGCCGGGCGCCGGCGTCATGGCGCTGCGCGGTCACGCGGCGATCCAGGGCTCGACCGACGTGCCCACGCTGTACCACAGCATTCACGGATACATGAACGCGCCCTCGGCGCTCCGCCCCCACGAGTCGCTGCGGGCGTACATGGCCGCCGAAACGACGCCGACCAGCTACTACGGCAACACGCCCAAGTTCCTCGTCTCCTATCTCAAGTCCATGTACGGCGAGGCCTCCACCGCGGAGAACGACTTCGGGTACGACTGGCATCCGAAGATTCTCGGCGACCACTCCCACATCGCCTCGTTCGCCGCCATGGCTGACGGCAAGGTCAAGGGAATGGTGTGCGTCGGCCAGAACCCCGCGACCTCACTCAACGGGGGAGCGACCCGCGGCGCCCTGCGGCAGCTCAAGTGGCTGGTCGTCAAAGACAACTGGCTCACCGAGACGGCGACGCATTGGTACCTCGGGCCTGAAGTGAAGAGCGGCGAAGTCAAGATCGGGGACAACCAGACCGAGATCTTCTTCTTCCCGTCGACCCAGATCGCCGAGTACGACGGCAGCTTCACGAACACGCAGCGCATGCTCCAGTGGCACTCGTTCGCCACCAAGGCGCCGGGGGATTGCCGCACCGACACGTGGTTCTATCACAATCTGGCGAAACGGATGAAGCGGCTGTATGCGGCGAGCACGGCTCCGCGCGACCAGGGGTGGAAGAATGTGTTGTGGGAGTTCGACCCGGATCCCGGAGAGGCTCCCCTGTATCCCGGCGAGCCGAGCGCGCGGAAGATCCTGCGGGAGATCAATGGCTACGTCACGGGCAACCCCGCGCAGCATCTCAAGGGGTTTGGCGAGCTGAAGGACGACGGCTCGACGACGTGCGCGTCGTGGATCTATAGCGGGTGCTTCCCGGCGTGGGATCAGAACATGACGGCGCGGCGCACGCCCGATCCCCCAGGGGTCCCGGGCGCCCACCTGGCGTGGGGCTGGGCGTGGCCGGCGAATCGCCGCGTGATGTACAACCGCGCCTCGGCGGATTTGAAGGGCAAACCGTGGAGCGAGCGGAAGCGGTGGGTGTGGTGGGATCCGACGTTCGTGAACCCGCCCGACCCCAAGACCGGCGTCGCGCCGCCTCATGGCAAGTGGGTCGGCTACGACGTGCCGGATTTCGCCGCGACCAAGGCGCCCGACGCGCAGCCGAAGCCGGACGGCATCGGCCTCGACGCCCTCTCGGGCACCCAACCGTTCATCATGAGGGCCGACGGCAAGGGCTGGCTGTTCGTGCCGGCGGGCTTGGTGGACGACGGCATCGGCCTCGACGCCCTCTCGGGCACGCAACCGTTCATCATGAGGGCCGACGGCAAGGGCTGGCTGTTCGTGCCGGCGGGCTTGGTGGACGGCCCGCTCCCGACGCATTACGAGCCGCACGAGTCGCCAGTCCAGAACTTGTTGTATCCCAAGCACCAGATGAGCCCGGTCCACAAAGTCTGGGCGGCGGGCAAGCCGTACAACCAGCTCGCGTCGGTCGGCGACCCGAAGTTCCCGTACGTGATCACCACGTATCGCCTGACCGAACACTACCTCGCCGGCGCGATGAGTCGCTGGCTGCCGTGGCTCGCCGAGCTACAGCCCGAGTTGTTCATCGAGATGGGCAAGGGCCTCGCCCAAGAGAAGGGCATCCGGAATCTCGACTGGGTCGTGATCTCGAGCCCCCGCGGGCAGATCCGCGCCAAAGCGCTGGTCACCGACCGGATCGGTGTGATGAACGTCGCCGGGAAACAGATTCACCACGTCGGGATGCCGTGGCATTGGGGCTGGGCGGGACTCTCCACCGGCGCCGTGGTGAACGATCTGACATCGTGGGTAGGTGACCCCAACGTGTCGATTCACGAGGGCAAGGCCTTCGTGTGCAACGTGGAGAAAGCCTGATATGCCAGAGGCCATGGGGTTCTTCACCGACACGACGATCTGCATCGGCTGCAAGGCCTGCGAGGTCGCCTGCAAGAACTGGAATCAACTCCCCGCGACGAATGGCGGCGTGACGGAGATGTCGGGCGACAGCTACGACAACACGAGGAAGCTGGACGGGACGCACTGGCGGCACGTCAAGTTCATCGAGCAGTTCGAGGGTCCGTACAACGGCCGCTGGCTGATGATGAGCGACGTGTGCAAACACTGCGTCCAGGCCGGATGCCTGGAGGTCTGCCCCACCGGTGCGATCATCCGCACCGAGTTCGACACCGTCGTGATCCAGTCGGACGTGTGCAACGGCTGCCGCGCCTGCATCGCCGCCTGCCCCTTCGGCGTGATCGACATGAACCCGGCCGCGGGAACGGCGCAGAAATGCACGCTCTGCTATGACCGCATGGAGGTCGGACTGGAGCCGGCCTGCGCCAAGGCCTGCCCCACCGATTCGATCCAGTTCGGGCCGATCACCGAGCTGCGCACCCGGGCGCAAAAGCGTGTGGACCAGCTCAAAGCCCAGGGCGAGAAGCGCGCCCGCCTGTACGGCGACGATCCCAATGGCCCGCTCGGTGGCCTCAATTCGTTCTACCTGCTCGTGGATGAGCCGGAGGTCTACGGTCTGCCGAAAGATCCGAAGCTTCCCAGCCGGAACCTGAACCGCAGTGGCACCTTCGCGGCCGCGAGTGGCGCCGTGGTCGGCCTGCTGGCGCTCGTCGGTCTGCGCAAGCGGCGCATGGATGAGATGAACTAATGTCCGACACCTTCGTCACGGCATCGCCTCACTGGAGATGGCTCATCATCCTCTACTTCTTCGTGGGGGGCATCGCCGGCGGGGGCTACTTCATCGCCGCGCTGCTGCAGTGGTTCGGGCGGGGGCGGCCTGAGGATCGGCCGGTGATCCGCACCGGGTATACCCTCGGGTTCTGGGGCGCCATCATCTCAGGAGCGCTGTTGACGCTCGATCTCGGGCGACCGCTCCGGTTTTGGCACATGCTGTTCCAGTCGGAGCACTTCCCGAGCCTCATGTTCAAGAGCTGGTCGCCGATTTCGTTCGGCGCGTGGGCGATCCTATTGTTCGGCGCGTGCGCCACCCTCTCCATGATCGGCGCCTGGTCCGAGGAGGGCCGGGTTCGCACACGCGGCGCGCAGCTGCTGCAGAGCGGCACCGTGCTCGCGAAGCTGGTCGCCGGTCTCGGCGGGCTATTCGGATTCTTTGTGGCAGGTTACACGGGCGTCCTGCTGTCGGTGACGAACCGGCCGATCTGGGCTGACAGCCCGTGGCTCGGCGCGCTATTCCTCGTCTCCGGCGCGTCGACGGGCGCCGCGGCGTTAATGCTCTTCGGTCGCCGCAGAGGTGCGTCCGAGGGTTCGATCCGCTGGCTCGGCTCGTTCGATGCCCAGGCGCTCATCGTCGAGCTGGTGATCCTCATCATCTTCATCGCGTCCCTGTGGCCGATCAGGCAGGTGTGGATCAGCTTCTGGGGACTGCTGCTCCTCGTCGGCGTCGTCTGGGCCGGTATCCTGTGGCCGCTGCAGCTCCATTTCAGACCGAGCGGCGGCGCGGGCTTCCGAAACCCCGCACTCATGGTCCTGCTCGGCGGATTCCTGTTACGGGTGGTTGTCCTGTTCGCCTCCAACTCCATTGCCGTGCACCGCGTGGCCTCCGGTGGAGGCTGAGACCGTGACGGCACGCTGGTGGATGCCACTTGTCGCGGCGGGCGTCGCCGCCTGCACGCCGAGCCCCGAAGCGGCGCGCGTGCGCGGCGGCGGGCCGGGTGCGGACCCCGGCAATCACGGCGCGGTCGTGCAGGTCCACGCGGGCGCGAAGATCTATTATAAGACGCCCTGTCGAACCCCAAAGGTGAAATGCTCTGGCCCCTTGCCCGGCGCCGGCACGTAGCCCCCGACCAGGCGCAGCGGCTGGCGGACGTTCGGCAGAAAAACCCTGAATCCGAAACGTGGCTGGCGTTGGTCGAGGCGGCCCTGGCCGAGAGTCAGGACGCCGCGACTTGGGACGCTGCGCTACCGGCTCCGGTGGACCACCGTCCCGCCCGCGCGCCGCTACTCGACGGCGCTGTAGTCGGCGTCCACCGCCGCTCCGCGAGCCGCTTCGTGCGCGAGCTCGCGCGGCTCGCCGGTCTCGACGGCGCGGCTCATCGGCTTGACGCACTCGATCTGCTGGAGGCCGCGATCCGTCAGGATGACGCGCGCATCGATGCGCTCGCGACTGGCGATCCGTCCACGCTTCGCGTCGTGGCACAGGTCGCGGCCGTGCCGCTGCTCCGGGCATGCGCCCGGACGATCGGCAAGGACGTATCGGCGGCTTGGTGGGAGGGCTATTGTCCCCTGTGCGGCGCCTGGCCCACGCTCGCGGAGTTCCGCGGCCTCGAGCGGAAGCGCTGGCTCAGGTGCGGGCGCTGCGGCATGGGGTGGGAAGTCCCGTGGCTGCGCTGCCCCTTCTGCGCCGAGACGAGCCACGAGAATCTGGGATACCTGGCGCCCGAGGACGGGGAGACCACGCGCAAGGTCGAGGTCTGCGACACCTGTAAGGGATATGTGAAGGCCGAGCCTACTGTGAGCGAGCTCCCCTGGTGGGGCGTGCTGTTGGACGACGTCGCCACTGTGGCGCTCGATGTCGCGGCCTTGGACCGCGGCTATCATCGGCCCGAACGACGGGGCTTCGACCTCGAGGTGAAGGTTGTCGAGGTTGGTGGAGGTTGGTGGAGGTCGTGACGGAGGCTCAAAGACCTTCCAGCGTCTGCCGCGAGCTGCTCGCTGCCCTCGAAGCATCGGAAGGTCGGCGGAAGCGTCGCAAGCGTGACACGACGCCCGATGCGATCGGCCTCGCCATCAAGCGCGATCTGCTCGACCGCGCCGTCGCCGCCGACCCAGACCCGGATGCGTTCGAGGCGTGGCTGCTCGAGCAGTGCGCGGCCGCGGGACCCGCAGAGGGCGGCATGCGTGCGATGGCGTTGTCGATTTTCGAGGAGTGGCGCCTGGCGCTGGCCGCCGGGTCGTTTGGGGATTGGCTGGCCCAAGGCGCGCCGTCAGACGACGCGAGTCGCGAAACCTGAAGGGAGAGCCCTGATGCGCAGCCTCCTGTTGGTGAGTGCACTCGTCCTGGCGACAGCGTGTGGAGGACGCAGGGCGCCGGTGGCGTGGGACAAGATCGCCAACTCGGAAGCCGTAAAGGTCCTCCGGGACGATCAGAGCCCGTATCGGATCATCTATCACGCGCCCGTAGACTTGGCGAAGAAGTCGGGGAGCTGATACGCCTCACGTAAGCGAAAGCCAGGTCCTGGACGCCCTGCGTGTTGTCACGGACCCGGATCTGGGACGCGACATCGTGTCGCTGGGGTTCGTGAAGAACGTCCAGGTTGCGGACGGATCGGTCGGGTTCACCATCGAGCTGACGACACCGGCGTGTCCTGAGCGCGAGCGGATGCGGCAACTGGCACGAGAGGCCGTCTCGGCACTCCCCGGAGTCGGCGGGGTGGACGTCACCATGACGGCCCGCGTCCGCGGATCGCCCGGTGCAGTCAAGGAACGACTCATCCCATCCGTGAAGAACGTGATCCCCGTGGCGAGCGGCAAAGGCGGCGTCGGGAAGTCCACGGTCTCCGCGAATCTGGCGCTCGCGCTCGCCGCCACCGGCGCGCGCGTGGGAATCATGGACGCGGATGTGTATGGCCCGACTATCCCCACGCTGATGAACGCGCACACGCTGCCGAAGCCGACGATCGAGGGCACGGTGCCGGCCGAGCAATACGGTGTCAAGATCATCTCGATGGGCTTTTTCCTGCGCGAGGACGACGCCATCATCTGGCGCGGGCCGATGCTCCACAAGACGATCCAGCATTTTCTCGGCAATGTGCAGTGGGGCGAGCTGGACTATCTGATCGTGGACCTGCCACCGGGGACGGGGGACGTGCAGCTTACCCTGTGCCAGGCGATTCCCCTTACCGGCGCCGTAGTCGTATCGACGCCGCAGGACGTGGCCCTAAAGGTCGCGCAGAAGGCGATCGCGATGTTCAATCAGCTGAACACGCCCGTGCTCGGCATTGTCGAGAACATGGCGTCGTACGTCTGCCCGAGCTGCGGCGCGCACGATGAGGTGTTCGGCTCGGGCGGCGCCCACCGCGCCGCCGACCGACTCGGCATCCCGTTCCTGGGCGAGATTCCGCTCGCGACCGAGATCCGAACCAGCTCCGACGCTGGGCGGCCGATCGTACTCGACCCGACGTCCCAATTCGCCAAGGCATACCTCGGTGTGTCGGAAAAGCTCGCCGCGCAGGTCAGCATCCGGAACATGCAGCGCGAACTTACACCGCTGGTCCAGATCACCTTCTAGCCTTCAAGAGCCAGCCTCTGGTCTCTGGCTAGTTACCGACCGAGCTGGAGGCCGAAGCGACGATGATCTCCCCGGTCGTGAGGCCGGTGAGCGCATTCTGCAGGACGACGTGGATCATGTTCACCGTGATCCCTGCCGCGCCGCTCGCGATCTGCTCGTTGAGCACGACGTAGCCGACGCCCGGCAGGTTGACGCGCGTGTTGGGCGCCGGCAGGTAGTCCCCGCTCCCGAGCGGCACGCCGTTCACTGCGAGGTTGGTGAAGCCGGAGCCCTCGGCGTTCCAGCCCGCCGCGCCGCTTACCCAGCTCGAGGTCGCGGCGATCACGGTCTCGGCAGTGATCAGCCCATTCAGAACGTTGACCTTCTCCAGGTGCGCGGTGCTCTGGGCCGTCGAGGCCTGCATGTCCATCGCGCCCGAGGTCATCGTGGTGAGGGCGTCCACCCTGACTTCGGGTGCCGACAGCGCGTCCACATCGGCGGCAACGAAGCCTCCCCCGAAAGGCAGCGTGACCTGGCCGCTCTGGAGGGTGGTGGCGGCTGTTCGCACCGCCGCGCCCAACGCCTGGCCGCTGACCGGCGTCTGCGCGTGCAGCGCGCCCGCGACGAGGCTCAGCGCCACGACCAACTTCGTCAGGCCCTTCATGGTCTGTCCTCCATCATTGGCGGACCTGTGTGTTGCCGCCCTTCAGGTCCGTGAGGCCGGTGTTGACGGACCCGTCGACGCTGATCCCGAAGCGATCGGGTCCCGCCCCGTGACTCGAGCCGGGCTGGCCGTTGTCGCAGGCGGTCGCGGTAAAGCGGTGCTGGTCACCGTTGTTCACCCGCGCGCTGCCGGTCCACGTGATGCACACCCCGCCGCGGGGATCGGGTGACGACGTCACGCCGTCGATCACCACACTATGGATCCGCGTCATGGGAGACGTGCCGCCGTGGTAGACGACCTGCATGTCTCCCTGGAACGGGGGCCCCGAACGGCTATCCACGTCGAAGCCGAACGTCGTCTTCCCGATGGCCGGGTCGATGCGGCCGCCGCCGCTGACGTCTACTCGTACCTGCGGCGCCGCGATGTTGAACGGGGTGCTCGTGGCCCCGGTCAGGCCGGTGGCGGTAGCTACCAGCGTGTAGCCGTTCCCAGCCCTGTCGATGCTCAGGTCAGAGAAGGTCGCCACGCCATTCACTGCCGTCACGATCTTGGTTCCGGAGAGCGTCCCGCCAGCGGGGTTGTTGCCCAGCGCGATGGTAATGTCGGCACCAAACCCTACGACCGTGTTCCCCGCGTCATCCTGAGCGGCGACCTGCACGGCCGGCGAGATCGTGCCGCCGGCGGTGGTGTTGCTTGGCTGGACGGTGAAGACGAGGTGCGTCGCCGGCGGTGGCGCCGGGTTGAGTGCGAGCACGCTCGCCAGCCAGGTGCCGGGTTCCGGGTTCTGGTCGAAGGACCACGTCCACTGCGGATCGGCCGAGCCCCCGCTGGCTCGGACGGTGTACTCCCCGTCGGTCTTCCTAAGGAACCCGTCCTCCATCGGACCGACGGTGAGGGTGGTAAAGTCCGGGGGCGTGATGAGGTCAACCCGCCGATTCGACAGCGTGACGCCATACGCGAGCGCGCCCGCGTTGAGCGCGATGGCGCCGGGATGGGCGATCGTTTGCGTCGAGCCGGAGCCCGCATCCGAGCGATGCTCGCCCAGGGCATCCGGGAACACCGGATCCACGCCGCTATACGAGGAGATCATGACCCCGCCGTCCACGACCACATCCGAGAGCGTCGCTTGCACCACCAGCGTCCTGAAGCCGTCGGGGAAGGTCCCCTCGGGAAAGTTCTGCACGTTCGTGGCGACAAACGTGGCCATCGAGATCCCGTCGCCGACGATGTACTCGACGGGCTCGTACCTGTTTCCGACCGGCGTCCCGTCGGCCAGGACGTCCGTGACATCTATGACGGTGGCTGTCGTACCGAGCCAGAAGAACGTCGCAACGATCGCGGTTCCGAGCCGGGGGTTCGTGGGGTTGAACCCCTTGCGGAGCAGCGCTCTGTTGGTCTCGTTGAGCGTGCCGTTTTGTTGGTCGAGGGCAATGGGGCTGGCCGCCGTGGCGAACGCCGCTGCGGTGGGACTGAAGCGGTCGGGACTGACGGAGTCACGACACGCAACCGGCAGCAGGGTGGCTGCCAGAAGGCTGGCAACGTCGTCGATGGCGAACGCCGCTGCGGTGGGACTGAAGCGGTCGGGACTGACGGAGTCACGACACGCAACCGGCAGCAGGGTGGCTGCCAGAAGGCTGGCAACGACGTCGAATGTGGTCCGCTTGGACATGATCCTTCCCCCGGGCGGGAGTGCGCCACCCGTGTGGTCCTGCAAGGCAAGGTTCAGGCCAGCGGACGCGTCGGAGTCCGGAGCACCGCACGCCGCTGCTGCGCCGCCGCAGCGCGGCGCATGTGCCGCAGGCTATGGAGGCGGAGCGTCACCTCCCCGCTTGGCATCGAGGCTCCACGGCCCGGGCGGAGTACCGTATTGAGCAGCGCGTCGCTAATTATCCGGAACATGCAGCGCGAGCTGACGCCCCTCGTCCAGACTCACTTCTGAAACGACTCTCGCTGCGCGCCCACCTCAAGCCGCGCCACAAGCTGTGGCTCAATTGGAATGGCGCGTTTCTCATGGGACCGCGCTACCTGCGTTTTCTGGACGCGGTGGAGCGCACCGGGACGATCCGGGCGGCTGGTGAAGTCGTCGGCTGGAGTTACCGCACGTGCCTGAACCGCATCCGCGCGATGGAGCATGCGCTCGGCGCCAAGGTACTCACCACGACCCGCGGCGGCCGCCGCGGCGGCAGTGCCCGGCTGACGCCGGTCGCCCGCCAGCTCACGCGCTTGTTCGCGCGGTGGCGGCGCCGCGCGCTTCACTCGAGTGAAGCTGCTTTTCGAAACGCTCTAACACGATAGGCACCACCTTGCCTATCGATGGGACGCGCCGTAGCTTGCGCACCGGCGCTCCATGTTTCCGTCGAAGAAGGCGCTCGTCCTCTTGTGCCTGCTGCCTGGCCTTGGTGCCACGCTGCAGTCGCGCGATGTGGTCCTGGCCAGCACCACATCCACTCGCGATACCGGACTCCTCGATTCCCTGCTGCCGATTTTCGAAGCGCGCACCGGATACCGTGTAAAACTGATCGCCGTAGGAACCGGGCAGTCGCTCACGATGGGACGGCGCGGCGATGCGGATGTCGTGCTGGTGCACGCGCCGGAAGCGGAGCGCGCGCTGGTCGACTCAGGCTACTTCGTGCGCCGGCTGCTCGTGATGCACAATGAGTTCCTCATCGTCGGCCCGGCAGCTGACCCCGCGGGCCTGCGCGGCATGCAGGATGCCGCGGCAGCGTTGCTGCGGGTCGCGGCGCGTCGCGCCCTGTTCGTATCGCGTGGTGATAATTCGGGCACCGAGATACGGGAGCGGATGCTGTGGCAGAAGGCCGGCCGGGCGCAGCCGCATAGCGAACCTTGGTACATCGAGGCGGGCCAGGGAATGGGTGCGACGCTCCAGATGGCGAGCGAGAAGCGGGCCTACACGCTGACGGACATCGGCACCTATCTCGCCTGGAAGAGCAGAGTCGAGCTTGTGCCGCTCGTCGAGGGCGACCCCGAGCTCTACAACGTGTACCACGTCCTCGAGCCGAATCCCAAAAACGCGCCCCGCATCAACGTGGCTGGCGGCCGGGCGTTCGCCGATTTCATGGTCGACACCGCCACGCAGCGGTTGATTGGGGATTTTGGCAGGACGCGATTCGGTCGGCCGCTGTTCGTCCCCGACGCCGGAAAAGTAGATCGGCGGTGACGCCCGGCCTCGTCCTCCTCGTCATGCAGGCGGCCGGGGCGCAGTATCCCCTGGCTCCCTCGCCCGTGCTCGACTTGCACACCTTGACGCGCGAGCTGCGGTTGAGCGGCTACGTCAGCGCCCGGGAGACGCTGCGGCGCGATACCCTCACCGCCGTCATCAACCGCGCCCGCCTGACAGCTCAGGTCCTGCCTGCGCCGTTCGCCGCGCTCCGAGTGCAGGCCGACTTCGCCGCCACGGGCCTCGCCCGCGCCGACACCGTCCCCGCGATCGTTCTTACCGACGCGTACATCGAACTCGTGCCACCGGCCACGATCGCCCGGACCGGCACATACGCGCTGCACCCTGCGCTCGTCGTCGGCCAGTTCCGGACGCCGTTCTCGCTAGAGTTCCTCACGCCGTTTTCCTTGCTTCCGACCGCAAATCGCTCGCAGCCGATCGACCGCCACACGACGCGGCGGGACATCGGCGTCCTGGGGCAGCTCGCGGTGGGCCACACGGTGACCTTCACGGGGGCGCTCGTCAACGGGGAGGGCCCGAACCGCCTGACGAATCCAGATGGCAGGGAAATGGCGATCGGGCGCGTCACGGTATTCCCCCTCTCGCGCCTGGCGGTGGCTGCCAAGTACCTGGGACAGGGGCGCGATCACCGGTGGGGCTACGACCTTCGCTGGATGGATCACGGCGCGCTCGTCGAAGGCGAGTTCCTGGCGCGCCGGGGACCATTCACCAGCACGACGACAGTCGATGCGCGCGGCGGGTACGCGCTCGCCGCCTACCGGATTCGGCCCTGGCTCCAGCCAGTGATCAAGTGGGAGCACCTCAGTGACCGGCGCACCACCGGCGCTACGATGACCATAAATCTCCTTACCTACACGACCGTCGGCATCAACGTGCTCTCGAGCGGGGAGGGCATCCGCCTGCTCGTGGACGGGATCTACAAGTCTGAGCCTGGCGTGTTCACCGGCGAGGAGCTCGAGGTTCAGCTTATTGCGATTTTTTGACCTTGCGCCAAGATCATATGGGCATGGCCGGCCCTCGTACGCCGAATGATGCGCTGAAGCCCGGCTCCCTCCCCGCGCTCCTCGTGGTGCTGACGATAACCACGGGACTGATCGACGCCGTCAGCGTGCTGGGACTGGGGCGCGTGTTTACCGCCAATATGACCGGCAACATCGTCTTCCTGGGGTTCGCGTTGGCCGGCGTGCCCGACTTCTCGGCGCGCCGCTCCCTCGCTGCGTTGGCCGCCTTTCTGATCGGCGCCGTCATCGGCGGCCGCCTCGGTGCGCGGCTCGACCACTCGCGGCAGCGCTGGCTGCTCAGCGTAGCGGTGATCGAGTCGGGCCTGCTCTTCGCGGCCGCGCTCGCCGCCACGGGCTATGATAGTGGCGCGCTCACGCCCGTCGCGCGCCTGTATGCACTGATCGCGCTGACTGCCCTGGCCATGGGAATTCGGAACGCCACGGCGCGACGGCTCGCTGTCCCCGACCTCACCACCACCGTGCTCACCCTGACCCTGACCGGACTCGCCGCCGATTCGTGGTTGGCCAGCGGCGGCAACCCGCGCTGGAGGCGTCGTGTCGCCTCCGTGGCGGCCATGCTGGGCGGCGCAGTCGTTGGAGGATTGCTGGTGCTGCGCGGGGGTGGGCGGCTCGCGTTGCCGCTGGTGCTCACTGGCGCGATCACTTTGATCGCGACGCTCGTCTACATCGCATTTGCGGAGCGCCCAGCCAACACGAGTTGACGTTGGTGGTAATTCCGGTGCTGTGTTTCCTGTGGCGGGCCGGGTGCTCGAGCAGTCAAAGGACGTGATGCGCCCATGAACCACGAACACTCTCATCATCAAGGGCACGAAGGTATGGCAACCCATGCCGGTCACGGCGGCATGGTGGACGATTTCCGGCGCCGCTTCTGGATCTCGCTGGCGCTGACCATTCCGGTGCTGGCGACGTCCGAGATGCTCCAGCATCTCCTCGGGCTGCGTGGAGTCCTCGCGTTTCCGGGCGCGCGATACGTGGAGTTTGGCTTCGCGTCGGCCGTCTACTTCTATGGTGGTTGGCCCTTCCTAACCGGCCTCGTCGCCGAGCTGCGACAAAAGTTGCCGGGCATGATGACGCTCGTCGGCCTGGCGATAAGCGTGGCCTATCTCTACAGCGCGGCCGTCGTCTTTGGCCTTCGCGGAACGGTGTTCTTCTGGGAAACCGCGACGCTCATCGACATCATGCTGCTGGGCCACTGGATCGAGATGCGTTCCGTGCTGGGCGCTTCGCGGGCACTCGAGGAGCTCGTGCGATTGCTTCCCGCCGAGGCGCACCGGCTGCGCCCCGACGGATCAACCGAGGACATTCCTGTCACGGACCTGCGGCAGGATGATCTGGTGCTGGTTAAGCCCGGCGAGAGGATTCCCGCGGACGGCAGGATCACCGAGGGTCGGACCACCGTCAACCAGGCACTGCTGACGGGGGAGTCGCAGCCCGTGGAGACGGGTCCCGGAGATGCGGTGCTCGGTGGTGCGGTAAACGGGGAAGCGGCGATCACTTTGCGCATCACTCGCACGGGCGCGGAGACGTATGTCGCGCAGGTGATCGAGTTGGTGCGCCGCGCACAGCAGACCCGATCGCGCACGCAAGACCTCGCCGATCGCGCCGCGATGTGGCTCACCGTGATCGCGATTGCCGCGGGCGTGACGACGCTGGTCGCGTGGCTCGCGGGTGGACGCAGCTTTGATTTCGCACTCGAGCGGATGGTCACGGTCATGGTGATTACGTGTCCGCACGCCCTCGGTCTCGCGGTCCCGCTCGTCGTCGCCGTTTCGACCGGTATCTCGGCGCGGAACGGGCTGCTCATCCGCGATCGTGCGGCCTTCGAGCGCGCACGCGCGCTCGACTCCGTCGTTTTCGACAAGACGGGCACGCTCACCGAGGGACGATTCGGCGTTACAGATGTGATCTCCCTGGAGGGCCGCAGTGAGACGGAAATCCTGCGCCTTGCCGCCGCACTCGAGAGCCGCTCCGAACATCCCATCGCGGCAGGCATCGTGCGCGCCGCAACGGAACGAGGCATTAGCTACCAGGCTGCGTCCGAAGTCAGTGCGATCCCAGGGAAAGGTGCACGGGGAATAGTGGAAGGCGTGGAGATTAGCGTCGTCAGCCCGGGCTACCTGAAGGAGCACAGCCAGACCGTGAGTGACGCCCGCGTCAAGCGCGTGGCGGAGCAGGGGAAGACGGTCGTCTACGTCTTGCTGGACTCAAGAGTGGTCCGTCGTCAGCCCGGGCTACCTGAAGGAGCACAGCCAGACCGTGAGTGACGCCCGCGTCAAGCGCGTGGCGGAGCAGGGGAAGACGGTCGTCTACGTCTTGCTGGACTCAAGAGTGGTCGGAGCGATTGCACTCGCGGATATCATTCGCCCCGAGTCGCGCGAGGCGCTGCAGCGGCTGAAGCAGATGGGCATCCGGGCGATGATGCTCACCGGCGATTCCCAGGCGGTGGCGCGGTGGGTCGCCCAGGAGTTGGGACTCGACGAGTATTTCGCGGAAGTACTGCCGGATCAGAAGGCTGCGAAAATCCGGGAGGTCAAAGCGCGTGGCTTCACGGTCGCGATGGTGGGCGATGGTGTCAACGACGCGCCCGCGCTGGTGGAAGCTGATGTGGGCATCGCGATCGGCGCGGGCACCGACGTCGCGATCGAATCCGCTGACATTGTGCTCGTCCGCTCCGATCCGCGTGACGTACCGGCGATTGTCGGCTTAGCGCGCGCGACGTACCGCAAAATCGTACAGAATCTGTGGTGGGCCACGGGATACAATGCTGTGGCTATCCCACTCGCGGCCGGCGTGCTTTATCGAGCGACAGGCGTTTTGCTTTCGCCGGCCCTTGGCGCGGTATTCATGTCGGTCTCGACCGTGATCGTCGCCGTGAACGCCCA